>JAABUR0100006632.1_pt1 | contig 14033 bp, 15 predicted proteins | sample 5560091 | NCBI WGS metagenome assembly JAABUR01 (sample SAMN10711879, study PRJNA513375) | rock metagenome | isolation source: Antarctica rocks | place: Antarctica: Victoria Land, University Valley sud
AACCGGCGCGGCACCACCATCCTGGCCATGGCCTGCGCCACGATCATCCTCCTGCTCAACGTCGTGCTGCTCTATCAGACGGCGGGCGGCACGATCCCCGGCCTGGGCTAGAGATGTCGCGCGCCGCGGACACCTATCGCATGTTTCCCGTCATGCCAGGCAGCCCTGGCGTCACCTAGATTGTGAGATGACCGATGACGAGTCCAGCACGAGCCCCTGCCACTATCCTCCATGTGCTCCCCGGTCGCCTGCGGGTACATCTCCCCGATCGCTCGGAGGCCGAGCTACGGTGTCTCGTCAGAACCCTGGAGGCGCTGCCCGCCGTGCGGAGCGCGCGGGCGACTCCCCTGACGGGGACTGTCTTGGTCCACTTCGACCCGCGGGCGATAGACACAGCGACCCTGGAAGCCCTGATCTGCGCGCCGGGGCGCACACCCGCCGCGTCGCGCACACGGGTCGTGGCGCGTGAGCGACGGTGGGAGAAACGGGTGGCGCTGCGGCGACCTTCGCGGCTCACGTCGCGTGGTCGGACACGATCGGTCACGGTGACGCCGTCCCCCCGTCTCACGCGGGTGCTCTGGCCCCTGGCGCATCTGCTCTTCTCCGCCAGCCCTATCGGCCTCGCGCTCCATGTGGGCGAAGTCTGCTGGGCCGTGTGGCCTGTCGTGACACGAGGGGGGACGCGCGCGCACGGCCGGGATGGACAACGGCCGACCGGCGCGTGATCGTCGCTGGTCGATCGCCTCATAGCTGTCACCCCATGATCGCCGTCCGGGCGGCACCGGGGCAGCCCCGGCCCACCACGACAGGAGAGAGCGGGCGGCGGCGCGCTGCGCGTGCGCTATGGGGTGACCGTCTCTACCAAGAATGGCGCTGTGGAGTGCTGGTGTTCCTGGTGGCTGGGTGCCTACTCAGCCTGTGGAGGTGGTTTCGGCACCGGGCTGCCACGCGCGGACCCACCCCCACCGCACGGAAGCTGCGCATGCTGCACCCCCGGACGCCGGAGGACTGTCCGTGCTGTCGCGTGCAGGAGAGGGGTCAGCAGCGCCAAGAGCCTGACCCCGCCCCCGTCCGTCCGTGGCGGGAGGGGGTGCCGCGCCGTGGTCGGCCCCGGCGGATCACCACGCAGGGCTACGCCTGCCCCCTGTGCTGGCCGTTTGGCTCATCTATGCACTTGATGAGCGTGCGAGGAGCGCCAGCGCGTCGGCCCTCGCTGCGCTGACCGCGGCATGGGTTCCATGCCGCGAGCGCCTGATCACCCCTGTCCCGTGGTGCGGCACGGACAGCAGATGAGGGGCGGATGACCGAAGCGGCCAGCACAGCCGCCGATACTCCTGGCCCAGCTCCGACACAGTCCCACCCTGCGGGTGGGGGAAAGACTGCTCCCCCTGTGAGGATCCTGTGTCGGTGATCACCAGACGCTCACTGTCCGACAGCAGGACCTGCTCCTGCCTCCTTGTGTGGCTGCGGGCGGCGGCACGCGCCTGGGCCACCTGCAGGACCTGTGGTGGCTCCTTTCCTCATCCGTCCTGTTTCACCGTCATCCGGTACACCTTGCTCTTAAGGAGCAGCAGAGTAGCATGAGCTATGCGCTCCACGCGCTCGCGGTGTTAGTCGCCACCACCTGCCGACGAGAAGTTGCGCAAGGCGGCGGCGCCAGCGGATACTTATGCAGCAGCTCACATGTTTATGCGGCAGCATGGGGTAGCGGCCTTACGCCGAAGATGCAAGCGGCGCGCTGGTATCGCGCAACTCTGCTGCTCCTCAAGATCGGGGGTTACACGGCGGCCCGAGGGTAGCTCGGATGACCGAAGCAGCCAACACAACTCCGGCTCCAAGAATGGGGGAGCAGGCTCGGGAAGCAGCGGGCTCCCCGCGCTGCTGGGCGTGGGTCAGCGTATAAGCGTGAGGATCGGAGGTGGTGGACGTGTCCCCTGCGTCCAGCAGGACCACCCCCGGCGATGGCGCGTGCCCCACCCCCTCTCACTCGAGAGCGTAGTCAAGTGTGACGGACGCACGCGACCCTATGGGGGCTTCAAATGTCCCTTGCCCGCGCAGGCCGCGCAGATCGCCGGTCCCTGAGCCGGCTAGCACCAGCAAAGCGCCTGACGCCACGCCGCCTGCAAAGGCTCCGGTGACCTGGAGGACGAAGCTTCCTGGGCGACCGCCGAGGCGGCCAACCACCCGTTGCAGCCCGACATAGCTGGCCGTGCTGTCCTCCCGGTAGCACATCAGGTAGTCCGTTGTCGCTTCACCCTCGAAATCCCCGTGCGTAGTCTGCATCACGTGCGCGCGGGTGAGTTTCCCCCCGCCCTCGATCTCCTCGTATGGCTTTTCGTCCCACGTCGTTACCTCGAAGTCACCGATCGCCCGTGCGCTCATGCCTGTCGCCTCCTTGTCCCCATTCCGGCCGCGTCTGCTCAAGAGCACGTGTTCTTGTGGAGGCGCCCAAGGTCCACTATACTACGGACACGCTCCGTCGTATTGGAAATTCGCGCCACGGGCACGGCATGTCTACGGAGCGTTCCCAGGTCCCCCACCGCGTGGCGTACTCCGGCGCCGTAGCCTCCCCACGAGGAGCGAGTCACATGGCGCTGCCCACAAAGCCACGGGGCATTCTGAACTCGGCTGCCGGCGCAGAGAAGTTCCAGCTCTCGCTGCATGTCCCATCGGAGGATCTGGCCTTCTTCGTGGAGCACTACTGGATTGTGCGCTGGGACCTGAGGGGACAACGGCCCTATCTGGCCGAAACGCTCCCGCATCCCTGTGTCCACCTGGTCTTCCAGAGGGGGCACTCGCGCATTGTCGGCGTCGCACGCGGACGCTTCTCGTACCTGCTCGAGGATGCTGGCCACGCGGTTGGTGTCAAGTTCAAGCCCGCTGCCTTCTCCTCCTTTCTGAAGTCATCCGTCGCCGCGTGCACGGATCGCTCTCTTCCGCTCGACCACATTTTCGGCACCGATTGCGCGGGGTGGGAGAAGGCCGTTCTCGCGCACGAGGGCAATGAGGGGATGATTGCGTGCGTGGAGACCCTCCTGCGCGCCCGGTGTCCGGAGCGGGACACGACAGTCCCGGCGATCAATGGGGTGATCGCCGCTATCATGGCCGATCGTACGCTGACGACGGTTGACGCACTGGCGGGTCGCCTGGGCCTGAGCACGAGGACACTGCAACGCCTGTTCCGTTACTACGTCGGTGTGAGCCCGAAATGGGTGATCCAACGTTACCGGCTGCACGAAGCAGCCGAGCGGCTGGCCGCCAGTGAGATCCTCGATTGGCTGGCGCTCGCCCTGGATCTCGGCTATTTCGACCAGGCGCACTTCATCAACGACTTCAAGGCAATCGTGGGGAACACGCCGACGGCCTATGCCCGTGCAGCACGGCGGGAGACGGGTGTGTGATGAAGCTCCACCGGGGCCGAGAAGCGTGCCTGCTCCTTAGTTTGCCCCTCGGGGTGGTCATGCCCTTTTCTTGCGTGCTTGTGCCACGGCCTTGGTGCGGTTCGCCATCACGCGAAAGGGCACACTGGTGCTGATCGGTGCTGTTGGGGTGCGCAGGGAAGAGGCTGCGTCAGGATGAACAGGGCGGGGGGCGCGAGCTGCGGGACTCGGGGGCTCATCCCCTGGTAGCTCGCCAGCAGGCGAGCCGTTACCTCAGTCCAGGCGCGCATCAGCAGGGGTGGCCGCTGGTCACAGGGATCACCCAGTGTACTGCCCAGAACATAGACCCCTTCGCGCACGTTGCGCATGAAGCCATGGGCGTGGCAGAAGACATGAGCGCTGCGGCCCGTCTTGAACCCAGGCATGCTGGCGTAGCACCTTGAGCTTCAACGGCGGCTATGCGTACAACCTGTCTCTTGTGCTGGCGCCGTAATCTGTGAGATGCCCGCGAGACCCGGCGGCCTCGTCACGGACCGGGCCTCGTCAATGCGGTGCCCGGGGAGAGGTCAGCGTCGCTCGCCGTCGTGGCTACCGACCTCGCCCCCACGCCTGGTCAGCTCCCTTTGTGGCCTGACCAGATGTCTGTCGTGCGAGGTATGCGCTCGTCGATCACGCCCGGCTACCCCGTTCCGCTCAGCCTCTGATCTTCGCACCGCCAGCCACAGATAATGCATAATCATGCAGTCCGTCGGATAGCCATGCACCACCACGAGACGGGTTCATCCAGGCGTCTCATGCAAGGCGGGCGCTGATCGCTCACGGTACTTTGCTGCTTCTGAACATGGAGGTGGAAGGCTTAAAGCCCTGAGGGACAGGCCGGATGAGCCAAGCGGCCAGTACAGGAGACTGGGAGCCCTCAGCCCGTGAGGCCACCCAAGCCGACCAAAGCGCGCCCATGCTCCACCTCTCCCAGGTGGCGCAGCCCATGCTGATAGATGAAGCACTCCACCACATCGAGGCAGCGGACAGGGTTGCCGATACCGACAACGAGACTACAATACGACTTCTCCATCGTGCGAGGTAGCGCGGGGATCGCTACCTTCGCCAAGAGGGTGTCCGTGAGTCCGTCCAAGACCAGCGTCGTCTGCGTGATCACGGCTGCTTGGTAGGCCATCCAGGCGGCGAGGTCTTCCATCCGGACTGTCTCCATCAGTGCGACCTCTTCGCCTCGTGCGTAGCGCTTGGTCGTCACGCCCATGCGTGCGGCCCAGTGCCCGCGAGTCCAGAGGGGAGCTTCGTGGAGGAAATGATGACTGACGGCATCGTCCTGCCCTCGCATCACATGGACGAAGTAGAAGGCAACAGGCAGCACGCCAGGGCGCTCGTGATGGTTGATCTGCTCAAGCGTCATGTCCGCCGCCGCCCAGTCCCACAAGGTGTTCATCGCTCGCACGCGACAGCGCAGAGAGTCTGCCAGCATCATTATCTCTCCTCCTCAACGACGGGAAGTCCGTAATGAGGACCCCAACTGGTCACAAGGATACCTTAGCGCTTGCCAACACTGTCCCTGCGCTCAAGCTGCTGGCCTCGGCACGGTGCAGCGGCTTGAGTGGAAGCTGAGTAGCGAGCGATCGGCGCTCGGACCAGGCCTTCCGATAGCAGCGGAACAAAAACCAACGGTAGGGCACGCTCTCAAACGTTTGCTCGGGGCATGAGGTGCTTTTGGAAGAAGGGGAGCGCCATCGGCCCCACCTTCCAGGTGTCTGCACGGCGTGTGATCTGCTCAACCTGCGTCGTCCAGTTGTGATAGACGCCCTCGACGGGGATGAGTTCTGCCTCGACGCCAGCGCGCACAAGCGCGTGGTACAAGTGCTCTGCCTGCTCAAAAGGAACGGTCTCGTCGAGCGTCCCATGGGCGATCAGGAAGGGTGGGGCAGCAGGACTCACGTGGGACAGCGGGCTGCCGCTCCGCATGAGCGCTTCCTTCTCGGCCACCGTGCCGCCGAAGAGCCAGCTCACCGGGCCATCACGATCATTGCGCAATGCGCCGCCCGGACGGAGGAAGTCGCTGGGGGCGCTGGCGACGACCACAGCCTGGACGCGCGAGGAGAGCCCGGGTGAGCCAGACCTCCCTTCGAGTGCGGGGACATCACCCGTGAGACCAGCGAGTGCGGCGAGATGCCCCCCTGCTGACGCTCCCCAAATCCCAATATGCTCTGGATCAATGTGGTAGGGCGCGGCATGCGCGCGGAGCCAGCGGATGGCCGCCTTGACGTCGTGGAGTTGTGCGGGAAAGGGCGCCTCGCCGCTCAGACGATACTCGATCGTCACCGTGAAGAAGCCGTGCGCCGCCAAGAACGTGCAGAGCGAGACTTCCAGTTTGTCCCGCCGGGAGCCGGCAAACCACCCAAACCCGTGCAGCCAGATCACAGCGGGCCGCAGCGTGGAGGAGGGGTCTGGGGGACAGACCACGTCCAGCAAGAGGCGCGTCCCGTCCGCCTCACCGTAGGGGACATCAGGGATGAAGGTCAGGGCCACCGGTGTGTCGATCATCTGGATGGACATCGTCCTCTCCTTTGGCTGTCATCCGCGCGAAGCACCAGCGATGGGACCGATGCAGTACCTCGACTGTGCAGGAAAGAAGGAGACCTGTCCAGAGCCCCGCGTCAGAAGTCTCTCAGAAAGGTGGGCCACCGCAGTCCCGCACCATACAGTAGCAGCGGGGCGGCTCATCTCATGGCGCTGAGCACGGCTGGCAGCAGCACTCGCTGCTGGTTCTGATAACCGTGCTTATCCTCTCCCCAGGCCGTGCTACACTGCTGATAACGCGTGTCCCTTTCGGAATTAAGTGGCACCTTTTCTTGAGAATTACGTGACATCCTCAGGGCGCGGCGCTGCTATGTGTTGCCCTTTATCGCCTCCTACTGTCGTCAGCAGATCCGCCACCAGTTCATGCTCCAAAGCACGGAACGCGCCCCAGAAGGGCCGGCGCCAGGCGTTGTCACATTAACCGGGTCCAGAAGGTTGTTGATTAACAGGCATATAGATGCGGGGCCGTTTTACCCGCTGTCACAGCAGACAGATGTCTCTCCCGCTCTCTTCCATCTACCCCACAGCCTCCGTCTGGGTCACCTCCCGCCATGTTTGCAGACGTGTTCTCATCTCCTGCCGGTAGGCTGCTGCTCCCAGGAGATGCCGCCGTGGACGGAAGTGGGGTGAGATCATGCTGAAGGCGGAGAGGAAGCGTTGGGCTGATCCCGGCGATTTAAACCGTTGCATTGCCCGTTCTCTCTGCCGCGTCGGTTGGTGGGAGTTCTCGGCGCGGTTGTTGAGGTACTTGCTCTTGCGATGCTCCACACTGGGCATGAGCTCCCGGTGGGCCACGCCATAGCTCGGGAGCTTGTCCGTGATCAGCACGCGGGGCACACACTGCAGCTTCTTCATCAGTTTGCGCATCAGGCGCTTCGCTGCTGCGGCGTTGCGCCGGCTCTGCAGCCGTGCCCACCAGGAACATGCCGGCATTCAGGACTGCTTCGCGGAGGGCTAGAGTACGGGTGCGGCGGGCGAGCGGGGCCATACAGGCGCGGAAGGTGGCGTTCAAGCGCTCAATGTAAGCGGTGTTGATTTGATGCTGCCCGCCACTGGCCGTGGTCAACACCTGGGCCACCGCGTCGGGGTGACCCAGCACGATCCGCCGGCTCACGTCCACTACCCGGCGCTTGACCGAGGTCTTCACGACCTGCGCGAGCAGCAGCCCGGGAGGGCAGACGCGCGGTGGCCGGCCCCGCTTGCCACTGCGCACCCGCTCACTGAAGGCCCACGTGATCGCCCCGACATAGCTACTCAGGCCGTCCACGCAGACCAACACACGCGTGCTACGCGCGCAGGCGCGGACGCGCGTGGCCAACGTGTCGATCAACTGCCTGTCGCGGCGCGCACTGAGCACCCCGCCGAGCCAGAGGCGCTCCGGGCACAGCCATGGCCATTGCTTGCCACACGCGCCCCGTCCCCTCTGGCAGCGGAAGAGAAGCAGGGGGTGTGCTGTGCTCCTCTGCTCCCGTCTCCTCAGCGCGGGGCGGTGTGCAGACCTTCACGTCGATCTCATCCGCCTGTACATGCTGGAGGTCGACCTGCCCTGCCTGCACCAGATGCGTGTGGACTCGCTGGTTCCAGCCTACAGAAAATCGCCAAGAACCAGGGTTATGTCTGTCAGGTGTGTGGGGAGACCCTCTTCAATGAGGAGGAACTCCACAAACACCACGTCGTGCCGCGTGCCCAGGGAGGGGCAGACAGCGACACGAACCTTGCACTGACGCACCTGTATTGCCATCAGCAGATCCACAGCGGTGAAACGGAGATCGTTCCGCCCACCGCTCATGAGCCGACACGTCGCTGGTTGCGGCAGTGGCTTGCTTGAGCCGTGTGCATCGTGAGATGCCCGCACGGTTCTGAGGGGGCCGGGGAGCAGTGATGCTCTCCCGGCTACCCGACGCTCTCACCCTCGCCGTGTCGTCGCCAGTGCGTCGTTTGACAGGGAGCTGAGGACTGGCATGGGCGTGGTTCTCGGCTGATGACCATGCGCGGAACGCCAGGAGGTGAGGACCGTCATGGTCTGGGAGAGCCGCCCCAGGCCAGCAGGGTGCGGAGTCAGTCACCACCCTTCTGGAACAGATACGCGATCGGCAGCAGCTTCCCCAGCATGATGAAGGCATACCATTGGGCGTCACCGAGGGCCTGCTCATACCGCGCCGTCCCATAGGTCGCGCGCACGGCCTGGCCGTTGCGGAGCAGGCGCGCGGCATGCAGCAACCGGTCAAGAGTCATGTGCTGGCCGGCCTCTACCTCACACTCGCGCCATTCACTCGCGATCACCTCCTTGCGCACGAGGCGAAAGCCCGCAGCGGCGCAGGCCTGCTCGACAAACGCTGGCTCCATGTTGCGCGGCACAAGGCCTAGCGCCTGGTACAGCCGCGCGGCCTCGCGCGGCTCAAGCAGGTCGCCGGCGAACGTCTGGAAGAGCAGCAAGAGGCCGCCCGAGCGCAGGACACGGGCACATTCCCGCAGTGCGGACGCAAGATCAGCAACGTGGTTGAGCATGTCACGGCACCACACGACATCGTACCTGCCTGATGCGGCTGGGATCTGCTCAATCGCGCCCTGCCGGACAACGACACGCTCCTCCAGTCCCTGCGCCGTCACCTGATCCCGCGCGCCCGCAACAGCAGCGGGGACGACATCAAGCGCGAGAACGGAAGCGCCCACGTGGGCGGCGAGCTGACAAGCCCAGTGCCCGTACCCACAGCCCACGTCGACGACCCGACACTCCGGCGGCAGGCCGCTCTCGCGGAGCATCTCCAGCAACATGTCCCAACTGCGTGGATGCAGGCTCCGGTGCAGATTCCGCTCAAGCTGCTCACCCTCGGGGGTAGAGGTATAGAGTTGTTCCAACGTGAGTGGCGGCACGCCCTGGGCGTCGTCCGCACGGGAGGGGAGATCAGCGCCATCGATCATGGGGGGCATGTTCCTTTCTACTCTGCTTCCAGACTACCTCAGGACGAGATCACCGGCGGCGCTGGTGTGGCTGAGCGGCGGTTCCCGGCCGCGTGGCCTCTGTCAGGGGAGACGGGACCAAGAACCAGACGACGTGTTGTGCCGGTGCTGGAGGCGTGGCCACCCGGCAATCCCTCTCGGGAGGGTCTGCCCGGCAGAGGCGCGGTGGCCCTGTTTCTGACGCCCACGCGTCACACTGGAACCGGGGGCAGGACGCGTCATAGGCCAGCCAGGACTGTATCTTCCAGGGAGTAGTCGAACAGCGTCGGCGGAACAGCGGTGGGCCCGTGTGCCCGTTCCCAGGCGATCGTGCGGCGCAGGGCGTCGTCGCGTGGGACGGGCTCGGCGTACCCCAGTTCGGTGCGGATGCAGGTGGTGTCGGTCGCCCAGTCTTGGTCCAGGGCCAGATCGCCCCACCAGCGCAGCGCCAGCGGCAGGCGCGCCCGCGGCACGACCACGACCTCGCCGCTCCACCCGGCCGCCTGCCCGATGGCGCGCACCCACTCTGCCTCGGTGAGGGCGTGCTCCTCCCCCACGTTGTACACACGGCCACGGGCTCGTTCATCAGTCACGGCACGAGCGATCGCGCTGGCCACGTTCTCGACATAGCCGCGGGTCCAGCGCCACCGCGCGATCTGCTCGTCGAGTAGGATGGCGGGACGGTGGTCATCCATCCGCTTGAGATAGGCAAAGAGGCGGTGGTGATAGTCGTGGGGACCATACACGGCCGGCAGGCGCAGGGCTGTACCGGGCAGGGCTGTCTGGCCCATGACCACCTGCTCGACGAGGATGTTGTCATAGTCGTGCGCCTCCGCTACGTCGGCGGCATCGGGGTAGCGTGACGCGCGCAGCGGCGCATCCTCGGTCAGAGGCACTGGATCTCGGGGGGCCGCGGCATCAGGCTCCAGGCCTTTCACCCGCCCATAGGCGCGGTACACATCCATGCTGCTCAGGACAACGATGCGCCGCGCGATCCCCGTGAGCGCGGCGAGCGCCGTCTGGGCGTCGTGCTCGGTGTAGGCGACCGTGTCCAACACGACGTCCGGCCCGAGACGGGCAACGTCAGCGACGATGTCGCCGAGCTGGTGCCGATCGCCGTGGAGATGGGGGATGTTGGGCACGTCGCTGGGCTCGGTTTCACCACGGTGGAACACCGTCACTGCGTGCCCCATCTCGTGCAGGCACTGAACCGCCGCGCGGCCGATGAACTTCGTGCCCCCGATGACCAGGACGCGCATAAACGACACCTCTGTTCGTGCCTTGTCCCTCCAGTAGACCTCTTATGCTCCAGTATAGATCCTCCAGGCCGGGCACGTGGTTCATCATTTGCTACGACCGGTGGGTTGCCGCCGTGATACGTGTAGGCCACGCGCAGCAGTAGAGTCATCAGCCATGAGCGCATAGCATACATCACGCGCGCACGAACGGGCTCGGATCAACCCAGCGGTCAACACCGCCGGTGGGACACGACATCGGGCCTACCTCCCTCCCCTGGCTTGGAGATGGTCGCGCATCTTGTGCAAGCCCAGGCGCAGTCGTCCTTTCACCGTCCCCAGCGGCACGTGGAGCACGCCCGCAATCTCATCGTGCGTCAGGCCCGTGTAGTAGGCGAGGAGGATGGAGTGTTGCTGGTCGGGGGGGAGACCTGCAAGCGCATCGCGCACCTGCTGGCCTTCGAGGCTCTGGCGCGCCTGTTCCCACGTGTCGGCCAGGTCGTGTGGTGGCAGGAGGAGAGCGTCGAGGGCCACCTGGCGCTCCTCACGATGGACGCGGCGGCGCAGGTGGTCGATAGCGCGATGATGGACGATGGAGAGCAACCAGGTGCGCACCGTCCCCCGCGTCGGTCCGTAGCTCTCCGCGCGCCGCCAGAGGGCGAGGAAGGCATCCTGGACCACGTCCTCCGCGCCGCCAGAGTCGCCGAGAATACGGACGGCGAGCCCATAGGCGGCCGGGCCATGCCGCTCGTAGAGCAGCGTGAAGGCAGCGGTGTCCCTGTCCAGCACGCCGTCAAGCAGCACCTCGTCGTCCGGAGCGCTTCTCTGCGCTGTCATTCCCTCGTGCGAGAAGAGCGCCCGTCACGCCCACAGGACAGTTCTCCCGCACGCCACCCGTTGGCGCGTGGGAACCACGATCCAGAACGATGAGGATGTCCCCCGCGTGTCTGTCTACCTGCATGTCCCATGCGACGACAGAGCTCCTCTCTCTGGGAGGAAAGGCCCACCAGTGGAGTGGGCGTCGGCGAACGCAGGGCCGTGCGCTGCACCCCCACGGATGACGCGCCTGACCAGCACGCGCCACCAGGGATGCTCAACGGCGCACGCCGCACCCGGAGTGTGGCGCAGACCGCCACCGCACGGATGTGCCGGCACAAGGTGTTCCTGCCTTGCCCCACGCACGAATCATGCCGTGCGCAGCACGCAGGGACGCCCGGGTCCCTCAGGTGCTCTGTCCAGCGCGGGATAGGCGCCGTGTCGTGGGTGCTGACGCCGGCGCGGCGAGCGCACGTCTACCATCGCGCTGCCCCTGCCTCTGATGGCGCGGCGCGGTCGCAGGGACAGCGGCGTCCCACCGATCAGGGACGCTGGGTCCTGCCTGCGCCCTCCGTGTCGCTCCGCAGGCACAGAGGGATGGTCCTCACACACACGGGGGAGACGGCGCGCGATCCCGGGCTGGGCCGCCCGTGTTGGTCTGAGAGCGCTCCGCGTGTGCGGCACGACCGCGTCTGCGCGGCATCACCGGATCTGAGAGAACCAGCGCTCCCGATGCGTGCGCGGCTACATGTCTAAGACGTAGAACTCCCAGGCGATCCCATCGGGATCATAGAAGCTGATGAATGGCGCGTGCGTCAGTGCGTCTTCCTCGATCCCGTTGTTGCGCACACCCGCACCATCAAGGGCGCTCTTGAGACTGTCCAGGGCGGCACGGTCAGGCGCCGCCAGCGCGAGATGGTCGAGCCCCACCCGGTAGGGGTTGAAGCGGTCACCCTGCGGCGTCTCCGCCGCATCCCCCCGCATCCCCAGCAGGAAACCATACCCGCTGACCAGAACCAGCGAGGGCGTCTCTTGCACCATCTGGAAGCCCAGTACAGCGGTGTAGAACGCCTTCGCCCGCGCCAGACTGGTCACCCGCAGCGCAATGTGACTGAGTCCCCGTACATTCAGTGCCATGTGTTTTCTTCCTTGTATTGGGCAGATGCATGTTGCACAACCGCCCGCCCGTCTGCTTGCTAGTCACTGGGACTGATGCACGTGTGCCGGTCGTTGCCCCACGTCTAGCTGCGGGGCCGCAACCGCTCCACCTTGGGTGCAACATGCTCTTGCCCAATACAATGTGTTTTCTTCCTCCTCTTCAGGAAGTATATCCTGCACGACCGGTGCGACCTAGCCCCACGAGTGGCCTGGGCAGGGGACACTGTCGTCCCCGCACGCGCTGCAACGCGGCGGTCTCTCTGGCCGACCAACAGCGCCTGGTGGCTGGTTCCCTCATCCGCGCTCACACGCTGTGGAGAGAGCCTGGGACAAACCCCTGGACACCGGGTCCCTGCGCGCTAGGATCACGCTGCCTCCTGGGGGTGGTAGGGGTGCCTGTGAGCGAGCGGATGAGCTAACCAGCCAGCACAGGCATAGCGGGCAGGGGGGCAGGGCACGCCCCAGTGTCGTCTTGCCCGCGCCGAGCAGGCCGGTCAGGGCAAGACCCTGCACGGCGCGCTCGGGGAGCGCCCAGGTCTCCATCATGGCTGCCTCCCCCGGCCCGTGTCTCCGTCCATGGCCAGATGGTGATGGCCCGGCTCCAGCAGTTCGACCCCACAGCCTGGGGTGACGCACGAGGGGTCGGCGGGCTGGACCACACCAGGCCGTGGTTGCACGTCCAGCCGCCACACTTCTTGCACTGGGCGCAACCCACAGGCGCTATAGAAGGACCGCGCCCGCTCGTTGGCGGCGGTGACATAGAGTTGGACGCGGTCGAAGCCGCGCGCGATGGCCCACTGCTGCGCCTCGGTCATCAGCCGGCGGCCCAGGCCGGAGCCCCAGCAGCCCTCGTCCACATAGAGGGCCACCACCTCGGCCCAGCCGCGATGCCGAAACAGCGGCGAGTCCTGGTGCGCCTCCATGACCAGCAAGCCCACGGGGCGCTCTCCCTGCCAGGCCAGCAGCCACAGCGCTGCCGGGCTGGCCTGGGTGCGTGTGAAGTGCTCGCACAGCAGATCCCGCCAGTTCTCGGCCAGGGCGAAGCGGGAGTCCAGGGCGGCGTTGAACCCGTGTAGCAGCCCGAACAGCGCCGCCACGGACGCCAGGTCGCTCACTCCCGCCGGGGCCAGCCGCGCCACAACGTCCACAGGCGCTATCCGCAGCGCGGTCATGCGCGCCACCCACGGGATGAGGACGAGCGGCACATCCGTCCGCCGCCATACGGTAGAGGGGTTGGCGCCGAGTGGGGCTGTGCCGCTCGCGGTCGCCCCAGATACACTGTGCAGCCGTTGACCTGGCGCTGAACTGGCGCGGCGTCGGCACGAGCGGGTACTGGGTCATCCCTCGTGTTCAGGACGAGGCGCGCCTCGCCACGCGTCACGCCTACTGAACTGGCCTGATCATACAGTGCCAGCGCTCTCTCCCTCCATCACTGTCCCGTCTCCCCCACTCCCGCGCTCTATGCCCGCGCCCCCGCCTGACCACAGAGCAGGTTCTCCACGGCGACAATGCAGCCCCACCGACTGCTCTGCTCACACCTCAAGAATACCAGATATCAATTAGGGGGTGTAAGCCCAAACCCTAGAAAATTCTGACAGCCCATGAGGAGCCCCCCGAAGCCCAGCACGGGTGCCGCCCCCGTCCAGAGCCCTCCATAGACCATAAATATCTGTGGATAAATGCCTCAATATATCTTGACAAACACACCTGAAAAGATGTATAATATACCTGTAGGGTACAAAAAAGACGGGTCGCCAACTCCCAGCTAGAGATCGGGCGACCCGCCAAGTGATTCCCCCTACAAGGAGGGTTGGCTAGGCGAGGAAAGTCGCCTCTCCCCGCCTGCTTCCAAAACCGGACGTGAAGCTTTCACCTCATCCGGCTCCTCAGTCTCTGGCTACTAGGCGAGTGGTTG
>JAABUR0100006639.1_pt1 | contig 14025 bp, 9 predicted proteins | sample 5560091 | NCBI WGS metagenome assembly JAABUR01 (sample SAMN10711879, study PRJNA513375) | rock metagenome | isolation source: Antarctica rocks | place: Antarctica: Victoria Land, University Valley sud
CAGGACGAGGACGGGCAGACACAGGAGACCCACTCGATCTCGGCCGGCCTGGACTACCCCGGCGTCGGCCCGGAGCACGCGTGGCTGCGCGACACCGGCCGCGCCGAGTACGTCGTCGTCGACGACGCCCAGGCGATGGACGCGCTGTCGCTGCTGGCCAGGACCGAGGGCATCCTGCCGGCGATCGAGTCCGCGCACGCCGTCGCCGGTGCGCTCGACGTCGCCCGCGAGCTGGGGCCTGACGCGCTGGTGCTGGTCAACTTGTCCGGGCGCGGCGACAAGGACGTCGACACCGCCGCCCGTTGGTTCGGCCTGGTCACCGCCGAGCAGGTGGCCGAGGCCGAGCTCAAGCGGGATGCCGACGAGAGCGAGGGCGAGGGATGGTGACGGCGCCGGTTGCGACGGGCCCAGCTGCCGCCAGCACGACCACCCAGCCCGCCGACCGCCTCGCTGACGCCTTCGCCGCCGCCCGCGGCGAGGATCGCGCCCTGCTCATCGGCTACCTGCCCGCCGGGTTCCCCTCCTTCGAGGGTGGCGTCGCCGCCCTCGAGGCGATGATCGACGGTGGGGTCGACGTCGTCGAGGTCGGACTGCCCTACTCCGACCCGCTGATGGACGGCCCGACGATCCAGGCCGCCGTCGTGCGGGCGCTCGCCGCCGGCACCCGGACGCGCGACGTGATCGCGACCGTCGCCCGGGTCGCGCAGCGGGCGCCGACGCTGGTGATGACCTACTGGAACCCGATCGAGCAGCAGGGGCCCGAGGCCTTCGCCGCAGCCCTGGCCGACGCCGGGGCGGTCGGCGCGATCACCCCCGACCTCGTGCCGGAGGAGGCGGGGGAGTGGCTCGCCGCCGCGGCGCACCACGGCCTCGCGCCGGTCTTCCTCGTCGCGCCGTCCTCGTCCGACGAGCGCATCGCCGTCGTCGGCCAGACCAACCGCGGCTTCGTCTACGCCGCTTCGGCGATGGGCGTCACCGGTACCCGGACCGCCATCGGCAGCCGCGCCGAGGAGCTCGTCACCCGCACCCGCCCCCACACCGACCTGCCGGTGGCCGTCGGGCTCGGGGTCTCGGACGGCACCCAGGCGGCCGAGGTCGCCGCATACGCCGACGCGGTGATCGTCGGGTCGGCGTTCGTCCGCGCGCTGCTCGATGCCGCAACGCCGGCGTCCGGGGTGGATGCCGTCCGCGGGCTGGCCGTCGACCTCGCTGCCGGCGTGCGCCGCCATCGCGTCCTCCAGCCCGGCCGTCCGGCATGACCGTCCCGGGCAGTACCCGCCTGCTCGCTTCGATCCCGAGCCCGTCCCAGGGCGTCTGGCACCTCGGTCCGCTGCCCGTGCGGGGCTACGCGATGAGCATCATCCTCGGCGTCGTGGTCGGGGTGTACATCATCGACCGCCGGCTGCGCGCCCGCGGTGCTCCGCCCGGCCTCGGCGGCGACATCGCCGTCTGGGGCGTCCCGTTCGGCATCGTCGGGGCGCGGCTCTACCACGTGATTACCACCCCGGACCCGTACTTCGGCGGGGGTGGCCATCCCATCGAGGCGCTGTACGTGTGGCGCGGCGGCCTCGGAATCTGGGGGGCCATCGCCGCGGGCACGCTCGGCGGTGCCATCGCCGTGCGCCGGGCCGGCGTGCCGTTCACGGTAGGCGCCGACGCCTGCGCTCCGGGCATCGTGGTGGCGCAGGCGATCGGGCGGTGGGGCAACTGGTTCAACCAGGAGCTGTACGGACGCCCGAGCCACCTGCCGTGGGCCGTCCACATTGACCCCGCGAACCAGATCGTGCCGGGGGTGGCGACCTACCAGCCGACGTTTCTCTACGAGTTTCTGTGGTGCCTGGGCACTGCCGTCGTCGTCGTGTGGGCCGAGCGGCGCTGGCACCTCGCCCGGGGGCGCACCTTCGCGCTCTACGTGGCGGTCTACACCCTTGGCCGGGCGTGGATCGAGGCGCTGCGGATCGACACCGCGCACCGGTTCTTCGGCCTGCGCCTCAACGACTACGTGAGCGTGGTGGTGTTCGCGGTCGCGGTCGCATTCCTCATCCGGCGGCGCGGCCAGCAGGAGACGTGGGTGCCCCCGGCGGCCGAGTCGCAGGAGCAAGCGGCCGAGACAGCCGACGACGAGACTTCGCCGGACCAGACGCGGGAGACGCAGCCAGCCCACCTCGGCACCGCACACAAACGGCCCGAAACACCGGCGGACTAACGCCGTAACCCCCAGTTTGCGTGCTCCGAGCAGGGCGCGCACACGAACCCCGACCCCCTCGAGCACACGCGGTCACCTCGCCCCCGTTTGTGTGCGAGCGGGCATGCACGGGCGCCCCAACCCAGCCGCGAAACACTTGGCAGCGTTCTCGCGCGGGACGTAACCTTGCCAATACCGACCCTCGGACAGCGTCGTCCGGTCGAGAACCCTCCACGACCAGTTCGACGGACGGACCCCCTGCATGCCCGAGCGCCCCCAGCACGGTCTCTACGACCCGGCATACGAGCACGACGCCTGCGGCGTCGCCTTCGTCGTCGACACCCGCGGGCGGGCCTCGCACGACATCGTCGAGAAGGGGCTCACCGCCCTGCGCAACCTCGACCACCGCGGCGCCTCCGGCAGCGACCCGCTGGTCGGGGACGGCGCCGGCATCCTGGTCCAGGTCCCCGACGCCTTCCTGCGCCTCGAGGTCGACTTCCCGCTGCCCGAGGCGGGGTCCTACGCCGTCGGCTGCGCCTTCCTGCCCAAGGAGGCGGGCGCCCGCGACGTCGCCATCCAGCTGATCCGCAAGATCGTGCACCAGGAGGGCCTGCGGCTGCTCGGCTGGCGCTCGGTGCCGGTCGAGAGCGCCCCGATCGGCCTCGCTGCGCAGCAGGTCGAGCCGGTGATGCGCCACCTGTTCATCTCCGGCGCCTCGGGAATGGACCTCGAGCGCCGCGCCTTCTGCGTCCGCAAGCGGGTCGAGCGCGAGGCAGGGGTCTACTTCCCGAGCCTGTCGGGCCGCACCCTGGTCTACAAGGGCATGCTCACGACCAACCAGCTGAGCGAGTACTTCCGCGACCTCACCAACGAGCGCTTCGCGTCCGCGATCGCGCTGGTGCACAGCCGGTTCTCCACCAACACCTTCCCGAGCTGGCCGCTCGCCCACCCCTACCGCTTCGTCGCGCACAACGGTGAGATCAACACCGTCAAGGGCAACCGCAACTGGATGGCCGCCCGCGAAGCGCTGCTCGCCAGCGATGTGCTGCCGGGCGACCTGTCCCGGCTGTTTCCGATCTGCACCCCCGGCGCCAGCGACTCGGCCAGCTTCGACGAGGTGCTGGAGCTGCTGCACCTGTCCGGGCGCAGCCTGTCGCACGCGGTGCTGATGATGATCCCGGAGGCGTGGGAGAACCACGCCGAGATGGACCCGGCCCGCCGGGCGTTCTACGCCTTCCACGCCAGCCTCATGGAGCCCTGGGACGGTCCCGCGAGCATCGCCTTCACCGACGGCACCGTGATCGGCGCGGTGCTCGACCGCAACGGCCTGCGCCCGAGCCGGTTCTGGGTCACCGACGACGGGCTCGTCGTGATGGCCAGTGAGGTCGGCGTTCTCGACATCGCCCCCGAGCGCATCGTGCAGAAGGGGCGGCTGCAGCCAGGCCGCATGTTCCTCGTCGACACCGCCCAGGGGCGGATCGTCGACGACGCCGAGGTCAAGGCGCAGCTCGCCGCCGAGCAGCCGTACGAGGAGTGGCTGCACGCGGGCCTGGTCCGGCTCGACGAGCTCAAGGACCGCCCGCACGTCTTCTACGGCCACGAGTCGGTGCTGCGCCGCCAGCAGGTGTTTGGGTACTCCGAGGAGGAGCTGCGCATCCTGCTAGCCCCGATGGCACGCACCGGCGCCGAGGCGATCGGGTCGATGGGTACCGACACCCCAGTCGCGGTGCTGTCCAAGCGGCCGCGCCTGCTGTTCGACTACTTCACCCAGCTGTTCGCCCAGGTCACCAACCCGCCGCTCGACGCCATCCGCGAGGAGCTGGTGACGTCGCTGTCCTCGACGCTCGGGCCCGAGCAGAACCTGCTCGACCCCAAGTCGGCAAGCTGCCGGCAGGTCGTCCTGCCCGGCCCGGTGATCACCAACGACGACCTGTCCAAGCTGCGCGGCATCAACGACGACGGCGACATGCCGGGCTTCGCAGCGGTCAGCGTCCGGGGGCTGTACCACGTCGCCGGGGGCGCGGCGGCGCTGGAGGAGCGGCTCGAGAGCATCTGTCGCGAGGTCGACCTCGCCATCGACAGCGGTGCACGCATCGTCGTGCTGTCCGACCGCAACTCCGACCCCGTCCTCGCCCCGATCCCCAGCCTGCTGCTGACCGCCGCGGTCCACCACCACCTCATCCGCGCCAAGACGCGTACCCGCGTCGGCCTCGTCGTCGAGTGCGGCGACGCCCGCGAGGTCCACCACATCGCGCTGCTCGTCGGCTACGGCGCCGCGGCCATCAACCCCTATCTCGCGTTCGAGTCGGCCGAGGACATGCTCGAGGCCGGTGAGTTGCCGGGCGTCGACGACGCCGAGCAGGCCGTCGCCAACCTGCGCAAGGCGATGAACAAGGGCGTGCTCAAGGTGATGTCCAAGATGGGCATCAGCACGGTCGCGTCCTACACCGGCGCGCAGGTTTTCGAGGCCATCGGGCTGTCGGCCGAGCTGGTCTCGCACTTCTTCGTCGGCACGGCGAGCCGGCTCGAGGGCGTCGGGCTCGACGTGATCGCGGCCGAGGTGGCGCGCCGCCACGAGCGCGCCTACCCACCCAACCCCGCGGAGGTCGCCTACCGCGGTCTCGATGTCGGCGGCGAGTACCAGTGGCGGCGCGAGGGCGAGATCCACCTGTTCAACCCCGAGACCGTCTTCAAGCTCCAGCACGCCACCCGGGCCGGGCGCGAGGACGTCTTCCGCGACTACACGGCGATGATCGACAAGCTGTCCCGAGAGGCGGGCACGCTGCGAGGCCTGTTCGCCCTGCGCGACGACGTCCGGCCGCCCATCCCCGTCGAGGAGGTCGAGCCGGCCAGCGCGATCATCAAGCGCTTCGCGACGGGTGCGATGTCCTACGGCTCGATCAGCGCCGAGGCGCACGAGACGCTTGCCATCGCCATGAACCGGATCGGCGGCAAGAGCAACACCGGTGAGGGCGGCGAGGACCCGGAGCGGTTCCGCCCGATGCCCGGCGGTGACTCCAAGCGCTCGTCGATCAAGCAGGTCGCGAGCGGCCGGTTCGGGGTGACGAGCGACTACCTCACCAACGCCGACGACCTGCAGATCAAGATGGCCCAGGGAGCCAAGCCCGGCGAGGGCGGCCAGCTGCCCGCGCACAAGGTCTACCCATGGATCGCCAAGACCCGTCACAGCACCCCGGGCGTGGGGCTGATCTCCCCGCCGCCGCACCACGACATCTACTCCATCGAGGACCTCGCCCAGCTCATCCACGACCTGAAGAACGCCAACCCCTCCTCGCGGGTGCACGTCAAGCTGGTCGCCGAGGTGGGCGTCGGGACAGTGGCCGCGGGGGTCGCCAAGGCGCATGCCGATGTCGTGCTGATCTCCGGGCACGACGGCGGCACCGGTGCGAGCCCGCTGACCTCCCTCAAGCACGCGGGTGCGCCGTGGGAGCTGGGCCTCGCCGAGACGCAGCAGACGCTGCTGCTCAACGGGCTGCGCGACCGCATCGTGGTGCAGGTCGACGGCTCGATGAAGACCGGGCGCGACGTCATCATCGCGGCGCTACTCGGGGCCGAGGAGTTCGGCTTCGCCACCGCGCCGCTGGTGGTGGCCGGCTGCGTGATGATGCGCGTCTGCCACCTCGACACCTGCCCGGTCGGCGTCGCGACGCAGAACCCGAAGCTGCGTGAGCGCTTCACCGGCAAGCCCGAGTTCGTCGTCACTTTCTTCGAGTACATCGCCAACGAGGTGCGCGAGCAGTTGGCGGCGCTCGGCTTCCGGTCGATCGAGGACGCGGTCGGGCACGCCGAGGTGCTCGACATCGCCCCGGCGATCGAGCACTGGAAGGCGGCCGGGCTCGACATCACGCCGCTGCTGCACGTGCCCGAGCGCCCCTTCGGCGGCGCCTCGCACTGCACCAAGACGCAGGACCACGGCCTCGACCGCGCGCTCGACAACACCCTGATCGCCCTGGCGGAGGGGGCGCTGCAGGACGGCAGCCCGGTCACCCTGGAGCTGCCCATCCGCAACGTCAACCGCACCGTCGGCACGATGCTCGGCCACGAGGTCACCCGGCGCTTCGGCGGTGACGGTCTGGCCGACGACACCATCACCCTGCGCTTCACCGGCTCGGCCGGCCAGTCGTTCGGCGCATTCGTGCCGAAGGGCATCACGCTGCGGCTCGAGGGTGACGCCAACGACTACGTCGGCAAGGGCCTGTCGGGTGGCCGCATCATCGTCACGCCGCCCGCGAGCTCGCTGTTCGCAGCGGAGCAGAATATCGTGGCCGGCAACGTGATCCTCTACGGCGCCACGTCCGGTGAGGCCCTGCTGCGCGGCATGGTGGGCGAACGCTTCTGCGTGCGCAACTCGGGTGCCGTAGCCGTCGTCGAGGGCATCGGCGACCACGGCTGCGAGTACATGACCGGCGGCAGGGTCGTCGTGCTCGGCCGCACCGGGCGCAACTTCGCGGCCGGGATGAGCGGCGGCATCGCCTACCTGCTCGACGCCGACACCGGCCGGGTCAACCGCGAGATGGTCGACCTCGGTCCGCTCGAGCTCGACGACGAGCACTTCCTGCGCGACGCCCTGAGCCGCCACCTGACCGAGACGGGCTCACCCGTCGCGAAGGCGCTGCTCGACGACTGGGACCCCACCCGCTTCACCCGGGTGATGCCGCGCGACTACAAGCGGGTGCTCGACGCGATGGCCGAGGCCGAGCGCTCGGGCACCGACGTCGATGAGCTGGTCATGGCGGTCGCCCGTGCCTGAGGCACGGACCTGCCACTCGTCCCGTCCCGCCCCCTTTCCTGGAGACCTCGATGGCTGACCCGACCGGTTTCCTCAAGCACGGCCGCCAGCTGCCCGGTCGGCGCCCGGTCGAGCTGCGCCTGCAGGACTGGCGGGAGGTCTACGAGCCCTTTCCCGAGCCCGCGCTGCGCGACCAGGCCACCCGCTGCATGGACTGCGGCATTCCCTTCTGCCACAACGGCTGCCCCCTCGGCAACCTCATCCCGGAGTGGAACGATCTGGTGCGCCGCGGCGACTGGGACGAGGCGATGGACCGGCTGCACGCGACTAACAACTTCCCCGAGTTCACGGGGCGACTGTGTCCCGCTCCCTGCGAGTCGGCCTGCGTGCTGGGCATCTCCGACGACCCGGTCAGCATCAAGCAGGTCGAGGTCAGCATCGTCGACCGCGCCTGGGAGGAAGGGCGCGTGCGCCCGGTCACCGCGTCGGAGCGGACCGGCAAGCGGGTGGCGGTGGTCGGCAGCGGCCCCGCCGGGTTGGCCGCCGCGCAGCAGCTGACCCGTGCCGGGCACGAGGTCGTGGTCTACGAGCGGGCCGACCGCGTCGGCGGGCTGCTGCGCTACGGCATCCCCGAGTTCAAGATGGAAAAGCACGTCCTCGACCGGCGCCTGAAGCAGATGGAGACCGAGGGGACGAGGTTTGTCACCTCCTGCACTGTGGGTGTCGACGTGAGCGCCGAGGAGCTGCGCTCGTCGTATGACGCCGTCGTGCTCGCCGCTGGTGCCACCGCCGGCCGCGACCTGCCGGTCGAGGGGCGCGAGCTGTCGGGCATCCACCTGGCGATGGAGTACCTCGAGCCCTCCAACCGGGTGCAGGAGGGCGATCTTCGGGCGCCGACGATCTCTGCGGCCGGCAAGCACGTCGTGATCATCGGGGGCGGTGACACCGGGGCGGACTGCTTGGGGACCGCGCACCGCCATGGCGCGGCGTCGGTGACCCAGCTCGAGATCATGCCGAAGCCGCCCGAGACCCGGGCCGAGTCGACCCCGTGGCCCACCTGGCCGCTCATGTACCGCGTCTCCAGCGCTCACGAGGAGGGCGGCGAGCGCGTGTTCTCGGTCTCGACCAAGCGGTTCCTCGGTGACGAGGCCGGCCGGGTCCGGACGCAGGTCCTCGTCGAGGTCGAGATGGCGGGCGGCCGCCCCGTCGAGAAGGAGGGCACCGAGCGGGAGCTGCCCGCCGAGCTCGTCCTGCTGGCCATGGGCTTCACCGGCGCCGAGCGGGGGCCCCTGCTCGAGCAGCTCGGGGTCGAGATCGACGCCCGGGGCAACGTGGCGCGCACCGAGCACTGGGCGACGGATGTCGACGGCGTGTTCGTGTGCGGTGACATGGGACGCGGCCAGTCGCTCATCGTCTGGGCGATTGCTGAGGGCCGCGCGTGCGCATCCGCCGTCGACAACGCGCTCATGGGGACGACTATGCTGCCGGCTCCGATCGTCCCGAGTATGCGCTGAGTGATATCGTCGTCGCCCTCTGACATTGGCTGAGGGGCCCGGTCCCGGCTGCTGCAAGTCTGCTCAATGCGCTGGCTTGCTGTTGCTTCCGTCGTGCCGATGAGAGCACCAACGAGTCGCCTGTAGCCCCTCGCCGTGCCGGCGAATCGTGACCTACAGTGACGGTCGCTGGCGCGTGCTGCTGAGGGCGAAGGGGGAGCCGGTGCACGAGACGGCCGCCGATCTTGATGAGGCGCTGGTTCAGGACGGTGACCGCCGGAAACTCACCGACGATCAGGAGCTGGCGGCCACGGTGCACGTGCTTCGGGCGCGCGCCGATGACCTGCGCGGCCCCCGCAGCGGTAGTCGAGCGTTGATCCTCGCCCTGCAGGCGGTCGAGATGGAGCAGCAGCTGCTCGACAGCTGCGGCCTCGAAGGGGGCGCCGACGCGCTTCGCGAGATGCAGGACCACCCCGCCACACTGGCTGCCGTAGGTCGGTGGCGGCACGCCCAGGAGCTGTCTCGCCAGCTGCTCGCCGCCGACGGCTGACCCGCGGCCCGATACCGCCGGGCCGCCGGTGGTGCCTCCGGTGAGATTCGAACTCACACTGTGCGGTGTTTGAGACCGCCCTCTCTGCCAGTTGGAGTACGGAGGCGCTGGCTGTCCGCAGCCGTCCAGGTGGGCTCCGCGCGGACGGCCGGACGTGCTGAACCGAGACTAGTGGGCGATGGCGCCGACCCTGGCGGAGCCACCGCGCGGGCGTTGAGTACCTGGCCCGCACCGACGCCGGCTCGATCGCCCTGCGGTGCTGCCGGTAGCCTGGCGCCTACCTGATCGACAGCCCAGCCCGAGGAGGCGCTATGACGCCCTCCGCGCCGCGCCGGGTGCTGCTCGCCGAGGACGAGGCGCTGATCCGCCTCGACCTCAAGGAAATGCTCGAGGAGGAGGGGTACGAGGTCGTCGCCGAGGCCGACGAGGGCGAGAGCGCGGTCCGTCTCGCGCAGGAGCTGCGGCCCGATCTGGTGATCCTCGACGTGAAGATGCCCGGGGTCGATGGGCTGGAGGCGGCGCAGCGGATTGCAGCGGAGCGCATCGCGCCGGTGATCATCCTGACAGCCTTCTCCCAGCGGGAGCTGATCGAGCGGGCCCGCGACGCCGGGGCGATGGCCTACCTCGTCAAGCCGTTTCAGAAGCGTGACCTGCTGCCGGCCATCGAACTGGCGGTGAGCCGGCACGCCCAGATCGTCGGGCTGGAGCGGGAGGCGCGGGGCCTGACCGAACGGCTCGCGGCCCGCAAGCTGGTGGAGCGGGCCAAGGGGCTGCTGCAGACCCAGCACGCGATGACCGAGGCGGCGGCCTTCCGGTGGGTGCAGCGGGCGTCGATGGACCGGCGGACGACGATGAGCGTCGTGGCGCAGGAGGTACTTGACGGGCGGCTGGCGCCCCAGCCTGACCCCGCGCAAGCACATCCGCTGGCGGCGGCGCCGTCGGGGGCGTTCCCGCCGCTGGCTGAGCATCCGACAGGGCGCCAGCAGATGGACGGCGAGGCCGGCAGCATCGGCTGAGCCGAGCTCGCGCAATCTTTGTGCTTTGCGCTGCTGTTGCCTGTAGGTCACGTGCCGATAACGCTAGGCGCCAATGCGAGTATGGCGCAGGCGTCCGCGTTAGGGTCCGACCAAGGCGGCGGGCACTCCTGTCCCGCCCGGCACCCCAGGAGATGCTTGTGCACCAGCGTCGACTCGCGACAGCAGCGGTACCGCTGCTCCTCGGCTCCCTCGCGTTGACGGCGTGCGGCAGCAGCAAGAGCAGCACCAGCTCGAGCAGCTCGCCCAGCGCCAGTTCGGGTTCCAGCAGCAGTGCGGCCTCCGCGCCCAAGGCCAAGGCCGACGGGACGCTCACCATCGGCACCCTGCTCCCCGAGACGGGCGACCTCGCCTTCCTCGGCCCACCGGAGATCGCCGGTACGCAGCTCGCCATCAACGACGTGAACAGCGCGGGCGGCGTGCTCGGCAAGCCTGTCAAGATCGTCAAGGGTGACTCCGGTGACACCAGCACCAACATAGCGAGCCAGACCGTCGACCGCGAGCTCGGCCAGGGCGTCGACGCCATCATCGGTGCCGCATCGTCGGGCGTGACCCTCACCGTCATCGACAAGGTGGTGCAGAGCGGGGCGATCATGTTCTCGCCCGCCAACACCAGCCAGAAGCTGACGAACTACCCCGACAAGGACCTGTACTTCCGGACCGCCCCGCCGGACAACCTGCAGGGCCAGCTCGACGGCGACGTGATCACCGGCGACGGGCACCAGAAGGTCGCCATCGTGGCGCGGCAGGACCCGTACGGCACCGGCCTGGCCGACTCGGCGCAGAAGTCGATCGAGGCAGCTGGCGGCCAGGTTGTGAAGAAGGTCGTCTACGACCCCAACGCGCAGTCCTACGACAACGAGGTCGACCAACTCGTCCAGGCCAAGCCCGACGCGATCCTCTACATCACCTTCGACGAGGGCGCCAAGATCCTCACGCGTGCGATCGAGAAGGGCATCGGGCCGGACAAGGTGCCGGCGTACTTCGTCGACGGCAACGTGGGCAACTCGCTCGGTGACAAGATCAAGAAGGCGGGCGCGCTCGGTGGCAGCAAGGGAACCCAGCCCGGCACCAAGAAGGGCTCGGACTTCCTCGCCAAGCTCAAGGCCATCGACCCCAAGCTGAAGGACTTCAACTACTCGGACTCGTCCTACGACGCGGTCGTCATCACCGCGATCGCCGCCGAGGTGGCCAAGACCGACGACCCGGGGGCCGTCGCCAAGCAGATCAACGACGTCACCCGCGGCGGCGAGGTCTGCAAGACCTTCGCCGCCTGCCTGCCGCTGGCCAAGGCCGGCAAGGATCTGCACTACGAAGGCATTCTTGGTGACATCTCGTTCACCGACAAGGGCGAGCCGGCCAAGGGCTCGTACGAGATCCTGCAGTACGGCAAGGGCACCAACAAGATCGACCCGGCACTGACGAAGTACCAGGTCGTCAGCGCCACCTGATCGCTCGCACCTCCGAAGCGGGGTCCCGGACTGTGTCCGGGCCCCGCTTCGGCATGTGGTCGCCCCCGGGGGGGCCGCGGCCCGCGCGGATCTGCAGGTTGAGCTGTCCGTTCGTCCCCGCGGCGTGTCGCGGACCCGAACCTCAACCTATGGCTACCGCCGGACAGCCGGGGCACTCCTGGGCCCGGCGCTGGCCCCCGCCCGCCTCAGGCGCGGGCGAGCGTCCCGAGGTAGAGCTCGATGACCTTCGGGTCCTCCAGCAGCGCCAGCCCCGGCGCGGTGTAGGCGTTGCGGCCCTGGTCGAGGACGTAGCCCCGGTCGCAGATCTGCAAGCACCGCCGGGCGTTCTGCTCGACCATCACGATCGAGACCCCGGTGGCGTTGATCTGCCGGCAGCGGGCGAACACCTCGTCCTGGTACGCAGGAGAAAGGCCCGCTGACGGCTCGTCGAGCAGCAGCACCGACGGGTCCATCATCAGGGCGCGCCCCATCGCCACCATCTGCCGCTCACCGCCGGACAGCGAGCCGGCGCGCTGCCTGCGCCGGGTGGCCAGCAGCGGGAACAGGTCGCTGACGAACGAGAACCGCTCGTTGAACGTCTTGGGCTTGAGGAACACGCCCATCTCGAGGTTCTCCGACACCGTCAGGCTGGGGAAGACGTTGCCGTTCTGCGGGACGTAGCCGACTCCGCGGCTAACGAGGGCATGCGCCGGCATCGAGGTGATGACGTCACCGCGCAGTTCGACCGAGCCGCTGCGGACCGGGATGAGGCCGAACAGCGCCTTGAGCATCGTCGACTTGCCCGCGCCGTTCGGCCCGATGATGCCGATCAGCTCGCCCTGGCTGAGGTACAGGTTGCAGCCGTTCAGGATGTTGACCTCGGGAATGTAGCCGGCGACCAGCTCGTCGGCCCGCAGCAGGGCGTCGGCGGCACCTTGCGGGTGGGCGTCGGCCCGGCTCCTGTCGAGGGTGTCCTCGCGCTCGCGCACCTGCCGCTGGGCCGCGGCGATGTTCTCGGGCGGCCCCTGCGACGCCTCCGGCGGCACACCGGCCCGCCTGGCTCCTGCCGGCTCCTGCATTACGCCCGCTCCTCCGTGTCGCGGACGGCTGCCTCGGCCCGGACGGCCCCGGGGCGGGCTTCAGCCGCCGTCGCAGCTGCCGCGCTCGTCCTGGCCGCCGGCGGCGGCCCCCCGCTTGCTGGCGCGTCGTCCTCATCGTGCTGAGCGCCCAGGTAGGCGTCGATCACCTCACGGTTGCGCATGATCACCTGCGGCGGCCCCTCGGCGATGATGCCGCCCTGGGCCATCACCACGACCCAGTCGCTGATGTCGGCGACGACGTCCATGTCGTGCTCGACGAACAGCACCGTCATCCCCTGGTCGCGCAGGTCCTTGACGTGGCCCAGCAGGGACTGGGTCAGCGCCGGGTTCACGCCGGCCATCGGCTCGTCGAGCATGACCACGGTCGGTTCGACCATCAGCGCCCGTGCCATCTCGAGCAGCTTGCGCTGGCCACCGGACAGGGTTCCGGCGAAGTCGGGCGCCTTGTTGTGCAGCATGAAGCGCTCGAGCAGCACCTGAGCGCGCGCCTCCATCAGGTTCTCCTGCTTGCGCCACAGCCCGGGCAGGAGCGCGGCGAGGAAGTGCTCGCCGCGCTGCGCTGCCCCGCCTAGCAGCATGTTCTCCATCACCGTGAGCCGGGACAGCGCCTTGGTCAGCTGGAACGTGCGCACCATGCCGAGCCGAGCCACCCGGTAGGACGGCACCCGCGCGAGGGCGCGGCCGTTGAGGCTCCACGTACCGGTGTCGGGCCGGTCGAAGCCGGTGAGCAGGTTGAAGAAGGTGGTCTTGCCGGCACCGTTCGGCCCGATCAGCGCTGTGATGACCCCGCGCTGGAACTCGACGTGCTCGACGTCGACAGCAACGAGACCGCCGAAGCTGCGCCGCACCTTGTCGACGACGATGACGGGGTCGGGCTTGGGGATCCCCGGGCGGTGCTCCACGTCGGCGAGCATCGCGGCCTGCCGTCGGGCGGCGTCGCGCGACTCCTCGGTGACGACGAGGTCGGGGCGCCCCTCCGTGGTGGCCACCATCACTGGGCTGTCGTCGCCGGCTACCGACGAGCCCGCGTCGTCACCCGGCCGCCCGTGCGCCCCGGGATCCGGCGCCGTCCCGATCTCGTCGATGCGCTCGGCAACCTCGGGGCGCTCGCCCCCCTCGCCGCGGAGGCCGCTCATCGCGCATCCAGGGCGATCTCGTTGCGGTTGCCGAAGAATCCCTGCGGCCGGAAGATCATCAACAGCATCAGCCCGAGCCCGACAATCATGAAGCGCACCTGCCCGATCTGGTTGCTGTTCATGATCGCGGTGGGGACGTAGCCGGCTGCGCTGGCACCGCGCAGGGTGCTCTCCGCGAAGGCGATGATCAGCCAGAAGACGATGCTGCCGGCGATCGGCCCGAACACCCGCGCGGTGCCGCCGAGGATGAGGACGGCGTAGCCGAAGAACGTGATGGCCGGCAGGTAGCTCTCCGGCTGGATCGACTGCGCCGCGATGCCGAAGAC
>JAABUR0100006640.1_pt1 | contig 14024 bp, 7 predicted proteins | sample 5560091 | NCBI WGS metagenome assembly JAABUR01 (sample SAMN10711879, study PRJNA513375) | rock metagenome | isolation source: Antarctica rocks | place: Antarctica: Victoria Land, University Valley sud
TTCACTTCATCTTCTGTGATGCGTGAATTGAATGAGACTGTCAGAGATATGAATGATTCTGCGATGTTGCTGACATTCGCTTGAGAAGGTGAGAAAAAGAACTTTTCTCGCAGTATCTCGATTTTTTCCTCAAACGTCGTTATCATATGATCGATGTCGCTTCGCTTCAGTGACAAAAACTGAGAAAGCTTTTTAGATAGCTGACTTTCGATTCTAGCTCATTTTGCAAAGCGTCATATCGATTTGAGTGCTTCGCTCAGCTCATGCATTTGTGTTCTGAAGTGTGCGCGTTTCATTTGTCGAATGATCTTGTTTTTATGATCGTTGTGCTTCAGATATTCATTTCACGCTTCTAATGTGTCTTGCGTTTTTCATATGATTCGCAGTCGTCTTGATTTCATTACTACTTCAAAGCAGCTTTGATTTCAAAAGTCTCTTGCTCAATTTGATGACTTTGTCAAGAAAGTAGATTTCTTGATGATTTTCTGTAGCACTCTGATAATCTTGCACACTCTGTCATTCATCATAGTCTTGTCGTCTAGAGAGCGTTTCAAAGATAGATGTATTCGCAGATAAGCACTCAATGCTTCTGTATTTATTTTCTTTCAAAGTCATCGAGTCGAGAGTTGCACTGAGATTGTTTGTAGACATAGCTCTGTGACAATCGAAAGATGATTCGATCTCTGATGCAGATCAATTCATATCTCGCACTTACATGTCATGAACTGTATTTTCTCGCTGCTAAAGACTAGATCAATCGTCGTAAATTGATTGTGAGCTTCGCGAGTAATAATGTCTGATTTCAGTAATAATTTCAGCCTTGCGTTTGTAATGACGTTTAGTAGAGTATCAGTCATCGTATGACGAGTGAAGCATCTTTGTCTTCTTCAATGAGAATGATGTAGATTGAAATCTTCTATGATCAGTTGTTTGCAGTCATTCTTGAGTAGTTCGTTCAAACAAGAAATGATTGAAGATTTCTCTGTAAATGTAGTAGACAGTGAGCATGAATTGTAAACGTTTAGAAGTCTTAACGTCTGCGTTTTGTCATCTGTGTTGCAAGTTAATATTCTGATTGAGCAAATGTCTGACTCAGCTGTTTCTACTATTCATTGATCGAGTCTTAGACATTTGTTAACGTATATGCATGTTCTTGATTGAAATGACGAGTTTTTCACTAGATGAAAGAAGTTGTGTGCTGAGCTAAATGACTGCAAGTCGTTGTTGTTGCAATCTTGCTTCTGTATAGCTACTATGTTGAATTCGCGAACTTCTCTGTTAATTAGAAATGATTCTTGAATTCTTAATGATTTTCTGATGTTGTACTGTAGAATTCATAGAAAAGACTGTTTTGTCATAAAGTTATTCATAGCTGTTGTTGATTCTGCAATGAGAAGACTCTTTGTATGCTTTCGATCATCAACGATCTTTCTCGCTTTCTGATTGAACGTTTCTGAATCTGCTCAGATGTCGTCTTGTCTGAGTCACTACTCACGCAAGAGAAAAGATCGACTCGTCTCTTCTTGATCTCTACTATCTGTCAAGCTGATTCATCAGCGATTCAACTGCATGTTTTCAGCATGACTGTTGCTGAGCTTGAGAAGTTCGTTGAATCGAAAGAATTCGTTGAATCTGAAGAGTTCGTTGAATCTAAAGAGTTCAGAAACAGCGAGAAGAGTGTGTGATTGTATTTAGACGTTTCAGAATATTTGAATGATCTATTTCTATAGATTTTGAACGCTTGTTTCATCTGCTGTCGTCACTTGAGACAGATGCGTCTTCAGAGTTCGTGATTTTCGTTGCAGTTGACGCAACGTCTTCTATTCGAAGACATCACACACTTCTTTATGTGATGCTTGCCTGCGCATTTTTCGCAGCGCTGATTCTTTCTGCAGATCTTAGTCATGTGATCAAATTCGTGACATCTGAAGCACTGTGTGATGCGACAGTTCTTTTTGAATAGCTTGCATGCACATTCTTGATACGAGTTCAGCATGCTCACGTTCATTAGTCGATTCGTCATCGCTTCGATCGCGATCTCTACAATGAGCGACGAATGAGTCTTTTCGCTATCTGCTATCTTCTTGAGTCAGACTATTCTTAGAACTTTCAGATCTTCATGAAGTCTCGCGTTATCTTTTATCAGTCTTTCAATGATCTTTTCTTGATTGCTCATGTTTATTGTAGTGTGTACTTCATGTGTCAGCATTGCGAAGATTCGACGTGCTACACGTGTCAAACTCGCGATTTCTTTTGCTCATGTCTGAGTCTTTTTCAGATTTGCTCAAGCATCTGAGCTAACTGCGTGAAGGAAAATGTCATCGCTGTTTAGCTTGCGAAGTGACACGATTAGATTTCTTTGACCTGTCGACACGTCTGCGATTCTCTGTAGAATTTGTTCGATTGACTTCTTCTGTATCTCTTTTATTTCTCTTCTGTTCATTATCTTAATCATGACTTCTCGTTTCTTGCGAAGCGACGACGAGTCGTCTCTGAGACGTTGCTTTCTCGTCGCTATTTCTTCTCTTGTCACGTTCGCTCATGACGTGATTTTCGTTGAAAGACGTGTGTTTCTCTGTGTATGCAACTGCTTGTTAAGCAGTTGAACTGATGTCTTCAGTTTCTGTACATTCTTCGCGATGAACGCGTTCTGATTCGCGTGATGTTTTTCTTCTGAGTCGAGTCGAAAACGTTGAATCAGCTTCAATGCTATCTCTTTTCATGAATGATCTTTGCTCTTCTCTTTCTCTAACGTTGATATCTTTATTAGTAAATCAATAATGTTAGCAACGTTCTCTTCATCGTCACATGAGCATTTCAATCTCACGTCTCTGTTTTCTTGCAACGAATCAACGTCGCTCGCAATCATCTTCGAATCAGCACTGCTGCAATTCGTGCAATTCATCGTCGTTCAATCATCTTCTAGATTCACTCTGTCTTGTTTATAATGCTCTTTTTCAAAATTTGTGATGCGTGCGTTGTGATTGTTTTTTGATTTTCAAGCAATCAACAAAGATTCTTTATCATTGATTTTATTAATTGATTTGAACTTATGCTACTAACTGAGCGATAAATTCTCTAGCAATCACATGATTATATGTTTTCGTTGATTTTATTGATTTCTTGATGTTGTTCTGTCTTTTGATGTCGTTGATCATCAGATACACAAATTTCTTTATACTCATCTTGTTGTCAATCAAGTGAACTTGAATGAATAATGAAATCAATATCATGTGATTAATGAATTCTTAAAGTAATGTTGAGATCATGTCTAAAAACTAATCAGAGTGCATACGTGACTAGAATGTTTGATTTATAAAGATAGCTATAACTAAGACTTTAAGAATACAGAAGAAAGAAAATACAAAAAGCAAGAAGAACATGCTCTATATAATAGTTACTCAGATCAACGTTAGTCTCAAAGAGAATATGTTTGAAACACAAGAAAGATGTTGATTCAAAAGATGTTTGTGACACAAAGAAATGTATTTATCATAAACATTTGTTAATTACTCGTAACACAAAGAAGTGTGTTTATCATAGAAGACAATAGAAACTGATTAGAAGATGCTAAAGAAGAGAAAAGATGCTGAGTCATATCTGAGTCAAATCTGAGTCAGATTCAGATCAGATCTCAACTAGATCTTGACTAGTTTTAATCATTACACAAAGAACTTGCTAGCGTTCATTGCAAATTGATTAAAGCTTCAATCTTGTTCAGTCTTGATATGCTCATAACATTTCTATCTTTGAGATGTTTGCTACTGTATATTCAGATAACAACTCACATTTCATGAACAAAGACGTAAAAAAACTCTTTAAAAAGCATGAAGTCATGCATTACATCAATTTTATAACATCGTCATCATTCACAAAATTGCTTAAATGAGCAGTTCAAGAAATGATTGAATATTTACGAATCAGAAGCATGAAGAAAGAGAACATATTCATCTAAGATGCAGATGTGAAAGATGAAATGTTTTTCATGAATATTAAATCAGTCAAAATTCATAAATACTCTTCTTTGAAACTGATGCTGAAATATGAGTTTCAAAAGCTTCACTTTGACATTAAACTAATAATTTAATTGATCACAAAATTGAAAGAAATTTAATGAATGAAAATAGAAGAAGTTTCTGCACATCAGAGATAAATATATTTAGCACTAAGAAATGAGAGAAGAAAAATGACTAAAAAACTCATCTCTTATGTAGTCTATCATCACTTCAGAAGAAACAGATTGCAACAATTATTCAAAGCTGAGAATTTGATAATTGTATGACATCACATCATTAATAATTAGAGAAATAAAAAACTGAAATCAAAATGATTGAGATCTCATCTTTTAATCAAACTAATTTCTTCAGAAAACTTAAAACACATGCAGAAATTGCATAAAGATGAAGTCATTAAAAAATATCATTTGAATGATATTTTACTATACAAGAAGAGAGAAATCTTTTAAAAGAAAAAAATAACTTTTAAATCAAGTTTCAGAATCAATGATGAGATTCATCTGTACATGATGTTGACTATGAATCTTTTGATTCTATTTTTCAAATAGAAGTCAGAAGAGTCTTGAAATCTCAATTCAATGCAATTTGAATGATGTTAGAATGTTGTGTAAGCAGAAAAGTTGATCATGCAGAGTTTTCATCTACGCGACAAATTTTTTTCTAACAGTCACAATCAATCTACAAAGAAGATAAATGACATGTCGATGTCAGTAAAAGATGAAAAGATATTTAGTGAAAAAGTCGATCTTAGTATGAGAATCATGACTATAAGTGATCAAAGAATTTGTGACTCATCGATCACGTCGATATACTGAAACATCTTCATCACATCAACAATGTTATTAAGTAATTGATAAAAAGATATCAGATAAAATAGTTGATCTCAGTTTGAGAGTCGTGATTACAGTGCTTGAAGAAGTAATGACTTGTTGATCACGCTGATATACTGAGAAGACTTGAACTTATCTTCTTTACTTGATGTCAAGTCATATATTTATCTACGTGAAAAATTGAGAGTGCAGAAGAATGATCAGAACGCATTCTTTTTTATTGATCAGAGTCAAATCATTTAACGATTGTGATTGCACATTTATACTAACAATTCATTCAACGTCTGCATGACATAAGTCAAATCAAGAGAAGAAAAGAATTATTCAATACAATCACACTTTATCTTCTCATCATGTGCATCTCTCTTTCATCATATATTTCTCTGCTCAATGAATGACAATCATTGAGCGAGAGAACACAGCTATCAACTACAATTACAAGCATTATGAGTGCAAAGAAAACATCTTCATCTTCGAATCAGAGATCGAATCAAAACATCGTTTGTAAAGAATACTATTTATGAAAAGCAGAGCAAGAATGATGTAACATAATCAAATAATACAGATACTTTCATTAAGAGTTTACTAGAGTGTCACGCGCTGAATAGAAGCTATAGATTCAAACATGATACATAGTTTCAAAACTCACTGTCTCAACAACGTTGAAGTCATTGTATAGTCGACGAGTGATTTTCTTTCTCAGAGAGTTTTGTTCATTTGATATAAATATCATAGTTTTTCTCATGAGTTGAACTTAAATCGATGTCACAAGAATGTATGAATTCAAATCAAATCAAATCAAATCAAGTCTCAGAGAAACTCACTTTATGATAATAAATGAAAGAGAATCAGAGTGTTTAAGAGCGAAAGCTGTTCTGCTCTCAATATACTTCTATTAATCAACTCAAATGAAATCATTGCTTGAGATCATTGCTTGAGATCTGTTGCTTGATCTTTGCTAGTTCAACGTTGCATTACTATTCGCTTTTCTTTCTTTGCTTTCATAAAATCAGCTGAGATCAGCTGATTAATTCTATATCATCGAGAGCTGTTGAAGACAAGAATAGTCTAACAAAATATTCTAACAAAATGGCTCAACAAATGACTCAACAATAGTTAGTCAGTCGAGCGAAGTTAAATACTCGTTTGATCAGTTTAGAATTAATCACTTCTTTTTCAATAAAACAGTCAGTTCAGTAGTTTTCAACGTAGACATAAACTCGATCTCAAAAAAGTAGATCTCAGAGTGATTTAACAGATTCAACTGAAAACTCATGTTAAATCATCTCATCTGTTTCAGTCTCTGTTTGTTCTGCTCTCATGCCTCTCGTCTGACTTATATCTCTAGCTGTTGTGTGAAATTATGAGAAGCTCGACTCTATAAAGGAGTCGAAGAGACTTAAACGATGATGCGAAATATAGGCTAACGAGCTGAAATGTGTCTTCTCGAGATATGTCGACTGCTTCATATAACACTGATTTTCTGTGTGTCATTAGTGATGAAATTCGACGCAGGAATCTTGTTGTTCATGAATCATGTAGAATGAAAGCTCAATGAGCGATATACGATCTGCTGATCTGGCAATCGCAATGAGAAGCTCAGATACTTCTAGTAGTTTCTAGTATCTTTTGAGTAAGGTTCAGCTCCTATTGTTTGATCTCTCCTCTTGTGTTTTTTTACGGGCACAGATGCAACTCGTTTGTAGTAATGAAAGATTTTCAGTCATGGTTTCTGCATATAGAGGAAATACTTGCAGTTTCTGTAAGGAAGTCTTCCATCAGCCATTGAATATCTGTTGCTTTTGGCCAAGAGACTTTTATTGTACATCTCGAGAGTTCCTGGGTAACTTGAGAACCTTCTTGTCATTGATCATCTGCTTTTATAATCTCTCAACTTTACCAAGAATAGAATGGTCTCAAGACTGGTATTAAGGGAACCCGTGGACCGAAACGCTAGCGTGATGCAGGGTGGACCCGATATCTCAAATCACACAAAAATCCATGTTTAATCTTCAACACTCGGGTTTCTTTATGAGTCGCTCAAAATCTGTGGCCCAGAAGCTGTCGGTATGACCAGCAGGACGTTCCGGACTCGATTACTAAAACATCGCCATCTGGCTTGCGCACTTCTTAAGCTTCTGCGAAATGCATTTCACCGCTATTGATGGAACGACATATTTACCCCCCGTCAACGAGAGTCCCTTTTGAAATGGCATGCTTCTTATAAAAACTTCGCAAAGGCCTTCGAGTCTTGTAATAAGAAGAGAGCGACGGCGATCACCGTAAGTGTATTTAAACATGCTATCAAACGTTTTGCCCGAATGTGCACTCATGAAGGGGAATTTTCGAAGCAGGTATGGGAACCATCAACTTCAACAAGACCCCTGCTAATTTGACCTTTGAGTACAACTGGATACACCAGGTGGTATCAATGCACGGCCACGGCATCTCGACTGGCGCCGCTTCGTCCGACCAGATCCACCACAGAACGCTGCCGGAGCCTCTGCCTGGAATAGCGGCGGCACCGGGTTTGCTCCACCATATGCAAATGAGTGTTTATCAACGAATGGTGTTCCAAGCAAAGAGAATACCTTTAGCGCTTTGCAGCCTGTTGGGCCAGAAATCTTATATCTCTCTAAAGCAGATGAGAAACTGCAGATATCCAATAACTGCTCGCTTCTTATAACCGTACGTGAGGTCTCCGGTGCAAAGTCTAAGGAGTCCAAGAAGCTTTGCACCGGTCCAAGTAGCACTCACTTACATGTCTTTGGTTCTATCATGACTCCTCCGTCACGGCCCAGTTCGTCAGTGCTCGAAAGATGACACTCATCGTGGCGTTTAAGGGCACTAAGTGTCGAGACAAGGCGTTCAAGAAGTTGGACGGGGTCGAGCTCAACACCGACAGCGGGCTGGTACATCTGAATGCTCGACTACACCAGTCCCGGTTGGAAATGTATCGGGCAGAGCTATGCTTCAATCTTCCAGTACTGGTAGTGCATTAGCAATCAACTTGCAACAATGGTTCACTAATCAAGGTATTATATCTACCAAGAATATCCGCCAAGAAGCGTTCGGCGGCATTCCTAGGGTGAGCTTACGTGTTGACGATACATCAGCAAACCCGTGGCTGAAGAAACAAATGATGAGTAAGAAGTACCGTAAAGAGAAAATAATACTTGTGGAGCAGGTTTCAGGCTGTAACCTTTGTTCACCTTGGAAGGCTGAACTAAAGTTACAAAAGACAGCCGAAAATTCGGATTCTAACAATTCAAAGTCCAGGGGGTCAGACTCTAGGAAGATAGAGTCTTCATTATTCGACTCCAAGGTTTCGAAGAGTAAGAACTTGGAGGGCTCGAGATTGAAATCAGGGAAGTCCAAAGAGATCAAGCTTACGAAAAAGCGGAAGTCTCGTGAATTTCCAGAGGGAGTATCAGATGCCCAAGCTATCGCAAACGCAGCAGAAACAGCGAAGAACGCCGACATCGCAACAGGGACGCAGTCCGGAGAAGCGAAAGTCAAAGCGGAAGATGGGTATGTCGAGCTATTACGGAGTATGCATCTGCAGGATGTCTATAATAAAGCAGCCACGGAAAGCGTACAACATTTAAGGGACGAGGTGCCACTCATCCCTTCTGTCCCGAAACGTAAGGTCTCAAAACGCAAGGTAGGTCGTTGAGTAGGTCGTTGATTTACAGCACGTAGTATAGGCAATTGATAAACCTCACAAGAGAGAAGATGCCCCTGCTCCATCCGGCGTGGGGCAAGCGCCAAGAAAAAGAAGAAACGTTGCAAGTCTAAAGCATGGTGAATCTTCTGAGCCGCGCTACGCTTCCCAGCCAGCAAAGCTTCATTGTGGATCGTCGCCTTAGCCGGAGGACATCCTTACAGCCTTAGAACGAAGTCTTGATCAATATTCTCAATCCATATAGGGGGGAGGCTCGACCTAGCTTGACCCGGAGAGCATCAACTTTAGTAAATTCTAGATACGCTACACTCGGTTGGCCACCGCGACAAAATGTTGAAGTCACGAACTACTGTTCCACGTCCTTGAAATTTGGCGGAAGTTAAGTTCTGGTCATCCATCTGTTCCCGGCTATCACTGAACGGTGTTTCTTAGGGATGTTGCAATCCGGTCCTGAAATAGGTCATGCAAAGTTCATAACATACCTACATGGCATTCATCAACTAGCATGTCATGATCCAAGTTCGCAAATTGCAATAGTTTCGACTATGAACACAAGTGCTTTATGAGAACCAACATCTGGCGAATGTTCGATTATATGAGAAATGGGGCTTACGTTCAACGAATTATTTTAACCTCACCGTATAAGTAGAGCCCAGCAAGGCACTGTACACTAACTATCACCATCACGAGATACTAGGTACTTGAAGGTAGAGCTGACGTATAGTGTCTTGGGGCCTGGATTAGCCTGCCATGTACCTCAAATTTCCAAGCAAAATACTCCCCCAAAAGCTCTTGACACTCTTCCAGCCAGCGCTCAGGTTCGAACTCCCGTCCATGGGGATACTGGGCCGCATATTCAGAGAGTCAAAATCGGAAAGTGAATCAAATCGATCAAGTAAATAATCATCACTTTCACTATCTCATCAACAAAAGCTCCTTAATAAGCTGAATGTAAGCATTTTTAACATATTTCCCGATACTTTGTCCTTTTCCAGCCATGGCCATGGCCCTACGCATGACCTTCGCTGACACTAAGAGTTTCCTTCCTGTCAAGCGGAATCGTAGCCAACTGTACACCACCTCGATTCGACATCACGGTCAGTAAAACATGCCTTCTACACCTCAACTCTTCAAACAGAAAACAACCATCGAAGTGGCCAGCCGTTACAGCCACCAGGGGAGTACTCGACCATTACGGTCTGCATTGTCACCTGTTTACTTTGCTGGTATCTTGGTTGAATGTCAGGTAACCGACAAAACCGAATGGTTAATGAGGCGAGGTGTCCTTGATGCTCCCTGTTGATATATGCATGTCTTCAGAGCACGATTAGTGACACCCAACCATGATAACACATCCCAAATCATATACATCAGTCACCCTACACAGTTATGCCACTATATACGCCCGTCCTTTTTCTCTCCTCTCCATCACCAACCTATCACATCAAACTACTCCTTCCCCCTACCCCCTCCGGCCCCTGTCCACTCGGCATCTCCCCACTCCTCCCCACCACGAATTCTCGATAGATCCTTTCCAGTCTCCTTCTCTCATCCGCACTGATTGAGCTCCTGGTCACAGCAAGCGACGCCTCGATGTGCTTCCACTGGATACAGACTTCTTGCGGTTCGGCTCCTTTCCCATTGGTAGCGCCATTGACATCGGATTTTGTTAACTGATCGGGGTGGCCGTGACGGGCGTGGCGTTCTTTGCGTTTGACCTGCTTTACAGCGTCGAATTTGGCCAGGATAGTGACGCGGTCAAGGAAGTGTTTCGAAGAGTTGAGAAGGGACGTGTCGAGCTCTGCACCGTAGCGAAATTGGATGATGTCGTTTTCCGTGGCTGGGCGGGAGTTTCCCGTACGGTCCTTGGATTTTATCCCAACGGTGCCGTTGCTGCTACCGTAGTCTCCTAGGATGTCGTGAATGGCTTCGAGGTGGGCATTGTAGATGACCGCTTGCAAATCTGCGCCGGAGTAGCCTTCTGTGCGGTAGGCGATGTCTAGGAGGGTTTCGCGGCGGTCCGAGGTTGAGAGAACATCAGGACTGACTTTGAGCTTTTTGCTGAGGGTTTGGAGGATGTCAAGGCGATCTCGCAGGCTCGGTAAATCGCAAATTAGAGATTTATCAAGACGGCCAGGCCGTAGTAAGGCGGGATCGATTAAGTCTGGTCTCGAGGTCGCTGCCAAAACGTAGACGCCCGAAAGACCCTCGGCGCCATCCATCTGCGTTAACAATTGATTAACAACACGATCTGTGACACCCGTGGAGTCGTGTCCTCGCTTGGGAGCAATACTGTCAAATTCATCAAAGAACAGCACGCAGGGTCTTGCTGATTCTGCTCGCTCAAATAGGTCGCGAACGCTTTTCTCACTGGCACCAATGTATTTGTTCAGGATCTCAGGACCTTTGACACTGATGAAATTGAGGCCACATTCTCCAGCCACCGCACTGGCGAGTAAAGTCTTGCCGCATCCAGGATATCCATATAGTAGAAGGCCTGATCTTAGGCGAAGAGGACACTGGGCGAATATGGGTGCGTATGTGGTGGGATACTGCAGAGTCTCGAGGAGGATCTTGCGAGTTTCGTGAAGGCCACCAATGGAGTCGAAAGTTGTTTTGGATGATTGCAAGGTCACATTTCGCAGTGAAGCCGGCGAAAACCCGTCCAGAGCACGCTCGAAGTGTTCCTTGCCGATTCGGATGCTCGTGTCTTCGGCAGAATGCGAACCTGCTTCAATGGTGCTGATCAAGGCTTCATTCCTAGCTCGAGAGACAAGAAGCAGCAGATCTCCAGGCATGTAGCCGTCGGTCTGACCCGCAAGATCAAGCACGTCGAGATTACGATCGACGGCAAATTGTTCAGACACCGTAGGCTGAATTGTCGGGCTACTAGGGAGAGATCCGTCCATCCAAGCGGCTTCATGCTGATCATCCTGGGGAGAGTGGCCGTTCATGATGGGTTTGTTTGAGCTTGTCTGCCCCAATAGAGCTTGTAAGACCTGTCGCCTGCCGTCTTTGTTGGGGGCCTTCAAACTGACAATCTCCCTTACAACATGACCTCCAACGACTACACTGTTAAGAGACTCCTTGCTCTGGGCGGTTGCAAGGAGCACCACCTTCGAGTCTCCACCGCAGTATTGGTGAACTGTCGAACAGATGATCTCGCTTACCTGGCGGCTACGACCGTTGTCCGTAGTCTGCGATTCTGTCTCGACAGGACAAAGCCTATCTAGGTCATCTAATATGACGACCGAACGGCCACCTAAACGCGCGCCCCACAAAGCCCCCATGAAAAGCTTGTTCAGCCGTTCTTTAATGGTGGAAACACGAGTGTCCTCTGTACCCAGCCTACGACATGAGAAGAACGTAGTATGGTAGAGAGAGGCGGAACGCAACCGACATCCGAGCAAACGCGCTAAGGACGTTTTGCCGGAGCCAAGGCCGCCAGTGAGAAGCACAGACGAGCAGCGCGACAGGTGAGAGAAGAGCTGGTTGATAAGATTGTCAATCCCAATCAAGGAGGGCACTGCACGTGGGAGACGCTCCGCTATTGCAGCAGAAGCTTTAATTGCCTGAAAAGTATTTAGGGTTTCTTGCTGCACTTCTATCGTTAGTCTCAAATCCGAACCCAGTATCCACCTAAGAGCATTTTTTTCAGGCTTGTCATTGCTGTGATGCGCAGTTTCAAAGCGAAGTAAACCTCCCTCCCAACCATCTAGCGTAGTACCCTTCTTAGGCTTTGGTAAAGCAAGCCCATTGGTCAACGGGCCGTCCATCAGACCGGCATACTCATGGTCTTTACCTCCATAAAGGGTCTTGATTTTCTCTGCAGCCGCTTCCCGGGTAGTTTTGGTCTCACCTCCAAATCGGAGTCCTGCGCTATCTCTGCTGCCTGTGGTAAAGGGAAATACTTTGAAGGCCTTGATTGTACTCCTCGGCATTGGCGGCGGCGCAGCTTCTATTCGGACTACACCACCGATCAATTTCTCCACTCCCAGAGTAGAGCATAGCGGAGAAGAAAGCACGGCGTGGTGGCTATCAGGTGCGTCATCCCATGCCAGAACTTTGGCTACAACTTTTAATGCAGGCTTACCGGCATCGCTGGCTTCTATGTCTCGTAATCTCTGTTGCTGTTGTGGGTCCAGTGACGGTTCCAGCCCGGCAGGTTGGACGACGGACACGCTTACCCATTCCGTGCATCTTAGAGGTTTACTTGCCAGTATCTCTTCGTCTATCCAAATCTTCAGTCCACCTTCCTCGGGTCGCGCAGATCCATCAGGAAACCATTCTCCACAAAACTGCCTATCAACACCACGAAGAAAAACAGGGCTTGGAACTTCCTTCCTATGACTACGTTGCCGCGTGCTTCCTACCCCACTCTTGCTGCCCGCACTTCTCTTACTAGTACTTATAATACTTCGACTCTTGGTTCGATCAGCATGTGATAAGCGTGGTCGCATGTTGGGCGCTACTATCACTTCGGCGTCTGGTGCAATCTTGGCAAATGGGGAGGAAGACGGTAGAGGTGGTACCAGGGAGCTGACGATAATGTTGGCGGCAGAGGTAGGCGATAGATGTAGGGTCAAAGGATAGACTTGCTGAGCTTGGGTAGAAGGGGTTGCCGTAAAAGATGGATTTGGTAGCGCTCGGATCTGAGAAAGCAAGTTGATTTCTAAGAAATTCGCATGTAACTCGATGATTTCCCAGTCGCCCGGAGTCAATGGCTCGATATTGACAGTATGCGCTAGTGGAGGATCTAGGTGGAGCAATACACCGACTCGCTGACCTTGCGTGAGGCCGATAGTCCTGGCGAAAGTTGAATCGATTTCCACAACATTTGCTTCTACATCCCTCCCAGTGCTATCTCTTGAACTTCCTCTTCCAATAGCCGAGGAAATTTTTCTCTTGCTAGACATGCCAGTCCAGCCAACGTATACGGAACGCTGTGAAGCGACACTGTTATCCTTAGATCCTGGAACTGAGGAGACAAGTTCTATGTATTGGAGCTCAACAATAGCATTTTGGGCGGCCTGAACGTTTGAGTAACCCACGAATGCTACACCAGTAAGATGAACTTACAGTGTTTGCATTTGATAGTATTATCACCAGCGGAGTGGGCAGGTTGACCAAGCAATTCTTGAGTTGTACTAGCCCGATCTCTGCTTGCGTTGGCGCTCTTCTTGCCATTGAGACGTAAGAATCCCTTGTCAAGTATCTTTTGGCGGTGGCTAAGTATGTCCCACTGTGAAAGTATCCATAGCGAGTGCGTCAGCGGTGTAAATTGGGAGCTGTCAGAGGAAGATATTTTGTGACTCTCGACCTTAGGATTGACGAGCCGAGGCACGGTGAGCTCGGAGGGGCTAACCATAGGAGTATTCCCGGCCCGATGCACGTTCCGGTCCCGTGCACACCCCACTTTACTACTTTCATCTTTCTTCAAAAATCAATTACAAATTCAATATGGCTTCAATTGAGGCAGCGCTTGCAGATCTA
>JAABUR0100006641.1_pt1 | contig 14023 bp, 14 predicted proteins | sample 5560091 | NCBI WGS metagenome assembly JAABUR01 (sample SAMN10711879, study PRJNA513375) | rock metagenome | isolation source: Antarctica rocks | place: Antarctica: Victoria Land, University Valley sud
TGACAAAAGACAACAAACGTTTCGCAATTGATCATAATCTCGATCAGTTAGAAATGTTACTTGATCCCAAAAAGTTTTTTCGTATCAATCGCCAGTTTATTATTGGTTTTCATGCAATTACAGAAATGTTCACTTATTCAAAATCGCGGGTATTAATAAAATTAAACCCTCCCAGTAAACTCGATACCATTGTCAGCTCCGAACGTTCCGCCTCTTTCAAATCCTGGCTTGATGGCTAATTTCAATGACAACACTATTGCTAACTATTCTGCATAAATGGAAATGCAGAACTACTTATTTTGCGATACCACTTTCTTATTCTATTTTTGCAAAACTTCAACGGGTGGATTTGTTTATTGTTCAACCCGCTGATTTTAGGACTTGGCTTAACTGAACTAATAAACGACTCACTCTGCCAGCTTTCCCAGAATGTTCTCGTTTATAGTTAGTGAAGATCTTTTTGGAGGTCAGCTTCACAACTCTGTGTTAACAGTTGTAAAGCCTGTCCCGATAAATATCGGGGTCGCACACTGCAACACCTGTAATTTATCGGCTGTTCCGGTACCGCTATAAGTGCTGACTTCACAACATAACAATACTCAATTTTAATCTTTGCGCCTCTTAGCGTCTTTACGTCTTCGTGGCTCAAATAAACTCTGTGTCACTCCGTGCCTTTGTGCCTCTGTGATTAAAAAAAGATATAATATGGACATTCGAAAAGAACTTGAAAAACGCATTCTCATTATAGACGGAGCTATGGGCACCATGATACAACGGTATAATCTGCAGGAAGCGGATTATCGTGGTGAACGTTTTAAAGACTGGCATACCGACGTGAAAGGCAATAATGATTTATTAAGCATTACACAGCCACAGATTATAGAAGAAATTCACACGCAATACCTTGCTGCAGGAGCAGATATTATTGAAACAAACACCTTCAGCAGTACAACTATTGCACAGGCTGATTACGACATGCAATCACTTGCTTACGAACTGAATGTAGCTGCTGCAAAATGCGCAAGAAATGCAGTTAAAAAGTTTTTGGCATCACCCGAAGGAAAAGACAGAAAAGTTGCTTGGGTTGCAGGAGCCATAGGACCATTAAATAAAACTTTAAGCCTTTCTCCCGATGTAAATAACCCCGGTTTTCGCGCTGTCACTTTTGACGATGTGGCCGCAGCGTATACAGAACAGATAAAAGGATTAGTTGATGGAGGCGCAGACCTTTTATTAGTAGAAACGATATTCGATACGCTTAATGCAAAAGCAGCCATATACGCAGCAAAGAAATTCTTTCGTGATAATAAGCTGGAGGAATTGCCGGTTATGATTAGCGGCACAATAACAGATGCTTCAGGCAGAACACTAAGCGGACAAACACTGGAAGCGTTTTATACATCCATCCGTCATGCCAAACCCTTAAGTGTTGGTTTGAATTGCGCACTCGGTGCTACCCAGATGCGTCCTCATATAGAGGAGCTAAGCCAGATCGCAGAATGTTTTACATCAGCATATCCTAATGCCGGCTTGCCTAATGCGTTCGGGCAGTACGATGAGCAACCACATGAAACTGCCAATATAATTTCAGAATGGGCGCAGGAAGGTTTTGTAAACATCGTAGGGGGCTGCTGCGGCACAACTCCTGATCATATTAAGCATATTGCTGACTATGTGAAAAATTTTAAACCTAGGCAATTGCCAGTAGTAGAAGAAAGTTTGAACCACTAAGACACCAAGAACACAAAGAAGCACAAAGAATGTTTGAAAAACTAAGTGAAAGGGAAGAATTTCTTGCAAAGATAGTTGTAAATATCGCTTATAATATTCATAAGAAAATAGGACCAGGCCTTCTCGAAAGTGTTTATGAAAAATGCTTTAGTTACGAATTAAATAATAGCAAGATTGAGTATGAAAGACAAAAAGAAGTTCCTATAATTTATAATGAATTAAAAATTGCTGATGGATTAAGATTAGATTTATTAATAGAAAACTTGCTGATTGTAGAATTAAAAGCTCAGGAAAACTTTCACCCTGTCTGGGATGCTCAACTTATCAGTTATCTTAAACTCACTAATAAAAGAATTGGATTTCTTATAAATTTTCATGTTCCCCTCATTAAAGATGGGATCAAAAGAATCATACTTTAAACCTTAGTGCCACTTTGAGTCTTAGTGCCTTAGTGGTTCAAAAAGAAATCATGACCATCAAACCGTATCTCCGTTTATCAGGGCTTGAACCTCTCGTTATTCGCCCTGAAACAAATTTTGTAAACGTAGGCGAACGCACAAACGTAACTGGTTCCAAAAAATTTGCCAGACTCATAAGGGAAAACAAGTACGAAGAAGCATTATCAGTTGCCCGCCAGCAAGTAGAAAACGGTGCTCAAATATTGGATGTTAACATGGATGATGCTTTGCTCGATGGCAAACACGCTATGACTACTTTTCTAAATCTTTTACAAGCCGAACCAGATATTGCCAAAATACCTGTAATGATTGACAGCTCTAAGTTTGAGATTATTGAGGCAGGATTGAAGTGCGTACAGGGAAAGTGTATTGTGAACTCTATCAGCATGAAAGAAGGCGAAGAAAAGTTTATTGAACAAGCCTTTATATGCAGAAGTTATGGCGCTTCGGTTATTGTAATGGCTTTTGATGAACAAGGCCAGGCAGACACCCGGAAAAGAAAAGTTGAGATATGCGGAAGAGCATATAAAATATTAACCGAACAGGTAGGATACGACCCTCAGGAAATAATATTTGACCCAAACATTTTTGCAGTAGCTACAGGCATAGAAGAGCATAACAATTATGCAGTTGACTTTATAGAAGCAACCAGGGAAATCAAACAAAAAATGCCCCTGACAAAAGTAAGTGGCGGAGTAAGTAATGTTTCTTTTTCCTTCCGGGGAAATGACCATGTTCGCGAAGCTATTCATGCGGTATTCCTTTACCATGCAATAAAAGCAGGGATGGACATGGGTATAGTTAATGCAGGTCAGCTTCAGGTTTATAGTGAAATCGAGCCTAAACTCAGAAATCTTTGTGAAGACGTTTTGCTAAACCGCAACAACGATAATAATCAGGTTACTGAAGCACTTATCAATTTTGCAGAAACCGTAAAAGCCAAAGGCAAAGAGATTGTAAAAGATGAAGCATGGCGAAATGAACCTGTTGAGAAAAGGCTCGCACATTCATTGGTAAATGGTATTACAGACTATGTAGAAGCAGATACTGAAGAAGCCCGTCAATACTACCCCAAACCACTCGATGTAATAGAAGGGCCATTGATGGATGGAATGAACATAGTAGGCGATTTATTCGGAAGTGGTAAAATGTTTTTGCCACAGGTAGTAAAAAGCGCACGGGTAATGAAAAAAAGTGTTGCTTATTTGTTTCCTTTTATTGAGGCAGAAAAAGAAGAACGCAGACAGGCTCACCTGGCTGCAGGCACAGTAAACGAAGAGGGAGCCGGGGCAGCTAAGATTTTATTAGCTACAGTAAAAGGTGACGTACATGATATAGGTAAAAATATTGTAGGTGTCGTGCTTGGTTGTAATGGTTATGACATAATTGACCTTGGTGTAATGGTATCTGCTGATAAAATATTAGAAACGGCAAAAAAAGAAAATGTAGATATTATTGGATTAAGCGGCCTGATTACTCCTTCACTCGACGAAATGGTACACATAGCACGGGAAATGAAACGACGGAATATAAACCTCCCCCTGCTGATCGGGGGAGCCACTACAAGCCGCATGCATACTGCAGTAAGAATTGCCCCGGAATATGCAGAAGGAGTAGTACATGTACTTGATGCTTCCAGGAGTGTAACCGTCGCCGGAGCTTTACTGAATAAAGAACAAAAAGAAGAATTCGTAAAAAAAACTTACGAGGATTACAGGAAGCTTAAAGAAGATTTTACTAGCAAAAAAGTTACCAAAGCTTATCTGTCTTACGAGCAGGCAGTACAAAATAAAGTAAAGCTTGACTGGAAAAATTTCACTCCTGTTAAACCGACTTTTATTGGAACCAAAGCTTTTATAAATTATGATCTTGCTGAGTTAGCAGAATATATTGACTGGCAGCCATTTTTTATTGCCTGGGAACTGCACGGAAAATTTCCGCAAATATTAAGTGATGAAAAAGTAGGTGCAGAAGCAACAAAGCTTTACAATGATGCCCGGGTATTGCTTAAAAAGATAATAGAAGAAAAATGGTTAACAGCCAAAGGTGTAATAGGTTTTTGGCCTGCAAATTCTAATGGCAAAGATACTATTACCATAACTGATGAACTGTCTGCAGAAGTAGAGATTGAATCGTTGCGCCAGCAGATAAAAAAAGCAGAAGGCCAACCAAATATGTCTTTAACAGATTTTATCGCTCCTAAAGAAACAGGATTGCAGGATTACCTGGGATCTTTTGCCGTAACAATTGATGGTATTGAACCTCATCTGAAACGTTTTACAGAGCAACACGATGATTATAATAAAATATCTTTACAAGCACTTGCCGACAGATTAGCTGAAGCATTTGCAGAATTTTTGCACCATAAAACAAGGACAGAATTTTGGGGTTATGCTAAAAATGAAAGCTTAACGAAGGAAGACTTTATTAAAGAAAAATACCAGGGCATTCGCCCCGCACCCGGTTATCCCGCGTGCCCTGACCATACTGAGAAATATAAGTTATTTGCTTTGTTAGATGCTACGAACGCTACTGGTATTCAATTGACAGAAAGTCTTGCCATGTACCCAGCTTCATCTGTTTGTGGCTGGTATTTCGCTCATCCAGAAAGTAAATATTTTGGTATTGGTAAGATTGAAAAAGATCAGGTAAATGATTATGCAAAAAGAAAAAATATGCCGTTAGAAGAGGTAGAAAGATGGTTACGGCCTGTATTGGAATATGATGCGTAAAGTAACCAATTTACGTTTTAGGACAATAGAAATTTAGTATATTTACACAAATGTATTAGCATGCGAGTTGGTACTTTAAATAAAATATACAGTGTTGAAGAATACATTCAACACGAGTGGAAAGCGCAAGTTCGTAGTGAATTCATTAACGGTCAACTTTTTGAAATGCCAGGTGAAAAAGACATCAATAACAATATTGCTCTAAAGATTGCCTTTCTGTTTATGCAGTTTCTATCGGAAAGAGGCTGCCAAATTTATGCTCATGATATAAAAGTTAAAATCTTTGGTGAAAATAAATATTATTATCCGGATGTTTTTATAACTAAAGAAGCAAAAACGGAAACTAACCAATACATTAAGTCGGAACCTTTATTAATTGCAGAAGTAGTTTCTGAAACTTCCCATGTAAATGATTATGTAGATAAATATGTTGCTTATACTAAAATTCCATCTTTACAATATTATATTATTATTGAACCGGAGACTACATTAATCACTTGTTATAAAAGAGGTCAAAACGATGAATGGATTACTTCAAAATATACAAGGCCGGATGATGTAATAAGGCTGGATGCTCTTGATGTTTCATTTCATGTAAGACAGGTATATTCTTAGAATCTGCACTATTTCCTGAAACAGTAATTGAAAAAGTTCCTCTTTTAATACATACGCTTTCAATAGTATCTTCGCAATTCATTTTCAATTACCTATAGCATGCGTATAATAACCTACAATGTTAACGGCATAAGAAGTGCTGCCCGAAAAGGTTTTATAGAATGGCTTGCAACACACCCTGCTGATGTTATTTGTTTGCAGGAAGTAAAGGCGCATAAAGCTGACATTGACATTGCCGGTATAGAAGCATTAGGTTATGAAACCTATTGGTTTCTTGCACAAAAGAAAGGTTACAGCGGAGTTGCCATTCTTACTAAAATAAAACCAGACAATGTTGTTTATGGAAGCAACATAGATCAAAGTGATTTTGAAGGCCGGGTTATACGGGCAGATTATGGTGACATATCTGTCATCAGCGTTTACTTTCCTTCGGGTACAAGTGGCGAAATTAGACAAGCATACAAATATGTATGGCTTGATGAGTTTATTGATTTTCTGAATGAGCTGAAGAAAACACGAAATAAATTAATCGTTTGTGGTGATTATAATATTGCACATAAAGAAATTGACATTCATAATCCTGTTTCAAATAAAAAAACTACTGGTTTTCTTCCTGAGGAAAGAGCGTGGTTCGATAAATTTTTGGCAAATGGTTTTGCAGATGGTTTCCGGCAGCTAAACAAAGAGCCACATCAATACTCGTGGTGGAATGTATTGCGGCCAACAACACGGGCAGAAAACAAAGGCTGGCGTATTGATTACATAAACATGACCGAAAATCTTAAAGATCGTATTGTTGATGTAAAGATTTATCCTGATGTTAAACACAGCGATCACTGCCCTGTTTATCTTGAATTAAAGTAGTGTTATGTTAATCGTGAGTTGTCAGTAGTGAATAGTGAGTCTTTTACTCGCATTTGACTACTCACAACTGACAACCAGCGTCGTATTAAACCTAACATCGCTGTAGTTCAATTTTCAAAAGAAGCGCTTTATTCTAAATTCTTCCTTACTTCCTCACTTAAAGGTGAAATGGAAGGGCCAAAATAATGTGTAAGCATTCCCTGCTCATTTACCAAATATTTTTCAAAATTCCATTCGGGCTCTTTATCATTCCAGCCGTTTTTATTCTTATCAGTTAACCATTGAAAAACCTTGTTTTGCTGCTCTCCTTTTAAAACTTTGCTTTTTTTAACTAATGGAAATTGAATACCAAAAGTTGAATAACAAAAGGCGGCAATCTCTTCATCAGAACCTTTCTCCTGATCTTTAAAATCATTTGCAGGAAAACCGATAATTACTAAACGTTCTTTATATAACTCATTTAATTTCTCTAATTCATAAAACTGTGCAGTATAACCACAATCAGAAGCGGTGTTAACAATTAAAACTTTTTTCCCTTTAAAGTCTGAAAAATTTATTTGTCTTCCATTATTAGCTGTAGCCTTTAAATCATAAAAAGGTATAACCGGCTTAACGTTATCTTTAATTGTTTCAACTTTGGCTTTTAAACCAAACCATTTTCCGGCTTTCATCAATGCGGGATACATTGTTTTTAAAACCTTTTGTCTCAAAGTCATTTTCTATTGTTTTAATATAAAATACTTTTCTTCAAAAAAATATTAACCTTACTTTAAAATCTATTAGTAAGCTGTATTTTAAAACCATTATTTAAAAAACCATTTTAAGATTCTTAATTTTCCTTTATAAGGAGGATACTTTATTGCCGGATCTATCCATGTAGCTGTGTCTAAAACAGATTTAGTTCTGGTGAAACTTTCAAAACTAAATTTTCCATGATAAGTTCCAATGCCACTGTTACCGACACCGCCAAAAGGCAAATCAGCATTTGCTAAATGTACAAGGGTATTATTAATGCAACCTCCTCCAAACTGCACATTATTTATAAATAATTTTTTATTTTTTTCGTTTTTACCGAAATAATATAAGGAAAGAGGGTGAGGATTTTCTTTGATTATCTTTAATGCTTCGTCAGTTGTTTTAAAAGTTATAATTGGAAGAATAGGACCAAAAATCTCATCTTTCAACAAGGGAGCTTCTGTGGCGATATCCTCCATTAAGGTGGGTGACAAATACAAATCTGTTTCTATTATTTTGCCGCCTGCTATTACTCTGCCCTGCTGCAGATAGCTCTCCAGTTTTTTAAGACGCCGCTTATTTATAATCCGTCCGTAATCCAGCGACTTCTGCGGGTCGTCTCCATAAAACTTCTTAATGCTTTTCTTCATTTCAGCAACAATATCTTCTTTCAATGTGTCACGAACCAGCAGATAATCAGGAGCAACACAAGTTTGCCCTGCATTTGTAAACTTACCCCATACAATTCTATTGGCCGCTATCTCGAGGTCTGCATCTTCATCTGCAATACACGGACTTTTCCCTCCAAGCTCTAACGTTACAGGTACAAGTTTTTCTGCAGCTAATAAAGCAATTGACCTTCCGACGGGTATGCTTCCTGTAAAAAAAACATGATCGAAACGGTTTTCATTCATCATTTTAGGCACTACACTTGCTCCATCACCTTCAACAACTCTTATGTACTTTGCATCAAAAAATTCGGTTATCATTTCATTAATAACACCGGAAGTGGTCACTGTCATTTCTGATGGTTTCAATACTGCGCAGTTACCTCCGGCTATTGCTCCGATAAGTGGCGCTATTAATAATTGGAAAGGATAATTCCATGGGGCGATAATAAGGCAGATACCGGCAGGCTCTCTTATGATGGTACTGGAAGAAGGAAATAAAACTATGGGAGTACGTACAGAAGTTTCTTTCATCCAGCTTTTAAGGTTTTTTATTGCGTTAGAAATTTCAGAATATACAAACCCTATCTCAGTGGTAAAAGCTTCTTCCTTTGATTTATGTAAGTCGCTGAACAAAGCATCCATGATTCTTTCTTCATATTTCTGCACAGCCGTTTTTAATATTTTCAACTGCTCTTTTCTGAATGAATAGCCAGATGTAGCACGGGTAAAAAAATACTGCTGCATTTGCTTAAAGTCTGAAGAAGTAAAATTTTCCATAGGAATAGGGCTGGCTATGATTTGAAATGATTATACAAGATATAAGATAAATTGCTGGAAGTATAAATTATTAGGCCACCTGACAGAATGAAAATTTTACTTTTACAGCATGTTTATACCGGACGATGAGTATTTTATGAGACAGGCGTTAAGAGAAGCACAGGAAGCATACTATGAGGGTGAAGTGCCAATAGGAGCTGTAGTAGTTATAAACAATAAAATAACTGCCCGAGGCCATAACCAGGTTGAAAGATTAAATGACGCCACTGCCCATGCTGAAATACTTGCGATAACATCTGCATGCAGTTTTTTAGGTGCTAAATATTTACCTGATGCAACACTGTATGTTACGATAGAGCCTTGTCATATGTGTGCAGGAGCATTGTATTGGAGCAAGTTAAAAAGAGTGGTATTTGGAGTAAAGGATTTAAAACAAGGTTACCAGTTTTTTTTTGCAAATAAAAACCCTTTTCATCCTAAAACTGAAATAACAGGCGGGGTGTTAGCGGAAGAGTGTGCAAAATTGATTAAAGATTTTTTTAAGGAGCGGAGGTAGCAGAGGTAATATGTAGTTACTGGGTTTTTATCTCTTCCTGACGTACATTTATCCTAAAAGACCGACACTAAGTGCTTATGTAAAAGCAAAGTGCTCAATATTAAATTACCAATCCTTACTATTAGACCTGCCAATATTATTTCTCTTTTGAATGTCTTGCTGCAGCTTTTTCTCATCTTTCCGTAAAGCGTTCAGCATCTGCTCAACCTGTTTTTGATTCAGCTTGCTGTTGTTTTTTTGCTGCTCCGGCTGTTTTTGGTTTTGCTTTTTATCCTGTTTTTTGTTATCCTGCTTTTGCTGTTTTTGCTGAGGTTGTTTTTTTAATTCATTCAAAGCCCTTTGCAGATTTTGTCTTGCTTCTTCATCTGCAGAATTTAATCTTAGCGATTCTTTATAAACCTCTATACTTTCAAGTAATTTCTTTTTGCTGCTTAGTGTTACACCTTTATTATACAAGGCTTTTGATTTGGCTGTTTCATCTTTAGCATTACCGGCAGCATCAGTGAAAGCTTTTTCTGCCGCTTCTGTTTTTTTTGATTTATATAATGCGTCTCCAAGATTATATTGCGCAGTTGCGTTTTTGGTATTTAAATCAGCAGCTTTACGGTACTCCTCAGCAGCTTGTTCAAACTGTTGTTTTTTATATAACTCATTGCCTTTTGCCACAATAGATTGATCATCCTGTGCTTTTGCAATTACAGCTATAAATAATGGCAATATTGTAAAAATTATTTTTCCCACGAAAACCATTTCATTTTTCTTTCCGGAATAATTGTTTCAAGCAGCAAAAAGATAAAAGCAGCAAGTAAAAACCACTGAAAATAAGAACTGTACACTCTTATGCCTGTTCCGCCAATTTGTTTCTTTTCCATCTGGTCAATAGATACTGCTACCTGGTTAGCAACTTCATCAGCATTTGTAAATAAATAATATTGTCCCCCGGTTTGTGCTGCTATATTTTGAAGATCTTTTTCATTCAGCTTAGAAACAACTGTATTGCCATTCTCATCTTTTTTATAGTCGTTTAAAGCAGGGTCAAAAATCGGTGCTCCTTCCGGAGATCCTATTCCAATTGTATATAACACTACTCCGTTATCCTGCAGTTCCTTCAATGCCTCATTCGCTTTCTCATCATGATCTTCACCATCTGAAATCAGTATAACTGCTTTATATTTTTTTTCTTTTGTATCTAAAGCAGTGTTACACATTTTTAAAGCATCGCCAATAACGGTTCCCTGTTCAGGCACAGCGTCTGTGCTGGCATTTGATACATATAACCTGGCTGCAGCCAAATCTGATGTCAACGGCATTTGTAAAAAGGCCCGGCCGGCAAATACAACCATGCCCATGCGGTTATTACTCATTTTGTCGAGAATACTGCTAATCACCTGTTTAGCCCTTTCAAGCCTGTTCGGCTTTATATCCTGTGCCAGCATACTGTTGCTTACATCTAAAGCAACCATCACATCTATACCTGTCCGGTTGCCGGTATCACCTGTTGCGGGCTTCCTCAGGTTTGCGGCTCCTATTATGCATAAGGCAAGAGCGGCAGCAATGAGTAAAAATTTATAACTGAAATTTTTAGGCGAATAATCAGAAGTGAGAGTATTTACCAGTTCCGGATCACCTATTTGCTTTTTTACTTTTTTCTTCCATTTTATTACTAAAAAGAATAGCGCAAAAAGCGGAACAAGGACCAGCAGCCCCATCAGAAATTCAATATGTTGAAATGATAACATTAATAGAAAGGAACATTTTCTGCAAGCTACACGATGTTTATTAAGGAAAACAAAAAATGAACCAATTACATTTTTCCCTGGAGGAAACCTAATTGTTTTAATATACCTTTTAAAATATTCATCCTTATTACAGGCATGTTTGTATCAGGTGAGCCCTCAATATTTAAAGCAAAAAAGTAAGGACGCTGGTTTTCTGTCACCCAACCAATTATCCAGCCAAGAGCATTACCGTTTTCCCGATGTCCCCAACCGGTTTTATAAGATAAAGTATAATTTGAATTTCTTTCCATTTCCATAACTTCCTTCACAACCCTCATGCTTCTTTTTTGAAAAGGTAACTGATCGAAATATAATTTTTTGACAAGCCCAAGTTGCTCATCTGCTGTAATCTTAACCGAATTATCAAGCCAGAAAGTGTCTATTTTATTTATTTCAGCTTTTCTGTATTTTGATGCATACCCAAGCGTATCAAGCCAAAACTGCATGGTATCCTTACCTATGCGTCGTGCTGCTTCCTGGTAATAAGGCACTGCTGATAGTTTAAAAGCCTGTTCCATAGTCAGGTCCTGGTTCCATTCAAGTACATTTCGCTTAACCCCATCCCACTTTATTACCATTTCTTTATCACTGATTTTTCCTGTTTCAAGACCGATAAGAGAATTTACGATCTTAAAGGTAGAAGCAGGCAGGTAAGCGCTATCCCTAAATCGAGGTAAATTATAGATTGAAAATTGCCCTGATGCATTGTTGTATAAACCAAATGTTCCCTGCACATGATTGTTATCGAAGAACTTTTTAAGACTGTTATCAATTGTTACGTTATTGGGACTGCATGCTGTTAATCCAAAAGCCATCAACATTATTATATACCAATTCCTCATCGGGAAAAAAATTTTGTGCAAAGCTATGCAGAACCACGATTTTATAGATTGATATTTGACGGATTGGATATAAATAAATAGCAAAAGATATTTTTTTAAGAGAAAAAAAGTTGCCCTCTTGAATTAATGTGAAATACCTCTTTTATTTCATTTGGAAAAACTTTTCATATTGCAAATCCTTTTTTGTAATTTTTTGTAACTTTTTATTTATGCAAACGTATCACAATTATAATCTGCCGCAACATTACTGCTGTATATGACAGAGCAACAATATAATGAATGTGTAAACCTGTATGCGGACAATGTGTACCGCTTTATAGTGAAAAATCTCAGGCATGAAGAAGATGCACGTGACATAGTACAAACTGCCTTTGAGAAAATGTGGCGGAATAAAGATACGGTGGAAAATGAAAAAAGTAAGTCATACCTGTTCACAGTAGCATACAATCAAATGATTGACCATTTGAGGAAAGTGAAGCGGATAAGTTTGACAGATGATTTTACAGAGACAAGCAGGGGAATAAACTATCAGGCTAATCCAAATGTGAAAAAAACTTTGCATGAAGCCTTGAACCGGCTGAATGAAACACATAGAAGCCTGGTTATGCTTAAGGATTATGAAGGATACACTTATGAGGAAATAGGCAAAATAACTGGACTTAATGAAAGCCAGGTAAAAGTTTACCTGCATAGAGCAAGAATAACTTTACGAAATTATTTAGTGAACCCGGAAAATGTAATATAATAGCAGCAGTTGACGGATGAGAGATGACGGATGACAGAGAAGGAAGTGATTAAGGTTAGGTCATTATGTTATTAGATCATCAAACATGAATAGGAAGTGGGCTCATAGCTGCAGCTTAAAATTAAAAACATCAATCAGTGATTATTAACAGACATAATTACGAAGAGTTTTTTCTGTTGTATGTAGATAAAGAACTGGAGGCAGAGGGTTATACCGCAGTCGAAAATTTTGCCAGACAAAATCCTGATCTTGCTAAAGAACTGGAGACGCTGCAGCAGGCAACTCTTGTAAATAATAGTATACAGTTTACAGAAAAAGAACTTCTATATAAAAAAGAAAATAGTATTTCTCTTGCTGATTATGAAGAATATTTTTTGCTCGCTGCAGATAATGAATTGAGTAAACAACTATCTATTGAAGTTGAAAACTTTGTTTTAAAGCACCCTCAATTACAAGATGAATTTACTCTGCTGCAACAAACGAAACTACAACCGGAACTTATTGCATTTGCAGGAAAAGAAAAATTGTACCGTAAAGAAAAAAAGGAAAGACGAATTATACCTTTTATCTTAATAAGAGTAGGTGCAGCAGCAGCAGTGGCAGGTATTGTTTATACATCTTCTATTATAATCAATAATAATAAAAGCAGCGATAAAACTGCTGTGATAGCTTCTCAAAACCTTGCAAAAGCAACCTCAGAAAAAAATAATAGTTTGCCGCTAAAATCTGAAACAGAAAAAACAGACACCTCGTTATACCCTGAAAAAGAAATCAGAAACATTGTAAAAAATGCAGCAGTAAACAGGATCAATTCGGGAAAAAATAATTTAGGAAAATTTAAAAAAATTCAAAAACGGGAAGAAGCAATTGCTGTTAATAAAGTAAAGTCAGTAAATGAAAGAAAAGAACCATTTTCAGAACAAAGTTTAGCAGAAATAGCTACTCAGAAACCAGAGCCGGTTCAGGAAGAAAACCACGTGAAGAATTTTAATGGTAACAGCAACCCTGATAAAGTTAATAATAATAATATAGTGATAAACCAACCTATCTCGACAGAAGATCATCCTTTGGTTACTCATGCTGTTTATCTTGAAACTGACAATAATGAGGAAGAAAAAACCATATATATCGGCTCTGCTGAAATAAATAAAAATAAACTGAAAGGTCTTTTAAAAAAAGCTGCTGTTTTTTTAGATAAAAAGCTTCGTCGAAATGATGAATAAAAATAGAGAAAGCATTAGGAATAAAAAGCAAATTAGTCTCACACTACAATAAATTACAATAAAGCAATGAAAAGGATTTACATGACACTCGCAGCCTCAGTGGTTGCCCTGGCAAGCTTTGCCCAAACTGATAGTACAAAAATTATGGCTGACTCTGCAAAGAACATTACGGATACATCTCAAAGCAGGGCTGACACTCTTTTAGTTGGCAACTTTATTATCATTAAGAAAAAGAGAGATAACAGGTCTGGTAAAATAATTGTAGAGCAAAGGCCTTATAAACCCACCAGACTCAA
>JAABUR0100006643.1_pt1 | contig 14022 bp, 14 predicted proteins | sample 5560091 | NCBI WGS metagenome assembly JAABUR01 (sample SAMN10711879, study PRJNA513375) | rock metagenome | isolation source: Antarctica rocks | place: Antarctica: Victoria Land, University Valley sud
ATCAGGCGACGTCTGTGCTGGCGAAGATCGGGCCCTCGACGCAGACGCGCCGGAGGTCGGTCGAGCCGTCGGCCTGCCGGATGGGGGCGACGCAACTGAAGCAGACGCCGATGCCGCACGCCATGTGGTTCTCGAGGGAGAGGTCGCACGCGACCCCGTGCCGATCGGCCAGCCGGGCCACCGCGGCGAGCATGGCGGGAGGGCCGCAACCGATGACCTTGGCCGGCCGATTGCCCGCTTCGAGTTCGCGTGCCAGGAGGTCGGTCACGTAGCCGTGATGCCCTGCCGAGCCGTCGTCGGTCGCCAGCTCGACGCCCATCCCTGCGCTTCGGAAGTCGTCCAGGCCGGCGGCCAGGTCGGCCGTCCGGACCCCGTAGAGCAAGCGTGCCGACGAGGCCGAGGGTCCGGCCGGGATGTTGGTGGTGTCCCCGTACGTGGCCCGACCCAGCCACCAGCGGCCGAGGGCCAGGAACGGGGTCTGGCCGATCCCGCCCGCGACGAAGATCACCTCGCCGGTCGGGGGGGGGCCGAAGCCGTTGCCCAGGGGTCCCCAGACTGCGAGCCGATCCCCCGGCCGTCGCCCGGCCAGGGCGGCCGTCCCTCGACCCACGACGAGGTACACGACGTCGAGCGCCTGGGGCGTCCCGGCCGAATCGCGGGCCACGTCGTAGAGCGCGAACGGTCGGCCCAGCAGCGGGTCGGTGCCGACGCCGGAGACGGGCCGGATCATCAAGAATTGCCCGGGACGGATCGCACCCGCCATGACGGGGTCGTCCAGGCGGAGGCGGTACGTGTCGCGGGCGACTCGCACGTTCTCGACGACGGCCACAATCCTGTGGCCCGCGCAAGGGGGGGCGACCGCATCCACGATGCCGGGTCCTTCTATGATCTATGAGGGGTCTGCCCTGTCCAGGATCGGGGTCATTCCTCCGGCACCTCCGACGATCGAGGTCGGGGGCGTCTCTTGCCCAGGGCGGCTCGCGGGAAGGAACGCTTGGGGGGCCTGGGTCGCGATCCGGACGTCTCTTCGCGACCCCCTCCGCCTTCCATGCCGATAATTCGGCGCGTGGGAGGGACCGGTGGCTGGGGGACGGTCGGCCTGGGACGAGGCGGCGTCCTCGGGCTCGAAGTGCGGGGCGGCGACACGGGAGATATCTCCACTTCATGCGGGGGGGATTGCCGCATCGCGGGGCGCGAGGGAGGACGGGCCGCGGGCCCGGAAGGACGCCGGGGACCTCCAGACTCCGAGGGGCCGGGGCGTCGCTGTGACGGCGGAATTCCCTCGGGGGGGCGAGGCCGAGGCGGCTGTGCCATGGGTCGGCGAGCCGGGTCTGGCGAGTGTCGCGACGCCGGACCGTCCTGAGTCCGGCGAGGACCTCCGGGTACGAACGGCCCGGGGCGGCGTTGGGTGGGTACCTGAGAGGAGGCGCGGGGGCCATCGGGCCTTGTCGGTCGCGTCGGCGCGGGCTCGTCGGTGCGAGCCCCCACGTTGCGGGCGGCCCCGCGCGTGGAAGGTCGAGCCGGCCTGCGGTCCGCGAACCGGGGGCCGGGGAGGGCCATGCCGGCGGCGACCTTGCGGAGCAGGTCGATCTCGAACGAGCTCAAGGGGCGATACTGGCCGATCGTGAGCCCTTTCAAGGTGATCGGACCGACCGCGACCCGGGTCAAGGTCATCACCTTGTGCCCCAGTTTGGCAAGCATCCGGCGGACCTCGCGATTCTTCCCCTCGGCCAGGACCATCTCCAGGACGGTCGCCTCTCCCCTCTTCCCCGCGATCCGGACCCGCTTGGCGCGGACCTTCCCCTCGGCGAGCCAGACCCCTTCGGTCAACTGGTTCAGGACCTCGGGGTTGGGGCTCCCCGCCACGAGGGCGCGGTAGAGCTTCTCGACGCCGTACTTGGGGTGCGCGAGCTTGTTGGCCAGCTCGCCGTCGTTGGTCAGGAGCATCAGCCCGGTGCTCATCTCGTCCAGCCGGCCGATCGTGTAGACGCGCTGGGGGATCTCGGGGAGGAGGTCCACGACTCGCGGTCGGCCCGAGGGGTCGTGGTTGGTCGAGACGTACCCCTTGGGCTTGTTGACGGCGAAATAGACCGGGCGCTCCGCATGAATCTTCTGGGCGTCGACGGCCACCACCGACTGACGTGGGTCGACCCGCGTCCCCAGCTCGCGGATGACCTGTCCGTCGACGGTGACCCGCCCTTGCAAGATCAGCTCCTCGCACCCGCGGCGCGAGCCGAGCCCGGCATGGGCGAGGAGCTTCTGGAGACGTTGTGTCCCCACCCCTTCGAGCAGGCTCCTGGGAGCCGAGGTGGCGGGGGGCGTGTCGCGTCGCGTCGACCCGGCCCGGGTGGTTTGCGGCCCCTCACGGGCTCGGGTGGCCTGGGACCATGCGATTGCCCCGCCGGCCTTCGGCCTTGCGAAGGCCCGGATGGCCTCGGGCCGTGTGACGGCCCCGTGGGCCTTCGGCCGCGTGCGTCGTTCTGCCCATCCCCGCGCGGGGGACGTCGAGTGGCCATGATGTTGCGATCCTGCGGAATCGGGAGAGAACCGGCCGGATGCGAACCACCAGCAACGCGGGGCGCTTCCGAGACCTCATCGTATCGCGTGCCCCGAACGATTGTCCAGGATCGCGGCGTTGCGGTCGTGGGTTATCGTCCGTGACAGCCTTCGTTGGATCAGGGGGACCGTCGGAAAGTGTAGCGAATGGAAGTCCCCGGATTCCCAGCTTACGTCACTACGGCGGGAACAATCCGGCTTCAACCAAGAGCCGTCGAACCTCGACCCGGTCCGGATGGTTCATGTCGAGCAAGTAGAGCGTTGTCCGGCCGATGGCGGTCTTACCGACAAGCTCCGGGCCGTCCCACGCGAAGTGGGCGGACCACCGATTGCGACGCGGGTTGAAGAGCCGCGTGAGCTTCCCGCTCACGGGGTCGAGCCCCGCGATGTTCGGCCCTTTGTGATAGTTGCAGTGGGGGCATGAAAGGGCGAGGTTGTCAAACGTCCTCTCGCCCAGATGCTGCTGGGCGATGATGTGGTCGAGAGGGAACGTGAATTCGGAAATGTAGGCCGGAATCTGACAATACTCGCAACACTCCTTCGCCCGCTTCCGGACTTGCCATTCCAGCGATTCGTTCATCGGCTCACGGCTCTTGCCCGGCCTTCTTCAGGGCGACGAGCGCCTTGGCCTTCAGGACCGAAAGCACATTGTCGGCTTGAATGTAAGACCGGAGTTCCTCCGCCTCCTCGGCGGTGATTTGCCCCTCCTGTTGCCTCGTCAGCAGGTCGAGCGTCCGCTTCTTGTCGTCGTCGCGGATACCTAGGTGGAGGATGAATCTCGCCCCTTCAAGAGGGACCTCCCCGGCCTTCAACTCCAGGGCACGGCTCAAGACGGTGGCACCCGTCGTCCCCGCGGTCCCAGGGTGTGGTTGCATCATTTTGACTCCTCAAGGTCTCGGCTTCGTGCACACCGAGCGTTCAACCACAACCTTCGGTAGAAAATCATCTTTCACCCTGAACATAATGCGTTGACTATGTATCGAATTTTTTTCCTGAAGGGATTGGTCCTTCCCCCTCGGCTTGGCCCTTTCGCGGCGGATACGTCTCCCCCACACGTTCCTCAGACGCCCGATTCGTCGAGGAATTTGCGCAAGTACTCCTCGATCTCCCCGGCCGTCCGCTGATAGGTCTGGCGGTCGGCCCCGACGGGGTCGTCGACGTCTCCGCCGCGGGGATGGAGGACACGGACGCGGGAGGTGGCGCCTGGGAACTGGTCGAGCAGGGACTCGAGGTGCTCGTTGGTCATGGTGAGGATCAGGTCGGCGTGCCGGACCAGCTCGGCGGTCACCTGGCGGCTGGCGTGATCCTGGAGCGAACCGCCCCGGGAGCGGACGACCTCAATGGCGTTGGCCGCCGCGGGCATCCCGGACATCGCGGCCATCCCGGCGGAGAGGATCACGTGGCCATTCTCTTCCAGGTCTTCGATGCGGACGCCCAACCGCTTGGCCAGCAAGACCTTGCAGAGCGATTCGGCCATCGGACTGCGGCAGGTGTTGCCCGTGCAGACGAAGAGGTAGATCGTCCCGGCCATCCGGGTCAGCGTCTTCTCGTCCACCGCACCCGGGCGGACGATGCTCCACCGCTCGGCCTCGACCCGGACGATCGTGGAAGGGATGCCGAGCGGGGAAGGGCCGTCGTCGATAACCATGTCGACGCCGGTCAGGCCGGCGAGCTCCTTGGCGGTGGTCGCGACGATGCCGCCGGGGGGGACGACCTTCGATAGGAGGAGTGGGCCGGGTGAGAAGCGGAGGACCTCCTGGACGAAGGGATTCGACGGGACCCGCAGGGCGAGCGTCTCGAGGTGGACGGCGAGGGGGTACACGGCCGTGGGCAACCGGCCGGCAAGCCCCCGGCGCGCGAGGCCGGGGTATTCGAGGGTGACCGGGCCGGGCCATGCCCGACGCGCCAGCCGACGCCCCAGCGGAGAGAGGCCGGGTGCCCAGTCGGGCGCCTCGCCGTCCCCCCTCAGGAGCAGGGTCAGGGGCCTCCGCTCGTCGAGCTCCACGCGCCGGAGTCGCGCCACCGCGTCGGGGTGCAAGGCGCTCGCAGCCAGGCCGTAGTCGGTCTCGGTCGAGAGTCCGACGGTCCCCCCTTGCGCCAGGCACGCCACCGCGCGATGCACGACGTCGCGCGGGTCGTCGGCCCGCGCCAGGTCGATCCATTCCCGCCCTGGAAGGGATTCGCTCATGGTGAGGGATTGCCATGTGATAAAGGATGGGGCTCCGCCGCCGGGCCCGGCCGAGATGGTCTCGACCTGGCGACGACCGACCCTCCAGGTCGATTGGAGAATGTCACTCTACGTCCCACTCCGATCGGCGGTCAACCCTGCCCCCGATGCGAGGAGCGGGCACGTCGTGGCGCCTCGTCAGAAGAGGAAAGTGAGGCCCTTGACGTCGTGGATCCGTGCATAGGCGGCGCGGACCTGGTCCGCCGACTGTACGGTGATGTCCAGGGTCAGGGCGACATGGCGGCCGTTCGGGGTCATGCGAACCGAGTAGTCGAGCTCCGAAGGGGTGGCCAGCTCGGCGACGACGGCCTCGACTACCCGGCCTTCGAAGTCGTCGTCCGCGACGCCAATCGCCTTGATCTGATAGACCCCGGGGAAAGGGTGGGACGATTCGAGCAATTCCAGCGACGGGCGACTGTCCATGGCAGCCTCCATGGGCCAAGAAAGAGTCTACTCCTCCATCATACGATCCGGCACCCCTGCCGCCAACGCGAGGATCGACGACAAATCGTGTAAATCATTGCCCTAGAACAAGAAACGACTCGAGCCGGGACCGCGGTCGGCCCCGCGTGATGGGGGGCGGCCAGGGTCCCGGCTCGATGGACCGGGCGTGACGAGACGAGCATCGTCGACGTCAGCTAGCGACGACCGGAGGTCCTCGCGGGTGTGACGATGGCAGGAGCGGCCGGCGTAGCGGCTCTCTGCGAGGCGGATTCGCTCGTGAGCTTGCCCAGGAACGTCTGCTCCATGCCCTTCAGGTCGGTCCAGAAGGTTCCAGGCCCGGCGTAGAAGATGTTCAGCTGGAGGTTCTCGGGGAGCCCCTCGGCGAAGACGTAGCGATTGTAGGCGTCGGGGCCTCCCAGCGCCTGGACGTACTGTCGATAGCGATCGGCCTCGGCCTGGCGGGCCAGCTCGATCCCCTTGGCCTTCGCCTCGCCCAGAAGCTTGGTGCTCTGCGACTCGACCGTCGCCGTCTTGGCGTCGATCTCGGCGCGGAGCTTTTCGGTCGTCGCTTCGATCTCCCGAGCCTTCTTCTCCCCCTCGGCGATGACCTGCGCGACCAGCTTCTCGGTCTCGGCGGAGGTCCGGCGTTCTTCCAGGGTTACCTTCGCCTTGGCCTCGGTCAGGTCGGCCTGCGCCTTGGCGGTGAGCTGCTCTTGGTCGCGGGTCAGCTTCAGCTCGTCGGCGATCTTCGCCCTCTGGATCGGCTCGCGGACCTGGTTGGGGACGTAGATATGTCGCGTCAAGCCGAAAAGGAGCGTCAAGTTCTTCGATTCGAGGACCTTCTCCAGCTCTTCCGACGTGTCGGTCTGGAACTCCTCGCGCGAGTCTCCGACCAGCAGGTCGACGGCGCCTCGCTTCGAGCCGTGGAGCCGGCAGATCGATCCGATCTGCGGCAGGATGACCTTCTGCTCCACGTCGGTCAGCCGGCCGAACTGGCGGACGACGTCGGGCGCCTGGTCGGGCAGGATGCCCCAAATGGCCGTGAAGTCGAGATGGATCAAGAACCCGTCGTTGGAGGGGAACTCGATCCCCTTGCCGGGCTTGTACGTCGGATCCCTGGTGATGGTCTTGCCCAGGCGGTCTCCACGGCCTTCGACCGGGCTAGAGCCGCCCTTGTCGAGGACCTCGACCGTCAGGGAGGTCTCGTTATACCCGATGCTGACGATGTCGACGCGCTTCTCCGCCGGGTTGAGGAAGTAGATACCGGGCTGGAGCACGTCGTCCTGGATGCCCTGGATCGTCCTGGTCCGGGGGTCGTCGGTCTTGTTCGTCACGACGCCGACGTAGCCGGGGGTGATCAGCGTCACGTCATTGGCCCGCCGCGCCCCGGCCGTGCCCGGCTCGACGCACGCGCCGACGTCGACGATCTTGATGTCGTACGCATATGTGTTCATCCGGTAGCGGCCGGGGGTCAGGACCCGCCTCCAGATGCCTCGATAGCCCTCGGCGTCGGCCAGATAGGTCCCGGCGGGGAGCGACTTGCCGACCTTCGAGGTGACGACCCCGATCGAGCCGGGCTCGACCAGGATGTCCTTGACCAGCGAGGTCTCGTATTCGAGCGGCGAGTAGAAGTGGCGGCCCGGCCCGGGCATGGCCTCGAGGATGCCCACCTGCTTGGGGCGGCCCGACGGGTTGACCTGGACCAGGGACCCATCCTGAGCCTGAGGGACCGAGCCGAACGGGAAGGGTCCCTTGTAACGGAGCAGCAGGCTGTGGTTGGGCGGCACTTCGATCCGGCAGAAGCTCCACTGCCAGATGCCGAGATAACCGACCACGTAGAGGAGCAAGACCGCGGTCAGTCCCGTCGTGATGGTTCCGGTGACGCGAGGATTCACGGTCGGGCCTCCGCAGAGGTGATCGGGGCAGGGGCGAATGCGGGGATGGGGGCCGACTCGGACGCCGAGGCGGTCGGCTTCGATGCCGGTTCGGGGGTTGGCCCGGCGACGGGGGGGTTGACCGTGGCCTTGCGAGGCTCGGAGGGGCGAGCGAACTGGCCGAAGAGTTCCATCAGAGGGCCGTCGGAGTTCGCCAGGATGGTGCGGAAGGCGGGGGCGAGCTTGCCAATCAGGAGGTTCTGCGCCAGCGCCATGCCGTCGCCGTCGAAGGCTTGCACCCGCGTGGCCAGCCCCGCGAGCTCGGCCTGATTGTTGTAGCGGATCACGTCGGCCTCGGCCTCGGCCTTGGACATCATGGAGGCCGCCTTGTCCTTGGCGGCTTCGCGTTGCGTCTCGGCGACCTGCCGTTTCTGCTCGGCCAACGTCACGGCCACCGCCTGGTCCTGGTCGGCCTTCGTCGTCTGCTCGACGACGGCCTGCTCTCCCTCGACGAGCCGCTTCTTCTGCTCGGCGAGGATGACCTGGACCTTCAACTGCGCTTCGGAGAGCTGCTGGATCCGCTCCTGGTTGTACTGGGCGAGCTCCTGCTTGGCGACTTCACGCGCCCGGACCGGGGTGGCGATCTCCTGAGGGGGCTGGATCGAGGTGATGGCGACGGCCAGGATCTCGATACCCTGCCTCTTGCAGTTCTCGGTCAGGCTCTTGACCATGTTGCGCTGAAATTGTTCGCGGTCGTCGCCGCTGATGAACTGGCCGCCGGTCAGCTTCGAGCCGCCGACCCTGCAGAGCGAACGACTCTCGGGGGTGATGATTTTGAGGATGATCTCCTCGTCGATCTCGTCGCCGTTGGCGTCCTCGTTGTACAGCACGAAGACCTCCGAGGCACGGTCGGGGACCACGCGGAACTCGACCGCGCCGTCGAGCGTGACGGCGAAACCGTCGGCGGAGAGGAAATCCATCTCGCCGCCGTCCGTGCCGAGGTTGAATCGCTTGGAGCGGCAATCGACCAGGCTCACCCGCGTCTCGTAGGGGTTCAGGTAGTACATGCCCGGCTCGATCGTCCGCTTCTGGACCCCGCGCTCGCCATCGCCGACCAGGATGACGTTAGGGTCCTTCGGCTCGCGACCGGCGAGGAGCGTGACCACCCCGCGATACCCGGCGGGGACGGTCACCGGGTCATGTTCCTCGATCTTCTCGGCGTACGGGTTATACGGATATCGCCCCGGCTTGAGGACCTCGCGGAGGATTCCCTTCTGGCCCGGCTCGGCCAGGACGCGACCGGGGGGCAGGTCCTCTCCCTGCAGCGAGACCCGGACCCCGATTTTCCCGTCCGTGACGACGAACTGGCTGCCGATCTCCCAGTCCCAGTAGAACGGGTTGTAGAAATACCGCCCCTCGGTCAGGACCCCCTTGTTGGGGCTCGTCTGCACTCCCTTGTAGTAATACTTCCCGTCTTTGGGAGGGGGGGCCAATTCCATCTCGCGATCCAGGTCCAGGCCAGTCTTACGGATCAGGACCGCCTGCTCGCCCGTGCGGACCTCGATCTTCAACGAGTTGTAGAACATGATCAAGAACAACAAAGCCCCCAAGATCGCTCCCGCGGGCAAGAGCAACCACTTTCCCGGCCAACTGCGGGGGTAGGGTCGCCCCGGCTGCTCGACATACGCTCGCATCACTCGACTCCTCCATCGGAGTCAGGGCATCGGACGCCTCATCTCATCGCGTCCCGATCGTCCTGACTTGGTAGTTCATTCGCGGGTCGACCGGGAAAATTCTACCATTCCGCGCAGGCTTACGGATCGAAAAGGCCGAGGAGGTCGACTTTTCCGGCGGCCTCTGGAGGTTCCCCCGCGGCCCGGGAACGAGAACGCCCCGGCGAGCACAGGGCGCGACAGGGCGAAAATCCACCGGTCTCTATCCGACCGCGGCAAGCCGAAGCGGGCGCCCGGGCGGGTTAGCAGCCTATTTCTTGCGGTGCCGGATGCGACTCCTCATCCGGCGCTTCTTCCGACCCACCTTACGGCGTCCTTTACCTCGACGGCGACTGGCCATGCGTTCTCCTCTACGGGTGTCGACTGCTCGACGGAGCGACGGATTTCTCTGACCGATACGCGGTTGTAAGAAAGCATCCGAGTTTACCCGACCCGAGTGCGACGCTCAAGGCGTCCCCATCGTCGACGGGTTCGTTTCCGGGTATGAGCCGAACGAAACATCCGAGTTCAGGGAGGACCAGGGGATTGCGTCGGGCTCCGGGGAGCCTGCCGCAATTTTTCGACCAGGTCGCGGACGTCGAGGGGTTTGAGGAAATACCACTCGATTCCCCAGGAATCCGGCGTCTCGCGTTCGGAGTCCAGATCCCAGCCGGTGATCAGGGCCACGCGAGGCGGGGGGACGAGTTGTCGGGCCGACCGGGCCAGCTCGCGGCCGTCGATGTCGGGGAGTCGCAGGTCGGTCAAGACGAAGTCGGGAGGCGGGCCGGCCTCGAGCGCCTTGAGGGCCGAGGCCCCGTCGAAGGCCAAGGTCACCGCATAGCCCTCGGCCTCCAGGAACCGGGCCAATCCGCGCTGCGACGCCTCGTTGTCGTCGACGAGGAGGATACGCGCGGGCCCGGGGACGGCCGAAGCGCCGGCAGCGTCCGTGCTCAAGGCCCCTCCGGCAATCTGGATCGGATCATAGGTCGTCATCAGCTCACCGAGGACGATTTTTGCCAGGGGACCTCCGAGAGTCCCGCGATCGCGAGCATCAGTGCCTGGGTCCCCATCCGGCCATCGCCGCGTGCCTCGACGGCCCGGTAGAGTTGTTCGGCCAGCGCCAGCCCGGGCAGCGCAAGCTTCATCTGCCTTGCTTCCGCCAGGGCGATGCCCATGTCCTTGAGGAAGTGCTCGACGAAAAAGCCCGGATCGAAATTGCCCGCGATGATTCGCGGTCCCAGGTTGTTCAGGCTCCACGAGCCAGCCGCGCCCGTGCCCACGCTCTGCAGCACCTGTCCCAGGTCAAGGCCCGCCTTATGGCCATAGATCAGGGCTTCACAGACGCCGATCATGTTGGTGGCGATGAGTATCTGGTTGACCATCTTGGTATGTTGACCTGCCCCGGACGGCCCTTGATGCACGATCGTCTTGCCCATCGCCTGGAACATGGGCATCAAGGCCTCCACCACGGGCCCTTCGCCTCCGACCATGATCGAGAGCCGAGCTTCCTTCGCCCCGATGTCTCCCCCCGAGACCGGCGCATCGACCGCGAAGACGCCTTTCGCCTTGGCCGCCTCGGAAATCTCCCGCGCCAGGGCCGGCTCGCTCGTCGTCATGTCGACCAGCACACCCTCCGGGCGGATGCCGGCGAGGGTCCCTTCGGGGCCCAGCGTCACCTCGCGGACATCCCGAGGGTAACCGACGATCGTGAAGACCACGTCGGACGCCTCGGCCACGGCCTTCGGCGAGTCGGCGAGGACCGCGCCCCGGGCCACGAGCGCCTCGGCCTTCGACCGGGTCCGGTTGAAGACTGTGGCACGATAGCCTGCCGCGATCAGGTGACCGCACATCGAGGAGCCCATGACCCCCGTGCCGATCCAGCCGATTCGTGTCTTACCCTGTTCAAACTCGAGAGCCATCGCAGACACCCCATCTCGTCGGCCATCGACCCATCAGAACTCGCCCCTCGCCAAAACCTCACGATACGCATAAGTCCGGCGACAAGCCGTATACGGATGCAAACTGCATGCCCGAAGCGTCCTATCGGCGCCGGAGGCATTCTGCCCTTTGGAGCGGACGGGGGGCTCGGGATGCCTCGGGCTTGCTCTCCGCGCGAACCGCGTCTCAGTCCACCTCGAGCGGCCCACGCCTCAGCCCGGCGACCCACAAATCACGATCCCGGGGGGTCCAGATCAGGAAGAACGCGAGGGCCCCGTACAAGGGCATGTGGCCGATCAGCTCTTCCCAGTTGAAGACGGTGAGCGAGAGGTTCATCGGGAAGAGCGCCACGAGGATGATCTTCCGGGGGAAGACGCCGAAGAGGATCATGAGCCCGGCGAGGAGTTCGACGGCCCCCGCGCTCAGGGCGAATAAGTAGAACCACTTCTCGTGGGCATGCGCCGTCCGTGAGATGCAAAGTAGGGGGATGGATGTGATCCCCAGGAGGCGTACAATCTTCATGATGATCGCACCGGAGGTCTCGGGGACGATGGGTATTGCCGCGTCGCTCCCCGTCGATGTGGAGCAACCGTCATGAATCCAGGGGCGTCCGGCGTTTCCCCGCTGTCGGCGAGCGACCTCAAAAGCCGGCTCGATCGCGGCGACACGGTCGTCGTGCTCGACGTCCGCGAGGACCACGAACGCGACTTCTGCGCCATCCCGACCCCGCCGAACACCACCGACTTGCATATCCCGATGGGCCAGATCCCGGCCCGGCTGGACGAACTCCGCACCGAAGTGGGGGGCACGTCCCTGGTCGTCTACTGCCACCTCGGCATGCGCTCGATGACCGTCGCGAGCTGGCTCGTCAAGCGTGGGTTGAGGGATGTGCACAACCTCGAAGGGGGCATCGACGCCTGGTCCGAGGCCGTGGACCCCGACCTGCCTCGCTACTGAGCGGGTCCGAGCGGCTTGACCTTGAGGTTGCGGAACTCGATCCGGAACCCTTCGGCTTCGAGCCCGACATGCCCCTTCGGGACCTCGCAATCACGCCACGCCGAGGTCTCGCCGCCGTTGACCCGGAGGATCATCTCCTTGCCCCGGCAGGTGATCTCGTAAGTGTTCCACTCGCCGGCGGGCTTGACACGGACCTCGCCCGACTGCTTCGCCAGGCTGAATCGCTTGGGGGCGCCCGCGACGAGGGTGTTCCCGAAGAGATAGCCGCCCGCACCGTCGCCGGTCTGCGCCTGGTGATAGATGCCGCCGTCGGCCGAGTTGCGGGCGTAGACGCCCGAATTGTACCCCTTCCCGCCGGGGATCGAGGTGAACCGCCACTCGACGTGGTAGATGAAGTCTCCGTACATTTCGCCCCAGCGGAGCCACTCGTGGCCCCCATTGCCCTTGCAGACGAGATATCCCGTCTGGGGATCGAGCGACCACTGCGACTCGGGGCTGAGGTCGCCGCCGGGGGGGAGTGGCATCCGTTTCCATCCTTCGAGCCCCGGGCCGGCCGCCGCCAGGAGGTCGGTCCAGCCCTCGGGATCGGACTCCAGGGCACTTCGAGGGGCCTCGGGGGCGGCTCCGGCCATCGCGGGGAGGATGCCGAGCACGAGCGCGAAGAGGGCCTGGCGGGGGGCGAGCTTGCGGTGCATGGGGGAGACTCCGGGTCGCGGCGACGCGAATGGGAAGGCGGACTTGCCGGATGGCCACGCGGCCACTGTAACCGAGCCCGCCCGGCGGAGGAACCGAAAGCCGGGCCGGGACGCCGGTCGGTGCTTGAGCTTGGCCTTCGGCTTTGTTACCAACGGATGAAGGTGACCGGACGCGGCCAACGGCTCGCGAGCCTTCTCGATCGACCCAGGGGCGGGGCGCATTCATGAAAAGCCTGACGCGACGTCATTTCTTGGCCGCCTCGGCGCTGGCGGCGACGGCGAGGGCCGACGAACCTGCGCCCAGGCGTACGAGGCCGGTCGGGGCAAATGACAAGGTCGTCCTCGGCTTCATCGGCGTCGGCGGGATGGGGACCGGCCTGCTCAACATCTTCAAGGCCTTCCCCGACGTCGAGGTGGCCGCCCTCTGCGACGTCCACGAGCCGCACCTGCTCCGGGCCAGGTCCCTGGTGGACGGGAAGCCGTCGACGCACAAGGACTTCCGCGAGGTCCTCGACCGCAAGGACATCGACGCCGTGGTGGTCGCGACGCCCGACCACTGGCACGCGATCCCCACGATCCTGGCCTGTCAGGCCGGCAAGGACGTCTACTGCGAGAAGCCGCTGGCCTTCCGGATCGCCGAAGGGCGCGCGATGGTCAAGGCCGCCGAGAAGGCGAAGCGGGTCACGCAAATGGGGAACCTGATCCACGCCGGCGAGAACTACCACCGGGTGGTCGAGATCGTCCGCTCGGGCGCGCTCGGGACGGTCACCAAGGCCCGCGTCTGGGTCGGCTCCAACCGAGGCGCGATGGGGAGCCCCGCCGACGGGCCCGCCCCCGCCGGCCTCGACTACGACTTCTGGCTCGGCCCGGCGCCGAAGCGTCCGTTTAACCCCAATCGCTTCACCTTCAACTGGCGGTACTTCTGGGACTACGGCGGGGGGACCCTCGCCGACTTCTGCTGCCACATCGTCGACCCGGTCCACTGGGCCATGGAAGTCGACGCCCCCGAGACGATCGTCTCCACCGGCGGCCGCTACGCGCTCAAGGACAACGCCGAGACCCCCGACACTCAGGAAGTCATCTACCACTATGCGAAGGGGGAGAAGGGCTTCGACCTGGTCTGGAGCCACACCGACGCCGGCACCCTGGCTCCCGGGGGGAATAACCCCGGGATCAGCTTCCACGGGACCGAGGCCACGCTCGTCTCCGGCTACAACCGCCACGAGATCAGCGCCGAGCCGGGGAAGACACTCTCGCTCCCGCCCGCGATCCTCCCCCGATCGGTCGGGCACCATCGCGAGTGGATCGACGCCATCAAGACCCGAAAACAGTGCTCGTGCCATTTCGAGTACGGGCATCGCCTCTCCACCGTCGGGCACCTGGGAAACATCGCCCTCTGGACCGGCGAGCGGCTGCGCTGGGACGCCGAGAAGGAAGAGATCACGAATCACAAAGAGGCGAATCGCCACCTCACGCGCGAGGAATACCGGTCGCCCTGGACGATCCCCGAAGTCTGAGCCGGAGCCAGGACGTCTCATGATTGAACTGCTCTCGCTCCCCGGCCACAAGGCACCGCCGACGTCGCTCGACGCCTGGGTCGTGCAGCTCTCGACGCTAGG
>JAABUR0100006646.1_pt1 | contig 14006 bp, 20 predicted proteins | sample 5560091 | NCBI WGS metagenome assembly JAABUR01 (sample SAMN10711879, study PRJNA513375) | rock metagenome | isolation source: Antarctica rocks | place: Antarctica: Victoria Land, University Valley sud
GGAGGGTCGTTAGTCCGGTCTTGACACTGGATGGTAATGGGGTACTTGAGAACAAGTAAATGCTTGTAAATTTCTTCACGTATCTCCCAAGGTATCGTCAGGAGTGTTGGGCGATTTCTTGAAGTCATTTCTGCGATGTTGGCTTGGGACATTCTAGCTAGCAAAGCAGTCTTGTGTATTGCAGCAGGCTTGGTGAGAGAGATTTTGCTGGTGACTTAGGGAATGGCGTAACACAAACGTAGGGCCAGCCCTAGATTGTAGCTATAGGAATAAATGTTTGTCTTGTTTGATGTTCTGGTGATAAGAGCTTGTGAGTAGAACAGTATTGTTTGTGAGAGCGGTCAAACTAGATATATATGAGGCTGATGAGGCTTGAAAGGTTTGAGGATGCAATGCACGTGTGATGAATTACAGGTCACATCTCGACATGACACATTGTGAAGATTGAGCACTTTGCACTGTCTTGCAGGTAGATCTGAAAGGAATCAATAGTGAGACAAACTTTGTGTCATGTAGGTCTCAATCACGATTGCCACTTTGTTGCAAGTTCCACGATATGAATATAAGGTGGAAACTATGGTAGCAGCTCTACCTCATTTCTTTCTAACATCCCTAATTTCCGAGGCTGAAAGTCGTTTCTCAACTTTCCCCTTAGCATAAAAGAAATCTGGACTTACTGGTGCTGTATCCTGCCAACTATCTCACTCACATCCGTTCTACAGATGTCGTCAGGGCATTGCGTTGTCGCTGTTGCCTTTAGCACAGTCCACACTGGCCTTCCCAAACACACAAAGTCGTTCATCACACTCATTCCCAAAGTCGGCGTCGAGGACGATTGCCATGCCGGTGATACTCGCCGTCAAGTATCTCTTCTTCAAATCGAATCCCTGGAGGAGCTTAATGACAGGAATAACAGGGTTGATTGTATATTGCCGAGTCAGCTAGGAGAGAACATCACAACCAAAGGTTTATATCTGGCGGGTCTAAAGCAGGGAACCAAGCTTCGCTTCAACAATGGCAACAGTGAACAGAATGGTGCAGTAATTGAACTCTCGGGTTTGCGTCGGGCGGGTGAGAAGCTTGAAAATCGCCAAAGTGGATTGAAAGAGAAGTGTACTATGAAGGACCCAAGTGGAACCGAAGTGAGTAGCAAGGTGGGAGTCTTTGGGGTTATGATTGTTGGCGGAGTTGTGAAGCCAGGGATGGGCATTGCCGTGGAAGTCCCAGGTGGGGAAGACGAGCTGGAAGCGCTTGAATTTATCTGAGACTTCGCCTTCGATCTCCAAAATGGTTTCCTTCGGCATCTAAGGAAATATTTTCTCGCTCTTACCAGCATAGGAAAGAGCTAGGGCATCCTCACCAACTTTGCACATTCTTCATGGGTCATCGTTCTTATTTAGAACCCAGCGCAAAGCGTAGTCACGTCTTTCACTAGTGTGTAGATTGTTTCATCTGAACCGATTTGAATTTCCCTGATCCCTCCGTCTTGTAGCGCTTATATATGAGCATCAGTATTTGCGGCCAGCGAAGCGTAAATTTGTGCATCATTAATGGCCACGGGCGTTCGGGGCGTAGGCCAACTCCTGCCGCCAATATCAGTCCACTCATCAGCCCTGAAACCATGCAAGCCGTAGCTCAATATGTTCATGATTATGGCCAGACCATCAAGGGAACGTCCTAGGCCGCGGCCTGCATATGGTACGGTCTGTTGTAACATTTGGAAAGTCATGCTGGTCCCAAACCTCAGAAAAAATTCGGCATGAAGTGAAGGTCGAAATCTAGGCAGAATTGCCTCGTGATGGGTGTCATCGGATTATTCGTCCGGCTCACTTGCCACACCTCAAGGGTACTAAGGTGTTCATCTTTATATGTTCATCCCTCGGAAAACCGGTCAGAACCCACCGGACGCCGGGCCCAGTAGTGTTCCAATTGCACACTGGATGAACAAAGTGCTAGTCCTGAGAAAGTCCTGGGCAGTAGATAGAATACACTACTCAGAATCCTAATAGCCTATTGTAGAGCACATGGACGAAACGATGTTCCAGAACAGTGACGCAGGAATTGCAAAGGTGATCAAACGAAGCACGGTGGTGTGGAGGAAATACAAAGGAACGACTGAAGTGCAGGACCCGGGTAAGTGTACTGCGCCGTTAGTAGCATTGATTTTACTGAGCAGCATCGTAACGTTGTGAGAATGGAATGACAGTAGAAGAATAATGCACTCGGCACTGCCTGAGCTGTTGTTTCAGATGAGGCTGAAGAACTTGGCATTTTCAAAATGCGCTCGTCGATAGAGATGATTTGAAAATCTATTGCAAGCAGGCAGAGATTGAACAGCGGCCAATAGATATACCAGCCTAAACAGAAAGAAACAGAGCAAGACTTTCAGATCGTTGGTTGTGAATGCACGATGAAGGATGGAGCGAAGTATGATTTTCAGTATTAAGCGAGTCTACCTTATGACTTACGGTACCGAGTCTCCAAAACTTTCCTCCCCACATTTCAAGGTTGACCGTACATCATGAACATGTCTCAAAATTTATATGTGTTTAGAGATACCCTCAATTCACCTCCCATTACTTGCCAGTCGTCTGCCCTGTAACGCCATCCTTGGGTATCCGTGATTCCTCAATCAAAAGTCTGGAATTAATTAATAGATATTTTTCTCCAACATGGCGGACATTGCAACCCCTTCGGCAGCCACAATGTCGACTATAGACGCAGGCGCCGAGCCGGCAGGAAGGCCCCAGAAGATGAAGCCTGAGAAGCCAGATGAGCAAAAGTACAAGGAAGACTTAGCAAAGGCCGAGAAAGAGCATGCTGCGGCGCAAGAAAAAGTGGTACGTCTATTCGTATCTTGAGAAAGCGTTCCCATGGGGGCCATGGTTCTTGGAAACCCATCATGACCATATGCTTATGCTATTCCTACCCAGAATGCGATCAAGGCAAAGATCGACCTAGCTCAACCCTCAAATAAAGACTCTCCCTCTGGGAAAAAGCAACAAGAACTTAAGAGTCAGCTACAGTCCATACGCCAACAACAATCCGGTTTCAAGTCATCAAGAGGGGGTATACAGGAGAAAATCGCCGCCCTTGATTCCCAATTCAAGTCTCGCATCGCAGAACAAAAAGTGGCCCGAGGTCGCGTGTCATTCAAGAATGTCGAAGAAGTTGACCGAGAAATCCAACGTTTGGAGAAACAGGTCGATACCGGCACAATGAAGCTTGTCGACGAAAAAAAAGCGCTGGCGGAAATATCCAGCTTGCGGAAGCAACGGAAAGGGTTTGCCGGTTTCGATGAAGCCCAAAAAGGCATCGACGACGTAAAAGCGCAGATTACCGAGCTCCGAAAGACTCTGGACAACCCAGAAGCCAAAGCCTTGAGTAAAAAATATGATGAAATAAACCAGGAACTCGCAAGCATCAAGGCCGAGCAGGACAAAGCATACAGCAGCCTTAGCTCTCTCCGAGACGAACGAAGCAAGCTCCACGAGGACCAGCAAAAGAAGTACTCCAGCATGCGAGAAATCAAGGACCAATATCATAAGGCGCGAATGGCATACCGAGATTATGAGCAAGAGCAATATAAGATACGGCAAGAAAAGCAAAAAGCCGAACGCGATGCATACCAAAAGGAAAAACGCAAGAAGGTTGCTGAGAAAAAGCTCGAGGAAGCGAGTGAACCGGCCTACATGGACGAAATCTTGACCGCAGAGGGCTTAATCCGCTACTTCGACCCATCATCCCCTGAAGCTGCCAAATCCCTGAAAGGTCCCAGTGGTTTTGCAGCAGAAGCCCAACGAAGTGTCGACGACTCAGGCATCAAAGGCACAAAATTATCAAAGAAGGATGAGGACATGTACTTTATGGGTACAGGCGGGAAGAAAGGAAAGAAAGGAAAGAAAGGCGGCGCTGCAGGCACGCCGGCACCTTCGACACCTACAGAAGGGAAATTCAACCTTACCATGGGTGTAATTGAGGAACTGGCAAAAGTCAACGTGGAGCCTCCAATGAACCAGTCCGACGTCCCCACCGTAGTCGAGAAGTTGAAGGAAAAGAGAGACACCTGGAAGCAAGAGCAAGACAAAAAAACCAAAGAGGTACGCACCCACTCACCTATCCTTCCCCATCCGTAACCCTGCTAACCCACACCCAGAACATCGACAAAGCCCAAAAAGAAATCGACCGCCTCGAAGCCGAAGCCCACGAACCCCCGCCCTCATCCTCAACCCGAAGAACACACGACTCTGCAAAAAAGCCTGCGCAAAACAATCAAGCTGTCAACGGCACCCCTTCTGCGGACGCGGAGCTAGCACAGGAGAAAGATGCCGCGGCGGATGTGAGCGAGGATTTGAAGAACGCGAAGATTGAGGATGATGGGGCAGAGGAGTGAGTGGCTTTGTGATAGAATGTGGAGCTGGATCGCTGTTTGTTGTATGCATGGTGCCGATGTTTGGGATCCATCTCGGAGCTTGCATGGGGTGTTGTGGGGACTAGTTGCTTAGAAACTAAGAGGGAGGTTTGAAGCGCAGAACATCAGAGTCTATCTTCTATTGGATCCGCAATCTCATCGTTCCGTGTCTCGCTCAAGGTATGTTTATGTGCGGATGCGCATTTCAGGAAACGGGCTGCATCTTTTCTGGCTATCCTGCCGCGCCTGCCCCTACAGAATCCACGTCTTTTTCCGACAATACTTCCCCTTCTACGCACCACCCCTTTAGTTTCCCGCGTCAAACGCATGCCCTGCTCCATCTCCATCCCGTCACTCCATTCCCCCCTCGCCTCCTTACTCCCCCGCCCTCCTATCTCGCCAATCGATTCTCCTCCTCCTTCTTTGCTCCCGCTCATTCAACGGACCGCATCTACTCTACTCCTTTCATTCCCATTCGCCCCCCCCCCCCTCTCTCTCTTCCCCACTTGTTCCTATTTGCACTACCTTTCATCTCCATCCCCAAAACTCTTTCCACCCCCGTCCGTCCCCATCCCCAAGCCCCACAACAAGCCACAAGCTCTTCTCGCAGCCAAACGACTTTTTTTCTCCTCGGGAAAAGAGGGAATGCTGGAGTGAAAAAGTGGGAGGTTGGAGAAGAAATAGGGGAGGGGATGAGGTTTGGAAAGGGATGGAGGAATTGTAGAGGGTGGAAATGAAGCGGCGGAAGGGGGGGGTGGGGGGCGGGGTTCACAGTAGAAGGGCGTTTTTGGGAGTCGCTGGGGAAAAAGGAAAAGGGGGAAGGGGAGATTTGCTGGGGGGGGGGAGTGGTATATAATCTTGTCGAAGACGATAGTAAAGATGTCAGCTATTTTTCGTCCGAGCACATGATCCGACACTCCAAAGTACAACCATCCGACTGACTTTTGAGAGGGAGACATACCCGACCCGGACCCCCCCCTTGCACCGCTACCCCTTCGCAGTCTGATGGTTTTTTCCAAGGCAGATGTTAGAAAGAGGGAGGTTTGCGGGTACCAATGGGTGAGAAAGAGCTGGCAGGGGGGAGGAAAGAAGGCGAATCGAGCTCGTGTTGAGAAAAGATCGTCCATTTTGAGGGGTGCACAAGGGGGGAGGGGAGGGGCGCGTATTGGTGCATTGTATTGGTGGTGATGGTATGATGATAGCTGTATTTGTGGAATGATCCGATGTCGATATGGTGGAGAGAACATGTGCTTTGATTGCAGGAGGAACATACTGAGTACGAATGACCCTCCACCGCTCATGCCTGTTTTGAGTGTGAAAGGGGTATTTTCAAGAAAAAGGTGAGCGAATGGATGGGCGAATGGTGAGAAGACGGCATTGAGGAGCTTGTTGCGTAGGGAATAGGATGACTCGAGCTTGAGTTAGAAACCCCCCGAGGAACAAATGCCTCAGCGCAGCACCACCCTCAAGCACCGTAACTCACGCCCTGGGTACCTAATGCAAGCTGACGCCTCCTACCCCCTCAGAAAGAGAAATGGTAGATGTTCGCCCAACACCTCCCCGTATGCGTAAAACCCCTTTCCCCCATGAAACCCCTCCACCACCACTCTCCCTCATCACCCCCCTAAAACAAAAAATCCAAACAACAACAACAAGCCGCCAACCCCAACAGCCCCGCACAGAGCCCCTCCCCCGCACCCCCCTGCTTCTGCCCGCGCCCATTCGCGTAATACCCCTGCGGCGGCGGAGGTTGCTGCCCGTACATCATGCCACCCTGTGGCGGTCCATACGGGCCTTGTTGTTGTTGTTGGTAGTATGGCTGTGGCTGTTGCTGCGGTTGGGCACCGTAGGCGGGTTGGGCGTAGGGTTGTTGGGAGCCATACGGGGCGGGGGAGGGGGAGGGGGAGGAGCCGTAGGGTTGTTGGTAGTAGTCGGTGGCGCCGGGGGCGGGGGAGCCGTTGTGGGTGGGTGGTGGGTAAGAGGGGGGTGGAGCGTCCTGGGGGAGAAGGGGTGTTAGTTTGGATGTGTAGTGGGAAGAGGAGATGGCACATACGAATTTGTTGGACATCGTGGAAGGATGTTTGGTTGGTGTTTGGTGTTGGTGTTTGGTGTTGACGGATCAGAGGCGAGCTGTGCTTCTGCTTGAGCACCCCCTCTGACAGCTTTTGTCTAACCGATTGATTGAGGCACAAGAGTGGCGACGATCCTCTGCTTGCGGCTACGCGATAAGCTTTGGGAGTCGAGATGTTTATCAACTGCGGGTACTCTGGTATGTATTTCCTTTCCAAGCTTTATGAACTACCGCAGAGTAGATGATAGAGGTAATTAAAACCGTACGTGGATCGAGATGTAGTAGTCGGAGTACTGAAGTAAAAGAAGTGAAAGTTTAGATTTTGAAGAACAAAGACGAAGTTGAAGATTTGGTGAATGCGGGGTGGCGGAGCTCACGGTTTTGGAGCCGCGTCATTTGTCAACGCCAGTGAGTGGTGGCGGAGGTTCGGTTATGCACTGGTGGTGATGTTATCAGATCTTAGTATCAGGTATCTTGCTCATCAAATTACTTCGCATAGATATTCAGGGGATTACTTGTGATCCCACTCTAGACCGAAAATCAATTACACCAACTGGTCGCTGTGCATTTCTGATCTGGCATCTCTCAATTTATGTCCATGCTAAGCTAAAAATCACCCATGCCGCCCAACTGCTCCGTTCAAACCTGGTTTCCCCAAATCGAATCCAGTATGCTCAAACGATTACAAGAACAGCATGCCTGAGGAGCTGTGTCCAGTTTCCTCGTAAAGACATAGAACGCCTGATCGCTACCCATAGATGAGCTTTCATAGGTCCGGAACGCCGTGCTGTATCCATACAACCTCCTCCATCTCCACGGTCGTTGTCCGTCAGTGGTAGATACGAAGTCTTGTTAGACCTTTGTCGTCGTGACTCATTGTACGTGTTACAAGTGTCCCCAGTAATTCCGACGGCCGTAGACCAGCCAGTCACATCACCTCGCAGACGTGTTGGAAGCTCGATATCAGCCAATGAACCGAACCTTCAATGGAATATGCACAGTGGAAGACACTTCGAACGAGGTCTTCCTCTTCATCCAGCCATGTCCTATCTCCTACTAACCTTCCTCAAAGGCTTACTCCCCCCTCCAAACGCTTCTGGATCCACCGTTCGATATCCACTTTGCCTTCGACTCCCCCCGGACCGCCTCGGTGGACTATGTTCTTCAATTACCTCCACAATATCATCGCCTTGCTCGACGGGAGGCCTTCTCGTTTCCTCTAATATGACGGTTTCCCTTCTGACTTCCCTTTCTCTCCGTGGCGGGCTTCTCCGTGGCGGGCTTCTCCGTGGCGGACTGCGCTGTCTCGTTTCAATAATCTCGCTAACTGATTGGCTTCTCGAAACAGTGCGGCGAGGCGACCGCGACCGTCGGCGGACCACTACCTCTTCTTCTCCTGAAGCGGAGGCGCCTCCCATGTTGAAAGCCGTGTATATGAGCCCTAAGATGAGAAGGAAGCCGCATACAGAGCCAAAAACGATTCCGACAACCTCACCCGGCGGGGGTCCAGCATCCAGGCCGGAGTAGGTGAATGGAATGAGAGTGGGGTTGGCGGGGTTAAGCTGGGGGGACTGGCGGCGAAATATTGATGAAAGTGGTTCATCGAGAGGTTGTATCGAGTGGTCTGTTCTCGTAGGAAGAGTATCTGAGGGTGAAGAGAGCGAACGCGAGATGAGGTTCGGTATTGACGGGAGGAAGGAGCGAAGCGCGAGCGGGTTGGGTGATGAGAATGGTACTTCGGATTTATGCAGTATAGGAGGCATTGCGACGAACAACGATGTTTGCCTCGAGTCTGCTGGCCGACACTATTGTGCTGTCGAGCGTTGAGTCGAGTCGTTGCTGCGTGTAGCCGCGGCAGTGACGATGTTGTGACGTCGCTCGAATCAAATTCGATGCGCTCGATAATCGGAGAGGATTGAGGTGGAATGATTAAACGAGCGACAAGAAGATGAATACTCAGAATGGGAGTACCAACTGTTAGATGGTGATTTGCGCAATAGAATCAGAACAGCATGGTGGTGAACGTTGGAGATCTGGCATCCCTCAATGTCATACTGCCAAGACTTTTTCTCTACTGAGTGGCTGGAAGGTTAGGTTGTTGCCATGGGACAGTTTGTTAGGTTGATTCGGCTGGAGCGGAAATAGAAACATATATGGAGCTAGAGGAGGTTGGGGCTAGCGGTCTCGGTTAAATCTAGTTTCTATCCGCGTTTTAGGTACGGAGGTAGCGGAGATTGTTTCTTCGTCAACGCTGTTGGGCAAAATGTATATATTAAACCAGTGTTGCCAACAGTTTCGTTCCCGCCTCTTCGTAACACGAGTACGGAGGTAGGGTTTACCTTCAGGAGCACAGAGCAGTGAACATGGACGGAGGTGCTATTGGGATGTCACCGAGAGAATATCACGTCTGTGGCGATGATACATTCGTAGAGATGGCGAGGTACGTCGGGTGATTAGTATCCAGAGGGCGTCAAAAGGTGTACGGTTCGGGGCATGCCTTGTTCTCAATGACAGTCGTTCATGGCATTTCACACCCTGTTCCTCTCTCTCTCTCAAACCTATGATGAGAACAATATTGCTTTGACCCGGCTGAAGTTACTAAGGTAGTGCTGTGATGATAAAAACTACATTCCCACATCCAGAACTCCAAAAAGAAAAAACGCTGCCTCTTCTCATATCTCTAATTCTTTCAATGCCCCCCCTTCCCCGGATACCACCCGCTCAGCGGTCACTGTAAGATGACACGGCTGGGTACTTCCTCCGATCCACCAACATGAGGTCCATTCACAATGTCCGCAAGTTTTCCTATCGTAATCCCAGCTGTGTCGTGTACGATTCTTACTGACGTAGTGAACTCGAGCCATACTTTGCTGGGGGCGGGCTTAGCGATGAACATGTCTCGCCAAGATGTTGGTGCACGCAAAACTTTGTCTCGGTCTGCAAGCTCTATGGGACCTCGGATGCCATTGGCGTGCCACTCGAACCACTGCGCCGTTAAAGGGTTCCGGGTCCAAGGGTGCATCCATTCCTCATCACTAGCCACGTGTGCCCTTTTAAAGAGCTTTTCTTGAATTCTATTCGACGTTTCGATGAGATCTTTCCATTCTCGGCATACCTCTGAAGCGCAGGAAAGGAGATCCTCCATCGGTAGCTGTAGTAGTATATTCTCCATAATTCCGTCTGGTAGTCTGTCCATTGTTGGAGAAGGGAAAGGGGTCAATAGTTGTTGTCGGGGGTGTACGAGATGCAGAGTGTTGCTGTAATGCTGTTGGCCACATGAGAGGCAGGGCATTCATATACATCCACAAACAAAGGACCATGTCCAGTTGCGATTCAGAGACATCCATCTGAGCAGACTGTCTCTGTTGTGGGAGTCTCAAAGCTTGTGTTCAGGCTCTCGTTGAGAAAGAACAAGAATGTCTCGCCCAGACTGAAACCTCCAAAGTTGAAGATTCTTCGTTTTAGCCAGAGACATTTAGACTATTCAGAATCTCCGACGTTGGGGACAAATTGTCCATATTGGCTGTCGTCGTGACTCGAATCTTCTCCGGTACTGCTAGAAATGAAACTATGGTGACTAGGCGTTTGCTGTTCAAGCGTTGGATCCGACTCTAGAGATATCTGCGGTAAAGGCTTGTTTGTATCCAATCTTGTTGTAGGTTCTGGAAGAAAATCCGCACTTCCTACATTAGGTTCGCCATCGACAATGACGACCATGTCGCCTTCTTGTAGGGCCTGGATCTTGTCTTGCGTATAATCTAGTCCACCGTCTAGCAAATCGCCTGGGTTGATCAATCTTTCCGTTTCATCCTCGCTCCTCTGCAAATCCTCCACATATTCTGCGGACTTCATCTGGGGCCTTTCGCAAAAGCCAAAATCAGACACAAAAGGCCTGCCAGAACTGGGAACCCACCAACCACACTTCCAACAATAATTACGACTAGAAGCCAATTATCAGGACCTACCAATACCCAACCTTGCAGAAGCACTGTCGAAACGAAGTCGTCCTTTCGACCGCATTCATCCCACTCCCTCGGAATGAAGCTCGTCATGTTCGGTTGGGATGCAATCAGATCCAGTCTGCGATTGAACTCTTCCCCGAACACGTAAACCGGACCCTTCGAATCGAGCCTGGAAAACAAGTTCCCCAGCTGTAATATTCAGAGCATTCGTCAACTCATCCCTCGTCAGCACAATCTCTTCCGTTCGATTTGTAGCCGAAAAATCCACATCCACCCGCGGGTACTGGGTACCCATCATTCACGCCGATCAGGTTTAAATAACATCAGAATCTCATTGGGATCGCCGAGCGGGAAAGAGCACGTGCTCATAAGGCTAGAGAGAACCCCTCCCGTCGATGTGCCCGATGAGCGGCTACATATAGCCATCATGGCCTGGTGGGTATAAGAGGTCAAATTGATTTTGCGCTGATGCTAGCTTAGACTTTGGAATGCCCCAAAAACGAGGTGGGGGGATGGTAAGGGCCTGCCCAGAATAAAGCTCTTGGTAGCGAGGAGAGTCGGGAGGATAGCACGGTCTTGTCGTTGAGGAGAATTGTTGAACTTGTCTTGGGATGTTGAGAAGTTGAGCCATCTGTATGCGGAAACGCCTTTGGCCGTTGTTGCATAGAGAAGGATAGACTGTCAAATTCATCTGCGTCTCCATAGACGTACAGTACCAAAGAGTTCGGCCATCGATGGGGGGGGACAGTTGCTCGTCATATCTTGGATACCCATGACGAATGATAAATGGACACCCAGGACAGTCGAGCTTCGCGATAACATTGAAGCCTTGCTCCATGGTATTCATCTTGGCAGCAGGTACCCCTTCTGAAATATCTGCTGGTTCGGGCGGCAAGTAAGCTGCTACAGTACATAGCTGTATATGCGAACGTCAGAAGTGACACCAAGAAAGAGAATCCGCATCGTTTTGGAGGGAAATATATAGGATGAAAGAGGTTTGTAAGCACGCAATCCCATATAGACGAGGCGAAGAGGAGAAAAGGGATTCTTTGAGTTGCCATCATGAAATATATTGACGTGACTTGTAGATAGGAGGGAGCTGATTATTCGACGGCGGTTTGAACGCCCTTGGTGAGACACGGATTTTGCGGGGTCCCAAGGCCGTGTTCTGGCGTGGTTCACGAGGCATAGCAAGGAATATGACGCATATAGATGCTCAGGTATTCATAAGACCTTCTAACCTTGACCCTGAATCTATACGGGTAAAGCAAGACAGAGGAGCATTGGCGGCATTACCCGCTCCTTGAAAGAAGAAATCGCCGGAATAACTCTACAGCTTTTACTTTTCCTTCTCATTATAAGCCCTTGTTTTTCCTTAGACCATCTCGCGCACCGCCTCCTTAGTCACAAAGGTACTGGTTTGCGAGCGCGGTATAGCTTCTCTGGACTCGACGTCTTTTACATCTTGCAGCTCATAATTCGCTCGTCTTGAAGCAAGCTTCGCATCCGACTCATCTAGGTGTGCCGGTGTTTCGCCATCGGAAATACGTGTGTGCGACCATGAGGCGTGCGAGACGTGGTTCGAACGCAACGATCGAAGCGAAATGATGCTTCGGAGACTCGCGAGGATACGCTCTGGGGAGGTCTTGTTTATGATGGCCCAGAGCGATGGCAGATTTACAGCTAATAAGCTGAGTCCGGCTTCGAGATTGGACCAAAAGATCGTCTCGGTATCCTCCACTTCCTGTGTGTCAGAAAAAGATGCAAAGAGTTGAGAGCTGGGGAACTCACAGCGGGCATCAGCGGTAAGGCTGGGACCATCTTCGCATGTGTCAATACTGTATTCAGCACTTTTGGCGAGTGAAGGGAAACGCTCACTGGCTACAATCTTTAAGTAGATGACCATACGCGCGGCACTTGCCGCAAGACCACTATGATAACCGTTATTAGGGCTGGAACATGGTCTGCGGATGCAGTCCTCACATCAAAGCCAGTCCAAATACGCCAGTAACAGCAACCTTTCGACTCACGGTCGTATGTAAGGACCAGATCTAGAAGCAAAGTCATTAAGAATATAAGGGACCGGAAGATGCCTGGTTTCACCTTGGGTAGAGGCAACATAATGATTAACAAGTCAAGAATGAAATTTGAAATTGCAAACCCAGTTTCGAATGGAAACGCGTAAATACACTTTGCAATGTACTCGTCGACATTCGTCCAAAGCGCAGAAATCTCACTACCGCATTGAAGACCATTCATGATAGTCATAGCGATTATCCATAATACTGTTACGCATATGGATACCAACATGGTGATGTCGAAGAGGGTGTGTTTGCCATGGATGCAGAAAATCCGACGGTAGAAGAAGAGGGCTCCCAATTTTATACATCCTAATGCGGGGATCTGTATGAATTGAAAGGCTTCCAACAACTAGATAGATCCCAATCATTATAACGAACAGCCAATGATTAGGTTCCTAGAATACTTGCCTGACCTTCGTACATCGTATCATCATTGAATGCTTTGGGATTCGTCTTTTCTTCTGCGCTGGGTGTAACATAACCCCAGACTCGTCGCTTGACGCCTGTAGGCCACAGCATAAGTTCCTAGCGCTCCATGACATGGAAATGGAATCTGTTCACCCATTATAGCACATATACACATCCCAATGAACAACATCTGCCAGACAGCGGATTCTTAGCACGTGATTGAGATTGTAGCCGGCATGAGCTTGAGACCATTTTGAATTCGAGCCATGTTAGAACTTACTAGAGCTGGCAGTATGATCCAGTCGTCCGTCTTGACTGGTGAGTCCTGCTTCCTTCGCAGCCAAAATCTTAAAACAACAGCCAAAACGCAAATGCCAGGGAGTACAGTACTCAAGGCAATGAGCCCTGTTGGTGAGGTTGACTGATTCAACGACATATCGCCCGATGTGACTTGACGTTAAGAAATGCACCAAAGAAATGACAGCAGGAACAGTCAAGCAAGAAACATCGTGGTCTAAAAAACGATGGACACCGTAGTCAGTAGGACTTGTCTCCAAGCTGTGCCTCCCATGCGCAGCAAAAGCAGGGAGCCAAACCCAATAGCTAGGGAGCCATTATGAGGGGATTGTTTGGACATCATTTCCAGTGTACAATCCGGACAAGATTACCGGACGGTGAAGATCCATAGCGATGAAGCTGAGCTTTAGTCTTGTTGCACTGCATCACTTATGCAACCCTTTTTGGGCAGAAAAGGCGAGGCCAAGGCACCCTACCGATGTCCCTGAAGGAAAGGTTGCCAGCCCTTGATCTTTTACCGGACAGAGTTGCAGAGTCATGCGGCCCAAGGGGAGTCTTAGCATTTAACTTCGAAATTTGACCCGACTATCTTGCTTCATGTTGGATCCGATCCAGTCAGTAATAGTATGACGTTCTCCTTGCAATAGGCAATGCACCTAGGGCTCGAAAAGGTAGGTAGAGAGCAGGCTCGCTGGGAGGTGCAGAATGCAGACCCGTACATCCACTTTACACCTATGGTTGATCAGTGAAACGAGAGAACGATAAATCATAAGTGG
>JAABUR0100006651.1_pt1 | contig 14002 bp, 11 predicted proteins | sample 5560091 | NCBI WGS metagenome assembly JAABUR01 (sample SAMN10711879, study PRJNA513375) | rock metagenome | isolation source: Antarctica rocks | place: Antarctica: Victoria Land, University Valley sud
CCCGAAACGGCGTCAATCGACGCCGAAAACGCGTTCAGAACGGACGCGTTAGCGATTTGGATGGAAACGAAAACCGCGATGCCCAAAGCCACGCCCAGCGAGGCCAGCAAAAACGCGCCTTTGTGCCGGAGCCAGTAACGAAGCGAAAGGAAGAGGAGCAAAAAGCGCACGAACAAGCCCGACGCGGCGCGACTTGGCGGCGTTGCGCGCCTTCGCTGTGTGGAGCCAATAGTTCCAAATCGCTTGAATTACTCAACAGGGCGTGCCACGCCACGAACGCGAAGCGTCAGCGAGTGCTCTTCATGGCGTGCCAAACGCGTGACTTCTCGCCGGAAAAAGCACTCGCTGACGCTTCGCGTTCGTGGTTAGCGCGTTCGACGGCTATCTCTTCACCATCAATCTCAGGCATGAAAAAACCAAAAGCGGTGGTCACTTTTCAGCGCCTCAGATGTCGAATTTCTTTCAGGCAAACAATCCATGACCAGCACGCTTTCATTCAACCAACTCACGCAAAAGCAACAAGAAATCGCCGAGTTCTACGCGCAGAACGGCTTTTATGTCTATCCCGATGCTTTAACGCCCGAAGAAGTGCAGGGTCTGCGCGACGAAACGACCCGCATTTGCGCGGGCGACCTCGGCGAAGTCGGCGGCCAAAGTGCCGGAGGGCGGCGCAAAGGCGAAAGCGATGACGAACTGCTCCGCCGCTTTTTGTGCATCCATTTCCCTCACAAAATCTCGGACATCATGTTCGATGCGCTGTCTCATCCGGCCATCGTCGAAACCTTGACGGCGTGCGTTTCGCCCAACGTCAAAGCGATGCAGTCCATGCTGTTCATCAAAGCGTCGGGCAAGCCCGGTCAGGCGTGGCATCAAGACGAAGATTACATCCCGACGCGCGACCGCTCTTTGGTCGGAGCGTGGATCGCCCTCGATGATGCGACGACCCAAAACGGCTGTTTGTGGATCATCCCCGGCTCGCACAAACCCGGGATTTTGTGGGATCAAACGTGGCACGGCGACAAGCGCTTCGACTGCGCGTGGGAAAGCCAGAACTTCCCTTACTCAGACGAAGACGCGGTTCCCGTCGAAGTCAAAGCCGGAACGATTGTGTTTTTCAACGGCTACACCTTGCACCGCTCGTTGCCCAACCACGCGAAGTCGGGCTATCGCCGCGCTCTGGTGAATCATTACATGAGCGCCGAATCGTTTTTGCCCTGGCACCCGCCGCGCAAAGACGAGCCGCGCGACGCGAAGGGCATGGCCAAGCTCGACAACCGCGACATCGTGATGATCGCGGGCCAAGACCCTTACGCTCATCACGGCCTCGAAGACCGGGTGGGGCCGTCGGTGCGTCCCGCCGGAGAAGGTGGTTGCGGCACTGGCCAAGAATACGAAGATTGATGGTTGGCAGGAAAAAATCTATCGAAACAAAAAGGCGCGAATCATTTGATTCGCGCCTTTGGCTTATTCCACGCCTTCGAGTTGAAGTAACTTCTTCTTGCGCTCGATTTGCCAGCGAAATCCCGCCATCGACCCGCTCTTGCCCACAACGCGATGACACGGATGAACCAGAGCGAGTGGATTGCGCGCGCACGCCGACGCGACGGCCCGAACCGCTTTATCGTTTCCCACGCGCTGCGCTAATTGCGAATAGGAAATCGTTTCGCCGCGTTCGATGCGCTGCAACTCCTTCCACACCCGCCACTGAAACGCCGTTGCGCGCACGTCCAAATCGAGGTCGGGAAATTGGGTTTTGCCTTCGAGCGAGGCCAGAACCGTTTCGATTTCCGGTCGCAACTGTTCGTCGTCGCGCTCGATGTGGGCTGCGAAAAACTCGTCTTTGAGTTGCGTTTCAAGTTCGCCAACATCGCGCCCCAGCGCAACCGAACACACGCCGATGTCCGTGCGCGCGACCAACACGAAACCGAGTTCACACCGTTCTATAGAAAACCGAATTCGGGTATTCGCGCCGCCTTTGCCGTAACTCGCGGGCGTCATTCCCAACTGCGAAGGCGCGCGTTCATAAAGGGCGCGCGTCGAACCAAAGCCCGCTTCGAGTCCGGCTTCCAAAACCGATTTGCCGCTTTGCAATTCGCTTTTCAGCGCTTGCAAACGCGCCGCTTCGGTTAGGTCGCGCTGGCTTAATCCGCTCGCTTGTTCGGTTGAAAGCGCGACGGGTTGTTCAGGTTCGCAACGTTTGCACGCGCGAAATCCGGCTTCTTTGGCTTCGATTGCGCTGCCGAAAAACGCCACGCCTTCGGGTTTTGGCCGCTTGCTTGGACACGTCGAACGGCAAAACACACGCGTTGAAGGCACGGCATAAACGAAGTCATTTTGAAACCGCGCGTCGCGTTCGAGGACGGCTTGCCACTTTTGTTGGTCGGTCATGCCTTTGGTTTAAACGAGTTCAACGCGCGCGTCTTTCCGATTCGCGGGTTCAAAGCGAATTCTGCGCGCAACCTCTTCGACTTCCTCTCGTCTTGAGCCTTAGACACTCAACCTGTTAAGGAGATTAACTCAACTAAAATGGCATTGGACTTCAATAAATGGACGGTTAAAGCGCAGGAAGCGCTGGGAGAAGCGCGCGAGCGGGCCGTTGAATACGGCCAGCAGGAAATAGATGTCGAGCATTTGTTGCTCGCGCTTTTGACTCAACAGGACGGAACAACCGCGCCGCTCGTCGGCAAAATCGGCGGCAACTTGAGCGCCATCACGCGCGACTTGGAACAGGAACTGGCCAAGCGGCCCAAAGTTGCGGGCGCCGAACTCGGTCGCGGCTTGACGGTTCGACTGGGTGGCCAAGGCCACGACGGGCAGGGCGGCGTGTTGAAGAACGCGCAAAACGCGATGGGACAGTTGAAGGATGAATTTCTTTCGACGGAACATCTGCTGCTGGGCATTGCCGATGACAACGGCTTTTCGGGCGGTTTGCTCAAGCAGAACGGCTTGACGAAACAGGCGATTCTGCAAGCCTTAGCTCAGGTGCGCGGTGGGCAGCGCGTGACGGATCAAAACCCGGAAGAAAAATATCAGGCGCTCGAAAAATTCACCCGCGACCTGACGCGCGACGCCCACAACGGAAAACTCGATCCGGTCATCGGGCGAGATGAAGAGATTCGCCGCGTCGTGCAAGTTCTGTCGCGCAGGACGAAAAACAATCCGGTTCTGATTGGCGAACCGGGCGTTGGCAAAACCGCCATCGTCGAAGGTTTGGCTCAGCGCATCGCCTCCAACGATGTGCCCGACACGTTGCGCGACAAAAAAGTTTTGGCGCTCGACATGGGTTCGCTGATCGCGGGCGCCAAATATCGCGGCGAATTTGAAGACCGTTTGAAAGCGGTGTTGAAGGAAATCGAGCGCTCAAACGGGCAAATCGTGCTGTTCATTGACGAGATGCACACCCTCGTCGGCGCGGGCGCCGCCGAAGGCGCCGTTGATGCGGCGAACCTCTTAAAGCCGATGCTGGCGCGCGGCGAACTGCGCTGCGTCGGCGCGACGACGCTGGATGAATACCGCAAATATATCGAAAAAGATGCGGCGTTAGAGCGGCGATTTCAGCCGATTTACGTTGGCGAACCCTCAGTTGAAGACACCATCGCCATCCTGCGCGGCTTGAAAGGCAAATACGAAACGCACCACCAGGTGCGCATTCAAGACGCGGCCTTAGTTGCGGCGGCGGTTTTGTCGAACCGCTACCTCACCGAGCGGTTTTTGCCGGACAAAGCCATTGACTTGGTGGACGAAGCCGCTTCGAAGTTGCGCATCGAAATCGCGTCGATGCCGCAGGAAATAGATGAAATCGAGCGCAGGATCACGCAACTCGAAATCGAACGCGAGGCGTTGTCACGCGAATCGAAGGGCTTCAATTTGTTCGGCTCGAACGCCAAATCGGACGCGACGCAAGAACGCTTGAACAACATCGAGCGCCAGTTGGCCGAACTCAAAGAAGAAAGTTCCAAGCTCAAGGCGCAGTGGCAAGGCGAAAAAGCGGCGATTGAAAAAGTGTCGAGTCTCAAGCAGGAATTGGAAACCATTCAGTTCGACATCGAACGCGCCACGCAAAACGCGGATTTGGGCCGCGCCGCCGAACTTCGCTATGGCAAGTTGCCTGAACTGCAAAAGCAATTGGCCGAAGCGACGGCGCGTTTGCAAGATCAAGGGCCGAATCCGATGCTCAAAGAGGAAGTGGATGAAGAAGACATCGCGGGCGTCGTGGCCAAATGGACGGGCGTTCCCGTCGCGCGCTTGGTGGAAGGCGAAACGCAAAAGCTGCTCCGTTTGGAAGACCATCTGCGCTTGCGCGTTGTCGGACAAGACGACGCCTTGAACGCCGTCGCCGATGCCGTTCGTCGCTCGCGCGCCGGACTGAGCGACCCGAACCGGCCTTTGGGATCGTTTCTGTTTCTGGGGCCAACGGGTGTAGGCAAGACTGAACTGGCGCGGGCACTCGCCGAGTTTTTGTTCGACGACGAGCGCGCGATGGTGCGCCTCGACATGAGCGAATACGGCGAAAAGCACACCGTCGCCAGACTCATTGGCGCGCCTCCGGGCTACGTCGGATATGAAGAAGGCGGTCAACTGACCGAAGCCGTGCGGCGCCGTCCGTATGCGGTGATTTTGCTGGACGAAATCGAAAAAGCGCATCCCGACGTGTTCAACGTGTTGCTTCAGTTGCTCGACGATGGCCGTTTGACCGATGGGCAGGGACGCACGGTGAGTTTCAAAAATACGGTCGTGATTATGACCAGCAACTTCGGTTCGCAAATGATCGCTCAGAGTGACCCAAACGATTGGACGCTCAAAGACCGCTTGATGGAAGAGTTGCGCGGCCATTTTCGTCCCGAATTTTTGAACCGCATCGACGAAGTCATCGCGTTCAACTCGCTTGATAAAGCGGAATTAGGCCGCATCGTCGAGATTCAACTCGAAGGTTTGCGCAAACGCTTGGGCGAGCGCGGCATCAAGCTGGAACTCAGCGACGAGGCGAAAACGGTCGTCGGCGAGGAAGGTTACGAGCCGACCTTTGGCGCCAGACCGCTCAAGCGGGCGATTCAAAAGCTGGTTCAAGACCCGCTCGCGCGGCGAATATTGAATGGCGAAGTGCGCGACGGCGACACCGTGAGTGTGGATGTCGGGCGCGAAGGCGAACTTGTGTTTCGCGTCGGCGAGCGCGAAGCGGCGCTGGTTTAGTTCAGTTGAGTTGAAAGTGCGGGACGAAAGTCCCGCCTTTTTCGTTTTAAACTTGACGAAGAGGAGAAATGACGAAGAAAATCAAAATCGAGAATGAAGCCACAAAAGTGACACCAGAGAAGCGTCGCAAACTCACTCATGCGGAGGAAGAGGAATACACGCGATTGATGAACGAAGCGTGGCAACCGGTTCGGGAAGCAATTGAAGAAGGCAAAATCCAAGCGCTCTGGTGGAGACAAGCGGATTGAGGCACACCTACGACACCAACATCTTCATCAGCAGAAAACCAGAAGTTTTCAAGCGCAGTTTCTATTTGTCGTCGGTTGTGCTAACTGAACTTCAATCGGGAGCACAGGCTGAAGAACACCGCATCGTTTTGCAAATTCCTCCGGCGGCGTGACCCGCACTTCGCGCGCAGTTTCGTGCCAAATCCGAGTTTCGGGACATCACACCCCATTTGAAAACCAACTACGGCGAATATGTCATGAGCCGCGAATCGTTTTTCCCGCGCCGCGTTTCTGGGGCCAGTGCCGGGGAATTCAAGGCGCACGGGCGTGACGGTTATGACTGCTCCTGTCACTTTCTGCGCGACAACTCTACCGGCCATGTCTGGTTCGTCGGCTGGAGTCCCGACGATTAAGCCTTTCTCTTCACGGGTGGTTTTAGGCTCAAATACAACAACATCAACACGCCGGATAATCCCGCGAATGAAAGTTTGGCAACGGGCGGAAGCGGTGTGGGCGTCAAAAACCCTTCGATGAGTCCGGCGAAAATGAGGAAGAGCACCACGCCCATGAGCAACTGTCCGGCTTCAGTTCCGGCGAGTTTGAGGGCGTCGCGGCGCGGCAAATCGCCGGGCGCGAACAGCGCGCGGGCGAGGACGAAACCGGCGCCGCCCGCGATGGAAATGGCGGTCAGTTCGAGCACGCCGTGCGGCAAAATCACGCTCCAGAACAGCAAGTCGGTGTTGTAGTTGGTCGCCGCGCCCGCGAGGGCGCCGATCATCAAGCCGTTTTGCACCAACACGTAAAACGTTCCCACTCCGGCGGTTACGCCCAACGCGAGCGCCATCATCGAAACCTTGATGTTGTTGGTCATAATCACCGAACTGGTTTCGGGCGAGGCCGAGACGCCTTTGTAGTTGGTGTTGCCGCCCCAGCCCGTCACCAGTTTTTTCTGGGCGCGCGTTTGAACTTCTTTCACCACTTCATCGGGCACGAACAAACGCGTGTTTTCCGGCTTCGTCCAGACCGCGAAATAAGCGATGATGGCCGGCCCATACATGCACAGCGCGGCGAGCAAAATCGGGCGCAGGTTGCGACGGAATGCAGCCGGAAAGCCGTAAAGCAGGAAGTGCCAGAAGTTGCTCGTTTGCGGCGCGGGCGCCGAATAGACCTGCGCGTGAGCGCGCAAAACGAGCGCGTTGAGGCTCCGCATCAGTTCGCGGCCCGCGTGAGTGTTCGAATAGCGTGTTTGGGCGCGCGCTAAGTCCGAGGACACGCGGCGATACAGCGTGCCCATTTCGAGCAAGTCGGAATCGGAGAGGGCGCCGATTTTCTGGGTTTGGGCGCGGTCAACGAGTTCTTCCAAACGCGTCCAACTTTCTTGGCGCGAGCGCACGAACTGTTCGGGAGTGCGGGGCATGGCAAATGTTTGTCGCAGTGTAAAGCACCCAAAGCGCGCCTTTAACGCGCGGCCCGCTTAAAATGAATGCGCGCGATTTTTGTTTGTTTTCTGCGCGGCGTTTATGGATTTTTTGCACCAACTGTTTGACACCAAAGCCGGAGGCGGTTTGCAAACCCTCATTCAAACCTTCGGCATCGCGTTTTTGTTTTGCGTTGTGTTCGCCGAAACGGGCCTGCTCATCGGCTTCTTTTTGCCCGGCGATTCCCTCCTGTTCATGGCTGGACTGGTCGCGGCACAAGGCCACCTGAACCTCGCGCTTCTGCTCTTTTTGCTGTCTATCGCCGCCATTGCAGGCGATTCGGTGGGCTTTCTCATCGGGCGCAAAGCGGGGCCAGCGCTCTTCAAACGGGAAAATTCGCTTTTGTTCAAGCGCCGCCACTTAGATTCGGCGCGCGCCTTTTACGAAAAGCACGGGCCAAAAACCATCGTGTTGGCGCGCTTTGTTCCCATCGTGCGGACGTTTGCGCCCACCGTTGCGGGCGCGGCGGGGATGCACTATCGCCAGTTCGTGGTGTTCAACATCATCGGCGCGATCGCGTGGATTTTCTCGATGACGCTTTTGGGCTTTTTTCTGGGCAACGTGCCGTTCATCGCGCACAACCTCGAAAAAGCGGTCATCTTCATCGTGTTGCTGTCGATTTTGCCGATGATCTTGCACGCTGTGAAGGAAAAGCGTGGTGCGCGTTAAGGAAATTGTTGCCAAGTGCGCCCGCAACCCTTTATAATGTTTAGGCCTTAGAGCGAGGGACAGTTTCATTTTCTCCGTGCAAGCGGAGACAAATTCCGAGGAAGAATGAGTTCAGACAAGAAAAAACACCGGCGCAAAGTCAAAACCCACTGGGCGAAAAAGCGTCGCAAAGCGTCTCGCGCGCTTCGCCGTCGCGGTCGCTAAACGCGACCCCGGCGCCGCAGCACACAACTCGCGGCGCGAACACGCTCAAGGCCCCATCTGCAAAACGAACTCAAACCGCAACGCGCAAGCGTTGCGGTTTTTGGCGTTTGAGTTTCCCGCGCGGGGTATCGTGTTTAACCAGAGTTGCGGGTTTGACCGGGCATTGAATCTATGTGACCGGGCATTGAAACACCCGTCTGTGGGGCGCAAGCGCCAGACGCCCTCGCGGGCTAAGATCATGGAAACGTGCAGGGACATCTCGCTCCAGAAAACGGTAGCCCGTGAGGGCGTCTGGCGCTTGCGCCCCAGAGACGGGTATTTCAATGCCCAGCGCAACTCCAACCTCTTCAAACTCCTCATCTATGCCCGGAACGCTGTGGGTCTGCGCGACACCGCTTGGAAATCTCGACGACGTGTCGCCGCGCCTGTTGGAAACGCTGGCGCGCGTGTCGGTCGTGTGCGCCGAAGACACGCGCCATACCTTGAGGTTGTGCGCTCGCTTCGACATTTCGACGCGCCTCGAATCGCTGCATGAACACACGTCGGAGGCCAAAATCGCCATTTTGACGCGCCGTTTGCTCGACGGCGAAGAAATGGCGCTCGTCACCGATGCCGGAACGCCGGGTGTTTCCGATCCCGGCCCGGCTCTGGTTCGAACAGCCGCGCAGGCGGGCGTTCGCGTGGCGCCGATTCCCGGCCCCTGCGCGCTCGTGGCGGCGCTGTCGGTTTCAGGATTCGATGCGCAACGCTTTTCGTTCGTCGGGTTTTTGCCGCGCAAACCGGGCAAAATTCGCAAGCTGTTCAGTTCCTACGGCGAGCGCGGCGAAACGTGGGTGTTTTACGAATCGCCGTTTCGCATCAAGAAAACGCTCGGTTTTCTGGCGGAAGTCGCGCCGGAAGTTCGGGTCGTTGTGTGCCGCGAACTGACCAAACAATTTGAAGAAGTCGTGCGCGGGACAAGTCGGGAAGTCGCGGAAAATTTCGCCGCTCGCAAAGAAATCAAAGGCGAATTTTGCGTGGTCGTCGCGCCGCTTTCGCCCGTTGAAGATGACGAGGAAGAGGAGGACGAGTGAGCGAGGCGGGTATGGTTCACGTCGTGGGCGCGCCTGATGTGGCCATCTATCCGTTGGGCGCGACGTTTGGGCCGCGCGAGGCCCGCTCGTTCGAGTTCGTCTGGCTACTCGAAGGCCGCGCCCGCTACAATTTCGCGTCTGCGAGCGAAACGGGTGAAATCGAACTGAGCGGCGGGCAACTGCTGCTTTGTCGGCCCGACGAGCGCGATTGGTTCGCGTGGGACGCGCACAAGCGAACGCGGCACGGCTTTTTTCATTTTGTGGTGGAGCAAATGAGCACGAGTTGGCCTGCTATCCAAAACTGGCCGCGTCTTCAACTCATGAGCGACGATGATGTCTTCGCGCCGCTTGCGCGCCATTTGTTGACGTGGAGAGAAACGGGTGATAACGCGCAACGCGACTTGACAGCGACGCTGTTTCTGTGCGCGTTTTTGAGCGGGCAAAGCAGGCTGGGCGACATCCCGCCGCAACGACTGCCCGAACCGGTCGAACGTGCTCTCGACTGGCTGTTCGCGCGCTTGGACGAGGACGCCGCGCCGCCAATTTCTCTCGGTGTTCTGGCGCGCGCGGCGTTTGTATCGCCTGAACATCTGTGCCGCGTGTTCAAAACTTCAACCGGTCGCTCGCCGCTCGAAGTGGTGCGATTGGCGAGGCTGGATCGCGCGGCGCTGCTTTTGTCGCGCACCAATTTTTCGGTCGCCCAAATCGCGGGCTTAACGGGCTTCGCGTCGCCGTTTCATTTTTCAAGGTCGTTCAAAGAGGCTTACGGAAGTTCGCCGCGCGAGTTGCGAGCGAAGTTGGAGCGCGGCGAATCGTTGCCCCTGCCGCGACTGCTTCGCACGTTGCGGGCGCAGGAAGGGTAGAGTAGACGGAGGTCAGTTCGGAAAGAACAAGAGGCGTTTTCCTCACTGTGTTCGGCCCTCACCCGGCCTTCGGCCACCCTCTCCCGCTTCGCAGGAGAAGGCCGATTGGCAATAAGTTGGTCGGGAGGCGCCAAGTCGCACAAAGCGCCAAGTCGCACAAAGCGCCAAGTCGCACAAAGCGCCAAGTCGCACAAAGCGCCAAGTCGCACAAAGCTCCAAGTCGCACAAAGCTCCAAGTCGCACAAAGCTCCAAGTCGCTTTTCCCAAAGCCGCGTCCACCGACAACTTATTGCCAATCGGCCTTCTCCTGCGAAGCGGGAGAGGGTGGCCGAAGGCCGGGTGAGGGCCGAACACAGTGAGGAAAACGCCTCTTCTCACCGATGTTCCACAATCGAGCGCGCGAACTCATCATCGGGATGGCGTTCGCGCCACTGTTGCCACAACGCGCGCGCTTCTTCGGGGAAAGTGCCGGCCAAAAAGCGCGGGAACCTCTGGCCCGGCGCGCGTGGCGAACTGAGGCGATGCGTCGCGCCGTCAAGGGGCGATTCGAGCGCGAAAATCGCCGAGTCCACGCCGCAATCAATCAGAGCGCCCGCCACCAAAATGCTCGGTTCGAGCGGACAGGCCACGATTTTGGCTTCGCTTCCGGCGTCTTTGAGCGCGCGCAGTTCGGCGCGGGCGAGCGGGTTGTTGAGGGCGTGGCGCGCATCTCTGGCTTGCGTGATGATTTCGCCGCGCGTGTTCGCAACAACTGCACCGAGCGGCATTTCGCCCGCGTCCAAGGCGGCTTTGGCTTCGTCCAACGCGGCGCGCATGAGTTCTTCCATTTTCTCGCTGGAAAGCGCGATTTCCAAAGGCGAACACCTCTTCAAGGCGTTGTCGAGGTCGGCCAAGATGCCCGACGTGTCGGGATAAACCACGCGGCATCCGGCTTCGCGCAAATCATCGGGCGCGTGACCGCCGGTTTCGACGCCGATAGAGGCGACGCCCGCGCCGCGAGAGGCCAGAGCATCGTAGGGTGTATCGCCCACCATCGCGCACACGGCGCCGGATAAACCTAATTTGCCAAGAGCCGCCAGCAAGATGTGCGGCGCGGGTTTGGACGCGGGCGCGTCTGCTGAGGTGGTCACGACATCGAATTGCTGGCGCCACTCGACGCCGGAAGATTTTTCCAAGGCTTCGAGCGTTTCGGCTGGGCCGGATGTGGCGAGCGCGAGCTTTAAACCGCGCCGTTTGCATTCGTGGAGAAGTTCGACGGCGCCCGGACAAACCGCGACTTTTTGCTGGCCGATACTTTCTAAAAACTCCTCCTTCCACACTTTGCGAATCTCTTCGCCGTGCTGTTCTTCGGCCTTGGCTCCCAGAACGGCGGGCACGAGCTGGTCGCCGCCTTTGCCGATTTCAATGGTGATGCGCTCGGCAGGAACGCGAAAGCCAAAGCGCTCGAAGGCCTTGGCAAAAGCCTGCGCGTGCAATTCATTGGTGCGAATCAAGGTGCCGTCTAAGTCAAAAAGTAAAGCTTCGATCATGTTTTTCCAATTTTCTCGCGCGCCCTTCGCGCAAAAGCGCCGCCGCTTGTTGCTCGTTGCGGGCGTTTTAGGTTTAAGCGGCGTCGGGTTTTTCGGCGTTTGCGTTCTTCAAAAAGCGAGCGCTGCGCCCGTCGTCACGCCTTTGCCATCCGGCGAGCGCCCGCGCTATGACATCGCTTTGAACATGGATTGGTCGCTGCTTACCCTTTCGGCGACGGCGCAAATCGAAGTTCCCGCTTCCAGCAACGACCCCTTAAGTGACGCCTCATTCTTTTTGTTCGCCAACTCCGATGGCGTGGGCGGCGCCAGTCGAACGCAACTCAACCTCGTGGTGGACGAGGTTTGGGTCAACGGCCAAAAGGCGGGCTGGAAACTCGACGGGCCGGTGCTCAAAGTCAAATTTGCCTCGCCGCAAACCCAAAACGTGCGCGTGGAAGTGCGCTATCACGGCTTAGTTCCGCGCTCAAGTCCCGATGCAGGCGCGATGGGTGGCTTGATGGGAACCGATATTTCGAGTTTGCTGGGCGGCGGCGATAAGTCGGCGACTGCCAAAAAAGAAGCGAAAAACACCGACTACGGTTTGTATACGGCGACGCCGCAGATCGTTAGTCTCGGCTCGTTTTGGAGTCCGACTTTAGCGGTTCGGCAAAACGGCAAATGGATGGACGCGGCGCCTGATGGTCTGGGAGACGTGGCTTTCGCACAAAAAAGCGACTACTCGGTTCATCTCAATGCGCCGCGCGACATGACTGTCGTGGCGCCGGGAACCTTGGCTCGAACCGAAAATGGCGTCACGATTCGCGCCGACGATGTGCGCGACTGCGCGATTCTGGCCTCGCGCGAGTTCAGTTCCAAATCGAAAACCATTCAAATCGCTGGTCACCCGGTTGTCGTCTCAGCCTACGCGACCAAAGCGCATGAAGGCCGCTTGGACGAATGCGTTTCGATTGCCGCGAACGCGCTGCAAATCTACTCGAAACGTTTCGGCGCCTATCCCTTCGGCGAGTTCAAGGTCGTCGAGGCGCCGATGAAAAGCGGCGCGGGCGGCATGGAATATTCGCGCATGGTCGGCATCGCGTCGAGTTTGTATGAGCCGATGGGCAAACAATTGGGCGGCATGATTTCAAGTCTCAACCTGCCCGGTGCCGATCAACTGCTTCAAAGTCTGGGCGATGAAACGATGACGGGCGGTGCCCAAACGCCCGCCAAAACCAATGGCGCGCCCGCGGCCAATGAGGCGACCGATGCTTTGAACGGCTTGCTCGGCCAGCAAAAAGCTACGCTCGATTCGCTGTTTGAAGTCTCGATTGCGCACGAAGTTGCGCACCAGTGGTGGGCCATTGGCGTGGGAAGCGATTCGCAGCGCGACCCGTGGGTGGATGAATCGCTTACCAACTGGTCGGCGATGCTCTACTTCGAGGACAGATACGGTCGCGAAAAGGCCGACGCGATGCGCGAAATGCACCTGAAGACTTCCTATTCGATGGGCGCGGCTCTGGGCGGCGGCGACCGCCCGGCCAACTTGCCAAGCGCCGCTTACACCAACAACTTGCAATACGGCGCCGTGGTTTACGGCAAAGCCGCGCTGTTTTACGATCACCTGCGCGAACTCGTCGGCGACGAGGCGTTTTTTGGCGCGCTACGCGATTACTACGCGCGCTACAACGACGCTTTGGCGGATGGCAAAACTTTGCGCGGCCTCGTGGAAGCGCGCTCGCCGGGTAAGAAACCGCAAATCGAGGCGCTTTACAAACGCTGGATCGAAGAGGCGCACGGGAGCGAAGACATCGGCGCGGGCGCGGCGGGCGACTTGACGCAGATGATCGGCGGCCTGTTTGGCGGCGGCGCGGCGGGCGCGGGCGATGAATGAAGGAATTTTCCTTCTTGAGGCAAGGGGCGTGTCGGAAGTAGGATCTGTTAAGTTGGAGAACCTTTTCCTGAGTGCAATGGAATAGGAGTTACGCAGTTGAGCAATTCGAGGCACAAGCGTGGGGCAGGGCAACGAGACTTCGCCTCACGCTCACGGTGTTTCCAGTCTCGGCACGCTCAACTGCGTAAGTCCTATGGAATAGACCTCTTTCATAAGTCGCTCTGACAAGTCCGGCGAATGAATCCGCAGCCAGAAAGAAGCGTCGGCCTGCGCCGACCAATTCATGGCGAAGGGCATTCGTCAACGCAGACTGACGCCTTTTTCTGGCTGCGAATTCATTCGCCGGACTTTTGCAAGAGGTCTAATGCTGAGCCGGGCGCGGCAGCGACGGGGAGTAGAAGTTCGGTTCGATTGATAATTCAGCTACTTTTATTCGTTGCTGACGCGCCCGGCTCAGCATTTGGCGGCACTTTTAAAACCAACGCGCGTAAGACCGGACTAAGTGCCAAAACGGGGCGCGAAATGGTAAGATGGAAGGCACAAAACGCATGAAAACGCAACGTGGAATTTGGATGATAGCGGGCGCCCTTTTGCTGGGCGTCGCGGGTGGAGCCAGCGCGCAGGGAACACCGAACGGTTCGCCTTCGGGCGCCATGAACAACTTGCCACCTGCGCCGGGCGGGCCAACGGGTGGCGCCCCAGCCCAAGGTAGCGCGGCACCCGGTGGCGCGGTCACAACGACCACGACAACTGTTGTTCGTCCTCCGGCTCCTGAAATTTATAGCGGCTCCGGCTCCAGCTTTGTTGGGGAACTCATGGGCGTGCCCGGCCCGCGCGTGTCCGCTCCGACTCGCGTTCGGCGTTCGCCACGTGCTCAGGCACGCTACGTAGCGCGCGTC
>JAABUR0100006652.1_pt1 | contig 14001 bp, 18 predicted proteins | sample 5560091 | NCBI WGS metagenome assembly JAABUR01 (sample SAMN10711879, study PRJNA513375) | rock metagenome | isolation source: Antarctica rocks | place: Antarctica: Victoria Land, University Valley sud
TTCTCGTGGCCGAGTTGCTCGCCGCGGGCGAGCGGATGCCGGTCTACGTGCACGTCATCGACCATCCCGACGCGCGCGTGCTTGTCGACACCGGCATGACGCAGCTGCACCCGGCGGTGGCCGACATGGATCCACGCCTGATTCCACTGAGCGCGCAGGCCGACTTCGACCTGGCCAGCATCGACGTCGTCATCAACACGCACCTGCACTTCGACCACTGCGGCGGCAACCACCTCTTCACCGGCAGGCCGATCTACGTCCAGCGCCAGGAGCTCGACGACGCGCGCAGCGAGGACGACTACACGATCCGCGAGTGGGTCGAGGCGCCCGGCGTGCAGTACGTACCCGTCGACGGCGCGCTCGAGTTGCTGCCGGGGCTCCGGCTCGTCCCGGCGCCAGGCCACACGCGAGGCTCGCAGGTGGTCGTCGTCGAGACGGGCGGGCGTTCAGTCGTCGTCGGCGGCGACATGGCGGTCTTCTTCGCCGAGCTCGACGAGCCGCGCACCGAAGGCCAGCGGCTGGTCCGCGCGCTCGACCCTGAGGAGGTCTGGCTCTCGCACGAGCACGAGCCGTGGCGGCCGCAGGTTGACCAGCACGTCTGAGTCGAGGGAGCGAGACAGACCGTCCGGTAGACGATCGTCTATCGGGCAGGGCTCGAGAGCGATCGGACCGTCAGCAGACTGTCGCCATGAGCGGCGTCGGCATCGACCTGGCCCCGTTTCGTGGAATCCAAGCTTCTCCAGAACACGGCGAGAGGCGACGTTCCAAGCGCGGACAGTTGCCCACAACCGCTCGTAGCCCGCCTCGGTTGCCCAAGCGACCACGGCTCCACCCGCCTCGGTTGCATACCCGAACCCGTGAGCCCGACACAGCAACTCGTAGGCCAGTTCGGGCTCGTCGGGCGCGCCGTTCCCATGGAAGACCAGCCCGCAATATCCGATGACATCCCCCGCACTCTTCCGCTCCACCGCCAAGACGCCCGGCCGAGGTTCCTCAAGCTCCCTGCGTATCTCAGAAGCGATGTCCTCCACCGTCGGTCGTCCCTCGGCATCTATCCGTCGGTGAGCTGGCACCCTGGGATCCCGCTCCATCCATAGTCGGCGATAGACGCCAGCCTCGTCCACGCTCCGACACCGAAGGATCAGCCGATCAGTCTCCAAAGCTTCCAATGTGGGCCGCGCAGGCATATCGGCATCCTGCCATTCTCCTTCTCAGCCGCGAGTGCGACGTCATGGTCTCCGTGGCTGTGTCCTTCTGAAAACGGGAGTGCGGGGTCGACGGGGTCGACGCTCATGCCGAGCGGACCCAAACGAAGAGGCGCGACACGCGTCGATGGGTTTGATGCACACCTGAATGTGGTCTTGTTTGTGGTTCTGCCCCTGGCGAGCCGCGGATCGCCGTGACGGTCTCCATGGAACGCCCATACACGATCGGTACGGGCTCGGGTTGAAGGCCATCCTGCTGAGCGGCACGTGCGCGCTCATGGTGTCGTTGCTTATTACTCGCTGGTCGATCCCGCAGTTTGCCTCCTGGGGGCCTTGGGCAGCTGATCCGCGAAGACGGTCCAAGGACGCATCACGTGAAGAGGGGTACCCCCACGATGGGCGGCGCCGTCATCGTGGTCTCGGTGGTGATCGGCTATGGCTTCGCCAAGCTGTTGACGTGGGACCTACCTTCGCGGTCCGCGCTCCTGGTGCTGTTTGTCTTGGTGGGCATGTCCGGGGTGGGATTCCTCGACGACTTCATCAAGGTCAGGAGGCAGCGCAGCCTCGGTCTCCGTAGCAAGGCCAAACTGTTGGGGCAGACCGTTGTCAGCCTCACATTTGGATTCCTAGCGCTTCATCCCGCCCTGCGAGACGGGGCGGCAGCCGCTGTCTCTCACAGGTTGTCCCTCGTGCGTGACTTCGGCCCGGCGTTGCCTTGGGTGATCGTCATGGCGCTCATCTGGTTCATGGTGAGCGGGACCAGTAACGCCACGAATCTGATCGACGGACTCGACGGGCTGCTCACAGGCAGTGCATCGATGGTCTTCGCCGCGTACACGATCATCGGCATCTGGCAGAACAGTCACTCGCGCGGATCCGCCAGCGGGACGAGCGGCTTGTGCTACCAGGTGGCTTCCCCGCTGGACTTGGCTACTGTCGCAGCCGCTCTGACCGGCGCCTGCTTCGGGTTCCTGTGGTGGAACGCATCTCCGGCCAAGATCATCATGGGGGACACAGGCTCCCTCGCCCTGGGGGCCGCCATGGCCGGGTTCGCATTGCTGACGCGGACCGAGTTACTCCTGATCGTCCTCGGGGGCTTGTACGTGGCCGCCACAGGGTCGGTGATGCTTCAGGTGTCCTGGTTCAAGCTGACCAGGCGCACCACCGGCGTGGGCAAGAGAATCTTCCGCATGACGCCGCTCCAGCATCACTTCGAACTGCTCGGCTGAGAGCAGGTGACGGTGGTGATCCGCTTCTGGATCATCACGGGAGTCTGCGTCGCGGCTGCGCTCGGGATCTTCTACGGCGACTGGGTGGGGAGCCTACGCTGAATCGTTGACTGGGGCGCCCGGAGCTCATTCGCGCCCACTCAGAGGCAACTGGACTTTGTCTTCGCATCGGCCGCAGCGAGCGTTCAGGCGCGTATCGAGCTTCCCTGAGCGAATCGCGTCCGTTCGCCGCAGGTTCGATGCGCGGATCGCGGCACGACCGGACGCAGGGATGGTCCCCCGCGCCGTTCCAGCTGGCCCTGTATGCGTGCCTCGCTTCGCCCGGCGCCGGCTCCGACCAGGATCGCCGCACAGGTGGCCAGCGCGGCGCGGGAGTGTTGCTGCATGGCCGGCCCCTGGTCCTCCGGCGAGAGCGTTGGTGCCAGACGTGGGGTTGCCAGAAGGCTCGGCACCTGATGGGCTGCGCCCATGACCGAGCAGACAGCACGCACCGGCCGCGCCTTTTGGGTCGACCCAGCGCACGACCCGCGCGATACCGACGAGCTGCCGGTGGGCGAGACGACGACGCTGCGGCAGTACCTCGACCGCTACCGGATGACCTTCGAGATGAAGTGCGAGGGCCTCACACCGGAGCAGCTGGCCCCCCGGTCGGTCCCGCCGAGCACGATGAGCCTCCTGGGGCTGGTCCGGCACCTGGCCAAGATTGAGCACCACTGGTTCCGGCGCACGCTCGAGGGCCACACGGATCTTCCCCACCTCTACCTCACTGAGGAAGATCCCGACCTCGACTTCGAAGGCGCGGTCGCGACCGAGGACTGTGTGGCGGACGCTTGGGAGTCGTGGCGGCGCGAGGTGGCGCACGCGCGCGAGGTCTACGCGCAGTACGAGGACCTCGGCGAGACCTTCGTCCCTGGCGAGCCGTGGACGGTGCGCGGAGTCATCGTGCACATGATCGAGGAGTACGCCCGTCACTGCGGTCACGCCGACCTGTTGCGCGAGTGCATCGACGGCCGCACCGGCCAGTGAGCCTCCCCGTCGCACGTCCGCAGACTTCTCGGCCATGACGGACCAGGCGTACCGTCCGATCCACGAAATCTCGCGGCTCTCGTAGTCTTGTCGTCGTGACGGGCGCGCACCTGGGCCCGGCGGATGTGCCGCCGTGGCGCAGTGTCATTGACAGCGAGACCACCGATCTTCACGGCTCGACCTGCGAGCTCCATGCGGTACTCGTCACGACGTCCTCAATTCGGCTCATCCGGGCGTCCCGCATGCGGATCGGCGGATTCTGGCGGTTATCGCAACAGCAGGTCGCCGATGAGTTCGATCGGCTTCTTGAACGCTAGTCGTTTGCGGGGTCGGTCGTTGAGTTGCTGGGCGAACCCAGTCGAGGTCCTCGCTGCTGTGCACGCTGAGGTTGGTGCCCTTTGGGAAGTACTGACGTAGCAGGCCATTGAAGTTTTCGTTCGTGCCCCGCTGCCAGGGTGAGTGCGGATCGCAGAAGTAGATGTCGATGGCCAGCGTCGATGGAGACGGTTTCCAGTCGCGCATCTCCGGTCCTTGGTCCCAGGTCAGCGATAGGCGCAGCGAGTCGGGCAGGGTCTGGATCTTCGCCGCGAGTGCGTCGCGGACCTGCTCGGGCTTGCAACCATCGGGCAGATGCAGCCGCATCGTGTAGCCGGTTTGCCGTTCGACCAGGGTGCCGATCGCGGTCTGGTTCTGCTTGCCGATGATCAAATCCCCCTCCCAGTTCCCAGGCACCGCCCGGTCCTCGACTTCAGCTGGCCGCTCCGCGATGTTGATCATGTTCGGGATGCGGTTCTTGCGCTGCCCGACCTTGCGGCTCGGGCGCCGCAGCGCCCGCCCGGTACGCAGACACACCGCCAAATCACGGCGCAAAGCACCGCGCGACTGCACATAGATCGACTGATAGATGGTCTCGGGTGACACCCGCATCTCCGGGTCGTCGGGGAACTGCAGCCGCAGCCGGCCGGTGATCTGTTCCGGTGAGTACTTCTTCTCCAGATCCTGCTCGACCTTCTCGCGCAGCGCCAGGTTCACCGCCAGCTTCGCCGGCTTAGGCCGCGACGCGCGGTGGTAGGCCATCGCCTGCGCTGAGATGGCCCGGTAGCCGCCGCCAGCCTCCCGGTTGCGCCGCAGCTCCCGGCTGACCGTGGACGGGCTCCGACCCAGCCGCGCCACGATCGTCCGCACCGACGCACCCGCCGCCCGCCACACCGCGGTCTGCTCCCCCTCCGCGAACGACAGACATCGGCCCTTCAGATCGCGCCCCCGGCGTGGACGAACACCGCCGTTCGCGATCACCCATCGAGTGCCCTGCTTGCGATACGTGCCCGCCGCCACCGCCGCGTCGCTGATGAACTCACCACGCTGCAGCTCAGACCAGAACACCTGCACGTTCTCCGTAACCATGTGATTAGCGAACCGGGTGATCAACACCTCCACTCAGTCAGGTGTTGCGATCACCGCGAGAACCCAAGGAACGGTATCCGGATCCTCGGGCGGCTGCTGCGCTCTCGCACGGTCTTGTTCCGTACGGGATCGGTCTGCGGCGATCTGACGGCCTCGCCGACTGGTCGCCGAAGGTCAGCGGTTGGCGCGGTGGGCGTCCTCGGGTGTGCAATGTCGATGGCCGCACCTGCCCTCAGGTCTCGTGTGGCGCCTCCGACACGGTGAGGTCGAGCCAGCGCGCCAGCTCCGTGATCCTGAACTCAACAGCGGAGCGCAGGTCGTCGTGGAACGGCTCGTCGTCGTGAACCGCGTGCACGAGCAGCTCGCCCGCCTCGTGGTCGGCTGTCGCGTCTACCTTGCCCACCAGTCGGTCACCGTGCAGGACGGGCAGGGCGTAGTAGCCCCAGCGGCGCTTCTCCTTGGGCTTGTACATCTCCAGCGTGTAGTCGAAGCCGAGCAGGTCGGTCATCCGTTTGCGATCGTGCAGCAGGAGGTCGAAGGGCGCGAGCAGCTCGGTGCGGTCGGGCGCGGGACGGTCTAGCGCGTCCAGCGCAGCGGGGTCGACGCGCCACCGCCCTCGTACGCTCTCGACCACCGCCGGTTCACCGGCCTCGCCGGCCCCGACCGGTTCCCCCTGCTGGTAGACCGCTCCGGCGCGGGCGAGGCCGAAGGCACGCAGGCGGCGGCGGTCGAGCTCGGCCTCAGCTTCGGCGAGCGGGGGGACGGGGTCGTCGGGGTAGACGCGGTCGGCGAGGTCGTAGATGCGTTCACGGTTCTGACGACCCGCGACCGCCACTTCGCCGCGCTGCACGAGTTGGGCGATCAGCATGCGGGTGTTCTTCCCGTCGTTCCAACCCGACGATCGCCTGGGGCGCACGCAGGTGTCGGGTAGCGAGCCGATCGGCAGCGGTCCTTCCTGACGTAGTCGCTCGAGCACGTCCCGGCGACACGCTTCATTGGCCTCCATCCAGTCGCTCAGCCGGTGATGCCACTCCTTCCAAGGCCCCGAAGTCGGCCAGGCGGCCATCTCGGCCCGGTACAGGGCGACGTCGTCGATGGAGCGCAACTCACCGGCGACCTCGACGACCTGCTGCGACGCGATCGCGTCGTCGAGATCACCGGGCCGGTGATCGTGCCCGAGCCTGCTCCAAAGGATGAGTTCCGCGGCCGGCGCCACCGCGCGGGTCTGGTCGAGGGGGAGCATCGTGAGCCGCCGTGCGGCGTCCAGCAAGTCGTCCGGACGATCGTCGGCCAACAGAGCTGCCTGGACGGCGATCCGCCGAGCCTGGTCTTGGGTCAGTAGGTGCGCCGCCTTCGTGGTCACGTCATGACGATCTCACGCAATGCGGACGCCGTCCTTCCGGATTCGCGCCCTCATCACCTCGCGTGCCAGACGCCGACGCCTCACTCGACCAGAATTCGTTGCCTTCTGGATCTGCCATGACGACCAGTTCGCCCTCAGTCCTAACGGCCCGGGCTCCCAGAGACACCACGCGTCGCACCTCCTCATCGACGGTTCCCCCAGGTCGGGGGCATTCCCGGTTGCGAGTCCATCACCGGGGCGTGCGCGGGCTGCGGCGGATCCGGAGCGCGTCCGCTCGAGCTACCCGCACGCCGTGGGGGATGCACCATCAAGAACGGTCGCGCGCCGGAGATGGGCCTGCACCAACAGGTCGACATTGTCGGTGCGCTGCTCGATGCTGCCGAGCCCAACAGGTAGGGCGCGTACGGCTGGATCGGAGATGCTGTTGAGCGTCGTGGTACGAGTCCTTGATCGACCTGGACGTATGGACCCTTCCCAGAAGGGAAGCAGGCCGGGTCCGCCGAGGGCAGTCCGGTGGCACGCTGGATCGTTGCTAGCTCCGTCAGTGCGGCGACGAGTCGATCGCTACGGCCGTGCCGGTTGTTCGCGGTGAGCACGTCGTGGAGGGCGTGGCCGAGGTCAGTGGGCAAGGCCAAGCTGCGGAACATCGTGTCGCGCCACTTCGGGTACGGCGCCCAGCGGCGGCTCAGGACGAACGCGAGGTGCATCGTGATGTCGACCAGGCGGGCAGCGATGATTCGCGAACCCAGCTCGTCGCCGCGGTCAGCGGCACGTCCCATGAGAGGGAGCTCCTGATCGATCCGTTGCCAGTCGCAGGCCACCACGTGGCGCCACACGTCGTCCGGGTACCAGGCGAGGGCCTGGCGCAGCGACGTCAGTTCGTCGTCTGAATACTCGAACACCGCGCCCGCGGTCATCTCGAGCGCGGCCTGACCTGTCAGGGACAACCAGTCAAGGGGCGTCGCGCCAATGCGTGGGTCGAAACCGAGCTTCGTCGAGACAAGTTCGTCAACGCTGGGGACGTCGACTGCGACAGTGTGCTCGTCCTGCCCGGTGAACGCGAACCGGGTGAGCAGGCCCGCGAACTCGTCGGGGAGGTGGTCGTGGAGGACAGTGAGGATGTCGGCCTTTCGCTCTCAGGGACGAAGATCTGGAGGCGCAGCCCCTAGTCGTGGTCGCGGGACATCTGGTCGTTGAGCCCGAGAACGTCCGAGCCGCTTCCGATACGGGCCGCTGCCCGGGACACGGCCGGTCGATGCTCGTCAAGGACCGGTCGCACCACCCGCCTCCAATAGACGCGCGCCAGATTGATCCCGTTCACGGACCGAGGACTTGCCATGGTCGCGAGCCCACGAGCGCAATCCGAAATCCGAGGCGACCGCACGACGCTCGGTGCAGACGTTCCTTAAGCCGATCCCCTTTGGGGCACAAGGCAAGCTGATGGGGCGCCGAATTGCACGTCGCCAAAAGCGGTCCGTCACGGGACGTGCCTCACGCACGGTCGGCGTCGCGAGTTCTTGCTCGGCCAGCTTTCGTTCGGCGATTCGTGGCGGGGTGTAGCCCGGTGAGCGCGACGGTGAGGCCGCGGTCGAGCAGAAGCCTGGTGGGCAGCATCATGGCCGCGTAGCTGAAGTCGGTGTAGATCCTCGTGAACAGCAGGTCGCCGGTGGTGCAGCAGCCCATCCCGGCGATCAGGAGCACCGTGGGCCCAAGCCGGGTGGCCACGGCGCCGACCGCAATCAGAACCCCCTGGCAGGATCGCCAGTGCGGCCTTCAGATACGTCCAGAACATCGTCGAAGAGACCGTGACCGCCGGCGCACCCGATCTCGGCGATCGTCGAGGATCTGTTCTCGATGGACGGCATGCACGACATCTATCGCATCCGTGGCGACGACGCAGAACTCCAGCGGCGGATCACCAAGCTGATGGACAGCGTCGCATGCCTCGGCGCAGACACCCGAACTCGACCTGGTGCCCACGAGCCGGTATCTCTACAGCGTCTAGAAAAACTTCTGAAGTCGATGTCGAAGAGCCTGCTGGCTGTTCGACGTACGTGCAGAGAGCAACTCCCAATCAACCAGAGGACTGATCAAAATGCCGCGCTTTATGGGATTCGTCAAGATGGAAGAGGGCACTGGGGCGCCGCCGCAGGCGCTGTTCGACGCGATGGACACCTACATCGGTGAGCAGGCCGCCAAGGGCGTGTTCCTCGACGGCGGTGGCCTGTTCGGCACCGAGGACGCGGTCAACTTCGTCGTCCGCAAGGGCGAGACCTCGCGCATCGACGGCCCGTACGCCGAGGCCAAGGAGGTCGTGGGCGGGTTCGCCATCCTGCAGTACGACACGCTCGAGGAGGCCATCGCCGGCCAGCAGGAGTTCGCTGACCTGCACGCCAAGCACTGGCCTGAGTGCTCGATGGTCGCCACGCTGCGCCAGATCTCCGAGGAGCCCCCGGAGGCAGCTGACGCCTGAGCTCCAAGCGGTCGAGGAGGTCGCACACCGACTATAGCGACCTTCCTCGACCCACGAGGTTCACTACGCTGGCTCCGTGCCAGCTGACGCCACCGCTGAGGCAATCACCGCCGCGTGGCGGGCCGAGTCGGCCCGCCTCGTCGGCGCCGTCACCCGGATGACCCGCGACGTAGAGCTCGCCGAGGACCTCGCCCAGGACGCACTGTTGGCCGCCCTCGAGCAGTGGCCCATCGTCGGCGTCCCCACCAACCCGGCCGCCTGGCTGATGACCACCGCCAAGCGCCGCAGCATCGACCACTTCCGCCGCGCCGAAAACCTTCGCCGCAAGACCGAAGAGCTCGGTCACGCCCAGATCCAGGGAGAGGAGGAGCAGATGCCCGACCTAGACGCACAACTCGACTACATCGAGGACGACGTATTGCGGCTCATCTTCCTGTCCTGCCACCCCTCCCTGACCCCCGAGTCCCGGGCTGCGCTCACCCTCCGCCTAGTCGGCGGGCTAACCACCAGCGAAATCGCGCGCGGCTTCCTGGCCGCCGAATCCACGATGGGCCAGCGGATCTCGCGCGCCAAGAAGACGCTCACCGAGGCCCGGGCAAAGTTTGAGCTCCCGACCGGCCCGGACCGGATCATGCGCCTTGACGACGTGATGGCCGTGATTTACCTGATCTTCAACGAGGGCTACTCCGCCACCGCCGGCGACGACTGGATGCGTCCCGACCTGGCGAACGAGGCGATGCGCCTGGCCCGGATGCTGGCGGCGCTCGCGCCCGACGAGCCTGAGGTCTTAGGACTTCAGGCGCTCCTCGAGATCCAGGGCTCCCGAATGCGCGCCCGGCTCGACGAGCACGGAAAACCGGTACTGCTGGAGGCCCAGGACCGAGCCAAGTGGGACCAGTTACTCATCCGCCGCGGCCTGACCGCACTCCAGCAAGCCGAGCTGCTCGCCGCACGCGGCAAGCCGGTGGGAAAGTACTTCCTGCAGGCCTCGATCGCATCCCAGCACGCCCGCGCGAAACGCGCCGAGGACACCAACTGGCGCCAGATCGCGATCCTGTACGACGTGCTGGCCGAGGCTGCACCGGGACCGGTCGTCGAGGTGAACCGGGCCGTCGCGCACGGGCGAGCGTTCGACCCGGGTGCCGGACTTGCCGTCCTTGAGGAGCTGGACGCAGACACGCTCGGCGACTCCCCGCTGGTCCCGAGCGTCCGCGGCGACCTCTTCGAGCGGACCGGGCTGCACGCCGACGCGGCGAAGGCGTTCACCGAGGCAGCGGCGCGCACCCGGAACGAGGGCGAGCGCGCGCTGCTGCAGCGCCGGGCCGACGAGAACCTAGGGCGCGTGTCGAAACCTGGCTGATCCGCTCGACGCAGGAGTGAGAATCCCCCGCCGCTCGCTCCGAGGAGAAATCATGGCCACCCGTCATCAGGTGGTCGCGGTCGGTCAGCTCGGGTCGAGTGTTAGAGGGAGGACGGAACGTGCCACTGGCTCGGCTTGCACCGCCACGGGTGAGTCCGACCGTGGCTGCAGTCCGCAGGTCCAACGGATCCGCGTCCGTAACGGCGTCTCGCAAACCCATCGGCTTGCGTGCGTGCGTGCGGGTTCTCGTTCGGCGGTATGGGCGCCCAGGGCGGTGACCGCCAGATGCAGGTCCCTTGAACTTGGCACGTTTCTGGGTATCGAGAATGTGGCGCTGGCTCCGGAAATGTCGCGCGGTGTGATGTCGAGAACCCGCCCGCGGCTCCGTCCCCGAGCTGAACACGGCCACAATGGGCCGTACGCGTAAGGAGAACATGATGGCAAAGTACCTGCTGCTCAAGCACTATCGCGGCGCACCGGCTGGGGTGAACGACGTACCGATGGACCGGTGGACGCCGGACGAGATCTCGACCCACATGCAGTACATGCAGGAGTGGGCGGCCCGGCTCGAGGAGACGGCGAGTTCGTCGACGGCCAGGCGCTCGCCCCGGAGGGGACGTTCGTCCGGTACGACGGCGAGGGTCGGCCGCCGGTGACCGACGGCCCGTTCGCCGAGACCAAGGACCTCATCGCGGGCTGGATGGTGATCGACGTCGACAGCTACGAGCGGGCCCTCGAGCTGGCCGGTGAGCTGTCGGCCGCCCCGGGGGCGGGCGGGAAGCCGATCCACGAGTGGCTCGAGCTGCGCCCGTTCCTGACCGAGCTGCCCACCATCACCGAGTGACCGCTCAGGTGGACGACGTACTCCTCCGGAGCCTCACGCCGAGCGTGATCGGCATCCTCGTCCGCCGCGGAGCCGACTTCACGGCGGCCGAGGACGCCGTCCAGGAGGCTCTGGTCGAGGCGGTCCGCGTCTGGCCGGACGACCCGCCGCGGGACCCCAAGGGCTGGCTGGTCACCGTAGCCTGGCGTAAGTTCCTCGACGTCGCCCGCTCGGACGTCGCGCGCCGCCGGCGCGAGGACCTCGTGGACGAGCAGTCGGCTCCCGGACCGGGATCCGCGGTGGACGACGCGTTGCAGCTGTATTTCCTGTGCGCCCACCCGTCGTTGACGCCGTCCTCCGCGGTCGCGCTCACGCTCCGCGCCGTGGGCGGACTGACCACCCGCCAGATCGCCGCGGCGTACCTGGTGCCCGAGGCGACCATGGCGCAGCGCATCAGCCGGGCCAAGCGCACCGTCTCGGGCGTGCAGTTCGACCAGCCCGGCGACGTCGCGACCGTGCTGCGCGTCCTCTACCTGGTCTTCAACGAGGGCTACACCGGCGACGTCGACCTCGCGGCCGAGGCGATCCGGCTGACCCGGCAGCTCGCGGCCGCGATCGACCATCCCGAGGTGCCGGGTCTGCTCGCCCTCATGCTGCTCACCCACGCCCGGCGCGCCGCCCGCACCGGGCCCGACGGCAGCCTGGTGCCGCTCGCCGAGCAGGACCGCGGCCGATGGGATACCACGCTCGTCGCTGAGGGCGTCGAGATCCTGCAGGCGGCGCTGGCGCTCGACCGGCTGGGTGAGTTCCAGGCCCAGGCCGCGATCGCGGCGCTCCACGCGGACGCGCCCAGCACCCAGGAGACCGACTGGGTGCAGGTCGTTGAGTGGTACGACGAGCTGGTGCGCCTCACCGACAGCCCGGTGGCCCGCCTCAACCGGGCCGTCGCGGTCGGCGAGGCCGACGGCCCGCGGGCCGGCCTGGCCGCCCTGGCAGAGCTCGACCCCGCCCTGCCCCGCCACACCGCCGCCGCCGCGTACCTGCACGAGCGTGACGGTGACCCAGTGACCGCGGCACGGCTCTACGCCGAAGCCGCCCGATCAGCGCCCAACCTCCCCGAACGCGACCACCTCACGCGACAGGCCGCACGGCTCAACGCGCAACTGCGCAGTTGAGCGGCGGGCGCCAGGCATTCACCGCCCCGATCGGGACGGTCTGCTCACCCTGTTGGCCGGCCGGACCGCTCCACTTGCCGTTCAAGAAGCCGATCGAACAGATCGGACCGCTCCTGTTGCGTTGACCGCTTGGATCCGCCGTTCCCCTTACGGATCGTCGGCGACCGCCCCAGCCGTTCGCGGTTGCAGGCGACCCGATCGACAAGGGGGTGGGTGGCGGCTGGTCAGGCGAGGAGCTTGTCGAGCAGCTTCCCGAGCTGCTGGCGTTCCGTCGGGCTCAGCTTGGCCGTGACGGTGGACCCCCGGGCTACCCGGTCGGCGAGGTCGGTGCGCAACGCAGCGCCGCGTCGCGTCAGCTGCAGCAGCCTGACCCTGCGGTCGGACCCCGCGACGCGTTCGATAAGGCCAAGGTTCTCCAACCGGTCCGCGAGCCCGGTGACGTTCGATGCGTCACAGCTCAGGTGGTAGGCGAGGCCGCGCATAGCCGATGGTTGCTCGAGCCAGAGCACCGTTCGGGCCTGCAGGGGGGTGAGCCCGAGTTCGGCCACCACGGCCGCGAAGTCGGCTCTCGCCCGCTCGGTCACCTGAAACAGCCGACGGCTGAGGGCGTGCGCTTCAGCGAGGCTGGCGGCAGTCGGCCCGGTCATGCCAGAACAGTAAACCATGCGATCAACTATTGACAGCATCAAGTACCTGGCGCAATATGGAACTACTTTAGTACATCAATAATCGAGGAGAACCACCATGGCTACCGCAACTCCGGCAACATCCGAACGCACCAGTCCCGCGTTCACGCCGAGCGCCGGCCACACCTGGCGCACCGGTCTGACCAGTATCGGCATCGCTCTCGCTGCCAACCTCACCGTCCTCGCCGTCGCGCTCCTGGCGGGCGACGAGATGGTCGCGGCGCAGACTTCGATCGGCGTCTTCTTTGTGGCAGCAAACACGGTCGTCCCGCTGCTGGTTGCCACGCTTGTCCTCCTCCCGCTCCGCCGATGGGGGGCCAGAGCCTGGCGAGTCCTGGCAACGACGGGCCTGGCAATCGGTCTCGTGAGTTCCCCGGCGCCCTTCACCGTGTCAGCCGAGAACTCGACGCGTGCGGCGTTGGCAGCCATGCACGTGATCACCGGAGTGGTCTGGTTCCTCATCGTCCGCCGGGTCGCTGCCCGAGCAGGGGCCTGACGTGGCGCGCTCAGAGCTTTCCGCGCTGGAGCGGCGGTGGCTCGCGGGCCCACCCCAGGCGCTAGCGCGGATCGCTACCGTCGACGCCGACGGTATGCCGCACGTGGTACCCGGAGGCTGGTCCTTCGACTCCGCCACCGAAGAGATGATCCTCGGGGGGCGCGATGTGCCCCGCACCCAGCGGGCGGTCCACGTCCGGGCCTCGGGCCGCGCAGCGGTCGTTGTCGACGGGCTCGCTCCCGGACCGGGATGGTCACCTTGGGCAGTCGTCATCCGTGGCCGGCCCGGGTTGACGACGACCTCGGGGTGATCCGCGTCGCCCTCGACCACGTGACGTCCTGGGGACTGGAATCGGTCACCGTCAGTGCCGCCGCAGGAGAGCGACCAGAGCCATGATGCGGAGCAGTGCACCCACCACAACCATCCCGAACGCCGACACCAGATCGATCTGCCACTCGGTCGGCCCGAGAGTGATCGACTCGGAGGAAAGCGTCGCCGAGCCCAATAGGGGAACGGCTACCGGTCGCGTACGGCCGACTGATGTCGCAGCCGCTCGATGATCGCGGCCGTCGCGTACGGATCGTCCTGCGACCACCGGTGTGGCCTGGCGATGGGTGCTATCCACGTGCTTCAGCTGGGCCGAGATTTGTCGCTTGACCCTGACGTAGCGTCAAGGTTTAGCGTGATCGTGGCGTCGCATCAGGTGGCGCAGAAGTGATGGTGACTGGGTGGTGACAGTGCAGGACGGCCAGGTCTGGAAG
>JAABUR0100006653.1_pt1 | contig 14000 bp, 11 predicted proteins | sample 5560091 | NCBI WGS metagenome assembly JAABUR01 (sample SAMN10711879, study PRJNA513375) | rock metagenome | isolation source: Antarctica rocks | place: Antarctica: Victoria Land, University Valley sud
CCGGCCCGCCCGCCGCGGACGAGGTCATCGAGGGCGAGGTCCTCTAGGAACGCCGTCCGGGTGGCGGCGTGCCCGCCTTGGCGGCGGCACGGCATACCGGGGGACAACTGGTCGGAAGGCCGCAGATCCCGGGGGTGCCGGCTCAGCAGCACTGAGCCCGCGCCCTCTTGGGGGCCCGGGCTCAGCAGATGTCCGTGGTCAGGCGCTGCGCTTGCGCGTCGGCTTCTCGCCGCGGGACTGACGCAGCAGCGTCAGGCGCTCCTCGAGGAGCTCCTCGAGCTCGGGGATGGAGCGGCGCTCCAGCAGCATGTCCCAGTGCGTGCGGACAGCCTTGACGTTCCTGACCTCGGGCTCGGGACCGTCCAGCAGCCGGGCATCAGCACCGCAGCGGCACTCCCACACGGGCGGCACGTCGGCCTCGATGCTGAAAGGCAGCTCGATGCGGTGGCCGTGGGGACACACGTACGTGGTGATCCGGCGCTCGCTGGGCACGACGTTCTCGTCGGACTCCATGCTGAAGGCTCCGAGACGGGTGCCGCGAAGTGAACGATCGGCCATGGGGGCCCTCCCTGCGGACGTGGTGCCCCGGCCTGTGCGACGGAGCCTGCGGATGGCGACAAATGCACCTGCTTGGACGTTCCAACGCCCCGAACGGTTGCATTGTTCCGGCCAGTGGGGTATGCCGTCCCGGATGCCGGTGCCGGTGCCGCCGCCGGTCCGCCCGGGCGGCGGTCGCCGGGACCGTGTCGCCGCGGCCTGGTGCGGCGCGTCATGGCACGATGCTCACCATGGCGACCGAGGGGGCCACCCGCACCGGGCAGCAGCCTCCCACTGCCGACCGAGGTCATCACTTCGTCCGCTCCGACCTGGTCCTGCTGACCGGCGCCGCTGCATCGGTCGGGCTCGCCGCCGTGACGAGGTATGCCGTTGGTGGTGATGTCGTCGCGTTCGTGTGCTCGGCCGCCGCTGTTGCCCTGCTCGCGTCGGTCGTCGGCCGCTCGGTGGAGCAGCTGGGAGACCGCTTCGGCCCGGGGGCGACGGGCGTCCTGCAGTCGGCCCTGGGGAACCTGCCGGAGCTGTTCATCGCCATCTTCGCGCTCAAGGCCGGGCTGGTGGCCGTCGTCCAGGCGGCCCTCATCGGCTCCATCCTCGCGAACCTGCTCCTCGTGCTTGGACTGTGCTTCGTCGTCGGCGGCCTCCGGCACGGGACCCAGCCCCTCGGCAGCGAGCGGGCCCGTGGCATCACCGTGATGCTGCTGCTGTCGGTCACGGCCATGGTGATCCCGTCCCTCGCGCACTTCGTGCACACCCCGGCCGCGGAGCACGAGAAGGCCCTGTCGATCATCGCCTCCGTGTTCCTGCTCGCCCTGTTCGTCCTCACCCTGCCCGCGTCGATCAAGAAGAACCGGACCCCGTTGTCGGAGGAGCCGGGGACCGGCGAGCACGAGGCGCCCCGCTGGGCGCTCCCGGTCGCGGTCGGCCTGCTGGCCGCGGCGGCGGTGCTCGCGGCCTTCGTCTCGGACTGGTTCGTCTACGCCCTCCAGCCCGCGATGCAGACCCTCGGGGTCTCCGAGGCCTTCGCCGGCCTGGTCGTCGTCGCGATCGCCGGCAACGCGATCGAGAACGTCGTCGGCATCCAGCTGGCGGCGAAGAACCAGTCGGAGTACGCGTTCGCGGTCGTCATCAACTCGCCCCTGCAGATCGCGCTCGTCCTGGCCCCGCTGCTGGTGATCCTCTCCAGCGTGCTCGGCTTCGCGTCGCTGACGCTGGTGTTCTCGCCGATGCTGGTCGTCGCGGTGGCCATCGCGGTGCTGGTCAGCGCCTTCATCACGTTCGACGGCAAGTCCAACTGGATCGAGGGCGCGGCGATGATCGCCGTGTACGGGATCATCGCGGCCGCCTTCTGGTGGGGCTGAGTCCCCCGGGGCGGTGCCCGCGGTCAGTTGGGTCAGTTGGGTCAGGTGGGTCAGGTGGGTCAGGTGGGTCGGCGGGGCTCACCCCCGGGGTCCGGGTCAGCCCGGCTCGGCTGCTCCCGGCCCCCCTGGCCCTCCCGGGGCGTCCGGGGCGTCCGGGGCGTCCAGGGCGTCCAGCAGTTGCGTCTGCGCCACCGACCAGGGGCTGAACGCCCAGGGGACCAGCCTGGTCGCCTCGTGGAACACCGGCCACGCGACCCAGCGCCACTCGTCCGCCTCGGACGGGTCGACCGCCGGCTCGGTGTCCACGTGGGCAAGGAAGACCGGGCACAGCTCGTTCTCCACGAGGCCCTCGGCGGACACCGCGCGGTAGGAGAAGTCCGGCAGGGCGAGCGACATCGTCAGCGGCGTCAGCCCGAGCTCCTGCCGCAGCCCGCGCCGGGCCGCGGCCGGCACCTCCTCGCCGGGGCGCGGGTGGCCGCAGCACGAGTTCGTCCAGACGCCGGGCCAGGTCCGCTTGCCCAGTGCGCGCCTGGTGACGAGGAGCTGTCCCGCGGCGTTGAGGACGTAGACCGAGAACGCGAGGTGCAGCGGGGTCTCGGCCCCGTGGACTTCGGACTTGAGCATGGACCCGCAGGGCCGGTGGTCGTCATCGAGCAGGACGACCCACTCGGCGGACGGGTCACCCGGGGCGGCACGACCGGGGGCACTCATCCGGCGAGGCCGTCCACAGCCCGGGCGAACGCGGTGGGCAGGGTGGTCGCAGCCCGGACGATCCGCTGCCCGAGCAGCGGTTGCCGGCGGGCCCACAGCAGCGACTCGGTCATCAGCCGCGGGCGCCGGGAGGCACGTCGCCAAGCCGCCTCGTACCGGCCCGGGCAGTCGCCCGAGACGCAGGCGACAGCCGCGCGGGCGCTGGCCATGGCCACCGCGATGCCCTCGCCGGTGATCGCGTCGACGTAGCCGGACGCGTCACCGACGAGCAGGACCCGACCGGCCGACCGGGCGCGGACCCGTTGCCGGAGCGGGCCGGCCCCGCGGGTCGTCGTGGCCGCCGACACCGGAAGGCGTGCCGCCAAGGCCGGGAACCGCCGCAGGTGCTCCTCGAAGCTGCCGCGCTCCTGGGTGAGGATCGCCACCCCGACCAGGTCCGGCGCGACGGGGGTGACATAGGCCTCGGCGGAAGCGGCCCAGTGCACCTCGACGAGGTCCGACCAGGGCGCCGTCCGGTAGTGCCGGCGCAGCCCGTACCGGCTCGGACGGGTGTCCGGCAGGCTCAGCCCCAGGGCGGACCGGACAGGGGAGTGCAGCCCGTCGGCGGCCAGGAGATAGCGGGCCCGCAGGCCCCCCGCGGTGACGGACCCGCCGTCCTGGCTGACCTGGCCGACCCGGCGCTCGAGCACCGGTATGCCGGTCCGCGCGGCGGCCGCGAGCAGGTGCGCCTGCAGGGTGGTCCGGCGCACGCCGCGGCCTGGTCCCGCGCGGAACAACGCCCGGGCGCACCGGGACTGTCCGTCGAGATAGGCGATCCCCATCAGCGGATGGCCCGGGGGGTCGACCCCCAGCTCGTCCAGTGCAGCGACCACCCCGGGCATCAGCCCCTCCCCGCAGGCCTTGTCGACCGGACCGGGGCGCGGCTCGAGGACCACCGCCTGCAGGCCCGCACGTGCGGCATACAGCGCGGTGCTCAGACCGGCCGGGCCACCCCCGACGACCAGGACGTCGATCATGGGGACGCGAGGGAGCGCAGCGCGGCGTTCTCCACCCGGATCCGGACGGTGAGCAGCGCGGCGTTGAGGACGGTGAACACGATCGCGGTGAGCCAGGCGCTGTGGACGAGCGGCAGCGCCGCGCCCTCGACGGCGACGGCCACGTAGTTGGGGTGGCGGGTTACGGCGTACGGTCCGCGTCCCACTCGCTCGAGGTCCGGGACGACAACGACCCGGGTGCTCCACTGCCGGCCGAGCGTGCTGATGCACCACCAGCGCAGGCCCTGTGAGGCGAGGACGAGGAGGAGCATGGGCCAGCCGAGCAGGGGGACGAACGGCCGGTGCGCGACGGCGACCTCGCCCACGGCGCCGGCGAGCAGCGCCGCGTGCAGCAGGACCATCGCCGGGTAGTGCCCGGCGCCGTGCTCGGCGCCTCCCCGGGCCAGGGCCCACGCGGTGTTGCGGCGCGAGACCACCAGCTCGGCCACCCGCTCGAGGGCGACCAGCGAGACGAGCACGGTGAACCAGCCCATGCCGCTACCAGCGCAGCAGGACGAGCTCGGAGCAGAAGCCGGGCCCCATCGCCAGCAGCAGCCCAGGCGAGCCGGGGCGGTAGCGCTGCTGCACCAGGGTGTCGTGGAGCACGTGCAGCACCGAGGCGGACGAGAGGTTGCCGATCTCGGCGAGTGACTGCCAGGTCAGCTTCAGGGCCTCCGCGTCCAGCCCGAGGGTGGACTCGACGGCCTCGAGGACCCTCGGGCCTCCCGGGTGGCAGACCCATCCGCCGATGTCCTCGATCCCCAGGCCGTGGTCCCCCAGGAAGCGCCGGACGTCCTCCCCGAGGTGGGCCCGCACCAGGGCGGGCACCTCGGCGCCGAGGATGACCTTCAGCCCGGAGGAGCCGATGTCCCACCCCATCGCCCGCTCCGTGCCCGGGTAGAGGTGACTGCGTGAGTCCAGTACCTCGGGGCCCTCTGTCTCCGGCGCGCGGGCGCTCCCGACCGCGACCACGGCGGCGGCCCCGTCACCGAACAGCCCGCTGGCCACCAGGTTGGCGGCCGAGATGTCTCGTCGTTGCAGGGTCAGCGAGCACAGCTCCACCGACAGCAGCACGGCCACGTCGTCCGGGCGCCCGAGGAGGTAGTCGTGCATCCTCGCCACTCCAGCGGCCCCGCCGAGGCAGCCGAGCCCCAGCAGCGGGACGCGTCGCACGTCGGGTCGCAGGCCGACCCGGGTCGCGAGCCTGGCCTCGATCGACGGCACCGCGATGCCGGTGACGGTGGTGGAGATGATCAGGTCCACGTCCCCGGGCCGAAGTCCCGCACGGTCCAGCGCTCCGCGGACCGCCTCCGCGCCGAGGTCGACGGCTGCGCTGATGAAGGCGTCGTTGGCCGAGCCGAAGTCGTCCAGCCCGCGGTAGGCCTCCAGCGGCAGTGCCAGGTGCCGGGACTCGACCTGGGCACTGGAGTGCAGCCGCTCCAGGAGCTGGTGGCTGCTCGCGCTGTCCATGCCCTCCGCGAAGGCGGCGGTGATCTCGCGTTGGGGGTAGCAGTGCGGCGCCAGGACCGGGTGCACCGCGACGATGCGCGTCATGCCGAGAGCCTACAAGCCGCCTGCGGGCGCGGCCGATCACGAGCATCGGCCCTACGATCTGACGGTGCGCGATGCCTCCCGCACCGGCCGCCGGGGCTCCCGTGCGGGTCCCGCGCTCGTTCGGGGACTGCTGCTGGCCAGCCACCCGGTGCCGTCACTGGCGGTGACCTCGTGCGCGAGCCTGCTCGCGGCCGCGGCCGGTGCGCCCCCGTACCGGGCGGCACTGCTCGCCACGGCATACCTGCTCGGGCAGCTGTCGGTGGGCTGGTCCAACGACTGGCTGGACGCAGCCCGGGACCGCGCGGCGGGGCGGCGCGACAAGCCGGTCGTGGCGGGGGTGGCCCGGCGCTCGACGGTGGGACGCGCCGCGTTCGTCGCCCTCGTCCTCGCGGTGCCGGCCTCCCTGGCTCTCGGAGCGGTGGCCGGTCTCGTCCACCTGGTCACCGTTGCGTCGGCGTGGGCCTACAACCTCGGGGCGAAGCGGACGGCGTTCTCGTGGCTGCCCTACGCGGTGACCTTTGGGCTGCTTCCCACGGTCGTCACGCTGTCCCTGCCCGAGCCGCACCTGCCCCCCGCCTGGGCGAGCGCGGGTGCGGCGCTGCTCGGGGTCGGCGCCCACCTGACCAACGTCCTGCCGGACCTGCTCGAGGACGCGGCGACCGGGGTGCGCGGGCTGCCGCACCGCCTGGGGCGCACCGGTTCGGTCGTCGCGGCCGGGGTCCTGCTGTCGGTGTCCTCGGTGCTGGTGGTCCTCGGTCCTCCCGGACCGGTGACCCCCGCCGGCTGGGTGGCGCTGGTGCTCGTCGCGGTCCTGGTCGCCAGCGGCAGTCTCAGTGCGCTGATGCACCGGCGCAGCCGGTTCGCCTTCCACGCCGCCGTCGCCGTCGCCGTCGTCGATGTCCTGCTGCTGCTCGCCTCGGGTTCCGCGCTGGCGTCCTGAGAGGCTGCCGCTGGGCCGGGAGCCGCCCGCGAGGAGGCCGGGTCCCGCTGCCACACTGGCGCAGCGGGCGGCAGCGGACGGCAGCGGACGGCAGCTGACGGAAGCCGCCCGCCGGGGCCTGCAGCGGCCTTCAGGGTCGTGCAGGGCAGCGAAGTTCGCCGGGAGTCGTCGGGAGGAAAGGGTTGGTGCCGCCGTGGACGGAGTCGATGTGGCGGGAGCCGGTGTGGACACAGTCGGCGTGGTGGGTGCTGGCCTGATGGGTACCGGGATCGCCGTGCAGCTCGCCCTGGCCGGCTGCCGGGTCCGGGTGCTCGACAGCGAACCGGGGCGCCTCGAGCAGCTGCCTGGGACGGTGACGCGGATCCTCACGGCCCTGCGCGACGCGGGACTCGTCGAGCGGGGGGCCTCGGAGGCGGCACAGGCCCTGATCAGCGCCGACAGCGACGACGCCGCGCTGTGCGACGTCGGATGGGTGAGCGAGGCGGTGCCGGAGGTGCTGGAGCTCAAGCACGGTGTCTACGGGCGGCTCGAGGCGGTCCTCCCCGTGGACGCGGTCATCGCCAGCAACACCAGCGGCTTCCTGCCGAGTCGGCTCGGCGAGCCGCTGCGCCACCCCGAGCGTTTCCTCGTGGCCCACTTCTGGAACCCGCCCCACGCGGTGCCCCTCGTGGAGGTCGTCCCCGGAAGGGCGACCGGGCAGGACGCCATCGACCGCACGATGGACCTGCTCGGGCGCACCCGCGCCGACGTCGTCCTGCTGCAGCACGAGATCCCCGGCTTCATCGGCAACCGGCTGCAGTTCGCGTTGCTGCGCGAGGCGCTGAACATCGTGCGCAGCGGTGCGGCCACGCCCGCCGACGTCGACCGGGTGATGACGGCCTCACTCGGGCGCCGGTATGCCGTGCTTGGACCTTTCGAGACCGCGGACCTCGGTGGGCTTGACACCTTCCTCGACATCGCCTCCCATCTGATGCCGGACCTGGCCAAGGACGAGGAGGTCCTCGAAGTGCTCCGGGCGCGCGTGCAGGCCGGGGACGTCGGCTGGCGCTCGGGGCGCGGCTTCCACGACTGGCCCCCCGAGCGGTTGGCGACGGTGATCGCGCAACGGGACGCGGACCTGTTGCGCCGGGTGCGGAAGGACCGGGTGGGGGAGGACCGGGTGGGGGAGGACCGGGTGGGGGAGGACCGGGTGGGGGAGGACCGGGTGGGGGAGGACCGGGACGTGGGCCGAGGTGCTGGGACCACGTCCGGGGACGACGCCTGAATAAAGCGCCCCGGTCCGGGTACCGAACGGGTGCCGGGTCGTGAGCCAGGCATTCCCGCACCCCTGACCCCAGGAGCACGCCTCTCATGTCGGACAGCAACCCGGATATCCCGGTCCCCGGCGCACCCAGCGCCGAGGCGCCCGCCCTCCCCGAGCCCACTGAGGCCCGCGAGCCGCTACCCCCGAAGCCGGACCAGGCGGCGCCGGTCGCGGTGTCCCCGACGGGAACCCCGACCGGGGCGCCGGTGACGGCTCGAACCCAGTCCGGGGCGTACCTGACCACGGCCCAGGGGCTCCGGCTCGCCGACACCGACCACTCGCTGAAGGCCGGGCGGCGCGGCCCTACCCTGCTGCAGGACCACCACCTGCGCGAGAAAATCATGCACTTCGACCACGAGCGCATCCCGGAGCGCGTCGTCCACGCCCGGGGCGCCGGAGCGCACGGGGTGTTCCGCTCGTACGGCACAGCCGCCGCGGTCACCCGGGCCGGGTTCCTCGCCGAGCAGGTCGAGACGCCCGTCTTCGTCCGGTTCTCCAACGTCGTCGGCTCGCGCGGCTCCGCGGACGCGGTGCGCGACACCCGCGGCTTCGCGACGAAGTTCTACACCGACGAGGGCGTCTTCGACCTCGTCGGCAACAACATCCCCGTCTTCTTCATCCAGGACGGCATCAAGTTCCCCGACATCGTCCACGCAGCCAAGCCGCATCCGGACCGCGAGATCCCGCAGGCGCAGAGTGCCCACGACACCTTCTGGGACTTCGTGTCGCTGCACACCGAGGCCCAGGCGCACACCATCTGGCAGATGTCCGACCGTGGCATTCCCCGCTCGTGGCGGACGATGGAGGGGTTCGGTGTCCACACCTTCCGGTTCACCAACGCCGACGGAGAGACGTCCCTGGTGAAGTTCCACTGGAAGCCGGCATACGGAGTGCACTCCCTGGTGTGGGAGGAGGCGCAGATCCTCAACGGCATCGACCCCGACTTCCACCGGCGGGACCTCGCGGACGCCATCGAGGCGGGTGCCTTCCCCGAGTGGGAGCTCGGCATCCAGGTGCTGCCCGACTCGGCTGACCAGGAGTTCGAGGGCATCGATCTGCTCGACCCGAGCAAGCTGGTTCCCGAGGAGATGGCCCCGGTGCAGCCGATCGGGCTGCTCACCCTCAACGCCAACCCGACGAACTACTTCGCCGAGACCGAGCAGGTCGCCTTTCACCCCGGCCACCTCGTGCCCGGCATCGACGTCACCGACGACCCCTTGCTGCAGGCGCGCCTGTTCTCGTACCTCGACACCCAGCTGACCCGGCTCGGCGGCCCCAACTTCGCCCAGATCCCCATCAACTGTCCACACGCCCCCGTCAACGACATGCTGCGCGACGGCATGCACCAGACGGCCGACCACGCGGGTGTCGCGCCGTACCGGCCGAACTCCCTCGACGGCGGTGGACCCTTCGTCGCCGACGCCGGGGCGCGGGCCTTCGTCGAGGTTGCGTACCCCGTGGCGGGGAAGAAGGTGCGGCAGTCGCCCGCGAGCTTTGCCGACCACTACAGCCAGGTGCGCCAGTTCTGGCTCAGCCTGACGCCGGTTGAGCAGGAGCACACAGTCCGGGCCTACACGTTCGAGCTCGGCAAGTGCTACGAGCAGGCCGTCAAGGAGCGACAGCTGCAGTGCCTGGCGAACGTCGACCCGGTCCTGTGTGCCAGTGTCGCCCGGGGTCTGGGACTCGCGGTGCCGGAGCCCACCCAGGAGCTGGCGGACGTCCGGCCCAGCCCGGCGCTGAGCCAGCTCGGGCAGGAGTGGCCCACCACTGGCCGGGTGATCGGCATCGTCGCGGACGAGACGAGCGACCTGGACGCGGTCCGGACCGTTCTGGCGGCCATCCAGGCGGGAGGGATGGTGCCACTGGTCATCGCCCCGCACGGCGGCGTGCTGGACGGTGGGCCGGGTGAGCCGGTCACGGTCCAGCGCAGCTTCCTCACCGCCCGGTCGGTCGAGCTCGACGCCGTGCTCATCTCCTCGTCGCCCGCACCCGCTGCCGATGCGGCTGCCGACGCCCCGCCCTCCGGCACCAGCGCAGACGAAGCGGCTGACCCGGCTGGCCCGGCCGGCGCGGTGGACCCGCGGGTGACGCTACTGCTCACCGAGGCGTTCCGGCACGCCAAGGCGATCGGGGGGTGGGGAAGTGCGGCGGCTGCTCTCGACGCTGCCCACTGCGGGCGTTCGGCACCGGGCGTGGTGCTCGGGGACGACGCAGCCGCGGTACTCTCGGCCGTCGTCGACCTGCTCGCATGGCACCGGGTTTGGGAGCGCTTTTCGCCCCGACTGGCCGCACGCTAACCCCCAACGCGGAAGGAACCCATGCTCATCTTCGGGCTGCACGTCTCCAGGATCCTGATGGCCACGCCGGTCTACGTCTGTGAGCGCTGCGGGAACAACGCGGCGCACCAACTGGTGAAGCGGGTGCGCAAGTTCAGCCTGTTCTTCATCCCGTTGTTCCCCGTCGGCACGCGGTACGAGGACACCTGCACCGCCTGCGGGCGGGTCATCGACGTGTCTGCTGACCAGGCACGCGTTGCCGCCGGTGCAGCCGGTGGAGCGGCGCCGGCCGGGTACGGGCCTCGTGACGCCACGGGGTACGGACCTCAGGACTCGGCAGGACCGGGCCCGCAGGACTCGCGGTAGGACGCCCGGTCGTCAGACGGGGTGCCCGCGCCCCCCGAGCTGGCCTCCCCGTCGGGGGGTCCGACCTCGGTACCGGCGACGGGGGTACCGGGGAAGTGTCAGGATCCACGGACCCCGTCGCCACTGCGGACGTATCGCTTCCGGAACTGTGCGACCCTCCTCGGGTGGACCACGGGAACCCCACGGCGCGGACACTGCTGTGCCTCGAGCTGCTGCAGGACAACCCCGGCATCACTGCCGACCGGCTCGCCGGCCCAGACGACTGAGGCGCTCGCCGCCGTTCCGCCGGAACGCGGGTCGCCAGCTGAGACGAGTGGTCGTGGGCGAGGAGCCCGGTGCCCGTGTCCTCTTGCGCGTCCTCTTGGTTGCCGATAATCGACATTATGTCACTTCACTCGTCGCATCGGGAACCAGGTCGGCCTGAAGGATGCACTCCCCTCCCCGGGTCGCGCTCTCCACGCAGCTGGCTCAGGTGGCTCCGGGCTGAGACCGTGGTGCTCGGCTGCGCCGCGACCAGACGGCCACCGTGCGCGAGGTCATCAAGGGCCTGACCGACGAGACACAGATTGCGGACCGTCCCCGGCTCAGCCGCTGAACGTCACGTCCTTCGTCTCCATCACCCCGGCAGTGCGTCCGGGTGCCGTCTGGTCCTGCCAGTAGAGGTTCGTGTGTGCGATGACCTGCTCCGGCGGTGGAGCTCCCCACGCGCTGTGGTCCTCCGTCGTGTGCGCGTCACCGACGAGCGTGACGTCATACCCACGTGCGAGGGCGCCATGAATCGTTGACCGGATGCAGGCATCGGTCTGCGCGCCGGCCACGACCAGGCGTCCGACTCCTGCCCGGGCCAGCACCTCCTCCAGGTCTGTGTCCTCGAACGAGTCGCCGAACCCCTTGTGCACCAACGGCTCTGACTCCCTGGGGGCCAGCTCCGGGACGTACTGCCAGGCATCACTCCCCTTCTCCAGCTGCTCGTCAGCGTGCTGGACCCAGACGATCGGGACACCCTCCTCGCGAGCCCTGTCGACGAGCGCGCTGATGTTGGCCACGACGGCGTCGCGCTGGTGTGCATCCGCCACGACACCCTTCTGGACGTCGATCACCGTCAGGGCGGTGTTGGGTCGGTCTGACAGCGTCGTCATGCGATCCCCTTGCTGGTCGGACGGGCTCACAACCCGAGGACCACGGTACGCCGGCCCATTGACGAACCAACTGGTCCAACCGATGTCAGTGCCGGCGTCCTTGGCGGTTCGCCGAGGTATGCCGTGGCGGTCGCCGTGCTTGCGGCCGAGGTGGCCGGTAGGTCGCACAGATTGCGGCGGAGGCTGCCGGGGGGGAAAGTGGTCGGAAGGTCGCACAGTTTCGCCCTGGCGGGCTGCGCGGGCGCGAATGTGGTCGGAAGGTCGCACAGTTTCGCCCTGGCGGGCTGGGCGGGCGCGAATGTGGTCGAAAGGTCGCACAGATTGCCGGTCGACGGCGGCAACGGGGGCGAATGTGGTCGGAAAGTCGCACAGTTTCGCCCTGGCGGGCTGGGCGGGCGCGAATGTGGTCGAAAGGTTGCACAGATTGCCGGTCGACGGCGGCAACGGGGGCGAATGTGGTCGGAAGGTCGCAGAGATTGCGGTGAACTGTGCCAACGCGGGGTGTCGTCCGGATGGTGGATCGCTTGGAACCATGACAAACTATGGCGAAATCCTCCCGTAGGATTGGGTTGTCGCGGTCCTCGGCGACGCCGTGACGAAAGGTTGCCCGGATGCGTCGGCGGTTCTCAGTGCTTGCCATGGCCGCCGTGTTCGGTCTCAGTCTCGGCGTCCCCGTCAACTCCGCGTCCGCCGCGGCACCGGTGACCGCGCCGGCCCCAGGGCAGGCGGCACTGGGCACGACCGCTCGCACGCCGACGGCCGACCCTGCTCCCACCCCGGGCCCGGCCACGGCCCCAGCGAGATCCGCCGGCTCACCCGCTTCCCCGGGGTCGCAGGGCGCCACCCGCCGGGTCGAACGGGCGTGTCCGGACAACGGACCGAGGCTCACGTGCCACGCCGTCCGCCAGGTCGACCCGGCACCCCCCAGCGTGGCGCCGAACGCGAGCACGGCCACCCCGGCGGCGGTCCCCGCGGGGTACGGCCCAGCCGACCTGCGCAGCGCGTACAACCTCACCAGCACCGGCAGTGGCGCGATGACCGTGGCCATCGTGGACGCCTACGACGGCCCGACCGCCGAGTCGGACCTTGCGCAGTACCGGTCCACCTACGGCCTGCCGCCCTGCACCACCGCCAACGGCTGCTTCCGCAAGGTCAACCAGAGCGGCCAGGTCTCTCCGCTGCCCAAGGCGGATCCCGGCTGGGCCAGCGAGATCGCCCTCGACCTCGCCATGGTCTCCGCGACCTGCCCGAACTGTCGGATCCTGCTCGTCGAGGCCAACTCGCCGACCATCGGCAACCTCGGCACGGCCGTCAACACCGCCGTCCGGCTCGGGGCGAAATTCGTGTCCAACAGCTACGGTGGCCCCGAAGACGGCTCGGAGAACAGCTACGACGCGAGCTACTACAACCACCCCGGCGTCGTCGTCACCGCCAGCACCGGCGACAACGGCTATGCCGCGGGTGTGAGCTACCCGGCCTCCGGCAAGGGCGTGACCGCGGTGGGAGGCACCTCGCTGTTCCGCTCGAACACGCCCCGGGGCTGGTCCGAGTCAGCGTGGAGCGGCGCCGGTTCCGGCTGCTCGATCTCGGTGGCCAAGCCCGCCTTCCAGTCCGGACTCGCCACCGGCTGCGGCAACCGCGCCGAGGCGGACGTGTCCGCGGTCGCCGACCCGCAGACGGGGGTGGCCGTCTACCAGACGTACGGCGCCCCGACCAGCGGCTGGCAGGTCTACGGCGGGACCAGTGCCGCGGCACCGATCATCGCCTCCATCTACGCCCTCGCCGGCAACCCCGGGTCGGCGGACTCACCGAACGCCTACCCCTATGCCCGGCGCGGCAGCCTCAACGACGTCACGAGCGGCAGCAACGGCCCGTGCACCCCCGCTCCGACGGTGCTGTGTACGGCCGGGCCCGGCTACGACGGTCCGACCGGACTGGGCACCCCCATCGGGACCGGTGCCTTCAGCTCGTCGAGCAGCCCGATCGTGACCCACTACAACGCCCTCGGCGGTTCCGGATCCTACCTCGGCAGCCCCGTCGGCGGCGAGTACGCCGTGGCCGGCGGCCAGGGGCAGAACTACACCGGCGGCGCGATCTACTACTCGCCCGGCACCGGTGCCTGGGCGGTGCACGGCGCCATCCTCGGCTCCTACCAGTACCTCGGCGGTCCCGCCGGGTCCCTCGGCTTCCCGACGACCGACGAGACGGGCACCCCCGACGGGGTGGGCCGCTACAACCACTTCGCCGGCACCGGCACCTCGGGGATCTACTGGACCCCCTCCACCGGCGCCCACGCGGTGCTCGGCGCGATCTACGGCAAGTGGGCCAGTCTCGGCTGGGAAGGTGGCCCGCTCGGCTACCCGACTACCGACGAGATCGGCACCGCCGACGGGGTGGGCCGTTACAACCGCTTCACCGGCGCCGGCGCCTCGGCGGTCTACTGGACCCCGGGGACGGGCGCCCACTCGGTGCGCGGCGCGATCTACAGCGTCTGGGCTGGTCTGGGCCTGGAGCGCGGACCGCTGGGCTACCCGACCACCGACGAGACCGGCACTCCCGACGGGATCGGCAGCTACAACCACTTCACCGGCACCGGGATGTCCTCGGTCCACTGGTCCCCCAGCACCGGCGCGCACGCCGTGTACGGAGCCATCTACGGCCGGTGGGCCTCCCTCGGCTGGGAGGGCGGCTCGCTCGGCTACCCGACCACGGACGAGTACGCCATCGGCGGCGGACGGCGCAGCAACTTCGTCCGCGGCTA
>JAABUR0100006657.1_pt1 | contig 13998 bp, 17 predicted proteins | sample 5560091 | NCBI WGS metagenome assembly JAABUR01 (sample SAMN10711879, study PRJNA513375) | rock metagenome | isolation source: Antarctica rocks | place: Antarctica: Victoria Land, University Valley sud
CGAGGGGTGCGGGGCACGGCTCGCGGCGGCTGGGACGCATCCTTTCAGCGATGCCGTTTCGCAGCCGATCACGGCTGACGAGCGTTACCGGCAGGTGGAGGAGCGCATGGGCTGGACGGCCCGGATGGAGGCGTTCGGATCGCCGCTCGTCGTTGAGACCTTGCCCGACCCTCGCCCCGGCGCCGGCGAGGTCGTGGTCGACGTCGTCGCCGCGCCGGTTCCTTCCTACGCGGACGAAGTCCTCAGCGGTGCCAGGCAGCATCCGTTGCTGCTGCCGTTGGCTACCGGGGTCGGGGCGGTCGGGTGTGTACGCGCCGCGGGACCGGATGCGACGCGCATCGGCCCCGGGGAGTGGGTATTCTGCGATCCCACCGTGCGCTCGCGCGACGACGCGGTCTCCCCCGACGTCATGCTGCAGGGCTGGATCGCTCCCGGCGAGGGCGCGCAGCGCCTGCAGGCGCACTTCCGCAACGGGCCGTTCGCCGAGCGGATGCTGATGCCCATGGAGAACGCGGTCCGGCTCGGAGATCTCGATTCGGCGGACGCGGGGCGCTGGTGCACGTTGGGCACGTTCCTCGTTCCGTACGGCGGCCTGCTCGCGGCCGACCTGCGGGCGGGGGAGACCGTCCTGATCAGCGGCGCGACCGGACATTTCGGCGGCGGGGGAGTCGCGGTGGCGCTAGCGATGGGCGCGGGCCGCGTCGTCGCGCCCGGCCGCAACGGGGCGGTCCTCGAAGACCTGGCCCGCCGGTTCGGGCCCCGCGTGGCGATTGTCGAGCTCTCGGGAGACGAGGGCGAGGACCGGGAACGTATGAGCCGGGCAGCGCAAGGACCGGTCGACGAGGTCCTAGACATTCTGCCCCCGCTGCCGGACGCGGCGCCGGTGCGCGCCGCGGCGATGACGGTGCGGCCCCACGGCACCGTGGTGCTGATGGGCGGCCTCCGCGTGGGGCTGGAACTGCCGTACAGTCATCTCATGCGCAACTGTGTCACCGTGCGCGGCCAGTAGATGTACCCCCGCGATGCGCCGGCGCGGCTCGTCGCCCTCGTCCGGTCGGGTCTCCTTTCCCTGGACAGTTTCGAGGTGACGGGCTTTGGGCTAGATCGCGCCAACGAGGCCGTGGCGCACGCGGCGGCAGAGGGCGGCCCGTTCCGGCTCACGGTCGTCCAACCGTGACGCCCCGCAAGCCACGCGCCCACCAAGTAGGGAAGTAGTCCGTGCCCGACGCCCGCGGCGACGCGATGAGCCCGCTTGAGGAAGGGGTAAGGGCTGCCGCGCCCCCCGCGGCCTCGCCCGAGACACAGGGCGCGACGGAAGCGTATTTCGATGGCAAGGGCGAGTCGCGCGCTGAGGACCGAGCATACGACCCGAACGCGCGGGCGCGGCTTCGGCGCCTCCCCGGAGACCTTACGGGCCTTGCCCGAAGGAGGCCATACCGCGTGGGTTGCCAGAACGGGCCACGTCTCGCGTTTGCGCGGTTCGCGTGTAAAGATTAGGGGCGTGGCACGAGGAACCCAAGAAGCACGACCGAAGCCCGGACGGCCGAGGAGCGCCGAGGCCGACGGAGCGATCCTGGGGGCGGCCCTCAAGCTCCTCGGCGAGCGGGGGTACACCAACATGTCCATCGACCAGGTCGCCGCCGAGGCGGGGGTGAGCAGGGCCACCGTCTACCGCCGCTACCGCGACAAGGCGGACTTGGTCACCGAAGCGGTGGCCTCCCGCTACGGCTCCGAGGAAGCCCCCGACACCGGCAGCACCTACTCCGATCTCCTCGAACTTGTGAGGCAGGGAAGGGCCAAGCTAGAGGGCGAAGCGGGGATGCCGCTGGCGGGGGTGCTCCTGGTGGAGGGACCGCACGACCCCGATCTGATCGCCTCGTCCAGGGAGCGCGTGATCCTGCCGCGCCGCAAGCGGTACAGGCTCGTGTTGGAGCGGGGCTTGAGACGCGGCGAGATCAGGACGGGGACCGACGTGGAAGCTGTCATCGACGCCCTGATCGGCGCCTACTACGCTCGGCACCTCTCCGGACTACCCGCCGACGAGGGATGGGCGGAGCGGGTGCTGAGAGAGTTTTGGCTGCCGTTGGGCGCCGAGACCAACGATTAGTCATCCGTGCGTTGAGAATTTTTCTCGGCCCGCATTGCGGCCACCGTACAATCTTCTCGCTTTCATGCGATGACCAAGGGGCCGCTCGCCCGGCCGGGTCAAGCCCGGCGGCAAGGCCTTAGAGGGCATCCAGGTAGGGGGAAAGCACCCCCTGGAGCGCCACAGGCGCCTTCCTCGACCGGGCGGCGTAGCCTTCCAGACCGAGGGCCTTCAGCCACCCGCCCTCGCCCAACACCTCGTCGAGCGCGAAGAGCTTGAGCTGCGGAGGACGGTACCTCGTGGCGAACAGACGCGGGTTGGTCACGGCCCCCAGCCTCGGGGCGCCGGGCGAGAAGGAGACGTCGTAGCGCGAAAGCGTGTCCCCGCCGTACTCTACGACCAGGCGGGTCCCCGACCCCGAGGACCGCCGAGGCGTGATCGCCGAGATCACCGAGGAGAGCCGCCGCCACGACGAGGGCCTCGGGCTGCTGGGAGGGGGCGCGGACCCTTAGGACGAGCAGAGTTTTGCCCGTTTGGTTAACCGGAGTACCGCACACAAGGGAACGGAGAGGATCCGTCCCGGAAAGAAAGGATTAGCCCAAATGCCAACGAATGCAGCTGCGTGGCTCGGAGCGAAGCAGGCCAAACTTGAGGTCAAGCCCGCGCCCTACACGCACCCGCGCGAGAACGAGATCGTCGTCAAGAACCACGCAGTCGCCATCAACCCCCTCGATTGGATGAAACAGGTCGTCGGCAACCTCACCTATTCCTGGATCAAATACCCGTCCGTCCTCGGCCATGATCTCGCGGGCGAGGTCGTCGAGGTCGGGACAGCCGTCACCCGTTTCTCCGTGGGCGACCGTGTTCTCGGGCATGCCTGTTCGTCCTTCGGCTTCTGTCGTCCAGCGTGTCGAGTCAGGTGAAGTTCCGGAAGAGGCGCATTCGCACGAAGTTCATCTTCGGTAACTCCCTGATGGACAACGAGGTCAGCAAAGTCATCTACGAAGATTTCCTGCCTAAGGCCCTCGCGGACGGCCGCTACCTTGCCGCCCCGGACCCCTACGTTGTCGGGAAGGGTCTCGAGTACGTACAGGCCGGGTTAGACGCTCAAAAGCAAGGCGTATCCGCCAAGAAGGTGATCGTCTCTTTGTGAGCCCGCTTGGCTCGATGAGCCGCCTCTTCGACCTCGTGTCCGGTCAAGTCGAGCGAACCGTAACCCCCTAGCAGGCCTCAGGAGGAACTATGTCACAGGTCAACAGCACAATTCTCGTCATCGGGGCCTCGGGCTTCCTTGGTCGGCACATCGCACAGGCACTGCTCGCAGACGGGCGCACGGTCCGCTGCATGGCTCGTGATACGACCCGCGTTCAAGACTTGGCTGACGCCGGGTGTGAGGTTGTCCAAGGCGACATACTGGATGCCGCGTCGGTGGAGCATGCGCTGGAGTCCGTCCAAGCAGCGTATATTTGCATCCACACGCTTTCGCCCCAAGGAGCGAACTCGTCGGTCCAGGACTTCATGGGTGTGGAGAAAACAGGCTTGCAGAACATCGTGAGGGCATGCGAGACGCACGGTGTGCGTCGCCTGATCTACGTCACATCCATCGGCATCGCGCCCGACGCGCCGAGCGCCTGGTTACGCGGGCGCTGGCAGACGGAGCAGTTCCTGTTCAACAGCGGTCTCGACGTTTCCGTCATCCGACCCGGTATGATCGTCGGGCGGGGTGGTACCGGCTTCGATGCGATCGTCAGCGGGGCCAAGAGGCCTGTCGCGATCGGACTGGGCAGCGGCAAGCAGAGAATGCGTACGGTCGCCGTAGACGACTTGTCCTACTACCTGGTCGGCGTGCTTGACGACCCGCGGTCCTTCGGCCACCACTACGACGTGGGCTCCGACGACGTCCTGACGACCGACCAGATGACCGACATTGCCGCGGAATGTCTCGGCCGGCGCCATCCAGTCAAGATCCATGTCCCGCGTACGTTGCTCGGTCTGTTCGCGCCGCTGATCGAACGGGTGAGCAGAATGCCTCGCGGTTCCTTCAAAGGCTTAGTGGACAGCCTGCCGGTCGACATGAACGGCGATCCGACGCCGATCCGGACGATCCTCAGTCGCTCGCCTCAGTCCTACCGCCAGGCAGTGAAGCGCGCACTGGGTTAATCGCCGCCTCTTCGTCTTCGGCCCCGGTTGGGTCGAGGCTGGCATAGCCAGTTGCAGAGAGCGAGCGGCGATTCGCGCCCCAGTAGCGAGGCCGGGTCGGAGCTTGTCAGCCACATAACCTCACCGCGCAGCGTCAAGCACTGGAGGCGATGGGTGTCACGCCGAAACGGGTGTACGTCGATCAGGATATGACCGGCACGAACCGGGACCGGACGGGATTGCGGCAAGCTCTTGCGGCGACACGCGCCGGTGACACTCTGGTCGTGACCAAGCTCGACCGGCTCGCTCGGTCGATCCGCGACGCGCGTGACATCGTTGACGAGCTCACCGCAAGCGAGGTCAAGCTCCAGAGATCGGTGCCCACCGTTCACGACCCGCACGATCCCGTCGGCAGACTGCTGTTCAACGTCTTGGCGATGGTCGCGGAGCTCGAAGCAGACCTCATCCGGACCCGCACTCGCGAGGATATGGCCGTGGCGAGGGCCAAGGGCAAGCCCAAGCTCTCCATCGCCCAGGAGAAGCACCTGCTGATTCTGCACGGCGCTGGGGAGCACACGTCCACGGAGATCGCCGAGCTCTTCGGCGTCTCCCGCGCAACCGTCTACCGAGCCATCGAACGCGCCAGCAAGACGAAGTAGCGCCGGTGCTGTCCGCGGCTCCCTCAACGGTCCTACTAACCTCGCAACTCGAGGTGGTGCGCTGACCGGTTGAGACCGCCGCCTATTTCGGGCAGGTTCGGGAATTTAACTGACAATTCATGCTCCTTTAACCCGGTCCTTCGAATAGTTCCGTAGACTTGCTCGTGGTACGGACTTTCGGCTCTGTATTGCCGGAATCGGGACGAATGACTTTACAAATTGGAGGTTCACTTGAGAGATCAGAATAGCTGGAACAGCTTCTACGTTGACCGGCGCGATTTCTTGAAGTATTCGCTGGCGACGGGTGTCGTGATGTGGGCCGGGTCCGTAGTCCCCGGTGGGGTCGGGGTGGCCCCGGCGGAGGCCGCGGAGCTTTTCGAGGTGAAGAAGTTCAATCCGGGACGATATCCGCAGAGCGTGGCCTCCGGAGATCCCAGACCGAACGGCATCGTGCTCTGGACCCGTATCTTGACTCAGAAGACGGGTACGTTGCGGGTGGCTTATGAGATAGCGCGGGAGGACGATACGAGGTTCGCGAACCCCGTGCTGCGCGGCGTGGCGGAGACGAGCCCCGCCAGAGACTACACTGTCAAGGTCCAGATCAAGCGGGCCGAACTAAAGCCTTTCCGTAAGTACCGCTACCGCTTCATCTACAACGGAGAGTCGAGCAGGACCGGACATTTCAAGACGCTCCCGGCTCCGGACGCGGACGTCTCGAAGGTCCGCTTCGGCTACGTCTCCTGCCAGGACTACACGAACGGCTACTACAACGCCTACTACCACCTGGCGCGGGAGAGCGAGCTGGACTTCGTGGTCCACCTGGGCGACTATATGTACGAGACGGTAAGCTCCGACAGCTTTCAGGGCGGCGGTCCGCCGGAGAGGCAGTTCACCTTCCCGGACGGCGGCGACGAGAGCCTGACGCTCAAGGACTACCGGCGCGCGTACAAGAAGTACAAGCAGGACCGGAACCTGCAAGTGATACACGAGAAGTACGCGGTGATCCAGATCTGGGACGACCACGAGTTCGCCAACGACGTGTACCAGATCTACGCCCCCGACCAGGGCGGGACCGACGCGACCCCCAGCAGGAACCCGAAGCGCCGCGAGGCCGCGAGCCGCGCCTGGGCCGAGTTCAATCCGGTGGGTGTCACCTACGACGCCGCGAAAGGTCCGCTGGATGACATCGTCATCTACCGCTCCTTCGACTTCGGCAACCTCGTATCGCTCGTAATGACCGACGAGCGGCTCTACCGGGACGGTCCGCCTGCCGGCAACGAAACGCAGGACCGCTACGTCACCCCCGGCACCGGGGCCGAGGAGGCCGAGGGCCGCACCATGCTCGGCGACGGCACGCCCACCCAGGACAACCTGCCCCGCCCCGACCAGCTCGAATACTTCCTGGGGAAAGTGTTGCAGTCGAACAAGAAGTGGAAGCTCTGGGGCAACGAGGTAACGTTCATGCAGATCAAAGTGGCGAACTCCTACCTCGGCGACGGCAACGTATTGCCGACCGTGGACCCGGCCACGGCCCCCGATGGCGTCTACATCACCCTGGACCAGTGGGACGGCTACCAGGCGGAGCGGCGCAAGATCACACAGCAGATCCGGGACGCCAACATCCGAAACTTCGTCACCATCACCGGCGACATCCACTCCTATATAGCGGGCTATATAAAAGAAGACTACGATAACCCCCTGAGCACGGGCGACAATCGTCCCATTGGGGTGGAGTTGGTGTGCGGTTCGATCACCTCCTCCAACCTGAGCGAGATAGCGAGCCTCGGCTTCGGCGCAGCACCCGCCCCGGACGTCGGCGAGTTCACTGTTTCGGTCACGGGCAGCAACCCACACATAAAGTACTTCAACTCCAACGACCACGGCTACAACCTGATGGAGATCACCAAAGACTCGGTCCTCTGCACCATGAAGCGGGTCACTCCCATCATCCCCGACGAGGAGAACCGCGGAAGCGGCATCAAAGAATCGAACCCAAAGAACACCAAGAGCGAGGTGCTCAGGAAGCTCAGGGTCCGGGAAGGGGAGGTCTTGATCTACGACGAGACCAACGGAACCCCGGTGCCGCTAACCCCCTGATAGGGTCTCCCCGCACCGGATCATGCTATACCTTCTATCTCAACCGTTAGAGAAGGAGGGTCCATGCAGGGCGAGCTTACAGTGGAATTGGGCGAGAATCTGAAGGTCGCGCCTCTGGGCGTCGGGGCCTGGGCGTGGGGTACGACGAGGCTTTGGGGCTATGGTAGCGAATACGGGCGGCGGGAGGTCGGAGAGGCTTTCCGGGCGAGCATGGAGAGCGACGTAACGCTCGTGGATACGGCGGAGATCTACGGCAACGGCGCGTCGGAGCGGATCGTCGGCGAACTGTTACGCGAGGGCGGTTTCGAGGGAAAACCGGTGATCGCCACGAAGTTCGCCCCGCTCCCCTACCGCCTGAGCGCCCGCTCGCTCCTGTCGGCGGTGGATAAAAGCCTGGAACGACTCGGGGTCCAGGCGATTGACCTGTACCAGATCCACTTCCCAAATCCGCTCCTGAAGATAGAGAGCCTCATGGACGCCCTGGCCGAAGCCGTGAAGCAGGGCAAGGTCCGCGACGTGGGAGTCAGCAACTATAACGCGGAGCAGATGCAACGGGCGCACACGAGGCTCGACTACCACGGCGTGCGGCTCGCCTCGAACCAGGTCCAATACAACCTTCTGAGCCGCGCCCCCGAGACGAACGGCGTCCTCGAAACCTGCCGCGAACTCGGCGTCACGCTCATCGCCTACAGCCCCATCGCGCAAGGGTTGCTCACCGGCAAGTACCGCCCCGGCGTGAAGCCCTCCGGCCTCGTGCGGCGGGCGGGACGCGCGTTCGGCGAGAGGAACCTCAAGAAGGTCGAGCCGGTGGTGGAGATCCTGCGTGAGATCGGCGAGGCTCACGAAAAAGAGCCCGCCCAGGTCGCTCTGAACTGGCTCATCACACACCAGAATACGCTCCCCATCCCCGGCGCGAAGAACGCGAATCAGGCCCGCCAGAACGCGGGCTCTCTAGGATGGTCGCTCACCGAAGAGGAGGCCGGAAAGCTGGACCTGGCGACGCTAGGCTGGCGTTAAGCCTTCCCCTCGGCGGCGTACTCCTTCAGGAAGCCCTCAAAGAGGCGCATGTGGCCTTGCTCGTCACGCAGGATGTCTATGACCATGTCCTGCGTCACCTGATCCACGCTGTCCGTCACCTCGATGAGGTGCGTATAGTGCTCGATGGCCCCTCGCTCGGCTTCGATCACGCCCTTGATGACATGCACCACGTCCGTCTGGTTCTCCGGCGGCTGCAGGAACGTCTGCTCCGCCTTGAACTCCAGCGAACTCGGCACTACTCCATACAACTCCTTAATGCGCGCCGCGAAGTCCTGCGCGTGCCCAAGCTCCTCCTGAATGTCCGGCATCAGCGAGTCCTTGACCTGCTGCGCCCTCACGCCATCGGGGTTGGTTGAGTTGGTGACGTAGTTGATGATTGTTTCGAGTTCCATGAAGTACGACTTCTTCAGAAGCTCGACGATCTCCTCGCGCTTGGCGGTCAGCGCATCCGAGAGGATGCCCTCGCTGCCGCGGTTAGTTTCCATTGTCCGGATCTCTCCCTCTGTAAATAGCGTTGAGCGCATTCTTACAGACGCTCACCGCCATGTAAACGCTGCTACTCGGGGTCTCCCACGCCGCCGATGCAGCGGTTGCCGGAAAGGGGAGCTATCTCGCTGATCCTGAACTGGCTCACGAACTGCCTGAGCCGAGGATCATCCGCACTCTTGAGCTTGAGCTGATTTCTCCATGCGGTGACTACCACGGGCGTCGGCAAGCCAGGATACGGGCTCACTATCACGTAGTTCTCGTCACCGTAGCCGCGCAGCGTCTGGATTTGATCCGCCGAAAGGTTCGGTCGGTAGGAGATCCAGACTACCCCGTGATCCATGCTGTGAACGGCGGTCCTGTCGTCTATGGGCTTCGAGTAGAAACCACAGTTCTGCCAGATGGGCGCATGGTCCCCATTCGTTGGAGGACGCTGCTCGTATTCGATCTTCCCCTCCACGCTACGGTTAGTCGTCGCCGGATAGGTCTTCACATCTCGCGGCGGGTTCTCCGGCGCGGGCCGGGCCGGGTCCGGCTGTTTCCCATCCGCAGGCGTCATGTTCGTGATCTCCTTCGGCCCGACCTTTGCCTTTGCCGGCGTGAGCCCCTGCTCGATGGTAGTCTCCTCCATCGCAGTCGTCTCCCGGACAGTGCGCTCCGCCTCGGTCTTCGCTGACGCGTCCGAAGTCCTCTTCGTATCCTCCGGCGCGTTGCCCGCAGAGTCCTTACCAGTGCAAGACGCGATGATGAGTACGAAAAATAAACTCGTGAATACGAGGCAAAGCCCGCGCATGAAATCCTCCTTGAATAAATCGCATCTTCTTTTATACGATCTGGAGGGTACTGTGGATCTTCGAGCGGCCGTTCTTACGCAGCGGGCTTGATGCAGCCTGGAACGTCGTGGGATGGACTGTTCATGGCGCGGCTCACGGGGTATGCTTCCATCTCTCCGGCGGGATAAGACTCCAGGATAGACTCTAGCGCTTCCCTCTCGTCAAAGTCGTGGTCCAGCCACAGCGGGTAGTTTTCTGGAGGAAGAATGACGGGCATCCGGTTGTGGATCCCGCGCACGAGGCCGTTTGGCTCCGTGGTAAGGATGGCGCACGAGCGGACCTCATCTCCATCTCTACCCCAACTCTCCCACAGTCCGGCGAAAGCGAAGGGGCGCTCGTCTTTCATCCTGATGTAATACGGTTGCTTGCCGCTCTCCATCCTTCGCCACTCGTAGAAACCGTCGGCCAGGATCAGACAGCGCCGCTCCCTGAACGCTTTCCTGAAAGAAGGTTTCTCTGCCACGGTCTCCGAGCGGGCGTTTATCATGCGCGCCCCGATCTCCGGGTCGTCGGCCCAGGATGGCACGAGACCCCACCGCAGCATCTCCAGCTTCCTCGCCTCACCCTCGGCGACCACGGCAGCGATGTTTTGGGTAGGCGCGACGTTGTAGCTCGGTGGGATCGAAGCCGGATACTCACCGATCTCGAACTGTCTCGCCAACTCGTCTACCGAGGTAGCGAGCGTGTATCTTCCGCACACGGTTTCTAGCCTCCCTGGATAATTTGGCTCTCAGTGTCTCTAATAAATTCTACTGGAGAAACTCCGAAATCCTCTATCCAATAAGGAGCGGGAAGCAAAAGCGCAGCTTAGACGCTGGCCCCTCCTGCATCATCCCGTTCCTCCAGAATGTCTTCGACCTGCCGCGCGGCGTCTGATATTACCACCCGGATACGGCGCAGCTTGTCCTTGTTCAGCCGTCCGCCGTGCATCTCGCGCCCGAAGAGCTTGCCGAGACTCGTGATCTCATGCCGCATCTCGTGCAACTCGGCTCCGATCTCGGGGTCCCAGCCTCCGCCGACCCGGCTCCAGATTTCCTCGACGGAGCGGCGGTTTTCCTCCAGGAACTTGTGTCCCTCGGCGGTGACTTCGTAGGTTTTCTTGCCGTCCCGCTGTGTGGCGCTCACGTAGCCCAGATCCTCCAGGAGTTGCAGCGTAGGGTAGACCGAGCCGGGACTCGGAGAATAGAATCCTCGGAACTTGTCTTCTAGAGCCCGGATCACCTCATACCCATGAGAAGGCTTCTCGGCGAGTAAATTCAAGATGACGTACTTCAAGTCCCCCTTCTCGAACATACGTCCCCGACTCCTCGGGTCGTGTCCAAACCCTCCCCACGGTCCCGGCCCAAATGGCCCACGCTTCATACGCCGTCCAAACATAATCTCTACCTCCTTGAGTAGATGCTCCGCGACTCCGGTCAATCCGTTAGCTCGCGCCGGTCGTGCTCCCACAGTGAATATCCCAACCTGCCTTCGTGAGCACGCACCTCTATGTGTCCGCCCTTCGCCAATTCGGAGAGCAGCCGGTCCGCCTCCGACACACTGAGCGAAGTCTCCAGCGCCGCCCGCGCCGGTGTCACCTCACCGCACCGGGAGAGCGCCTCCAGAAGTTCCTTCTCCTTGCGCTCCTCCACCACCGGCCCACGTCTCTCCAACAGTCCCCCCACACCCCTGACGGAAGAAACGATTGCCGGCACCAATACGAAAGGAACCAGCCAGAAAAGCAAAAAGAACGGAAAGAAATGAAACGACCCCACCACGGAGAGCAAGATCATTCCCGCAATTACTAGACCCACCACCATAACCGGAGATCCTCGCCGCCTGCCCATGTAACCCGTTCTGCCCCAACCGTACATCTCGCCTCCGTTCCCGATTCCGCGTGTTGGGTTTTTAGCAGTATATCACGATATATCGTGATATAGCCTGAATAATTTAGTGTTTTTCGGGTTGCGTATTCTCATAAGTTCCCTATCCATAAACGATCAACGAGTTGACAGACTTTTGTTTACTTTATAGTATATACTTGTCGATAAACATAAGCTATGTGGAGAGAAGGAAAATGGGCGCCATTTCGGTATCGAAGTTGACGAAATCCTACGGCGACAACGTCGCCTTGACCGACATGAGCTTCAAGGTCGGTGTGGGCGAGACGGTGGCGATCCTTGGACCCAACGGCGCGGGCAAGACAACCACCGTGGAGATCTTGGAGGGGTTCCGACACCGCAGCGGTGGGCGGGTGAGCGTGCTCGGCGAGGATCCCGAAGAGGCTGGGCGTTCGTGGCGGGCGCGGCTGGGACTGGTGCTACAGGCGACCAGCCTCGATGAGCAACTGACGATTAGGGAGGAGCTTGGCCTTTACGCTGGGATGTACCCGAAGCCCAGGTCGGTGGACGAGGTTCTGGAAATGGTCGGCCTCGTCGACGAAGCCGACCAGCGCATCGGTACGCTTTCGGGGGGACAGAAGAGGCGAGTGGATCTGGGGCTCGGGATCGTCGGGAGCCCAGAGTTGCTCTTTTTAGACGAGCCGACCACGGGCTTCGATCCAGCAGCGCGCCGCGCGGCGTGGGAGACCATCGAGCGATTGTGTGAAGGCGGCCTGACGGTTGTGCTGACGACCCACTACCTGGAAGAAGCCGAGAGGCTAGCCGACCGCGTGGTCGTGGTGGTCGGAGGCCGGGTCGTTGCCGACGCCCCACCGGAGGAGGTCAGCGGTCTGGCCGGGCACGGAAGCATCGTCCGCTTCCCGATTCCAAAAGGCGCCAGGTTACCAGCAACCCTACCCGGAGACATGATGCTCGAAGACGGATGGGCGACGCTCAGGACCGGCGACCTCGCGCCGGCACTCGGAGAGCTGCTCGAGTGGGCGCGGGAGCGGGAGGTAGACCTGAACCAGCTGACGGTGAGCCAGCCCACCCTGGAGGACGCGTACCTCACCCTCACCGTCGGCGGGGGCAACGAAGGGAGATCCCATGAAGACGCATGACCTAAAAACGGACGGGTCAGAGAGGACGCATCAGCCGCTCCCCGGATCGGAGCGCGTCCTGCTCGGGCAGTTCGGCTACCAACTGAGGCTGCTCGCCCGCACGCCGCGCGCCGCCTTTTCGGCGTTCCTTCTCCCCGTGCTTTTGCTCGTAGCCTTCCACCTGGCGGGGTCGTACTCCGGGAGCGCGGGCCTCGCCCTCGTCGGGGGGCTCACCGCTTTCGGGGTCATCATGACCGCGTACGCGACGCACGCCGGCAGCGTGGTCGCCGCCCGCGAGCGGGGCGTGCTCAAGCGGCTGCGCGGTAGCCCGCTGCCACCCTGGGCCTACTTTGCCGGGAGCATCCTCGCCACTACTGCCCTATGTCTGCTAAGCGCCTCCGTCACCCTACTCGTGTCCCGGCTGCTGGGCATGCCAGTGCGATTTGTAGAGGCTCCCGCTCTGCTCTTGGTGGCGCTCTTGGGCGCTCTTTCCTGGGCGGCGCTCGGTACTGCGGTCACGGCGTTCATCCCGGATGCCGGGTCGGCAGGGCCGCTGCTTTCGGCTACCTATCTGCCGGTGGTGTTCGTTTCAGGCGTCTTCATCCCCGTCGGCGCCGAACCCGGCTGGCTCGCCACCGTCGCGGGATGGTTGCCAGCCGAGCCGCTCATCCACGCCCTGAGCGCGACCCTGCAAGCCTCTGACCCCGGCGTTCCAGTGCCGCCGGCAAGCGACTTGCTGAGCAGCGCGCTGTGGGCCGCGGCCGGTCTCTGCCTCGCGCTGCGACGCTTCCGGTGGGAGCCGTGTGGCGGCGAACACAAAGAGTCCGCAGGGCACGTGGCGAGAGAGCCTGTCACACGATGACCCACTCCGACGAACATCAGTCTGCGAGTAACAGCGGAAAAAAGCCGAGTCGCCAACTGATGCCGCGAGCCGAACGCCGGGGTCAGATCCTTGCGGCGGCCAAACGCGCGTTCGTGCGGAACGGCTTCGCCGCTACCGGACTCGAAGAAGTCGCCCAGGAGGCCGGGATCACCAAGGTGCTCATCTACCGGCACTTCGATTCCAAGGCTGACCTCTACCGGGCCGCACTCGATGACGCACGGTCGGGGGTCCGGTCCGCCACCGGGGGGGAAGACCAACTGGGAGAGGAGAGCTTAGGTGCGCTCGTGGCCGTCGCGAGCGAGGACCCCGATGGCTTCCGGTTGCTGTTCCGCCACGCTGCCCGGGAAGCCGAGTTCCGGTCCTACGCCGAAGAATTCCGAGACCGAGCCACGACGGTGGCCGAGCGCTACTTGCGCGAGCTAGTCCCGGACGCCGGGCGACGGCGGTGGGCGGCAGGGCTCGTCCCGGTCGTCACGCTAGAGACGATCATGTCCTGGCTCGACGCCAGCCAGCCTGGACCGGAGGAGGCGGTCGCCGCCGCCGTGGAAGGCGCCCTGGACGGCTTTCTGGGGGCGATAACCGTGGAGTAGTACTAGACACGGAGCCGACAAAGCATGCTTGAATATAGCATTCATTCACCTGCGCTAGCCCCAACGCGTCACCGCTGCTAGCCGAACTCCTTGGCCTGGTGGGAGGTCATCGCCTCCCTGAGCCCCTCCTCCTCGGGCTCGTAGTTATCGTAGGCGAGCGTCCAGTTCGTCATCGCAGTTCCCCTTTCTTCATGGTCTGTATGCCAGCAATGGTCAACGAGCGAGGCT
>JAABUR0100006659.1_pt1 | contig 13995 bp, 11 predicted proteins | sample 5560091 | NCBI WGS metagenome assembly JAABUR01 (sample SAMN10711879, study PRJNA513375) | rock metagenome | isolation source: Antarctica rocks | place: Antarctica: Victoria Land, University Valley sud
CGCCACTCAGTCTTGGATCGACTCGACCGCCTTGCGGACGGCGGCCAGGCTGACGCGGAGGTCGGCCATCGGGTCGGATGGGTTCTCCTCGTACTCCAGGGCGAGGCAGTGACGGTACTGCTGCGCGGCCAGCACCTTGAGGAGGGCGGCCGTGCGGAGGTCGCCGTCGCCGAGCACCGTGAACGTCTTGGCGTCCTTGACGTCCTTCAGGTGGACACCGAAAATCCGCTTGGCGAAGACCTCGGCGGCCCGGACCGGGTCTTCCTTCGAGCGGAGGAAGTGGCCGGTGTCGATGCAGCAGCCGATCTTGGGGTCGTGATCCTTGATCGCCGCGGCGATGTCGTCGATCTTGGCGTACTTGTGCCCCGGGCCGTGGTTATGGATGCCGACCGCGATCCCGTATTCCCCGACGAGCTTGTCGAGGCTCTCGAAGCTATCGGGTTCGGGGTCGGCCGAGAGGTACTCGACCCCCAACGCCTTGGCGAAGGCGAAGAGCTTGCTGTTGGCTTCGTGGTCCTTGCTGAACCGGACCACGCCATAACCGACGACCTGCACGCCGGCCTCGCTTGTCGCGAACTTCGCCTCGCCGACCTTTGCGATGTCGGCCGGGATGTGGGCGGAGTAGGATTCCCAATAGTGCAGGCCGAGTTCTTTGGTCTTGGCCAGCGCCTCGCCGACCTTGAAGTGGCGGAGCGAGTAGCTCTGGATGCCCATCCGGAACGGGCCATACGGCCCCTTCTCGGTCGAGGGCTGGGCCTCCGCGAGTCGGCCCATCGCCAGCGCACCCGATGCCGCGAGGCCCGCGGCCAGGACCTCGCGCCGCGAGAGGGGGCGGCTCTCTTCCGTTCGCATGGTCGTACTCCCGATCGAATTTGGGACTATCCGGGCGCGAATCGTGCTCGGTCGACGCGCCAGGGCCGAAGGAGCCAGCCCCGTGCGTCGACCCCGCCCGAGGCTATCCGAACGCCCGGGTCGGTGCCAGCCCCCCCGGGGGAATTCCCGGTCCCCGCCCCCGTCCCCCCGGTTCGCGTCCGTCGCGCGCCCTTGAGCCACCGCGGATCGGTCTGCTAGGATGACTGATTCTTATTTCCGCCTCGACGGACTCATCTTTGTTGAATGGGAGGATCCTTCCCATGACACCACCGAATGAAGACCTGGGCCTCCTCAAGCCCATGGGAGGGGGCGACCCGATCCCCCTGCGGCGGCCCGAAATGACCATCGGCAGACGCCCTTCCTGCGACATCCGGCTCCCGTTCGAGAACATCTCCGGCAAGCACTGCCAGCTCAAGCTGATCGGCGGCGTCTGGCACGTTCGCGACCTCGGCAGCACGAACAAGACGACCGTCAACGGCCTGTCCCTGTCGACCGACCACGCGGTCCTGCCCGAAGACGAGCTCGGGATCGCCGGCCATCTGTACACGATCGAATACGAGCCACGCGGCTCGGCGATCCTCATGAACAACAACCAGATCCTCGAGGATGAACTGGGCGAGACGCATAAGCGCCATTCGCTCATGGAACTGGCCGGTCTGGAAGACGACGATGACGACGACAGGCCACGGGCCACCCGCGCGCCCGAGCGGATCGTCCGCCCATCGGCCGAGGAGGCCGACTTCGAGGACGCGCTCCCCCGGCACGCCGTGGCGGCGCCCGCCCCGCTCATCGAGGCCAGCGAAGACGAATTCCTGAAGCTGATCGAGGAGGATGTCAAGGACGTCAAGAAGGACAAGGGCTGATCCGGGGCCGTCTCGTTTCCCGAAAACTCCCCTCTCGCGCCGGAAGAGGGTTCCCGAAGGGCGGGCGAGGAGCTTCGCCTTCGACGAAGAAACGCCCCTGCGTCTGACCCCGTCTCCCCGCCCGATTGCGACACCACCCGCGCCCCCGTCGCGATCACCGCGCCCCCGTGTCGCGATCACCACGCCGGGGGTTCGGTCTTCGCCTTCGGGACGTCCGTCGGCGACTTGATGAGCTTCGCCAGCGTCCGGTCGAGCGTCGGCCCGCGCAGGTCGAGGCGGGTGATGACCCCTTGCGGGTCGATCAGGAATGTGGCCGGGATCGTGGTGACGCCGAATGCCTCGACGAGGTCTCCCCCGCCGCTGGCGTTGTGGATCTGCCGCCACCCGATCTTCCGCGACTTGACGAAATCGGTCACGGCCTCCGGCGTCTCGTCCAGGCTGACCCCGACCACCTCGAGCCCGCCCGCGCGATACGTGCCGTACGCCTCCTGGAGCCGAGGGACCTCGGCCACGCACGGCGCGCACCAGGTGGCCCAGAAGTCGACCAGGACGTATTTGCCCTTTAGGTCTTGCAGGCGGAACGCTTCGCCCTTCAGGTCCTTCGCCGCGACCGTCGGCGCCGGCTTGCCCACCTTGTCGAGCCGTGCGAGGTCCCCCTCGACCTTCTGCCGGACGCCATCACCGTCGCCATAAATTTCCAGCAAGGTCTCGTAAACCTGACGCGCGACCCCGTGCTGCCCCTCGGTGATGGCGGCGCCGGCCAGCGTGTCGGCGAAGCTCGTGGCGAACTCCTGCTGTTCGGGATCGCCCAGCCCGCGCATCAGCTCGCGGTATCGCGAGAGCGCCTCGTCGAACCGTCCCGCCTGCGCCCTCGCCATCGTCGCCACGATCCGGGCCAGCGAGTGGACCGCCCCCTCGGGGTTCTCGGCCAGATAACGCTTGGCGAGTCCTTCGTGCTCGGCGAACCAGTCGTGCTCCATGACCTTGTTGAAGAGCGTCATGTACGCCTGCTCGAGGTCGTCGGCTTTGGGGTTTTTGCGCAGGTAGTCGTCCAGGTCGCGGATCAAGGCCCTGTCGTGCCTGTCCTGGATCTCCGCCACGCTCGATCGCGGAGCCGCATCCGCGCCAAAGGCAGCCGGGGCCCAGAGGATTCCGAGGAGGCAGAGGATGATGGACTTCCGGGTAGAGCTCATCGACATTTTCCCTCCGAATGCGCCATCCTTCCGTCGGGAGGGCGCTTCTCGCCCCCCCCGATAGGATAGGGTGGGCCCGCCGGAATCTCAAGGATGCGATCCGATCGCCATGGTTGAGACGACCGGCCTGCGCGCGGTGCTCGCCACGGACCTCTTGCCGGCGAAATTCAGGTTGGCGAAGAGGCGGCTCCATCGTGAGCAGCACCCCTCGCGCTCGTACGCCGCGAGGAACCCGGCGCGGCCACGTTCGCCCATCCCGAGGGCCAGGTCGGGGTCGGCGGCCAGTCGGGTCAAGGCGTCGACCAGGCCGTCGACGTCGCCCAGGCGGACGGTCAGGCCGCAGTCGGCCTGGCGGATGGTGTCGGCCGACTCGCAATGTTCGGGGCCGACGAACAGGGAGGGGCGACCCGAGGCCATCGCGCCGTAAAGCTTCCCGGGGACGACCACTCCGGTCATCTCGCGGCGCATCGTGATCAGGTGGACGTCGGCCATCGAGAGCGAGGCATGCAACTGTTCGCGCGGGAAGTAGTCGAGCATCCGGATGTTCGTCAAGCCTTCGCGCTCTCGCGCGTCGCGGACCTCGGCCAGCCGCGGCCCGTTGCCGACGAAGAGGAAGACGATTTCGGGGCGGTCGCGGAGCCGTCGAGCGGCCTCCAGGATCTCCTCGAAGCTGTGTGCCAGGCCCAGGTTCCCCGAGTACATGGCGACGAAACGGTCCGACACCCCGAGCGACTCGCGGAGCGGGTGCCCCTGCCTCGGCAGGGGATACACCTCGTCGCGGCGGCTCCAGACGGGGATGGTGACCACGCGGTCGGCACGCGCCCCCTTGGCCACGATCCGATCGGCCATGTAGGGGCCGAGGACCACCACCGCGTCGGCCTGCCGATAGACGAAGTCGCTGAGCCGCTTCAGCCAGGCGACGACCGGGTGGCGGGGCGACATCCTGCCGAGCGCCAGGCTGGCGTCGGGGTGCAGGTCCATGCTCCAGTAGACGTGCTTCGACCCTTTGAGCCGGCGGAGCAACGTGCCGACCAGGCCGATGATCGGCGGCGTCGTCAGGGTCGTGACCACGTCGAACCGGGGCAGGGCCAGGGCGAGCGCCAGGGCCCTCGCGTAGAAGCTGAGGTAGTCGGCCATCCGCGTCAGCGTGCTCCGGCGCCCCAGGGCCGTCGCGGGGACGCGGTGGATGTGGACCCCGTTGTGGACCTCGTGGCGCGGGGGACGCTCCGAGCCCGGGCGGTAGCCACCCTGGCTGCACACGACGTGGCACTCGTTCCCCTCCTCGGCCAGGCCTTCGGCCAGGTCGGTCAGGTGCTGCGCCGTCGACGCGTGGTCGGGCCAGTAATACTGGTTGATGAAGAGGAGTCGCGTGGGCCCGTCGGCGGAGCCCAGGGCGACGGACGCGGCCGCGCCGGGGTCGCGCCGCAAGTGGGGGCGGGAGGTGCCGGCCCGGCCCGTGCCCGGCAAGGCCCGGAGCCATCGGCTGTGGTTCACCATTTTGCGTCCGCCTGGGCCTTGTTGGCCCGGTACCAGGAGACCGTCCTCGCGAGTCCGCCCTGCAGGTCCGTCGGCGGGGTCCAGCCGTCGAGGACCCGCTTCATCCGGGTCACGTCGAGCACTTTCACCGGGGCGCCATCGGGCTTGTCGGTGTTCCAGGCGATCTTCCCCTTGAAGCCCGAGGCCGCGTGGGTCGTCTCGGACAGCTCGCGGATCGAGGTCCCGATGCCGGTGCCGATGTTCAAGGGCATGGCGGCGTCGTTGTACCGCTCGGCGGCCAGGACGATCGCGTCGGCGCAGTCCTCGACGTAGAGGAACTCGCGGATCGGCTTGCCCGTCCCCCAGACCTCGACGCTGGGCGCCTTGGCGAGCTCCGCCTCGACGTACTTGCGGACGAGGGCGGCGACGACGTGCGACCGCTCGGGGTTGTACGAGTCGCCCGGCCCGTACAGGTTCGTCAAGATCAGGTGGATCGAGTCGAGGCCGTACTGCTTCTTGTACGCCTGCGCCTGCACCGCCATCATCTTCTTGGTCAAGCCGTAGTTGACCACGCTAGCGTGGCAGGGCCCCGACCAGAGGTCTTCCTCCTTGAGGTGCCCTTCGAGGTATCCCGGATAGCTGCACGCGGTGCCGATGGCGACGAACTTGCCCACCCCGGCGAGCCGGGCCGCCTCCATCAGGTTGGCCCCCATGACGAGGTTGCGGTAATAGAGCGTGGCGGGCTCGGAGACATTGATCCCGATCCCGCCGTAGTAGGCCGCCGAATGCAACAGCATGTCGCACGGATGCTCAAGCAAGCATCGCATGCAGGCGTCGAGCGCCGTCAGGTTGTAATCGCGCTGGCGTGGGACGAAGACCGAGGCCCCCATCGATTCCAGCCGCCGGACGAGGTGGGTCCCCAGGAACCCCGCCCCTCCGGTGACCGTCACGCGCCTCCCGGACCAGAATCCCTTCATCATGATGTCCTCCTTGCGGTGGGATGCCGAGCGGGGCGCAACGCGATGCGCCCCGCTCGATGCGACTCCTTCGATCGAATGGCCGGCCGCCGCCCCTCGGCTAGACGTTGGCGAAGGGGCTCTGGAACTCGATGAGCTTGGCGGCGCGGACGAGCTCGGCGATGCCGCGGTCGAGGTCGACGGTCGTCTCGAAGCCCTTCGCGCGGATCTTCTCGTACGAGACCTCGTAGTTGCGCTGATCGGCATCGGTGCCGACCTCGGCGAAGTGGAGGTAGTAGTCCACATGCTCGAGGATCTTCCGGGCCACGTCTTCCTTGGTGAAGTTCATGCTCTCGTGGCCGACGTTGTAGACGTCGTCCTTGACCGTATCCCAGCGCTCGAACGCGAAGAGGATCGAGCGGGCCATGTCGCGGACGTGGACGAAGGTCCGCTTGAATCCCCCCTCGTAGACGATCAGGTTGCGGTTCTTGACGGCCTGATAGGTGAAGTCGTTGGGCATCAGGTCGAGCCGCATCCGGTTGCTGACGCCGAAGGCTGTCGCGTATCGGTAGGCGAGCGAGTTGCCCGCGTCGAGCACCATCTCCTCGGCGGAGGCCTTCGTCTCGCCGTAGAGGGTGATCGGGGCCCGGGGGGTGTCTTCGTTGCAGATATAATCGGGGATCGACCCGTAGATACTCCCGGTGGAGGCGAAGACGACCTTCTGGTCGGGCTTGCGCTGGGCCAGGAGGGTGCGGGTGCCCTCGACGTTCGTCGCCTGCGCGATCTGGGGCTCCTTCTTGCACGCCGGATAGCCGACGATCGCCGCGAGATGGACGACCGCGTCCATGCCGTCGAGCGCGGCCTTGACGCCGACCGGGTCGGTCACGTCCCCCTTCATCAACTCGAAGTGGCGGTTCTGGCAGCAGGGCAGGAGGCCGAGCCCGCCGAATCGGAGCGAGTCGTAGACGCGGACGCGGTGCCCCGCGTCGAGCAGGAGCGGGACGAGTGTCGAGCCCACGTAGCCTGCGCCACCGGTGACCAGAATTCGCATGGTGAGAGCCGTCCTTGGTTGCTCGTGACGCGCCTGGGACGCCGAGGGTGTGTGTGTTGTGGGAAGTCGCGGCAAGGCGAGACGGGCATCAACGCTCCAGGCCCCCGTCCTTGCGGCCTTCGTCCATTTGCGTTGCAGAGGATGACGGGGCCGGTTCTCCTGCCCGAGGTCGCGGCCTCGATCCCCGATCCGTGGTCCAGGACCGCCGGGGATTCGAGTTTCGACCTGGGTCTGGCCCGTCGGGTCGTTACTATCGGGGAGTCAAGCCGGCTTGTCAACCTCACTTTCACCCCGAACCGGGCGGCGTCTGGTGCAAGCCCGGCGAAGGGACTCCCCCTTGTGAATGTCGAAAAATCGAGGCAGGGGGCGACACGTCCGACGAGACTTTTCCATCCGTCCGTGTCATTCATTGATGGGCTTGTGGAGTGATGTGCCCGCCCTGCGACTGACTCGACGGTGCGTGTCGAGATCGCCATGCACCGTCGCCGCGGGGCCAATCCGCCCGGAGATGTCGTGCCTGTATGGTGAAAAACCCAAAGCTTTTGATATGACGTTTTGATTCTGCTCTGCGGACGCGGCTGCATGACTGTTCCATGTCCCGGGCCTCGGCGACGATAGGGAGCAGACCACCGGGCGGGGACGGTCCCGCGAGACGATCAGGGCGCCGGGGGGACGTCGGCGGCCGTCGTCCGATCGAGGGAGGGGGGCGGGACGAGGTCGGCCCAGGCGGCGACACGGTGGCCGCGGGCGTCGGTGCCGACGAGCTTGAGCACGAGCGGGGGGCTGCCCCCCCGGACGCCGGCAAGCCGGATGGGCGCGGAGATGAGCTGACCGAGTGGCTTGAGGGCCGAGGTCCCGAAGGCGGAGGTGATGCCGTCACGGTCGAGGCCGTCGCGACGGAAGCCCGGTGCGTGGGGGTCTGCGGCGGGAATGAGCGGCTCCCAGCTCAGCGACGCGAGCTGGACCGAGGTCCCGCCCTGCTCGTCGATTCGGGCATGCAGACGTAGGTCGCCGTCGGGCCCGACGCTGGCCCGGGCCGAGAGGTCGAGCCGTGCCACGTCGGCCGGCAAGGGAATTGCCGTGACCTGGAGTTCCGCCCCGGGGGGTCCGTCGACGTCGATGGCCACCGTGCCCGCGGACGACGCCTCGACCACCGCGTAATGGCTGCTCGTGCCGGCCGCCGACCAGGTATCGGCCGGGCCGTCCGGGCGCACGCGAGCGGTTCGCGGGCCGGCGAGGTCCCAGGCTCCGAACGTCCCGCGAGGGTTGACCGAACGGAATCCACCGATCGGGTCGCGGGCGCGGTCGTGGCCGGATTGGAGCCCGCCCAGGAAGAGGGCGATGGACCACCGTCGGTACAGTTCCTCGAACCCCAGGCCGGTGGCGGCCTCGAGGTTCGCGACCCCTCGCCGTTCGGAGTGGATCAGGGCGGGGAGGAGGCCCGGCCCATAGACGTCGGCGCACCATCGGAGAAATAAATACGTACCTCCACGGTTGCCGTGGCTGCGGAAGAGGTCGGCCGTATAGTAGTCGTCGACCACCAGGCGATAGCGTTCGGGGCCCGACAGGAAGGCGCTGACGCGGTAATCGAGGTTCGAGCGCGAGAAGGCATGCAGGTCCTCGGCGAGGTGGGCCAGCCCCTCTTCGAGCCATCCCTCCTCCTCCACGGCGGGCCGTCCGAGTCGGCTCGCGGCGTCCATCTTGGCGCTGAACGTGACGGCGTGCGTATATTCGTGCGCCATGACCGTGCGCAGGTGAGGCCCCGTCCCCAGCGTGGTGCTCAGGTACATCATGTCGCAACCGTTGCCGAAGGGAGCCCGGAGATTCAGGTCGAGGTCGGCTCCCCTCACGAACCCGTCGACCGCATGCCGGCCGCCGGCGAGCCGAGTGAGCCAGCTCGACAACAGGACGGTGAACCGTCCATCGCCGTCGACGTCGCGAGCCAGCCCCATGGTCCGCGCCGCGGTGGGGTGGATCCGCTCGTCGAAGGTCCCCACCACGTCCCGGACCACCTCCGCGCCGACGATCGCGGTGTCGCGAGCATCGACATAGACTTGCACGCGTCGACCCACCGCCCTCAGCCTCCCCTGGACCGCGAGGTAATTGCTCGGGCAGCCCGGATCACCGTCGCGAACCAGGAGGTGGAAGGTCCTGACGCCGGGGGGCGAGCCGGCGACCGGGTCGAGAACGGGCGTTGGGGCTCGCCTCTCCAGCCGGGGAGCGTCTCCCGTGACGGCGGTCGGGGACCCCGATCCACTCATCCCCGTCACGCCCCGCGCCGACAGGCGGATCGCGAACGGTCCCGGCTGTTGCGAGAGGGCCGAGACGATGACAAGTGTCTGCGACCTCGGCCCGGGGGAGGGGACCTCGAACGTCGCTCGTCCCCCCTTGACCGCGATCGGCACCGGATGGCCCGCCTGCCACGCCACTGTCCCGGGGGCGTTCGGGCTGGAGTCGACCGACCCGGCCCGCTCTCCGGCCAAGGCCACCATCATGGCCACGCCCAGCGTGAGTCTTCGACCAGGCCGGTGCCAAGGCGCGCCGAGCATTCGAGGGTCACCATCGTGCGGGGCTTGTCTTTCTCGCCGCCCCGCTCCGGGACCGCTCTCAGAACGACAACCACGCTTACGATCGACCCGGCCGGACCTCCGGCTTGAACCGATTGCGTAGGGCCTCCCGGTGGGCCCGAGATTCGCTCCTCCGCGGCTCGCTCTCACGAAATGCCCGGTCTTCACGCGGACGGGCTTGAGCTATTCTTCGCCTCATGCCAGTGAGCAGTCGTGACGTAGATCGGGCACCCGCGGATAGAGGGCACGGCCGATAGGCATGAGCGGAGGTGTTTCGGCCGAACTTGGAACCGAATGAAACCGGCAAGGGCCTGGGCTTCCCAATTGAGGTCCACTCGGTTCGGGTCCTTGACAATCTCCACGGCGGAGCTACCATGAGATTTCCCTCAGCCTTGAAGAATGGATCGACGGCAGCCGAAGTGGCGGAATTGGCAGACGCGCTAGCTTGAGGGGCTAGTCCTCTTACAAGAGGGTGCAGGTTCAAGTCCTGTCTTCGGCAATTGAAAAATAAGGACTTGTGGCGATTGCCGCGAGTCCTTTTTTCGTTATCATTCCCCGTGGGTGCCTCAATGGTGCCTCCCCCGGCATCGGTGTGGCATCGTGTGGCAAGCGGCGGAGGCACCCCGTAACCCGGGAGACCCCGGCCGATTCCCAGTCGCGCGGGAGATGTCATGGCCAACCTGGGCAAGAAGGGCGACCTCTACGTAGCCCGGTTCCGTTACCAGGGCAAGGAATACAAGAAGTCGCTCAAGACCACCCAAGCGGCCGATGCCCGGCCGGCAATGCACGGCATCGAGCGGGCGCTCCACGGCCTGACGACCGGCCTTCTCCAGATTCCCCCAGGAGTCGATCCCGGCGACTTCATCCTCAGCGGCGGCACGCTCAGGGAGGCCGCCCGGCCCCGGCGACGCGTCCCGCCACTGTCCGCCCTGATCGACGAGTACTTGGCGAACCTATCGCACAAGGCACCCTCCACCGCCTACACCGAGGGCGTCCACCTGCGCAACCTTAAGGGGAAGTTGGGCCTCAAGGCCGACGCCCCCGCCGACCGGATCGCGCACCGAGATTTGGAGCTGTACCTCCAGGCACGGCTCAAGGAGCGGACCCCGAGCACCGTCCACAAGGAGCGGGACACCATCGGCCAGCTTTTCAAATGGGCTGTCGCCCATGGCTACCTCGAAGCCTCCCCGGCGGCCGGGCTGACGCCGATCAAAGAGGAGATCGAGCTGCCCCCGTTCCGCACGATCGCCGAGATCGAGGCACGGCTGGTCAGGGGAGGGCTGAGCGAGTCCGAGGTCAACGACGCGTGGGATTGCTTGTACCTGGGCCCATCCGAGATCGCCGACCTATTGCGGACCGTCCGTGAGCGGTCCGATACCGACTTCGGCTTCATGTTGCACTGCGTGCCCGCCTACACCGGGCTACGACGCGGGGAGTTGCTCCGCCTGCGTTGGCCGGACGTCGAGTTCGACCAAGGGCATATCATCGCTCGCAGCCGGAAGCAGTCGCGCCGCGCGGTCGAGACGTCCCGGCGGATCGACCTCCATCCCGAGCTGCGTCGTGAGTTGCTGGACTGGCGCGAGCGGCGTCCGGGCGGTCAGTACGTCGTCTGCGAGCCCAACAGCCCAGAACCCCTCGACCCCGATCTGGCCAATCGCGCCTTCTGGCAGCCGATGCGGGGGACGACCTGGTGCCTCAAGAGCAAGAAGAACTGGTTCAAGGTCGGATTCCATACATACAGGCACTCGTTCGCGTCCAACCTCGCTGCACTGGGTGTTGACCAAAGAATTATTGATGAATGGATGGGTCATCAGACCGAGGCGATGAGGAAGCGATATCGCCACCTGCACCCGAAAGATCGGCGCACGGCGATCGAGAGCTTCTCACTCGCCCAGGCTGCCGAATAGCTTGAGGCTGTCCACAGCAGCGGCCGCGCCGGTGGGTAGCCGAGAGGCGGGGGTGTAGGTCATGGGCTCGGCATGTTCGCCAATGTGCGTGGGACACGGAGCGGCCGCCAATTCGCTCGCGGCCGATGCTCAAACGCCCGGCTGGGGTGCGGCGATCCTCGGGCGGCCATCAGGTCGGTCTCGATCGTAGACACGGTGTCCGGGCCCCGAGGACCTACCGCCTCGACGGCGGGTGACACGCTCGGCCGGATTCACGACAAGTGGGACAGGGATGTCATCCTCACGGCCCAGGTGAATGAGACCTCTCGTCGGCGAAGGCCGGTCCAGGGCGGGGCGGCCGGACGGAACCGAGGCAAACATGAGCCAACTTGAATGGGATGGACAGGCGCTGGCTGGCGACTTCCTGGCCCTTGCCATCCACACCGCCGGCCCCGGCACCGATCCCGCGGTGACGCCGATCATCGCCTTCGCCGCGGGCACGGGAGACCGGCGGTGCGTCATCCGGCCCGAGCAGCTCGGCGACTTCCTCCGCGTGCATCGCGCGGCCACGATCGCCTGCCACGATGCGGCCGCGCTCCACTGGGCGATCGACGAGCACCTGGGCCGCTCCGGGGACTCGTCCGCCCGGCAGATACTCTGGGAATACTCCCGCGCCTGCCGACTCCACGACGTGCAGCTGCTCGACCAGTTGCTCCGCCTCGCCCATTTCGGTGGCGATCCGCGACCCTTGGACCTGGATCGCTTGGCCACCTTGTACATTGATCGGGCAGACATGAGCGACGCCTCACGGCCCACCCCCTGGCTCTCATCAGGCGAACCGGTTGGCGCGGACGAGGGGCCAGCCGTGAGGGCCCTCCGCGAGGTCGACGACGTTGGGAAGATCTATCGCAAGCAGCTGAGCCAGTCGGATCGTCTCGCCCAAAGATTGCGTATCCCCCGCGCGATCTATCGAGCGGTTCGGCCCGTGGGCCCTCGGCCTCCAGGTCCAGGGGGCGATCGCGCTCCGCCGCGCGGCCGGCAACGGGCTGCGCCTGTGCAAGGATGCCGCCCCCGAGCTGCGCCGAACCTGCGATGAGGAGTGTCGGAAGTACTCGCGCCACCTCTACCAACATCCCCCCATTCGGAGATGTTTCCGGTGGGATGGCGACGAGATCCGACGCGGGAAGACGGCGCTGCCCGACCCAGACAAGCCGAAATTGAGGGAGTGGCTGCGACGGACGCTCGACGAGATGGCGGGCGCCTACAACACCCCGTTCGAGCCGCCCCTCACGGACGAGGGGGAGATCTCGACAATCCCCGACTTCTGGGGCGACCTGACCCTCGTCCGGCCGGAGCTGCGCGCCTGGTCGCGGCTGTGGGCCGCGGCGAGCGTCGGGAAGGCCATGGACGGCGTCCCCGGCGACGGCCGACTCCGCCCGCGATACGGTGTCCTCCCGCGGATCCGGTCGATGGACCCGAACCTCGAGCAGCTCCGTCGCCTCGGCCGGGGGTCGGTGTTCGAGGCCGCGCCGGGTCACGTGCTGCTCTTCGGCCGTCTCGCCGACTTGGAGCTCCGCTGCCACGCCGAGGCCTGCGTCCACCAGGGCGGGGAGCCGAACCTGGGGGGTTGGTTCCGCGGGGGGCTCGATCCCGTCCGGAGGGTGGCCTGGGCCCTCTACAACCACGATCAAGGGGGGGACGGCGGCGAGGCCCCTATGCCGGAGGGCACGTTCGACGAGATCGACGCGCAGGAACCCGGCCGCTTCGCCCCCTGGAAGGATGTGGGCGCGGTCCTGCTCGACGCCGTGCACCGCGGGCTGACCGCGCCTCACGTGCGCGAGATCCTCGCGCGGGACTCTCGGCAGGGACATCAGCCCCGCCGACGCGGATCGCTACTGCCGCCTCCTGGAAGAAGACGTCTTCCTGGACCTCGCGTGGTTCGTCAAGGACGAGACTTTGGAGATTTTCCGGGCGAAGCTGGACTGCGACCCGGCGGACGTCGCGGGCGTCATGCTGGAAGGGACCCCGGAGAACGCCGCCGCCGCGTTGCGGAACCTGATCGTCGGCCGTCGTAAGAGCCCGCGGGCGTTCGCGCGGCTGCGGGGGATCTGCCGCAACCCGCATTTCCGTGCGATGATGGCGGCCGACGAGGGTAGCCTGGAACTCTTCGACGCCCTGTTCGGCGACACCACAGTCACCCCCGTCGGGAGGGCCCGTCGGGGGCTGTTCTTCACCCTGGCGCGGGCCGCGGATCACCTCGACTTGGCCGACGACGTCATGAAGACGGTGCTGTTCGAGATCGTCGCGGCGGGTCACGATCTCGTCGGTTACGCCGGCGGCGAGTTCGCCCTCCAGGCCCGCGAGGACACGGCGACGGAGGCGATGATACACGCTATCGAGGTAGAGGCCGAGGCGGCGGCGCGAAAGTTGATGGGCAATTTCCCGCCGCGCTGTCGCGTCGAGATGCGCCAGGTCTGGTAGCCGTCGCACATATCCGTCCGCTCGCGGGAGGCCGCCGATCGCATCGGGTCGACCAGGCATTGCGATAGCACGCCCTCGCGGGATATCATCAGCATTGGTTGGCGACGTGCCTCAGAGCGAGGCCGGGAGACCGGGCCCACAGCCATCCCCGACGGTGACACGATCACCGTCGGCCCCAATCCAACACACACCCGGTCGATGAGCGAGCCGGAGCTGGCGCCAGTCAGCTCGACCACGGGCTCGTGTGCGCTCGTCCCCCGAGCGACCGACCACCCCTCCATCATCCCGGCTGATCGACCCGATTCCCGCTCGCTCGCGGTCCATCTTTTGGCCCCTCCCGTCCGGCGTCCCTGCCGGCGCGGGAGGCCGTGTCTCAATGAAGCGACGAGGGGCATGGTCCGAATGGCGTGAACTTAAGCGATCATGTCGAGAATCCGTCTTCCCTAAGCCTTACGTATCGGACGAGTTGTCACCTCTTGAGCATGGGAGCGACTCCGGTCACCTTGGTGGTTGATGACGACACACTCAGGTCCTGCACGGAGCCCTCCCATGCCCGATCCCATCATGCCCGTCTTGGCGAGACTGCGCCAAGACGTGGCTCAGAGGCTGACCCCGGACGCGATCCACGACGCCTGTCGTGAGGCCCGAT
>JAABUR0100006665.1_pt1 | contig 13985 bp, 16 predicted proteins | sample 5560091 | NCBI WGS metagenome assembly JAABUR01 (sample SAMN10711879, study PRJNA513375) | rock metagenome | isolation source: Antarctica rocks | place: Antarctica: Victoria Land, University Valley sud
GCCGTCAAGCACGAGCTCAACCGGACGGCGTGACCGAGGACCACACGCCTAACCACTGCTCGGCGCCGTAGTCCTCGAACCGCTCCACCTCGATGAACCGCAGTTTCACCGCGACCCGCATCGAGCCCTCGTTCGCGGTCCGGGTGGACAGCACCACTGACTCCCTGGGAAGCGCGCCGGCGAACCAGTCGAGGGCCGCTGCGCACGCCTCGGTGGCGTAGCCGCGTCCCCACGCCTGCGCCAGGAACATGTAGCCGAGCTCGGCCTCCCCGCCCTCCGCACGAAGGTGACCCTTGCGCTCTGGGTCGCGCTGGTCGAGCGTGACGATGCCGATCATCGCGCCGTCAAGATCGACCACGAAAAGGCCAGGGCGCCGCTTGGGCACCTCCGGCACCGCGCGCTCGAGCTCGTCACGCGGGCGAGGACCACCGATGTAGGTGCCCACCTTGGGGCAGGCGAACAATTCGATGACCGCCGCACGGTCTCGGGCCTCAGGTTCACGGAGCACGAGGCGCTCGGTCTTGATCGGGGTAGGTGGCCAAGCGGCGGGTTCCAAATCTGCCACGCGCGCAGACTAGCGATGGTGAACCACCGATAGCGGGCGACGCCCTCTCGCCGGTCAAACCAATCTGGGTCTCCATCCCGAGCTCTCCCTCCTAACGCACTGTCATGCCACTGACCAGCGTGGAAGCGTGCATGCCTCTCGCGTGCATAGCCGTGTGGCCCCCGCGGGCAGGTGCCCCTCGGTAAGGACTCCTGAAAAGGCCGTCAGGCCATGCCGGCGAGGTAGGAGGCGACTCCGTGGCTGGCGTGTCTGTCCATGTTGTTTTTCGCCATGTCGTAGCTGCCGGTGGTGTTTGGGTCGGCGTGCCGCATGGCGATTTGCATTTCTCGGAGCGGCACGCTTTGGGTCAGGCCAGCGGTGCAGAAGGTGCGCCTGAGGCTGTGTGGGCTGACGGTTGTCCGGGTCCAGATGGGCCGTACGGGCGAGCTTCTTCACCAACAGCGTCGCGTTGTCGACCGTGATCCGGTGGCCGCGCCGGTTCAGGAACATCGGCCCGGCAGTACGCACCCCAACGTAGATGGTCACGGCATGGCTGACAGGGATGGGGAGTGGGATCTCCGCTGGCTTCCCGCCTTTGCCGAAGAACCCCAGCACGGTATGCCCAGATTGGGACGCTCGTTGACTCGACGTTGAGCGAGCACAGCTCGGCGACCCGCAGGCCGCTCATGCCGAACAGTGCGGCCGGGGCGTACTCCTTCGGTCCGGTGATCTTGGCCGTTTCTGAGAACGCTGCGAACTGCAAGGGGGTCAGGAACGTGCGGCGCTGGCCCTCCTCATGGAACCTCGGCGGTCGCTCCGCCACAGTCGGGTCCTTGGACAGGTGCTCGTCGATGACCGCGAACTTGTAGAAGCCCCGGATGATGGTGAACTTGCGGTTGATGGTGGCGGCAGTCGATCCCGGGTCAAGTGGCTCGTCAGTGGCCAGGTCGTGGCTGGCCGGCTGGTAGCGGAGGGAACCGCCGGGGCCGAATGGATCCAGCGCGCGCGTTCGCAGTGCGGCGTAGTCGTAGCTGTCCAACCAGAACCCTCGGGACTTGATCGGCCGCGGCGGTGGCGGATCAGCCCGGGGTTATGGAAGTCATCGGCGCTCACGCGGACGACGTGGCGTGAACTAGTCCGCAGGACGGCGGCGAGATGGTCGGCGAAGACCGTCTTGCCGGCGCCGTCAACACCGTCGATTGCCACCCGCATTCCGTCCCGAGGGTGAACCGGGATCTGACTGGCGACGGCATCAAGAACGGCACGACGAGCGGCTGTCGGCTCGCAGGCAGGCACACGGCACTGTGGCAGCCCGGCGTAGCCAGGCCCTGCCTGGCGCCCCTTGGTGATTGGTTACGGACAGCGGAAGGGTTGGTCCCGGCGGGCTGACCTACCCGGCCGACACCTGCCGCAGGAAAGCGGCGAGGGTCGCGGTGTAGCGCGCCGGGTCGGCGTTCCACGCGCCCACGTGGGTGGCGCCCCGGACGCGCACCTCGCGGACCAGGTCTGGGTGTGCCCGGGCCAGTCCGTCGCTGGTGGCGATCGGCACGGTGTCGTCCGCCGTACCGTGGAACAGCAGCGTCGGCACCCGCAGCCAGCGTGCGCCGAGGTAGTCGATGCGTTTCCAGTCGATGCCGTACCGCAGACCGGCGAGGGTCTCGGCGGTCCAGGTCAGCGGCCCGGGGATGGCGGTGCCGACCACCGGCAGCCGCCGCTGCGAGGCGCCGAAGTCGACGGTCCGGCGGAAGTCGAGCATCGGGGCGTCCAGCACCAGCCCGGTCACCGGCGCGGTGTACGCGGAGTGCTCCAGGAAGGAGGCGACGATGCCGCCGCCCATCGAGAAGCCGCCGAGCACGACGCGCCGTGCGCCGTGGTCAAGGGCGTAGCGGACCGCCAGGTCAAGGTCGCGCCACTCGGTGGCGCCGTACCGGTAGAAGCCGCTCGGGTCGCGTGGGGCGCCCGGGTCGTTGCGGTAGCTGACGACCAGGGCCGGCAGCCCGACCTGCAGCACGGCCCCGAGGGCGCGCAGCGGCTCGGTGCGGGTGGCCCCCTTCCCGTGCACCAGCACCGCCCAGGTCGTGCCCGACCCGGGCAGGTACCACGCGGGGCACCGCCCGCTAACGCAAGCGATCTCGACATCACGCACCGGCCGGTGATATGCCGACGCCGGGTCGTCGAAGACGTCCCGGCGCAGCTCGGCCCGGGTGCCGACCCCCGGCGCCGTGCCGGTGCTGACCGTCAACGGACGGACCACCGCGCCGTCGGCCCCGGCCGCTGGCACCGCACCGAGCACGCCGGACCCGCCGGGCCACCCCAGGCCGTACTCCTCGCCGCGGCGCAGCGCCGGGTCGCGCCCGTGCCCGGGCGCCTCCTGCAAAGTCACCGTCCGGGGCCCCACCCCGACCACGATCAGGTCATACGCCGGGGCGGAGCTGTCCACGGCCAGCCCGTCGGCGCGGATCTGGCCGGCGAAGTACCAGCCGCCGCCGCCCAGCAAGACCGCTGCGGCCACGACGACGACGAGCAGGACGACGCGCAGCCGGCGTAGCAGGGTCCCGGGGCGGCGCGACGGCCGGGCCGGGGGCATGCGGCGATCGTGCAGCACGACGGCGCCGCGCACAACCGTCCGACCACAGGTCGCCGACCACCGTCCGCTGCTGGAAGCGGCTGGGTAGGCCGCACTGGCCTACGAGGACAACGGGGACCGGGAACGCGAGACGGCGCCACCAGGTAGCTGGCCAGCGTGGTCGAGGTCGCCTCAGAGCGCGGTGAGAACTCTGAGGCGACCAGGGCCGGTCTCGAGAGATGGCGGCCACCGTCGAGGCAATGATCCGGCGAGTCCACGTCCTGGCCCGCAAGAACTGATCGCTTTCGCCATCACCGCAGCGCGGGACATGAGGCGTTCGTTGGACTTATGAGAACGCCGAGGGTGGGGACGATCTCAGGTGTTGGCCCTGACTGGAGTTGACTCGCTTCGGTGAACACCCGGGTCCTCCCCACTTTCCCGGACAACGCGAGTCGGGAGTCAGCTCGGTCGGCGAGCAGTTTGGGAGACGACGCTCGTCCCCAAGCCCTATCTGTTTGAGTTCCGTCGGCGAGCCCTGGACCTGGTTGCGTCTGGGCGCTCGGTGCGGGAGGTCGCCAGCACCCTGGGGGTCGCCGAGTCCTGTCTGTAGGGCTGGAAGTCCCAGGACCTGATCGCCAGGGGGTTGAAGGTCCAGAGCGCTGCGTCGGTGGAGTCGGCGGCGCTGGCGGTGCGCGCTGTTCGCGTTAGCCGACCTGATGCAACGCCTCGGCGCCCACGACTCGCTCAACCTCGACGGCGGCGGCGGCGGCATGACCCCGAGCGGCCTCGTGGTGGGCGGCCGTCCGACGGCGGGGAGCGCCCGGTAGGGCGGGGTTGTGCTGCACCCGGACACCCTTGAGCACCTTTGGGATGCCGTCCTCGGGGCACGGCTGCTCCGCCACCTCCATCGACCGGCGAGGGGGGTGGCGAGCAGCCGCGCCATGCCGTCGTGCAGGCTGAGCTGACGGGCGGCCTTGACCGCTGTGTAGCGCACTTTCGAGGGCCGACATGCGCCGACGAGGGATGCTCTTTCGTGGCCGGCGGCCGTGCGGGCACCGAGCGGCCGGTGCGACCACCGTGGTGATACTGGCCACCGTGCCACGCTCGGGGTGCCGGAGCGTCAGGCGGGTGAGAGCACCAGCGTCCCATTGTGGCCACCGAAGCCGAAGCTGTTCGATAGCGCCGGCCCGGGTTCCCAGTCGCGGGCAGTGGCGACGACCTGAAGACCCGCGGTGTCGTGGTCGCCCACCACGAAGCCGGCGGTGGGGGGGAGGGTGCGGCGGGCGATGCTCAGGCAGACCGCGGCCGCCTCCAGCGCCCCGGCCGCCCCGAGCGCGTGACCGGTGACGCCCTTGACGCTCGTCACCGGCACAGTCCGGTCGCCGAGTAGCGCCCGCACCGCGGTGGCCTCGGCGGCGTCGTTAAGCGGGGTGCTGGTGCCGTGGGCATTGACGTGGCGGACGTCGTCGGGCGTCAGCCCGGCGTCTTCCAGCGCCCGGCGCATGCAGGCGAGCGCGCCGCGGCCACCGGGCGAGCGCGGTGACGTGGAAGGCGTCCGCCCCGCTCGCCGCCCCGTCGACCACCGCGTAGACCCGGGCGCCCCGCGCCAGTGCCACGTCGAGCGGCTCGAGCAGCAGCATCGCCCCGCCCTCGCCGGCGGCGAACCCGTCGCGCGCGCGGTCGAACGGGCGGCTGATCCCGCTGCGGCTCATCGCCCCGGCGTTGGTGAACCCGGCGAGGGTCACCCCGACGAGCGAGGCGTCGGCCGCGCCCGCCAGCACGACGTCGCAGGTGCCCTGAGCAACGAGCCGCGCCCCGGCCGCGACGCCGTGGGTGCCCGCCGCGCAGGCGGTGGTGAGCGTCTCGCAGGGCCCCTGCCAGCCGAGCCGCAGCGAGACCGCGGCCGCCCCCGCGTTGGGCATGATCATCGGGACGCTGAACGGGCTGACCCGCCCCTTGTCGCGCTCGAGCATCGTCGTCACAGCGGTCTCGAAGGTGGCGACGCCTCCCATGCCCGTGGCGCAGTGGATCCCGGCCCGCTGCGGGTCGACGTCGCCCGGGGCCATCCCGCCGTCGGCGAGGGCGAGGTCGGCGGCCGCGACCGCGAACTGGGCGAACCGGTCGGTGTGGCGGCCCTCCTTGCGCCCCAACCACGGCGAGGGGTCCCAGCCTGGCACCGGCCGCACCCGCCCGTCGGTGGCCGGGGCGAGCAGCGCGTCCCAGAAGGCGTCGACCCCGACCCCGCCGACGCTGACTACCCCGAGGCCGGTGACGGCCACCCGACGTCCGTGTTCGGCTCCACGCATGCCCGCAGCCTAAGGAACGGCCGGCCCGCCTAGGCTCGCCGCATGGAGCGCCCCGCGGTCTTCGACATCGTCCGCGCCACCGCCGTCGACCTGCTCGACCTGCAGACCGGGCAGCTCGTCGAGGAGGCCACCTTCCGTGACCTGTCGGTCGACTCCCTCGCCCTGGTCGAGTACTGCATGGCCCTGGAGGACGCGCTTGGGGTGGCGTTGCCCGAGGACGAGGTCGCCGCCACCGCCACTGTCGGGGAGTTCGTCAACCTGGTGACGGCCAAAACCGCCGCGTGACCGGGCTGCTCGCCGGGAGCCGGCTCCTGGTCACCGGCGTTCTCACTGAGGCGTCGCTGGCGTCGCTGGCGTCGGCAGTCGCCCGGCTCGCCGTCGCCGAGGGCGCCGACGTGCTGCTCACCAGCCCGCTATGCCGTGCCCACCGCCTGACGGTCCGCACCGCGCCACGGCTCGGCGTGACCCGTGAGGTGCTGGAACTCGACGTCGAGCTCGACGAGGACCTCGCCGCGCTCGCCGGGGCAGTCCGGGTGCAGGGCTGGGACGGCGTTGACGGGGTGCTGCACGCCATCGCTTACCTGCCCGAGGGCGACCGCTCCGCCGGGATGGCCGCCCAGCCGTGGGACCGCGTCGCGCCGACCCTGCGAACCACCACCTGGTCACTGCCGGCCCTCGTCGGGGCGCTCCGGCCGCTGCTCGGTGCCGGGTCCTCCGTCGTCGCCCTGCAGCGCGACCCGGCCCGCACCCACCCGGGCCTCGACTGGCTCGGCATCGCGCAGGCCGCCCTCGGCGGCGCGGTCCGCTACCTGGCCCGCGAACTCGGGCCCTGCGGTGTCCGGGTCAATGCGGTCGCCGCCGGCCCGGCGCGCACACTGCTGGGACGGGCCGTGCCCGACGCCGGCCGTCCGGACGCGCCGCTGGGCTGGGACCCGTCGGCGGCGGGCGAGCCGGTGGCCCAGGCCGCCTGCATGCTGCTGTCGGACTGGTTCCCCGCCACCACCGGCGCGGTGCTGCACGTCGACGGGGGCGCTCATGCGCTCGGCTGACCCCGCCACCCCCTCGGCTGCCCCGCGCCCCGCCGCCCAGTCCGGCGCGGACGACCTCGTCGTCGAGACGGTCCACGGCGTCGACGTCCGCTGCTACGCCGTCCGCCCGGGCAGCGTCGTGCAGGTGCTGCAGGACGCCCTCGCGGTGGGCCGCCGCGACGACGTGCTGCTCGTCGACCCGGCGCTCGACCGCACCGTGACCTACGGCGAGTTCGCCGCGCTGGTCGAGGGGGCCGCCGCCGCGCTCGCCGCCCGCTGCGCCCCCGGCGACCGGGTGGCCTTCCTCGGGCGCAACGGCCTCGAGGCGGCGGTGGTGATCTGGGCCTGCGCGCGCGGGGGGCTGATCCACGTCGGGCTGCCCATCGACGCGCCGCCCGCCCGCCACGCCGACCTGCTCGACCTCGTCGGCGCGTCGCTGGTGCTGGTGCAGTCCGGCCTGCCGCTCGACGGCGAGAACGCAGCCCTGCTACTCGCAAACCCGCGGCCGTGGGACGCCACCCGCCCCCTACCAGACCAGGACGCGACCTACTCGCTCATCCCGACCAGTGGCACCACCGGCCGCCCCAAGGCGGTGCGCGTCACCGGCCGGATGACTGGCCACGCCGCGGTGTTCTACACCCGCACCCTCGGCCTGACCCCGGCCGACCGGACCGCCATCCACCTGCCCTTCGCCTGGGTCAGCGGCCACGTCACTCAGCTCGCCCCGGCGATGCACTCCGGCGGCTCGGCGGTGACCATGCCCGGCTTTACCGCCCCCGGGCTCGTTGAGGTGTGCCGCGAGCACGGCGTCACTTGGCTCGACCTCGTGCCTGCCCTGTTCGAGACGCTGCTGCGGACGTCGTCGTTCCGCGGCGCCGACCTGCCGCGGGTGCGCCTCGCGGTGTTCGGGGGCGCCCCCGCCCCGGCCGGCACCCTCGATCGGGTCCGGGCCGCCGTCCCCGGGATGCGGCTGTTCGACGTGTACGCCCTGTCGGAGACCTGCGCGCCGGTCACCTTCCTGCCTGACGCCGACAGCGAGCGGCGGGCCGGGACCGTCGGCGCGCCCGCCCCCTATGTCGACCTTCGCCTGGTCGGGGCGGACGGCGCGACCGTGGCCCGCGGCGAGCCGGGCGAGATCTGGGTCCGCGGACCGGTGGTCACCCCCGGCTACTGGGGCGGGGCGGAGGCCGCGCCGGTGACGGCCGGCGGGTGGCTGCGCACCGGCGACATCGCCCGGATGGACTCCGAGGGGTTCCTCACCATGGGCGGACGGGCCGTCGACCTCATCATCCGGGGCGGCGTGAACGTCTATCCGGGCGAGGTGGAGCGGGCGTTGCTGGCGACCGGGCTGCTGGCCGACGCGTCCGCCGTCGGGGTGCCCTCGCACGTCACCGGCCAGAACGTCGCCGCCGCCGTCGTGGCTCTGCCCGGCACCGACCCGTCGCCGGCCGCGCTGCGCCAGGCGGTGGCCGGCGCCCTCGGCATCCACGCCGTACCCCGCCCGCTGCGCATCTTGGACGCGTTACCTCGCAACCCCAACGGCAAGGTCGACCGGGCCGCTCTCGCCGCGCTGCTCACTCGCCCGCCCTGAAGCCCCGGGTCAGGCGGACAGCACCCGGTCCAGCACCGCCCTCTTGAGCCGCACGACGCCGGGTCGGACAGCACGGTGCGCCCGCGTCGGGGGCCGAACGGCACGGCCAGCTCGTCCATGACGGTGGCCGGGCGGCCGCCGAGCAGCACCAGGCGGTCGCCAAGCAGCAGCGCCTCCTCGACGTCGTGGGTGACGAGCACCGGCGTGGTCGGGCGGCTCGCGAGCAGGCCGCCGAGTCACTCGTACATCCGCAGCCGGGTCTGGGCATCCAGGGCGGCGAACGGCTCGTCGAGCAGTAGCACGGGCGGCCGCGAGGCGAGCACCTGCGCGATAGCGCCGCGCTGGCGCATCCCGCCGGACAGCACGCGCGGCAGGCTGGCGGCGAACTGCTCAAGACCGGTGCGGGTCAGCAGGTCGCCCACGGTGTCGTCGACCTCCGCGCGAGAGGCCCTGCGCCCGCGGGCCGACGGCGAGGTTGTCGCGCAGGGTCAGCCACAGGAACAGCCCCCCGGCCTGCGCGACATCCCCCGCCGCAGCGAGGGGCCGCGGACCGGCTTGCCGTCCTGGCGGACCTCGCCCGCGGTCGGTGTCTCAAACCCGGCGACCACCGCAGCAGCGTCGACTTCCCGCGGCCCGACGGGGCCGAGTATCGACACCACTGGCCCGGCGACGTGAACGTACTTCTACCTTTAGGTGATCTTGGACGTCTATAGCCGCAAGACCGTTGGGTGCATGATCGCTACCCGGGAGTCCGCGACCCTGGCTGAGCAGCTCATCGCGGCCACTATCGCAGCACAGAAGGTGCCGGCCAGGCAGCTCACCTTGCGCGCCGACTGAGGCAGCAGCACGGCCTCAAAACCGGTCGCGTTGCTGCTGTCGGACCTCAGCGTCACCAAGGCCCACAGCCGCCCCCGGGTCAGTACGACAACCCCTACAGCGAGCGCCAATTCAAGACCGGCGAAGTACTGCCCGAGCTCCCCCGGCACGTTTGCCTCCTTCGAGGATGCGCGGGCGTTCTGCGCGGACTTCTTCTATACCGACAAACAGCATCATCGTCATGCCGGGCTCGCCGGCGACCAACTGATGGCGATCGCTGTAGCTCTTCGTTAGCCTGCAGCGATGGACTACATAAACCAGCGTTTGTCCCGTCGTCGTCTGCTGACCCTGGCCGGCTCGGGTGCTGCCGCACTGGCCCTGTCGGCCTGCGGCTCCTCCGGGGGAGGCTCCGCGACGACTGCCTCCGCCGGGCGCGCCGGCCTCGCCGGTGGGCGCAAGGTGACGGTCCGGACGTGCGTGTACGCCAAGAACCACGCGGCATCGATGCTCTACTGGCAGCGGTTCGCGCCGGCCGGGGTAACGGTGTCCGTCGTCCCTGTCACCTCCACCGCCGAGATCCTCCAGGCGCTGGAGGGCGGTAGCCTGGACTTTGGGCTGATGTCGCCGTATGTGCCGATGCTCACCCAGGCCAAGTCCGGCATTAACTCCAAGGTCGTCGGCATGGTGGCCCGCCAGGGCTTCGGCCTGATCGGCAAGAAGGGCGAGGTTGCGGCGATCGCGGATCTCAAAGGCAAGAAGATCGCTGTGCCTCCGCCGGGCGCCCAGGTGCTGGTGCTGGGCTTGTTGCTCAAGAAGGCCGGCCTCACGCTGGGCAAGAATGTCACGGGTGTGCCGCTGGGCTACGCCGACCACGTGGCCGCCCTCACCCATGGGGACGTGCAGGCCTTCATCGGCAGCGAGCCGCCTTGCACGAAGGCCGTCGTCGACGGGGTGGGCGTCCGGCTCCCCGGCGTCTTCGACACCGCGCTCGGTGACCTCAACACCGCGCTCTGGGCCTCGCCCTCGGCACTGAAGGACGACGAGTTGTGCAAGGCCGTGACGTCGATGCAGAAGAAGGCAGCGGAGTACCTCACGCCGGGGGGCGTTAACGATAAGAAGGTCTGGCACGACCTGTTGGTGACGCAGTACGGGTTCGGCGAGAAGGTGGCCACCGAGGTGCTGAGCAACGTCGGCGCGCAGTGGCAGTTCGACGCCCGCCGGCAGGGCCAGTTCGAGGCGGTCGGCAAGGCCCTGGTCACCACCGGCGCCCTGGCCAAGGAGCCCGACTACGAGGTGCTCTACGCCCGGAAGTACTGGACCGTCTGAGCGGTGACAGGTCCTGAGGCCCTGACCGGCGTCGGTGCCGCGCCCGCGCTGGCCGCGCCGCTATCTGCGGCAGCCCGGTCCGGCGGTGCCGGTCGGCGGCTGCTCGGCCTGCTGGCCCCGGTGCTGGTCGTCCTTCTCTGGCAGACCGTGAGTGCCCTGCGGTGGCAGCCACCGTCGATCCTGCCCTCGCCGCTGCAGGTCCTGCGGGCCGGCCAGTCCTTCTTCTTCGGGTCCGGCACTACCACCCTTGTCGGGGTCGTCGCCTTCGCCGGCGCCGGCGCCTCGGACGTGGCGACCAGCGTCGGGCGGTGCCTGGAGAGCTGGGCCGTCGCGGTCGCGCTGGGCCTGCTGCTCGGCCTGGGCCTGGGCCTGTCCCGCGTCGTCGCCGAGCTCCTGGACCCCCTGACGAATGCGCTCCGCGCGGTGCCGTTGTACGCGTGGCTGCCGCTGGCCATCGTCGAGTTCGGTGTGGGGGAGGTGCCCGCCAGGGTGCTCATCTTCATCGGGGCGCTGTGGCCCGTCGTCGTGGCCACGACGGACAGCGTGGCCAGGGTCCCGCGGTCCTACGTCGAGACGGCCCGCATGCTGGGCACCCCCCGGACCCGGTTGTGGCGCCGGGTCTACCTGCCCAGCGCGCTGCCGGAGATCGTCACGGGTCTGCGGCTGTCGCTCACCCTGGCCTGGACGTGCGTCATTGTCGGGGAGCTCGTCGGGACCTCGACCGGTGTTGGCGCCATGATGAACGCAGCCCGCGAGAGCGGTGCCACGGACCAGGTGCTGGTCGGGATCGTTGTCTTCGCCGTCGTGGGCTTCGCGGGCGACCGCCTCCTTCGGCTGGTCACCCGCCCGTTTGTGCGGTGGAGCCTGACGTGACCGGCGCGGGCCGGCTGGTCGCCACCGAGGTCCACAAGGCCTTCGGCGACCTCGTCGTGCTGCAGGGCCTGAGCCTCGAGGTGCCTGCGGGCCGGACGACGGCCCTGCTCGGCCCGAGCGGGTGCGGCAAGTCCACCCTGCTGCGGGTGCTGGCCGGCTTCGTCCCCGTCGACGGCGGGACGGTCACGGTCGACGGTGTACCCGTCTTGGGGCCGTCCCCGTCTCGGGGCATGGTCGCGCAGAGCTCGTCGCTGTTCCCGTGGCTGACCGTGGCCGACAACATCGCCTTCGGGCCGCGCGAGCGCCAGGAGGGGAGCAGCTCGGCGGTGCAGGACATGCTCGACCTGACCGGGCTGGCCGACTTCAAGGACGCGCTGCCCCGGGAGTTGTCCGGGGGCATGCGTCAGCGCGCGGCATTCGCCCAGGTGCTCGTCAACGAACCACCGCTGCTCCTGCTCGACGAGCCCTTCGCGGCGCTGGACGCGCAGACCCGGCTGCGCCTGCAGGAATGGACGGTGCGCCTGCTCCGAGAGAGGCCCACGACCACCGTGATGGTCACGCACGACGTTGACGAGGCGCTCCTACTCGGGGACAAGCTCGGCATGCTGACGGCTCGGCCGAGCCGGGTCCAGCGCGAGGTCCCGCTCAGCTTCGGGGACCACCGCGGTCGGCAGACCCTGCTGGACCCCGCCTTCCTCGCCCTCAAGGGCGAGGTCCTGCACCAGGTCCTGGGCGCGTGAGATCGCCCGTGGACTGGCCGGCATTCCTGGCCGACTACCACCGACGCCACCCCGCCATCACCGAGGACCTGCTCGGCCCGATGCGCGGCGCCGGTGGCCTGTCGCCGTACGATACGCCACCAAGCGTGGTGAGCTGCCTCTGACCGAGATCCGCCAGTATTCGGGTGATCTTGCTCGGGAGAGCGTGATTTCGCAGGTCGGGGCACTCCGGGTGCTCATGGCGTGCGGAGGCTTCCGACCCCTCGTCGGTGTCTCCGTGTCCTTCGTCGTCGGGCTGGGACTTGGTGTTCAGGTGGGTGCGGGAGTGCCCGTAGTCGGGCCAGCGCAGCGGGCAGGATCTGCGGGTCGGAATCGCAGGGTCAGGCCACGGGCGTGCCGGATGAGCCGGGCAGGGACGTTCAGGAGTTGGGGCGCAGGGTCGCGATCCGCATTCGGCCGGGTGCGTGCGTTTCGGCCCAGGAAGGGCCGTCAGTGCCAGTGGCGCGGGGCTTCCTCGGCGTCGGCTCACCGCGACTGCGACACCCAGCACCACCGCAGCGGAGACATAGGGGCTGCCAACGTTCGTGACGGCGGTCGAGGCGCTCAACAGCCCCGTCAGATGGTGAGCCAGCACCCACGCACGCATCTGGACGTCCCACCTCACGACGGCACCTCCGGCGAGCACACACGCGAACAAGGTCACGAACGCCGCCACCAATGACAGCAGCACCCCAATCGGCGGACGGCGCGGCCGTCCGCGCCGCCTTTAGGCCCCGGCAGTCGTGATCATGCGATCTCGCTCCGGACGTCCACGCCTTCGATCCGGGCTGTTACAGCAGCCCGTGCCGCGCGGCATAGGTGGCGTCGGCCGCCGGGACGGTCAGGGTCCCTGTTGCCACCAACCGGTCCAGGACGTGGCGCTGCCGCTTCTTGGCGAGGTCGCCGTGCCGGTAGGGGTCATAGGCGCTCGGGGCCTGCAGCAGTCCCGCGAGCAGGCTGGCCTGCGCCCACGAAAGCGCCGCGGGAGCCACGCCGAAGTAGCCACGGGCTGCCGCCGGCAGACCGTAGAAGCCGTGACCGAAATAGACCTCTGACAGGTACATCTCCAAGATGTGCCGCTTGCTATAGCTCGCCTCAAGCTTGAACGACAGCTCGATCTGCTTGATCTCGCCAGTGGCGTGTCGCTGTACAGGTTCTTGGCAAGCTGTTGGTCCAGTGTTGCCCCGCCCGCGTCCTGTCTGCTGCCCTGAATCGTTGTCAACGATGCGCGCAACCCCCCGACAGCATCCAAGCCATGGTGGAAGTTAAATCGGTTGTCCTCCGTGCCGATCAGGGCAATACCACCTTGTCCGGGACCGTCAGCACCAGTCCGTCGCGGGCCTGATGCGTAGCCAGCCGGGCCGTGATGCGCCGCTCCGCGTCGGTGACCGAGGGGGTGAGCGGCCACAGCACAGCCGGGCCTGCCACCGGTAGCGCGATCGCTCCGGCAACGAGTGCCAGCACGGTCCGTCTCCACCGGGAACGTGAGCGAGCCCGTCCCAGGCGGCGCGTGACGGCGGTGGTTGCGGTCGCCGCGTGCTCATCAACACAGAGAAGGCACCGGGCTCGCCGGCGTACAGGTTCAGGCAACCAGGGAGGGTCCCGTCCGCGGATCTGAAGGGGATCGACAACGACGACCGGATTCCCTGCGCGGCGGCCGTCTGGGCGAACGCTTGCCACCTCCCCTCATCCAGCACGTCACCTACCAGGACCGGCTCACCGCTGCGGGCACCCTCCACGCAGGGGCCGTCGAGGAGGTACTGCGAGGCATCCACCGTCGCTATGGCCTCGCTGGTCGCGGTGACCGTGAACGGATCACCGTCAACCAGGACGGTGATGCTCACCCCGACGCACGAGGGCAGCAGTCGCAGCGCGATGTCGGTCACCCGTCCGAGAGCTTCGAGCAGGTCAAGGGTCTCGAGGCTGAGGGCCGCGAGCTGCCTGGCTACGTCCTGGACCTCGGGGAGCGGCTCCATCGTCGGCCGCTACCCGCTTGGAACTGGGATAAGCCGGCCGCCCGTGCGGTTCTGCGCTCACCGACTCACTTGCCCGCACCACCACGGTGCTCCTTCTGGCGCGGGATCGCAGCTCAGGGAACGGCCACCTCGAAGCAGCGGTCCTCGTGATGGGTGACGAAGCCGGCCGCGGCGTACAGAGCCAAGGCGGCGGCGTTGTCG
>JAABUR0100006668.1_pt1 | contig 13980 bp, 13 predicted proteins | sample 5560091 | NCBI WGS metagenome assembly JAABUR01 (sample SAMN10711879, study PRJNA513375) | rock metagenome | isolation source: Antarctica rocks | place: Antarctica: Victoria Land, University Valley sud
AGCACCAGATCGAGCAAAACTGGGCCATCAAAGCAAGCGCCAAGCCAGCTGCTGCCTTCCGGTCGACTCGATCGCGCAGCCATCAGCAATAAACCATAGCAAGCAAGTCTGGCCTCAGATAAAGCAACTACAGAGGTCTCAATCGATCCAAGTGGCGTAGAGATCCCCAATAATGACAATGGCTCATGCATTTCCATCGATCCCAGCCACTAGAACTCACGAAGTACGAGTAGTGACCACTTTACAACATCGTGTCTGGTTTTTTTGTGGTTTTCATGTCGGTTTCATGCGGTTTTCTTCTTAGTGATACTGTGAGGGAAATAGGTACCGGCCACAGGGCCAAGCTCTGATATGGATATGTGCGCCGGAGTGTTTCTCACACTGCGTTTAGCCTACTAGCAGCGTGTGTTACCTAGTCCAATGCACTCTGGTAGACGTCAAATATAGAATTCACCATGTCGCACACTTCACCCCTGCTTCCTTCCCTCGCCGTCTACAAAACCCAAGCTCTTAGCAACATAGCCAAACCATAACGCCCTCTTAAGCACATGTTAAGATCCCAGAACCATTTCTCAAATCTACAACTGCGAATCGACGGAATCACCCCTGATATATTGTCTACATACTCGTCCTAGAACCACTACTCCCTCTTGCCAGTTTCTAGCCAGCTGAAGGCGGGTCAGCGCTGTTACTCCCGAACCCGTTACTCCCGAGATCAGGATTCGACGCAATCGTTCGATCTGACCAACCCATGTTACCCCTTTGTGACAGCACAAGCTTCTGATAACGACTGCAGATCCGAGGGAATATCGAGAGTTTGGATCCAAAACTCCATTGCCGAAGTGACTACTTAGAGAATAGGGTTACAGAGTTGGTATGGATTAACATGGGATTGATCGACAGAACGACATTTCTGCATTGGGTTGGGAGTATGGGAGGTCCTAGGATACTCTCACATATTTCTGGCTGAAGAGTCAGAATTCGAGAATAAAATGGTCCTGATGAGGATACCCTAAATGGGTTGCGTTCATAGCTGCGATTTGCATAAATTACCTATTGGTGAGCCGCATCATGGATAATCAGGTTATTCTAACCCAAAAACGCTTGAATCCGAAATATGCACACATACTGCTACAGAAAGCCAAGCGCACTGTCTCAGACCACGTCCCTTCGCGTATCTATAGTTTCGCCTTCGGACCCTCAAGCGTTGGAAGTAGCAAATCTCTGATTTCGCCGGCCGCCTCATTGAGCCAGAAGCTCATCCTCTCGCTTCCTAGGCCTTTTGAGACAATGTTGAATTGGATGCTGTACATAAACCACGTCAGCTGCCATACATTTAATCAAACTAATGATGGGGGAGTACATACCTATTCTCATTGATCATATACGCAATTCCCCATCCATCATCCACGACCTGACTCCACCCATATCCGTTGAAAAACTCGCTACTCAATTGACTCGAGCTGATTCTCCATGTCGAACTGTAACCGTATGCCCTGTCTTTGTATATCTCTGGAACTTCTTCCCCTTCGGTCAGACATTTCTTCAAACCAAACAGGTGCCTATCTACCCCTTTCCCGTCGCTCGCGTCACTAATGTACTTGACGTGAGCGTCTAGGGCCGACCTGAAGGCCTTGACGCACTGTTCTAGGGATACCTCAGGGTCAGCCATAGCGTTGCAGAAAGCAACAGACTCGTCAGAAACGGTGCGGCACGTTTCCGTACGGCCTTGTTGAAAGCGGCGAGTCGCGGCAGATTCGTAGGTGGGGCGGTTGATGCCGTACATTTTGTGATAGGCGAGCTGAATGACCATTTGAACGAACGCGTCAGGGGAACACTTGAATTTCTTTATCATGCCTTTGCCGTAGCCTTGATAGGCTTGGACTTTGAGGTCGTGCTGCGCGATAATGGCATCGAAGTCGGTGGCAGCGCTGTGAATTGCCTTGGTGACGTTGGAGTTGAGGTGGAATTTGAGGGCAAGAGGTTCGGGAAGATCAGACCGGATGGTTGGGTCGCTGAGATCGAGCTTGTTAGTGAAGATAAGCATATTAGCGTAATCGTTGAGGCGATGGGTTGGAGTGCCGTCCATCATGCTGTGTTCGCCTATAAAGCCGGAGGTACCATTGTCGTTGATGATGAATTGGAGCGGCTTGTCGAACCAGCGATTCATGCCATCACCATGCCAGTATTGGTGAGCGCGTTCTTCAAGGGTGACGGGTAAGGCGTCATCAAGACAGACAATGAAGGAGGAGGCTTCGATGGCTTTGAGTGTAGAAGCGTTGGAAGGGTTGGCGGCAAGGAGTTCGGAGCGAGCTGAGTGCCAAATGTCGCGGTTTTCGGTGGTTAAAACGCCAACTGCTGGGGCCTTTTCGGCTCTTTCATAGATCCGGTTGAATTGCTTTTCTAGCTCGGAAGCGTTAAGTTGTTGACCGGCAACTTCATACTCGACTTTGAAAAATTGATTCTTTCGGATCGCCACGATATACTTGTGGTCCTTGTAGCTATACTTGACTGGGTAATCCGTTTCCTTGCCCGGGATTCGACATGCGTTGAACATCCACTGATACGAGTCCATGCTGATTGGCAGCCTTTTCATGTACTCTGGTTCCAGCGTTCCACTGTCCACTTGCTTCTTAAACTCGAGCACTGCGCTTGTCAAGGCTGCTGCTCGCTTGGCTGGGTTTCGACGCCTTCTGTCGTCCCGATGCGAGTAGAAATAGCTGACGTAGGGCACCACTGGGTCTCTGTAGCTGAGGTACGCGGCATCATTCCACCATTCGTATATCCAGTTCTTATGTTTTGGGTCTTCGCGGCGAGCTACTAATCTTTCCTGAAGCTTCTGCCCTATACTCCCTGGTTTAATGAATTCCTGGACGGCTTTCGTGGTGTTTTCGAACTCGGATTTGTTCAGCAGAGGATGTACGGATTTCAGGTAACGCTGGGCAGTTTCCTCAAGAGTCGGTACAGGTAAGCGCGGTAATGACGCTTCGAACCGCAACATTGGACCTTTTGATACATCTTCTCGATAGCCTGGAGAAATACAAAATCAGCTTACAGCCGCTGTGCCCAATCGGACGAGTGGAAGTATATCTACCTTGTGGCAGAGCGGAGGAATTACTCCGCGCATTTGCAGGAGCCATGGCAAATATCTATCAGTGCTCGTCAGCAATGTACAGTACTACGAGACCTGCTTCAGACTACCTTGGAAGGGTGAGTCTTTATCAAGTTGGTCCTGAAGGTTGAGCGACTCCGTGCTACAACTTGCAACATTCCGAAGCTCTAACATGGAATCTCGACGGATATTGGATGCTCTTTATGAAGGAGCACGGTCGACCGAGGATAGGGAGGGGGTCTAAAAGAAATAATTATTTGACAGCTTGTAAATAAGGTCCGGGTGGAAGGTGGGTTTGGATCATGCGCAGTGAGAAGCCGAGGTTCAAAACGGCGGGGACCAGCCGAGCCCGGTTGACACACTAAAAACTAACTCGAAAGTACGAGTATGGATTTCAAGAGCCTAAGGTACTAATGTAAGACCAAGGTCACCAATGCACCAATGAGTGAAAACTAACATGGTCATCCGTTAAATCACGCATCCACTCGCCTTTCGGGCACTGAGAATGTTTTCTGCAAGAGAAATCCGGTGTCAGAGCATTTGTTTGATCATCAAGGATCTTGTCCATGTAGCTTGTCCTTGTCGACAGTGTCTCCGAAGTATTCAGACCACTCAGCCGTCCCATTCCATCCCAGAACCTATCTTCGTCGTCCACTCTTCCGCCTCTTGCTGTTACCTCTTGTAGACTTTGGTGTACTACGAGACGCACCTTTGCCGTCTCCATTGGTTTCCTCTCCAACGTCTACCATCTCTACATCCTCTTTTTGATCATCTTCGGTCCCTTCGCCCAGTGAGGCTTTGCTACCTCGTCGACCTCCTCTTGCTGGTATCGCCACTCCCTGCAGCTGCGACGTTCGAGTGCCTTTCGCTGCGCGAGTAGTACGAGCGGACTTTTGCTCTTGGATAGATGCTGGCGATGAGCGCGGGTCTGCACATTTATCAGTACTCTATGCTTCTTAGTGATCGGAAAATTCACCCACCATCGGTATCATCCATAGTTGTCTGTCTTTGTGCCGCCGTCCTATTTCCACTCGAGAGCTGATGCGTCAGGGATGGCGGTGATGAAGAACCTTCTGGCGCCAGTCTTCTTGAAAACATCATCTCTCCAAATTCGTCTTCTGGAAGCATGAATTGAGAGAATGGTTCTTTTGCAGGCTCGCTGTCGTCGGAAGATCCATCGCCATTTGCGTTCTCCTAATCACAACACGCCTCAGCCACTTTCTGCCCCACCAAGCATTATTCGACCAACCCTTTCATCTAGTGCATCCAGATTGTAATATTTCCCCAGCTTCTCCCAAATCCCAGGGATCCTTGTATGGTCGTCTTTTGCCGAAGTGTAGCCATGATTTCTTAGATGCTGAGAGATAGCTATCATTCTGAAATGCTTGTGCATGCCTTTGTTCTTCGTCAGTGCCGTCTTTATATGGAAGTATCCAGGTAGCTTTGGTGCACCGAGAACGAACCCACAGGCTTCCATCGTATTACTCCTTTAAAAAGGGATGTCTCTTGCTCATCCGTCCAGGCATCTGGAATGGGACTCGTATCGACGACGTCGTTCTTTACTGGGGCTGAAACCTCTTCAGTTGCTTGTTCAACCACCTCTCCAGAAGGTGTCGAAGCTGCCCTTGACGGCCCACGAGCTTTCTTTCTAGGTGCCATAACCTAACCTGCTTTACGATGCCATTCATCGCCTAGACAAGTAGCGTCGTGCATCAGCCACGATGCTCGCTGTATGGAATGAAGTAACTGAAGACTTAGCAGCATTGGAACACCTTGGACTGTTAGGGTAAAGCTCCCGGGCTGCACCTACTCTAGATTCAGGGATGAGCTAGGCTTCTTTTGGTCCTAGCCGCTGTTAGTCTGGCGCGTCATCCGCCGAATACCGCGATCAAGGTGTTATTGTTCAGGCTGTCAGTCAACAACGGTTCTCTTCACCACCATGTGAAAGGGCCCCGAAATCAATCGTTCCATGCATGATCATGAAGAGTTAGGGGAGGCCTTTGCCATCCCTGATCTCTGGGAAAAGTCTGCTCTCGCAGACTTCCGACGATATGTGAACCGCGCTTTCACTGAGAACGAAGGAGCACTGTTTGCGCCATCAAGCCTAGATGGTGGGAATGAGAGATCCGTACCAACATTAGCCTTTCCAGCCCATCCCACAATTGGAGACTACTTGTCTACGAGCTTCCCTTTTCCGCCCTCGAAAGATCTAGACTTTCATCTACCTGATCTGACATCGTTTGAGTACGGACCACTCGAGAACCTAGAAAATCCTGAATTATCTTTAGCATCTTCCGTTAATGGCTCCATTGGTTCATTTCCTTGCCAGGACCAGGAGGAGGAAGATGTATGGTCTGCTACGCAGATTCTCGCTCCTGGTCCTGAACCTGCGGAGTTCAAGAGCTGGGACAGATTCTATGCCAAGGCATTGAAGGAACCTCGAACGGCATACATCAGTGAAGCAGGACCTATCGCTTTTAACGCCGCTTTGACCTCCAAATTTATGGGATCGGACTCCATGCTTCCCCCGGAGTCAGCTGGGCGTGTGTTACCAAGTGGTCCAGTGCTAACGGTTAGGTCTCTTCTTTTGAAGCACTTGAGTCGGGACTGATGCACCACAGAGTTTGCTGCATCTTGGTCTGGGTAGAGAATCGTGGTTCTATCAATGGGTTGAGCAAGAAGGCTCGTTTAGGCCTTGCGTTGCAGACGGCCGTATGTCTGGGTATACAACTGAAACATTTCATAGGTAAAGCCGTTATTAGTCTAGATACGCTGTAAGCTGATGCTCGCAGCTTGGAACAAGTGTTTATCGGCTATGGAACACAGATGAGAGACCTGCACTCTTTCATCAACAAGTCCTATTCCAATATGTCAGGGTTGTTCCGACCCCGAGTTCCTTAAAAGCAGGCCTTGCTAATGGGTCAATAGCGAACCCCTTCCGTCGTTAATCGCCGTGGCTGATGGGTTTTCCAAAATTCTCTCGGCTTTGCAAGCCCAGTTGAACCGATCGTCGACGGAAATCTGCAGTCTGCTGCAGGTCCAATATCTATTTCATCGGCCTGGTCTTATTCTTTCTTGCCTTAGTGACATGTCTGCAAGATTGAAGAGCGCTAAAAGCGATAAAGAGCTTCTCTCCAAACTCTACAGCTTCGTCCAGGAACTAGAGCATTCTACCACCTGGCTACGACCATTGGCTTTCCAGATCCTTGCGCACGCTTCAAGGCCATGGCTAGAATCGGTTGGGGGCTGGATAGGCTTACAGGCAGATGTTCTTTCCAGCAGCCAAGGCTCGCACAGCAATTTTTTGACACCAAGTGGTAGGTTCCAAAACGATGGAGATGGTAAAGACGTTCAGGAATTGGAATTGGAATTGGACTTCGTATCGAGCTTAATGCCAAGCTTCGTAACGAATCAAGATGTTCATTCAATATTTGGGACCGGTGTTGGCTTACAATTACTCCATATCCATAAACCTAAGCATCCGCTTGTGAGACTGAAACCAGTCTCGTCTGTAGAGCCTCCCACACTTGAGTGGCACTTTTCGTGGCAAGACGTTGAGAGGGTCCAAGCTCGAGTGAAGGACTACGAGGCTCGTCTCGTTGAGGCCGTCAGGGAGTTCAATATGAGCGAGAGCCAAGACCAAGTGCCGCGCGCTGAATTGGAGATCTTTGAACAAAATCCTACAGGACCGTTTGGGGTGTCTTTAGAGACTACTCAAGCGAATCTTGATGTTTTGATCAAGAATCTCGAGGAGCCACTGCCCCAGCTTGGTAGCGGTGGAGATGCATTGTCGAAGACTGTCATGCATTGTACCTCATTGCGCGACGAGAGCGTTGAAGATAAAGCTGCTTTATTTGCTCCCCCGTTATCCTTGGTACCACTGCTTTCTTTCAGCCCGGTTCTGTCGGCTCAAGCGCATCTTGTCAACAAGGCTTGTCTTCGGCTCCTCTTCAAGGAGCATAAGCTCCGCGCGCACCTATCTCTGCAAAATCGTTATCACTTCTTTGGTGACGGCATATTTACGTCACGACTTTCGCATGCGCTTTTCGATCCTGAGCTTCAGACCGCTGAACGTCACAAGGGTCGCTCACGATCTGGAGTTGCTGGAGTTTCGGGACTTAAGCTTGGATACCGGGACAATTGGCCTCCAGCAAGCTCCGAATTACGTCTAGCGCTGATGGGCATCTTATCAGAAAGCTACCATAACAATCGACAAGCTGAGGGTTCTTCATCTCACCGTGCTGAGCTACCTGGGGGCCTGAGTTTCGCTATTCGTGAAATGCCGGAGGACGAGCTTCAGCGTTGTCTAGACCCGCACTGCGTCGAGGCTCTGGATTTTTTACGGTTGCAATACAGACCTCCGCCACCCTTGGATGTGGTGATTACTGTCTCGTCACTTACCAAATATGATTCTATTTTTAAAGTCCTCCTCCGAGCAGTGCGAATGATATTTGTCGTCGGCCAGCTTTATCGTGGCAGTATCCGGCGCCCTTTACATGAGCACAGCACTGTGATCCAGCGGTTTAAGGTTGAGGCGCATCACTTTGTATCAGCAACTTGCGGTTATTTCTTTGATGGGGTAACAGAGAATTGGGCGATTTTCGAACGCATGCTTGGGAAAATCGAAAAACACTTGGACCACTATGATGCAGGCGACAACGAGGGTATACAATTCTTACGCAATTACCATGAGAAGGTCCTCGACCGTATAATGTTCGCCGTAATGATACGAAAGCGGCAAGAGCAAGTTATGAAGCTGCTTGAAGACATTTTCAGCTCGATTTTAAGATTTGCGAGTACTTTGCAGAGCAGCGCAACCATTGAGACGGAGAGGCGACAGATGGAGACGAAAGTCCTAGAAATCTATGAGAGGTTCAGAAAGAACGTTCGGGTTTTCATCAGTGTCTGTAGGGGTTTAAGCGAGAGAAGGGGGCAGGGCGGAACCAAAAGGCACAATTCAGACGACGATCTGTTTGTGAACGAAGATGCAGATGAGGATGGAGGGAACACGATCGGCCAGCTTCTACTGAAGCTGGAGATGAGTGGGTATTACTCGAAGCCTGCAAAATAATGAAGCTATCTGTCTATAGCTTATCTCTACCTATGCTAAGCTGAGATGGAGATTAGAAGTACTCCAGCAGAAAATCTTCCGTTTCTGATAAATTGGAAACTCGTGACTGTCGCGCGTCCAGTCTAAGCTTTTTCACCAATCAGACCATCAGCATCCGGCCCTATCGACACCGAAATTCAGCACCTCAAGTCTCCAGCATCGTATCAACCATATCACCTCAAAATGGCCTCTACTAGATATCTTTAAAGTAGAGGAGGATCAGAAGACGTATGTCTCACTCTTTACACAATACTGCTAGGCCCCCCTCACGTTCTGTAATGTCCGTTTCCTTTCTGTCATTCTACAAGGTCTTGCATCAGATGGTAGGTTCAAAAGTCCAAAATAACTAGATATGTCCCATAGTTAAATCTCAATGTCAAGGGGGCCTTTTTTCTTACCACAAGAGATTCCATCAATTCCTGCGGATCGGTCAGATGTCGGGCACACGTGGGGTTTCCCAGAGCTTGCATTCTAGATCTTTCTGCTTTATATAGGACCCTAGTGACATACTACCAGAAGACCTGGGAGAAATTGTTACGAGAACGTATTCTCCGAAAGTGTTTCGCGCACCTGAGGTCACGCCCGTTGGTAGTCCTAGACGAGGAGAAGCAACTGTATTCACTTGGATTATTCCATGGTAGGTGGGTTTGGCATATTGAAAAAAGTCTTTGAGCTAACGATGAATGCTAGGTCCTGCTTTTGCGTTCAAAGATGTAGATTTTCTAGGGACGTTTTCTGTACTGAACGAGCTGATCGCTTTTGATGGTGGCTCTACAATTCCTTGGCAACCTCTTCGAGTGGGCAATCGTCATGTTCCGTTTCTCATAGAGAAGACTAATTCGGACTCAAGACAGTTCCTTGTTGGGAAAAACAAGACCAAATTTGAGTCCGAGCGAGAGCATCTCACGGTAATTGGAGCAACGAGTGGGGATACTGGATCTGATGCTATCTATGGGCTTCGAAGGAAGAAGTTAGTCACGACATTATCCAAGATCCAGCCCCAGTACCCCAGTCTTTGGACTTCTCAATAACCTTGGAATTGCTTGTAGGGATATTGCAATATTGATCATGTACCCGGATGAAAAAATCAGGTAAGCTTCATTTGCACTCATCGAAAGGGATCACATCTGTATCTTTCACCAGAATTGCTAGTTACGATTCTCCACAGCCTGATCCAAGAAAGCCAAATGGCCAGCGTTACTGATGCGAACGTGCGTAATCTGGCGGTAGATGATCAAAGCCCTGTTTGGGGACAAAGATATCAAGAAGACGCACAAACTTGCTGCCATCAATTCAATCAACTAGGCTCCATCCTAGCACAGATCTTGTATTTTGCATTTCCGATAGGCTTCTTTCTCGAGCTGAAAAGATCAATGCTAGCTCGAAAATACGGTTCGTAGTTCCGACTGGCAATATTGGTGGTACGTGATCCCCAACTTATTCTGTGCGTTTTTCGAACCGAGAATTCACTCGCAAGACATAGATTGGGGGTATTTTGCTCCCGAAACCGTCCGGTAATTCAAGATTTTCCCTTAAGAGGACAAATGCTGAACCAGAAATCTCTACTAGGTGATGTCTTGGCTGGTTATTTTGCAAAACGCATGGGCTTCCCCATAGAGAAAATAGTGGTCGCCACGAACGAGAACGTAGGTATCTTTCCAGACCCATTTTCCTCAATACCTTCTGCATCCTGAGTCGCAAAACGTCTCTAAGGAGCGAAAATCTATGTGCCACGCATCTGTTCCCTAAACTTATCCAACAATGTGGATTTGCATCTCAACCGTAGATTTCTAATTCCGAAATATTTCAGGACATCCTTGACCGATTCTAGAAGAGCGGCTACTACGAGAACAAGCCCATACACGGGCCTCAAGCTAAAGGGGGCTTTGTCGAAGACGGTGTAGAGGCACGAAAGTGGTGTACGGGAGACGTTCAGATCGGCTATGGATATCCTTGTGAGCAGCAACTTCGAGCGCCTACTCTAGTTTCTTTCATTTCAGGTCTATGGCGACGGCTCTATTGAGCAAAAGTGGAACACAGCAGGGGAAAAGGTCAAAGGTTGGTTGGAGGAGTTGAACTTCAACGGCGGTTTTGGTGTTGAGCATCGGCTTCTTGAAGGAGCAAAGGTGGACTTGGAAAGCGAGCGCGTTTCAGACGACGAGACAAATATATCCTCGATCCACATTCCGCTATAGGTGTCGCCGCGGCATATCAGTCCATGATACGTACGCCACCACCCACGACTCTTCATATCGCGCTTACCACTGCTCATCCGGCTAAGTCGCCAGTGCTGTTAAGAAAGCATTGGAAGGGGACAAAGAGTTCAAGTTTGAGGACTTGCTACCAGAGCAATTTGTTGGCATACAGGAATTGCCGAAGAGGAAAACGGCGATCAAGAAGAGTGATGGGATCAAGAGATTACGGGCCATCATTCGACAAAATGTTCCTGCGTCGTCGTCGGCGGTTATGACAGCTGAATAGTAGTGGCTAAGGGCTAAGGCCCATGTTCGAGTTTCATTCAGAGCCCTTCTCGAGGGTCCGTTGTAAGAAATGCTTTGCGGGGGTTTTTGCTTTGGTATAGGAGGCGGCGGAGGATTCACATTGGGAGAGCCGTTCGTGGGATAATAAGTAGAGAAATCAAATTAGCCAACGGGGTAACGGTGTAGAGATGTTTAGATTTAGACGGGGTAAAAGTCTATAAATGTGATAAGAAGAGCAAAATCTAGTATTAAGAAGACGGCTGTGCGTAAAGGCATACTATCGTCTTTCTTCATAAAGGTTCGGTTTCGAATCACCGCAGCATCGACGACAGCTTCAAGTCCGATAGCATGAAGAAGAGATGCCAGTTGCGATTCTCTGTCTATATCTGGAACAATGGGGAGTTGAGAACAGACGTACTGTTCAACGGAAAGTCTGCTGCTTCAGCTAGATAGATTGAACACACCATTCTAACCTATGGACTGTGAATAGCGGTGGAGTGGCGAGAGATGTTGGTGCAATCCGCTCGTACGATCGTCATGATACATTAGTACTAGCGTGAAGAACGGGACCCTACAGTTCCGAAGAGGTCCGCCCTTCCGCCTCTGCACCCACACACAGCAGCTAGACCAGGGGTGGTGAAGGGCCAAGTGATAGGTACAGTAGACGTTGAATCACTCAGATTTAGGTTTTTCATAATCACTGTCTTTTCTGGACTTCGACTTGCTGCTTGCGACATTGAGTGTTTGCGCTGCACCCTCGTTCAGTATTCCCCAACCCCAACCCGGCTTCGACAAATCCTCTTCAGTGCAGCTGGTATGGCGGCGGCGGTTAACAAAAGCTTTACCTCACCGGCAGCGAATGCAGAATACCCAGTGGCGCTGCATGATGTCGCCGGAGGGCTGCTTGCTCGAGTATTCAGCGGTGTCAGCGGAACCGGCATGGTTATTACGTTGCTATTGTTGCTTGTAGCGTACGATCAATGTTTGTTATCTCTTTCCAGTGGTCCGATGGTTACTGATCACAAGTTCAGTCAAATATATATGGAATAAAGGTAGCATCGTTGGTCCGGCATGGAAAACCCCCTTCTTTGGGCCTTTTCTAGAATCCGTATACCCCGATATAAACCGTTACAAAGAGAAATGGGCGAGCGGTGACTTGAGCTGTGTGTCGGTGTTTCACAAGTATGGACATATCACAAACCCAGGCTCAATTGGTATGTGCTGACAGGAACCATCAGATTTGTTGTTATTGCTTCCTCGCGCGATATGGCACGAAAAGTGTTCAATTCTCCAAACTACGTTAAACCCTGTGTTGTAGATGCAGCTCACAAGCTCCTCCGGCCAACAAACTGGGTCTTCCTCGATGGTAAAGCGCATGTTGATTACCGCAAAGGTTTGAATGGCCTATTTACTCGTCAAGCGTTGGAGACCTACCTGCCGGGTCAGGAAGAGGTGTATGAAAAGTACTTCCAGGAGTTTGTTGCGATATCGCAGGTTGAGAACCAAGGAAAGCCGAAACCTTTCATGCCCGTATTTCGAGAGCTCATGTGCGCGGTATCATGTCGAACCTTTGTGGGACACTACATGACCGAAGCGGCTGTTAAGAAGATTGCCGACGATTACTATAATATCACTGCTGCACTAGAGCTGGTCAATTTCCCAATTATCCTACCGTTCACCAAGTCTTGGCACGGCAAGAAGGCCGCGGATATGGTCTTGAATGAATTTGCCAATTGTGCAGCAAAGAGCAAGGCGAGAATGGCTGCTGGTGGCGATGTCACCTGCATCATGGACGGCTGGGTAAAATCGATGCAAGACTCCGAGAAATACAGGCAAAGGATTGCCAAGGGAGAAACAGTGGACCAATCCGAAAAGCCAGCAGTGCTCCTTCGAGAGTTCTCTGACTTCGAGATCTCTCAGACCCTATTCACATTTCTCTTCGCCTCCCAAGATGCCACAAGCAGCGCCTCAACCTGGCTCTTCCAACTTATGGCCGACCGTCCCGAAGTCCTCGACAAAGTCCGCGCTGAGAACCTCGCTGTCCGTAAAGGCGACCGTAATGTCCGCTTTAGTATGGACATTCTCGAGAATATGCCCTACACCCGCGCGGTCATCAAAGAAACCCTCCGCTACCGCCCTCCAGTCATCATGGTTCCGTACGTTGTCAAAAAGGACTTTCCCGTTACCGATTCCTATACTGTTCCCAAAGGCTCCATGGTTGTGCCTTCAGTGTGGCCTGCCTTGCATGATCCGGAAGTTTACCCGGAGCCCGAGAGTTTTGATCCAGACAGGTGGATTACGGGGGATGCGGAGAAGAAGGTGAGCAATTGGTTGGTATTTGGGACTGGGCCGCATTATTGTTTGGGCCAGACGTATGCGCAACTGAATTTAATGGCGATGGTGGGAAAAGCGAGTATGTGGCTAGATTGGGTGCATCATGCAACGCCGAAGAGTGAAGATATCAAGGTATTTGCAACTCTATTTCCGCAGGTGAGGGATTTCTTCAAATGTCCATATGTCGAGCATATAACTGATGTTTTCTAGGATGACTGCCCATTGGTGTTTTCCAATAGACCAGAATAGACTCACCCACTTTAATCGAAGCTCTACTATGTTCACATAACCCTTTTCGCCTGTACTTAGATTTCTCTCTTCTGTATCCTTGGACCAGTAGGTCCATGAACCGGGACCTTCGAGTCATCTCCGCACGGCGCAGGCCGTAGGTTTATAGAGGACCAGACCGTCTATTCTTTAATCAATCTATACAAACCTATGCTATCCACCAAGTAGAACAAACCATCTCCTGAGTAAACTTAAAGGTACTTCACCATCCTATTTCCATGAACCCATAAACCCATAAACCCCCTCCCAACCCCCACCCCGTCCAAAAAGATCCCAACCCAAAAGCTCTCCCCCAACCACCCCACCCATCATGTCCAATAAACGCCTCCTCCCCCTCCTCACCTACCTCGCCCGCCCCTCCCCCCTCTCGTCCTTCCTCCCCGCCATTCACCCCTCCCCCCGCCTTCCCCACGCCCACGCCCACCACCACCAACCCCTCCCCCCCCACACCCACCATCCCTACAGCACCACCCCCCCCAAAGAACCAAAATCCTACACCTTCGAAGAAGTAACCCCCATCCCCCCCCCCCCCCCCCCACCCCCCCCAAACCCCACCCCCCCCGCCGGCCCCGCGGGCCCCGCCCCCCCCCCCCCCCCCCCGGCCCCCACCACCACCACCACCCCGACCCCCGCCGACACCCACACCCCCCCACCGC
>JAABUR0100006673.1_pt1 | contig 13978 bp, 15 predicted proteins | sample 5560091 | NCBI WGS metagenome assembly JAABUR01 (sample SAMN10711879, study PRJNA513375) | rock metagenome | isolation source: Antarctica rocks | place: Antarctica: Victoria Land, University Valley sud
GGTGCGGGCCCGGGAACGATCTCCTCGGCGTTCGGAACACCAGCGGCCGGCTGCTGCTTGTCGAGGGCTGCGAGCGGCTGGCGTTCGGGGGCCCGGAGAGGTACGTGCTGTCGCTCGCTCCGCCGGAACCCTCGCAAGGCAGGAAGGCCGCGTTCCGCATTTCGTGTCCGACGGAGCGCTTCGAGGCCAGCTGCCGGACGGCCGTGGTGGTCACCGACGCGCGCGGACGTCGGCTGGGCGCCACCCGCCGCGCCATCGCACCGGGACACTCAGGCGCGCTCGTCGTCCGGTACGAGCGCCCGCCGCCTCGGGCTCCTTACGTGTCCGTGTCGGCGTGGTCCGCTCGAGCAGCAGCGGGTCCTACCGCCCGCGCGTGCGGCTCGCCTTCGTCCTGCAGCGCGCTCGCACGTGACCGCGTCGCCACCCGCGAGGCCGGGTGAAGAACCGCCGAGCAGCCGGCCGGTCTTCGTCTGACGCCGCTTGACGTCCGCTCGGGCTCGTGCGAGAGCTCTTCCGGGAGGCCTGCGATCAGGGCGCGACCGTCCGCGCCCGAGGGCGCGTGCTCGAATAGGCAATACGGACGACGAGCCGTCGACGCTCGTCGTCCTCCCGAGCTCCCGCGGGTCGACTGCCACGAACCCGCGGTCGAGCCAGAACTGCTGCGTCACGGAGTCGTAGGGTCGACCGCCAGGATGGTCGCGGCAACCGATTCAGCAGACGCGCGCGCGTCGCCCAGCGCCTGCAGCAACAGTCGTCTGCCGTCCACTTCGCCATGCCGGACGCTCTTGGCAATCCAGGTCAAGAGGACCCCAGGCTGCGTCCTGCGGGCGGCCGCCTCCAGGCCCGCCTGTGCGCGCTGGCGCTGTGACAACCGGACCTCGCATCCCGCTAGAGAGAAGAACCCGAGGAGCCCGCCGTCTACGACCCAGAGACGCACGACCGCCTCCCCGAGCAGCCTCGACTCACGCAACCAGGCTGCTGCAGCCGACGCCACAGGGGACGCGCCCGCATCGAAGCGGGGCACCGCCTCGCCGAGATGGGGAAGCCGCTCGGCGGTGTCCACGTTCCAGCGAACCCACCACTCACCTTCTGAATGACTGCTCGGGCTCCGAAGTCGCCTGCGACCTGTCCGGGGGCACGGCCATCAACCGTACCAGCCGTCTCAGCCGTCTCAGCCTCGGGCTCCCGACGAGCAAGACTACGCACCGGCGCGTACATCCCGCGGTTGAGCGGGCGAGTTGTTGGCCTCGGCACGGTGGCCGAGGGCATCGAGACGGGGGAGCAGCTCGCCCTGGTGTGCGAGCTCGGCTGCGACATCGGGCAGGGGTACTACTTCTCACGTCCGTGCCCCGCCGACGAGCTGTACACGCTGCTCACCAGAGAAGCCGCGTTCGCCACGCTCTTCCCATCAGCCGGCGACTGACCGTTCAGGGTGCGCAGCCGGCGCGCGAGCGGCTGAGCTCCAGCCGAGCCTCGGTCAGGCGGGCGATCTGCCGCATTGCCCGGTGGTAGAAGTCGAGCTGGTTCGTGCGGCCCACGAGGCGGAATCCGGTGCGCAGGAGCCACGACCCCTCGTCGGCGGCGCGGGAGAACGCGTGGATGCGGAACTCGACGGTGCCGCTGTCCAGCCACTTCCAGACCTCGTAGTGCATCCGGCCCTGCTCGAAGTGCCCCTGGAGCGTGCTGTAGGACCAGCCGAAGACGCGGGCCTCCCGGCCGTCGACCGTCCGGGTCTCGTCGTAGTCGTCCCCGACGCGCACCCCGACGTAGAAGCGCAGGCCCGCGAAGCGGATCTGGAGCAGCATGTCGCGGCCGGCGAGCGGCGCGCCCCGCCGGTAGGTCGCGCGCACCATCGCGGGGTCGGCGACCTGATAGTCGATCATCAGCAGCCTTGCGGTCTCCCAGCTGCCCCCGGGCGCCGGAGGGCCGGGAGGCTCCGGCGGCAGCTCCCGGGCGAGGTCGTCCACGTGCCAGCCGCCCTCGCGGGTCGCGACAAGGTCCGGGTCGACGGTCACGGCGCGGTGCTCGAGCGCGGTCAGCTCGCGTCGCGCCCGGCGGCGGTCCGGGCCGATGAGCGCGCCGTCGCCCTCGGACTGCTCGCTGTGGTCGACGCGACGCGTCATGACGGCGAGGGGCCCGTGTCGCCGGCCGCCCGAAAGCCGGGTGACGCGCTCGAGCACGGAGATCCACTGGTGGAACTGCACCTCCTTGGCGACGCGCAGACGCGAGTAGAGCAGGTCACTGAGCCGGTCGCCGCTGCGCGCCCACGACTCGATCGTGAACTCCACCAGCCCGTCGCGCGCACAGGCGGCGAACTCGATCTGCCCCGCCTCCAGGTGGCCGTCGAGCGTGGCCAGCCGGAACGCCTCGCTGCTCGCCGCCACGACCCGCACGGGCCCGTCCCACGGTCCCGGTATGCGCACGACGTACTCGTCGTCGACTCGCAGATCGCCCGCTTGGCCGTGGACCTTCTGAAAGCTCGCGAACTCCGACGGCGAGACGCCGTCGAGGTCGGAGGTGATGGCCTCCATGAGCTGCGTCGGGGTGACCCGGGAGTCGCGGATCCGCAGGCGGTAGAGGCGATGGGTGATCGGTCCGGCGCCATCCTGCGGACGCTGGAGATCGTCACCCTCGGGAAGCCGCGGCGGCCCGGCGTCGGGCGCGGAATCGCTCCACTCGCGACGGTCGACGGGCGTCAGCCGCCACAGATAGCGCCAACCGGTCAGGCCCACGCCGAGGGGCCAGCGTGCGGCCGTGGTCAGGCGCCTGAGCAGCGGTGGACGGCGGGGCACGGCGCATGACCTACCCACCGCACGCGGCCCCAAGCGGGTAGTTCGCATCGCGAACGGGCAGAGAGACAGCCATGCTCACCAACCTCCTGCGCCGTGCGGGCCTTCGCGGCTGGCACCTGCACGTCGCGTCACTCTCCTCGATCAGTCTGTGCATCGCGCTGTGGATGCGGGCCAAGACCGTCGCCGACGACGAGCGGGCCAACGCCGAGCGACGCGCGCTCTTCGTGGGGCTGTGGCCACCGATGTTCTGGCTCATCGGCGACGGCATCGAGCACCACGAGTAGGCGCTTGAAGAAGGGTCACACGAATGGGTTGACGACGTGGACGGATCCGTACAGTCGCAGTACAGCCGCGTTCGGGTACAGGATGTCGAACTGCATGAGCATCTCCTCGGCCTCGCGGCGCGCGTCGGCCGCGCTCAGCAACGGCGCCGGGCGGCCGAGGGGCCGCGTGACGGCCGCCATGAGCTTTTACGATGGCCTGGTGCGGAAGGCGGGCGGGCCCATCGGCGTCGCGCTCTCGCAGCAGCTCGGTGGCGACACGCTGCTTGCGCTCGTTGCGAGGATCGAAGCGGTAGACGAGGAGGTTCGTGTCAATCAGCGCGGTCACGGAGGTACAGCTCCTCGCGGTTCCAACCGCTCGAGGAGTGGCCGCTACGCCCGCACGGTCATCGTCGCGCCGAGCGGCACCGCTGGGAGCACGCGGCGGATGTCCGCGTCGCGCATGCGCAGGCAGCCCGCGCTGACCTCCTGGCCGACGGACCCGGGGGTCGGGGTGGCGTGGAGGGCCAGCCGCGTGCCGCCCGTCCACCCCGGCGGCAGCTTGGGCTGATGGCCCGTCAAGGGGATGACGCAGCAGCCGTACACCGCGCCCAACCCACCGCCGCCACCCCGCAGGCGGTCGGTGACGCCGTAGCGTCCGACGGGCGTCGCGGAGCCGGGGCGTCCGATCCCGATCGGGGCGCGGTGGCGGATCCTCCCGTCGACACGGATCGTGAGCTCACGGTCGGACAGGTCGGCCACGAGCGTCGTGCGAATCGGCTGGAGGCGAACGGCGTCCTCCGGGAGCCATGCGAGCGCCCCGTTGCGTCGCTGCAGCGCGCGCACGCCGATCCAGCCGGGGCGGAACGCGGCGACCGCGTACACGCGGCGCGCCCCGTAGCCCGTCCTCCGGCTGACGCGGGTGACGCGCCGGCCTCCGGGCGCGACGCGGAGCACCGCCGCGCGCTCGAGGTGCGCGGTCCATCGGCCTCGGCGCGCCTCAGCGGTGCGCGCCGTGCGCCATGCGGCGCCGCCGGGCGCGTCGGTGAGCGCGGGAAGATCGTCGGGCAGGGGCGGCATGACGCCGGCCGCTCCGCTCACGCCGGTCGCGCCGTCGGCGACCCGGTGCGCCGCCGCGCGTCCGAAGCCGGCGCCGAGCAGCGCGAGGAGGACGACCACCGCGAGGACCGGGCGCGGGCGCCGGTTCACGGCGCTGGGGGCACCGGTGCCGGAAGGTGGGGCTTGAGCTGCCTGCGGGCGGCCTTCAGGCCGAGGCGTCCGAGCAGCTCGTCACCGAGCATGAGGTAGTCCTCGGCGAGATCGGGGCGGTACTTCAGGATCGAGACCGCGCGCTCGGCCGACCCCGCGTAGGCGATCGACGGCCGGATCGTCTGCTCGAAGAGCTTGTCGCCGACGTGCTCCCGCAGGGAGTCGAACGCCTCGCGCGAGTGGACCGTGCGCATGTCGGCGATGTTGAAGAACACTCCGAGCCACTCGAGGTCCGGGTTCAGGCCGTCGCGCGCGAGCTCGATGACCTCGAGCGCCTGCTCGACGCCCTGCAGGGCGAAGTACTGCGCCTCGGAGCTCAGCAGCGCGTAGTCGGCCGCCACGAGTGCATTGACGGTGAGCAGCCCGAGCGCGGGCGGGCAGTCGACCATCACGACGTCGTAGGGCTCCTCGACCTTCTTGAGCGCCTTGCGCAGCGTGAGCTCGCGCCCCATCTTGCCCGCCAGCGTGAGCTCGGCCTCGGCGAGGCTGAGGTTCGCCGGCATGAGGTCGTCGTGGACGGCCTGCTTGGCCGACGCGCGGCCCGCCAGCACGTCGCCGATCGTCGGGTCGGCCTCCGGGTCGACGTCGAAGTAGTCCGACAGGTTGCCCTGCGGATCGAGGTCGACGGCGAGCACCTTCAACCCGGCAAGGCGCAGGACGTCCGTCAGCGTGCGGACCGCGGTCGTCTTCCCGGTCCCGCCCTTCTGGGAGAGGACTGCGATCTTGGTTGCCACCCGCGGGAGGATCGCACGCCGCGCCGCCGGAAGAACACCCACGTTCCCCGGCGGCCATCCGCGCGGACGAATGCGCTGCTCAGGCAGGTCGAAATGGTCTCAGATGACGCCGCCACGAGCGCAGAGGCGCTGGTCGCAGGGCGGCGCTTGAGGTAGTCGCCCACGATCTGGAAGCCGAGCGAGTACCCCGTCCAGCGCGGGATCTCGAAGTCGGCGCTGCCGAAGAACCAGGCGCGGTGGTCGTAGCGAAGTTGTCGTGGTCGCCGCGCGCGCGCTCGCTCGTCGCGGCGGTCTGCTCGGGGCCGAGCGCGACCGCCCACGGCCCTGGCTCCATGCCCGTCACCTCGATCGAGAAGTGATCGGCCAGGCCGTCGCTCACCAGCGCGTCGATCAGGGTGTGGCCGAGCGCCGAGGCTCGGCGCCGCGCGACATGATGGAGCTCGTGCGCCAGCGTGCGGAACAGCTCGCGCTCCAGCGCCCACTCGAAGTGCTCATGGTCGACGTCCACGTCCCCGCCTTCGAGCGGCAGGTGCTCGACGGCGGCCGTGGCCGCTGCGTGGACCTGAGCGCGGATCCTGCCAGCGTGCGCGACCAGCCGGCCCGATCCGGTCAGGACGTGGATGTCGACCAGGCCCGCCATCTTCGGTGTAGAGCGTAAGCCCTCGCCGCGCGCGCTCCGGCATGCTTCGTGCAGGATGCACGACCCTCTTCGCCGGCGGCCTCCCGAGCGGACGCTGCGCTGGGTCACCGACGCGCTCGGCCCCGGCAGCCGCATCACCGCCCTGCGGCGGTTCACGGAGGGCGGCTGGCACGCGAACCACGCGCTCACGGTGGTCGACCGCCGCGGCGGCGCGAGGCGCCTCGTCCTGCGCCGGTGGGCGCGGCCCGAATGGGTGGTCGAGGATCCCGACTTCACCGCGCACCGCGAGGTGACCGTGCTCGGGCTGCTCGCGGACACGTCGGTTCCCGCGCCGCGGCTCGTGGCCGCGGACCCGGACGGCGTGGTCTGCGATGTTCCGACGCTGCTGATCACCCGCCTGCCCGGCCGCCCTCCGGGGCTCCCACGCGACATGGACGCGTTCCTCGTCGGGCTCGCGCAGGCGCTTCCGGCGATCCACGCCGTGAGCGACCGTGCACGCGGCTCGATCCCCGCCTACCGCCGCTACCGCGACCTCCGATCCACTGGTCCGCCGCCGTGGTCGCGGAGCCCGAGACTCTGGGAGCGGGCGCTCGAGCTCGTCGTCGCCGAGCCTCCGCCCGGGCCGTGCGGCTTCATCCACCGCGACTACCACCCCGAGAACACGCTCTGGTCGCGGGGCAGGCTGACCGGCGTCGTCGACTGGACGAGCGGCTCGTGGGGACCACTCGCGGTCGACGCCGCCCACATGCGCTGGAACCTCGCCCTCACCTACGGCCTCGACGCAGCCGAGGAGTTCCTGCGCCTCCACCGCTCGCTGCGCTCGGAGGATTCCGACGACCAGCACTACTGGGACCTCGTGACCGTCCTGGATCTCGTCTTCGACCTGGACCTCGACGACTGGCCGGGCTTCGACCTGCAGCGACTCGAGCGCTACGTCGCGAGCGTGCTCGCCGAGGTGGGGTGAGACCGAACGCGGAGCTACGGCAGGATCGGATGGACGTCGCCGAACTCGTGCCCGGCGACGCCGAGCGCGGCGGCCTCCGCGTAGGAGCGCTCGAGGAGCTCGCGTCCGGCTCGGCCTCGAGCATGAGCAGGTGGGAGGACTCCGGCTCGTGCCAGCCGGTGATGAGCCCGTTGACCGCGCGGAGGCCACGCTCGGGCGTGATCACGACGTCCGTCCAGCCCGCGCCGGCGTGGACCGTGCCGTCGAGTGTCGCCGCCGTCTCGAGCGCACGGACGACGGTGCCGTCGGCGACCACGCGCCCGCCCCAGGCGTGAAGCGTCACCGGCGCGACCAGGATGCCGCGGGACACGAACTCGGTGACGAGCTCAGCGCTGAAAGCGCACTATGAAGTCAAGCCCGCTCAGGCGGTGCTCGCGCCCACTGCCGCTGCCACGAGGAACAGCAGCCGGTGGCGGCCCACCGTGATCTCGTCGCCGTCGCGCAGCGTCCGACCCTCGACGCGGTGCCCGTTGACGAAGACGCCGTTGAGCGAGCGGTCGTCGAGCACCCGCACCCCGTCGGCCTGGCGGACGACGAGCGCGTGGCGGCGTGAGACCGTCGCGTCGTCGAAGTGGATGTCAGCCGCCAGCGAGCGCCCGATGCGCGTCCACTCGCGCGTGAGCGGGAGCACGCGCACCGTGTCCCCGTCGCGGAAGGCCAGGTGCTCGCCGAGACCTGTCAGGAGCTCGCACGCCTCCGTTAGGAACGCATCTCGGTCCTCGTGGGAGGCGCCCCGGCGCAGATCAGGTGCGAAGGCTTCGCCGGAGAGCAGCGAGACACGCGCGAAGCGTTCCGCGCCGCAGCTCGGGCAGCGGGGCAGCGTGCTCTCCGCGGCCACGGTGAGCACGTAGCCACAGCCCTCGCAGCGGAACGACCCCGTCCCGGCGAGCGTCCCCGTCATCAATGACTCCATGGCGTGCAGCATTCCCTGCAAGGGCCAGATGACAAACGCCACGGGCAGGTTCGGCGCGTCCGGGACCGAACCTCACGGCATGCTTCGTCTCCAGGGCATCTCCGAGCCCGAGCTCGAGCGGCACCTGCTCCGCCGCGGCGTGGGTGAGCTGGCGGCCGGCCGCCACGCATGCGTCGACTGCGGGCGCACCCCGCTCGTCGGGGAGGGCTACCACCGCTACGGGCGCGGCGAGGTCGTCTGCGATCTGTGCCGCCCGCGGCACGCCGACCCGCCGCAGGCCTCCGATGTCGTGCGCCACCCCGAGCGCGGCCACGCCGTGCGCCTGCGGGCGCGCTCCGCCGCCTGACGCAGGACCTCGCGCAGGGTGGGGAATGTAGGGTGGCGGGCGTGGATCTCGTCACGGCAGACGTGCGCATCTCCCGCCCCCCGGCGGAGGTCTTCGCCTACCTGGCCGACGTGGCCAATCACCCCGAGTTCATGGGGCACTTCACCCGCGACTGGCACGTCACGCGCGAGGACACCTACGGCATGGGCGCGGGCGTCCGCTTCGCGTTCAAGCAGCGGCGCAACAAGTACCCGTGGATTGACCAGACGATCGTCGAGCTCGAGCCGCCGCGGCGCATCGTACTCGTCGGTGGCACGGGGAAGTTCAACCGCGTGCGCACCCGGACGGTCTGGGGGCTCGAGCCGGCAGAGGGTGGGGGCACCCGCGTGGAGGTCTCGTTCGAGAAGGTGCCCAAGCTGCGCTCCGACGGCTTCGGTGAGGGCCGCGGCTTCCACAAGGCGAGATGGGGCAAGACGCTGCGGGTGCTCCGCGACGTCCTCGAGGGCAAGCAGGAGCGCGGGCCGCGCACCACGATCGCCGGCGGGGCGCGCAAGCCCGCGACGGGCTTCCGCTTCGGGGCACCCGGGTCGCGCCCTGCGAAGTAGGATGCGCCGCCCCATGCTCCGTCGCTCCGCCGCCCTCGCCCTCGCCGTCACCGCCTCCCTCGGCGTCTCGGCCTGCGGGACCGAGTACAACAAGGGCGACCAGGAGAAGCTCGCCCAGTCCGAGGCGACCTACCTCGACCTCAACGGCCTCAAGTACCAGGTGCAGCTCTCGCGCCAGCTCAACCCGCGCGCCGTGGAGGACGCCGACTACTTCCGTGATCTGTCGCCGGAGGCGAGCTCGCTGCCTCGCGGCACCATCTGGTTCGGCGTCTTCATCCGCGTCCAGAACCAGTCCGGGAAGGCGATCCCGTCCGCGCGTACGTTCCTCGTGGCGGACACCCAGGGCAACGAGTTCGAGCCGGTCGAGAGCCAGAACGTCTTCGCGTACCGGCCCGAGACGGTGCGGAGCCGCGGCTACATCCCGGACCCTGCGCGCCTCCAGGCCTACGCGGGCAGTCAGGGATCGCTCCTGCTGTTCAAGATCCCGCTCGCCTCGCTGGACAACCGCCCGCTCGAGCTCACGGTCAAGAGCCCGAACGACTCGCGCCGGGTCGCGCGCGTCGACCTGGACGTCTAGCCAGCTAGTCGCCGCGCCCGAGCGCGGCTCGCAGCACCTGCCGGGCCACGGGTGCGGCGGTGTCGCCGCCCGCGCCGGCGCGCACGAGCAGGACGCCGACCGCGACGCGCGGCGCGCGGCGTCCCGCGGGGGCGAAGGCGGCGAACCACGCGTCGGTGTCCGTCGGATCGGAAGCCGAGAAGCAGTTCTCCGGGGTCGCCGCGCCGGTCGCGCCGGCCGGCGGGGTCTCGCAGCGGCGGGTCGCCTCGAGCTCCGCGGTGCCTGTCTTGCCGGCGACGGGCACGCCCGGGATCGCCGCCGACGTACCCGTGCCGGAGCGCACGACACCCTGCATGAGCTTCTCGACGGTCGCCGCGACGGCGGGCGTCGTGACCGGAGTGAGCGGCGCCTTCGGGCTGCGCTTCGCCACGTCGAGGTCGAGCGTCAGGCGCGGGCGTCCGCCACGGTCGGCGATCGTCGCGGCCACCGTGGCCAGCTGCAGCGCCGTCGCCTCCACGCGGCCCTGGCCGATGGCCGACGAGCCCACCGCGAGGTCGTCGCCGATCTCCGCGGCGGCGGGGATCGCCGCGACCCTGGCGCCCGGCAGCAGCGGCTCGCCGTTGAAGCCGAAGCGCTCGGCGATCTCCACGAGCTTCTCCGCGCCGAGCTTCGCGCCGAGGGGCGCGAACACGGAGTTGCACGACTCCGCGAAGCTCCGCGCAAGGCTGCCGCCGCACTGCTCCCCGTTCGCATTCTCCAGCGAGACCCCCTCGAGGACCGCCTCGGTCCTGACGGGATAGCTCGAGCTCTCCCCGGTGATCCCGGCCTCCAGGGCACCCGTGAGCGTGATGATCTTGAACGTCGAGCCCGGAGGCTGCAGCCCGGAGAACGCGATGCCCGCGTAGCCCAGCACCTCGCCCGAGCGGGGGTCGACCGCGACGACGCCGCCGACGCGCCCGGCCAGAGCGGCCACCGCGGCGCGCACGACCGACGGCGCGATCGTCGTGCGGACGGCGTCGGCCTGCTTCGGCTTCGTGCGTGCGAGCACCCGGCCGCCGGCGAGGAGCTCGCCGCCCGGCCTCCCGAGGAGGCGCTCGTCCAGCGCGCGTTCGAGACCCGAGAGCCCGATCTGCGTGTCGTCGGGGATGCCGAGGGCGCGGAGGCGCGCGGCCCGCTCGGGGGGCGGCGGCCCGAGTTGGCCGACGACGTCGGGCGCCAGGTCGGCGAGCTCAGTGCCCGGGGTGCGCGCCTCCCCCTCGGCCAGCACGGCGCCATCGCGGGCCTGGATCGTCGCACGGGCCGGCATCTCGATGGTACGGGTGAGCTTCTCGCCGAGGCGGAGCCCGGGAAAGGCGAGGTACCGCTTCCAGTCGACGCCGACCGCGTCGCCGTCCTCGGCCACGGGCAGATCGACGGGGGCCGCGACGCGCCCGTAGATCCGCGTGCGGATCGCGATCGGGACACGCACGACGCCCGGGGAGAGCTCGCGCGCGGGCCCCGCCACGGCGAGGCGCTGCCCGGTCGCGGTGGTGAACCGCTCGCGGTGGAGCGCGGCGAAGCGCTGGGCGGTCACCCGCCGGCGCGCCGTCGGCGTCAGCTCGCCGTACATGGCGCGGAAGTCGCCGCGGGCCCAGGCCCGGGTGTAGCGCTCGGCGACCCCGACGCGGTCGGGGCCGCCGCCGAGCGTGAGGATCGCGCCCGTCACGGCACCCGTGGCGACGACGAGGACCCCGACGGACACGACGCGTCGCATGAGCACCGGACGCCGGTGCGTCTGAGCGGGGATGAGGGCCGAACGGCCTGCGGGCCTGCGGGACGCAGCGCTACCGCGCGGGAACTGCCGACGGATGCGATTCAGGGCCACGGCGCCCGAGCGTACCCGCGGCGGCGGACGACCCGAGCGTACCCGCGGCAGCGGTGGGCGCATCGCTCCGGGTGGCGCCGGTCAGGAGCGGCGCGCGTGGGCTACGGTCCGAGCCCTCTTGGGCACCGTCGACCTGATCATCCTCGGCTTCACGCTGCTCCTGGCGGCCTTCGGCTTCCGCCAGGGCTTCGTGTCCGGTGCGCTCGCGCTCGTGGGCTTCGTCGGCGGCGCCTACTTCGGCACCCGCGTGGCCCCGCTGCTGCTGCCCGCCGGCTCCTCCTCGCCCTACGCGCCGATGTTCGGCCTGATCGGCGCGTTCCTCGGCGGCGTGATCCTCGCCATCTCCTTCGAAGGAGTGGGCAACGCGTTGCGGCGCAGCTTCCGCGCGGTGCCGGGGCTGCGCTCGGTCGACGGGCTGCTCGGCGCGGCGCTCGCCGCGGCGCTGGCGCTGGCCGTCGCCTGGGTGGTCGGCGCGGTGGCGCTGCAGACGCCGGGAACGCGCAACCTGCGCCCGGACATCCAGCGGTCGGAGATCCTCTCGCGCCTCAACGCGGCGCTCCCGCCGTCGGGCGCGCTGCTCAACGCGCTCGCGCGCATCGATCCGTTCCCGAGCCTCAAGGGCCCGGCCGCCGACGTGTCGGCACCCCGCGCCGCGACCGCACGCGATCCGCAGGTCGAGGCGGCGGCGGCGAGCGTCGTGCGGGTGCTCGGCACGGCGTGCGGCCTCGGGTTGGAGGGCTCGGGCTGGGTCGGCGGCGACGGCCTCGTGGTCACCAACGCGCACGTGGTCGCCGGCGAGGAGGACACGACGGTGCAGGTGCGCGGGAACGGTCCGAGGTTCGACGCGACCCCGGTGCTCTTCGACGAGAGGAACGACATCGCGATCCTCCGCGTCGCCAACCTGCAGGGCGTCCCGGCGCTGTCCGTCGCCGACGAGCCCGACTCGGGCAGCGAGGGGGCGGTGCTCGGCTTCCCGCGCAACGGCCCGTACGACGTGCGCGCCGCGCGGCTCGCGACGACCCGGACTGTCCTGACCCAGGACGCCTACGGCCGGGGCCCCGTCCGCCGCCCGATCACGACGTTCCGGGCACTCGTGCGGCCGGGCAACTCGGGCGGCCCGATCGTCGACAAGCAGGGCCGCGTCGTGGCGACCGTGTTCGCCACGGCGAGCGCGAAGGCCGTCCGCACGGGGTACGGCGTTCCGAACCGGATCGTGGCGGACGCGCTGGCGGGTCCCCTGCAGCCTGTCTCGAGCGGGCCCTGCGCGCCCTGAGGGCAGCGCTGCGGAAACGGCTCGCGTTGCCGCTACGCTCCGCCGCTCATGGCCAAGACCCTCGTCATCGCCGAGAAGCCGTCCGTCGGGAAGGATCTCGCGCGCGTCCTCCCAGGGCCGTTCGAGAAGAAGACGGGATCGGCGGACAAGACGGAGCGCTACCTCGAGGGGCCCGAGCACGTCGTCTCCTGGGCGGTCGGCCACCTCGTGCAGCTCGCCGATCCGGAGACCTACGACGAGAAGTACAAGAAGTGGCGGATGGCCGACCTGCCGATCGTGCCGTCGAAGTTCAAGCTCGTCGTCCGCGACGAGCGCTCCCAGAAGCAGATGACCGTCGTGCGCCAGCTGCTCAAGCGCGACGACGTCACGCAGGTGATCAACGCCTGCGACGCCGGCCGCGAGGGCGAGCTGATCTTCGCCTACCTCTTCGAGCAGGCCCACGCCAAGCAGCCGGTCAAGCGGCTGTGGCTGTCGTCGATGACCGCGGACGCGATGCGCGACGCGCTGGCCAACCTCCGCGACGCGGCGGAGCTCGCGCCGCTCGAGGAGGCCGCGCGCTCGCGCTCGGAGGCCGACTGGATCGTCGGCATGAACGCGACGCGCGCCGCGACCATCCGCCTGCGCTCCTCCTTCGACGGCGCGGTCTCGCTCGGCCGCGTCCAGACGCCGACGCTCGCGATCATCGCCCGCCGCGAGGAGGAGATCCGCGCGTTCGTGCCCGAGCCCTACTGGCTCGTGGACGCCGACTTCGAGGCGTCGGGCAGCCGCGGCTACGAGGGTCGCTTCCACGACGGCGCGCAGCCGCGCATCGCCACCGCCGCGGCGGCGCAGGCGGTCGTCGACGCGGTTCGTGGGCAGCGCGGGGCGATCACGAAGCTCGAGAAGCGCAAGCGCACCGAGATCGTGCCGCTGCTGTACGACCTCACGTCGCTGCAGCGCGAGGCCAACACCCGCTTCGGGTTCTCCGCGCGCCGTACGCTGGGCGCCGCGCAGCGCTGCTACGAGGAGCACAAGGCGCTCACCTATCCGCGCACCTCGTCCCGCTACCTGACCAGCGACATGGTTCCAGAGCTGAAGCAGATCGCCGCGAAGGTCGGCCGGGTGCCGGAGTACGCGAAGGCCGCGGCGTACGTCGGTGGGCTCGACCTGCTGCCGCTCAAGCGCGTCGTCGACGACGCGAAGGTCGGCGACCACCACGCGATCATCCCGACCAACTCGGAGCACAAGCTCGACAAGCTCTCCGACGACGACCGCAAGATCTACGACATGGTCACCCGGAGGTTCCTCGCCGCGTTCCACCCGCCGGCCGAGTGGGAAAACACGCGGGTCGAGACGACAGTCGCCAGCTACGTGTTTCGCACGCGCGGCAAGGTGCTGATCGTGCCGGGCTGGCGCGGGGTCTACGGCGAGCTCACCGAGGACGAGAAGAGCGCCGCCGAGGAGGACGAGGGCCGCGACCAGACGCTCCCGAAGCTCGAGCAGGGCGAGGGCGTCGATACGACGAAGGTCGAGTCCGCCGCCAAGGAGACCAAGCCGCCGCGGCGCTACTCCGACGCCTCGCTGCTCGGCGCGATGGAGACGGCGGGCAAGCTCGTCGACGACGAGGAGGCGCGCGAGGCGATGAAGGAGTCCGGCATCGGCACGCCGGCCACGCGCGCGGCGATCATCGAGCGGCTCATCGACGTGGGCTACGTCGAGCGCGACGGGCGGGCGCTCGTGGCCACCGAGAAGGGCCGCAACGTCA
>JAABUR0100006674.1_pt1 | contig 13977 bp, 10 predicted proteins | sample 5560091 | NCBI WGS metagenome assembly JAABUR01 (sample SAMN10711879, study PRJNA513375) | rock metagenome | isolation source: Antarctica rocks | place: Antarctica: Victoria Land, University Valley sud
TGCAGTCGTTGTAACCGTTGCTCGATGGAAGGCTTCGGGGCACGGCCCGCACGCGGCGGGGCGGCGCGGCATGGGAACGTGACATAACATAGGTTTCATCCCACCATAGTCCCTATCGCGCATGGCGCTCTCCGCACCAGCGCACACGCGGCGACCACAGGCACGGTGCGCGATACGGGGAGAGACGGCGAGACGGACAGGTAGAGGGAGGACACGCGCGATGGTCTACACCACGCTACGTCCCGACGACGACGCACAACTGGCTGCCTGGCGCCGGCGGCAGGCCGAGGACGCTGTGCGCAGCATCAACATCCGCCTCCCGCTGGGCCTGGCGCGCCGCCTGTGCGCCGAGGCGGCCGCGCGGGGTGTCCCGGCCGGCCGCTACGTCGGCGACCTGCTCCGCGCCGCCCTGGGCGACCTCCCCGGCGGCCCGCCACTCGCCCCCACGCCCCCGGCGGCGCCCGCACCCGTCGATCCGGGCCAGGTGAGCCTCCGCGCCCTCCGCATCATCCAGCTCAGGGAGGGGCACGACGGCGAGCTGCGTCAGCTCGCCGCCGCCGACAAGGCCGCAGTGCTCCGCCTCCTGTGCGCCGACCTCGCCTGGCTCGAGAGCAGCGACCGGCAGGCACCACACGAATAATGACATGGCCCCTCCACACAAACACGACATAACGGGCGATAACACCGTGCCGACGCACGTCAGCCTGACGACGGATCACGTCACGGCTGACGCCGCCGGCCCGTTCGCCGACGCCTTGCGCGCCGCCGGCGTCGCGGTCGAGCGCCACGCCTTCCTGCCCGTGCGCGGGGAGGAGCAGCATCCCTCGGGCGTGCTCCTGCTGGCCGCGTCCGGCCCGCCCCTGCCCCTGGCCCGGCTCGTCGGCCCCACAACGGCCCCGGCCGGCGTCGCCCCAGCCCTCGCCGCCGCCCTCGGGATTGGAGCGTGGCCGGCGCCGGCCACGCTCCAACTCAAGGCCAATGTGGCCGTAGACGGCACGGCCGTGCTCGTACTCGTCGCCGGTACGGCTGTCCCGGTGCTCGTTGCCGGGACCGCAGTGCCTGTGCTGGTCGCGGGGACCGCGGTGCCTGTGGTCGTCGGCGGCGTGGTGGTCCCGGTCGTCGTCGCGCTGACGGTTGCCGTTGGGCTCACCATCGTCGTCCCACTGACGGTCGCTGGCGCGCTCGCTGTGCCCGTCGCGCTAATAGTCGCCGTGGCGCTCGTCGTTGCCGTCCCACTGACAGTCGCCGTCCCACTGGCGGTGGCCGTGCCCGGTAGCGTCGGCGCGGCCGTGCTCACGGTGTACTTGTACGGTAGGCCGACCAACTCGTCGCCGCTGTTTGTGATGGAATTGAAGGTGTCCACGTACAGGATCCCGCTGATCATTGAGCCCACCGTGGCGGTCGGCGCGATCGTGACGGTGATGATACCGGTCTGGCCCGGTGCGAGCGTGAGTGGGGCGTAGGAGCTAGACGGCTTCCCCACGGCCAGTGCATAGTAGTCACCCGTCGAGGAGTCGACCGCCGTGTCGAAGTCCCGTGTATTGACGATTGCCGCCGTAGTCACGATCGTCTTGGTCGGTCCCGCGTCGCTGTAGGGCTCGATCTCTGACGGTGTGGCCGACCAGAGCCCTGGCACGACCTCGGCGGCGCGAGACGAGGCGACTGCGGCGTAGAAGCCAGTGAACGGGTCGAGGAACGCGCGGCCGCGTATCTCCGGAGATGTCGTCGCTCCGTAGGGCGGGGCCCCGTTGACATTGCTGAGGTCGAGCTCGATGGGGACGGTCGGGGAGGCCGACTTGCTCGACACATTTAGGAGGTTCGACTCCGTCGGCACGAAGAACAGCGGCAGCAGATCACCCGGAGCGGGCGGGATTGAGGTCCCGTAGCCGCCGAGCGAGAACCGTGTGTACGCAGCCAGGCGCGGGTCGACGAAGAAGTCTTTGGTCGTGTTACCCGTGTTGGTCACGGTGACTGGGACCTGAGCCGATGTGCCGTGCGCCAGGGTGATGCCCGTATCATTCGGCACGCCGGACGCGTCCACGCGCACGCCATTGAAGCGCAACGTGGCCGTGAACGGCAGCGAGGTCTGCCGCCCGGAGACGCTGTCGTTGATGAACAAGACGAACAGCCACCGTCCCGGTTGCGGGTCGCGCCGGAAGATCTGCAGCGTGTTCGTGTACGCTGTCGTGACGACATTGTTGCTCGGCGGTGAGACAAACGCGCCGAAGGGGTCGGTCGCGCTGATCACGGTGCTCTGTACGTCGATGGGCTGACCGTCGGGGGTGGCGAGCACGCCTTCCAGGTTGTAGGCCGTGTCGGTGATCGCCACGCCGAGGTCGAGGTCTTTTACCCCCACTGACACGTCGAAGGCGTACGTGAGGGTCTGGCCGGGCGCGCCACTACGACCGTTCCCGCCCGTCAGCGTGCCCGTGAAGACCGTCGCGGAGTCGGCGGCCGGGGTCGGTACGAGGGCGCGCAAGATGATTGGGATAGCCCCCGCAGCGGTGTTGGTTCCGCTAATGATGGTCTCCGCGCTCTCGTCGCCAGGCGAAGAGGCTATGGTCGTCACGATGAAGAAGACGCCGCTCTGCCCAGGGTTCAACGTGTCGGATGTTCCCGGCGCCGGCGAGACAGAGCCGGCGGTGACGAAGTTTGAGGTTGAAACGTCGAGGCGCACAGGACCACTGTAGCTGTACGTGCTAAACGCGCCACCGAAAGCAGTCGAGGAGAAGGTGTAGATGACGGCGCGGTACGTGCCGGCCCGCGGGTTGCGCACGTCGACATGGCCGTAGCCACTGCTCGCGGCCGGTCCACCGTAGCCTTGACTGCTCGAGTTCGCGATAAGGCGGCCCTGGGGGTCGAATAGGCTGAGCTTGACGTAGGCGGTCGAGGGAGGCGCGCCCGCGGAGCTTTGCACCTGGTATGAGAAGGCCGCGTCGAGGCGATCGGCGTTGGCTGGCACCGAGAAGTCTTGCGTGACGTAGGGTTCCGGGAATCCTTGGGTATCGGTAAACGTCGTGGTCGCTGCGGCGTCGAGTTGGGCGATAAAGGATTGACGATATGCCGGCGCCCCCAGGGTACGCACGATACCCTGTATCGTCTGTACGCTTGCACCACTATTAGTAACCTCGACGGCGAACTTCTCGGGCGTCCCCGGATTGCCGGCCGCCGAGAGCGTGCTCGGAGACACCAGGAGCGCATCTCCTTGCGCCGAGATCGTCGGCGTGCTGTTGGCGTCCTGATAAGAGAGGGTGGCCCGCACAGCCTTGAGGCTATTGATGAGCCCGGCGCCTTGCTCGTCGCTCGGGATGTTCAGATCGGTCGCCGTGCTCTTGATGATGCGCTTGACAAGCTCGGGCGTGGGACTGACGCCGCCATGACTCTGGCGATACGCCTGAATAACCAGGGCCGCTTCGCCCGCGGTTAGTGGGGCCGCTTCACTGGTCCCACCGAACACCTGGAGGCGAGAGGGATTGCCGTTGTCGTCCATGCATCCGAAGTAAATGAATGTGTTGTCGCTACAGAGGGACCAGCCGAGGTCACCCGGCACCACGACGTCAACCGTTTGGCGACCGGACTGCGCGGCACCGGATGAGGACAGGCCGGAGATGTTGTCGCTCACGTAGCCGCCGTTGGTACCGAGGTCGATCGCGCCATCATGCGTCTGCTGGTAGACGCGAAAACTGGTCGAGGCGCCGGCCGCGATCACATTGGGATCGGTCGCGGGCGAGCTGATGGTCGTCGCCGTCCCGGCGTCGCCGCTGCTCGCGACGACGGTCACGCCAGCGCGCACTGCGGCGTCGTTGGCGAGCGAGAGCGGATCGTCGGCATTGTCGGGAAATGGGTTGCCGCCAAGCGACTCGTTGATAACGTCAACGTGGTGGTCGACGGCGTACTCGACGGCCTGGGCGATCGTGCTACTGTTCGCGATGCCCAACGAGCCGAAGACCTTGAGGCCAACCAGCGAGGCGCCCGGCGCCATGCCGAGGACGCGGATTTTGGGGCAATCGGCGTCCCTGCGCTGGTGGGCCACGTTCACGAACGTATTGACGTCGTAGATCGCTTTGCCCTGTGCGGCGATAGAGCTGGCGTCGCCGAAGGCCTCTCGTCCGTCTGTCGGCGCGTTGGGGCCGTCGCCGCTGAAGTCCTGGTAGTCTGTGAAGACGGGTGTGCCATCGCGGCGGATGAAGTCGGTGTTGTTCGGGTCAAGGCCGTCGGCGAGAAAGGCTACGGTCACGCCCGTGCCGGTTACGATGCCCTGCGCTTGGGGCATCGACGCGTCATCGAAAGCCGTATTCGTCAGCTGCAACGCCTCGGGGCCGGTCTCGATTGTGTTCTCGCACGCGGGTATAAACGGGGGAGTTGCTGGCGTGACGGACGTTCTAACGATCCGCGAGGGCTGGCGTGGCGCCCGCACGATGTCGTCGGGCACGACAGCGCGGACGAGCGGATTCGTCTTGAGGCGCATCTCCTCCGCTTGGGAGACGGTGGCGGCGATGGCGTTGATCAGGTGGAAGGCGTGCAGCCGTGGGGCCCGCACCTGCCACAACTCGGCCACGATGGATCTCTGATCGGCCGCGATGGCCTGCGTCCGGACCGCGCGCAGGCTGCTGCGGGTGGGCAACGCCGGATGCTGGTCGCGCAGGATGATGACGACGCGCTGGTCGGCCTCTCGCGCGAGGCGTGTCGCTTCGGCTGGCGGGAGGCCGCCGGAGTGGATGCGCGAGGGGATGGTCGTGCCGCCAGCATTAGCGACGCCGGTGTCGGCGTGGCCGGTGTTGGGCTTGGTCGCGGCGTGTGCCGCGAGGGAGAGGGTAATGGTGGAAGTGAGGAGGGTGCGCCAGATGGTGGATTGTCGCAACGTAGGCTCCTAATCTCTTTACCGACGTGACCAAGTGCATTCCATGATGTCCACCGGGATCGGGTTTGCAGGACGCGAGAAGCATTTCTCACGCCGTTATCGACCCAAAGTAGCCTCTATTATGACAACGTACAGCCAATCATCGCCGTCAACCGCGCCACCCGCGCGACGACGTTCGTCGCGCGGGTGGCGGCTAAGATCTGGGGCTGATCACCGATCCTGCGCTTGACCGGCACTGGTCGGGCGAGCTGAGGCATGTGTCTATGGTGTGCTCGATGCCTGGGCGGTGTCGAGCTCTCGCTGCAGCTGTGCCGCCACGTCCGGATGCGCGCGGCCGTCCACCAGCGCCTCGACCGTGGCGAAGAATGTCTTCTCATCCAGCCCCGAGCCCATGAGCAGCACCGACGCCGCGCCCTGCCGGTACGCGAGGAGGCGCAGCGTGACCAGTCCCGTCGACGTCGCGCTGTAGCGCGCCTGGACCGTCTGGCCCGCGACGGTCAGGGTGAGCGTGCGCGTGGCGCCGAACGCGGCGCTCGCCGCGCCGGCCGCGCCGCTCGGGTCGACGATCACCGCGAAGCTGGGCGCGCTGACATCGCCGGGGTCGTGCGCGGCTTGATAGGTGTAGTCGATGGAGCGCGACGCGCCGATGGACTCGATGCGGCGCAGGCGCAGGCCGTCCGGGTCGCCCGCGAGCAGGGGCGCGTCGGACACACCGAGGGCTGCGGCGACGCCGAGCGTCCGTATCGGGGGCAGCGCCGGGCCCGCCACCGCGCGCGCGTTCGCGGGCGGAGCGAAGGCGAACGCATCGGCCGGCACGGCAGCGAGCGCGACGACGCTCTGCGCGCGCACCCGTAGGCTGACGGCGAACGCGGGGAGGCCGGCGCCGCCCGTCTCGGAGAGGTCCAGCCCGCGGACGGCGTAGCTGTGCGCGTCGACGTACAGCGTCGTCGTCACCGTCCGCGCCGCCGTCGTCGTCTGAGCGGATGTCGCGCTCACGGGAACGGTCGAGTTCAGGGCGACGACGTCGACCGTGACGCCGTCGAGCGTCTGTTGCGGCAGCAGGCGCACGTTCTGGGAGCCGTTCTGGGCCGTGCGCACGAGTTGGCGCGTGTAGGCCACGCCGAAGGGGTCGCCCATACCGATGCCGCCGCCGAGCGACGGGGGCAGAGTGATCGTCGTGACCGTATTGTCCTTCGCGCTGTAGGTGCGGATCGTGTTGCCGTCCTGCACCGTGCGCGTAAGCAGAGCGCCCGTGGCGCCGGTGATCGTGGTCGCCTGCTGGATCACCGCGTTGTGGTCGTCGAAGCGGGCCCATTGCTCGATCGTGCTGACGCGATCCGGCAGGCCCTGGGCGGCCGGCGCCGTGGCCGTGTAGGACAGCGTGCTGATCTGGTGGAATACACGATCGGGGCTGGCGGCGGGCAGGGCCGCGTCCGCGCGGGCCAGGACCGTCCGCGCCGAGACCGGGCCGCGCCGCCGCGCGTCGGCGTGTCCGGACAAGGCACCCAGCGCCAGCAGCGGAACCGCCGCGAGGACGCCGAGCCGGAGGAGTAAACGAGTGCCGGATGTCGTCATGTCAATCTCCTTAACGTGCTATACGCTTGCGCCGTGCGCTTTTGCCTCGGGAAGCGGTATGGTCGCATACCCGGCGCCTGTCGCCATCGCGGGCGTGGTGTCACCGACCGCGTTGTGGGCCTGATCGGGCGGCAGGAAGGCGGTATCTCTTGACGACTCCTTGAGTCGTCAGTTCGCTAATCCCAGGTCCACAAGCAGGCCCCATGCAGTTCGACGTTATCGCCGATACCATAAAACAAGCCTGACGAGAACTACCGCTGCGATGCCAGCCAGGAGCGCACCCCAGTTTTGTAGGTTTTGCGCCCACATGGAATGCCTGGGGATAATACCCGTCTCCACCAGCACGAGTACCACGCCCAGGAACACGAGCACACCGATCATGGTCACGATAGCCTCGCGCGGCGAGTTCTGAATGGTCCTATCCCCACCGCGTACCGTTGCCGAGACATAGTACACCACGGCGAAGACAGCGGCTACGGCGAGCACAAAGAACTGGCCTGAATAAGCAAACGACCTAATCGTTTGGCTAGCCGGCCACACCTGTCGCAGGACTTCGACGGCTATCACAAAAGCGAACACGGTGAGCGTCGTATCGCGCAGGGCTAGCAGCCGAATCTGCCGCGCGCGTTCATCGTGTGTCTCCTGGTACTCTCTCTCAGTCCGCTCGAGCAACCTGTGCCATCGGCTCTCTCTACGCATCCTCATCTGTTTCCTCCATTCCCTTCGCTCCCGGCGCATATTCCGGCAAACCGGCGCTCCAGATCAACGACAGCGGAGTCGGGCAAGCTGAACAACTGATCGACCGGAACGGATAACAAGGTCGCCAAGCGGAGAGCAAGCACAGTCGAAGGATTGTAATCGCCCCTCTCCATCGCATTAATAGTTTGTCTGCTGACCCCCGCCGCACGAGCTAGTTGCTCCTGAGTTACTCCACGGGCGGTGCGCGCCTGGGCTAGGGTACTCAATAGCTCTGCCTGTAAACGACTCATGTTATTAGCATACGTGGCGCGCACGCCTTTGTCAAATTTATTTTACATTTCACGTTACGTAGGTCGGTGAGAGGGAGACAAAAGTGCACGAAAAGTACATCACACTGTCGCGTGTTATAGAGGCCGTTCGTCTATACAGTTGTAGACGTGGGCCGCCGGAGTCCAACGGCCCACGTCTACATGCGACACGAGGAGCGAGGGGAGAGCCTCCTCATATGGTCAGTGGCGTTCCGTGATCGATACCGCAACCCCTGCTGCGATTAGCACGCCCCGATCTGTTTGCACACTCCGGCGGTCACACCTCCGGCGAACGCCCCCGACGTGCAGGCATACCGGGTGAGCAGATAGCAGACCAGGGCGCACTCGACCGCCCCGACACCGAGAGAGAGGACTGCACAGGCGCCGGTGCATGCGGCATCCGCGAAGAAACCACACCCGAGATTGGCAACCGTGAACACCAGAGCACCACAAACACCGCACTCGAGACCGTTACCATCGGGATGCACAATCCCTACCCTGCGAGGCGTGCCGCGCGAGAGATCGGCATCCGTGCTCATGACGCGTGTTACCGTCCCGGCCACAGGCTGGTAGCCGTCCACATGGAGTGAGTTGCCCGATGGCTGCAGCACAACGGCGCCGCACATAGTTCCCGACACCTCTTGGCTAAACTTAAGCCTGACATCGGGCAGATTCTGGCCGGCGAGTGGGACGAACAAGGTGACGTCCCGTGCGTTAGACACGGGATTGATGAAGCTGATCGCGGCGGCCTTGTCCGCTTGAACGCTGTAGCCTTGTGCCACGAAGTGCTGGAGTAAGATCGACCCGTCGCTGGAGCTGAGGCTACGGCCTATCAAGACTTGAGTATCGGCCGGGCTCAGCGGAGTCGCTGTGGACCTCATCGTAGTGCCATCGGCGAAGGCCAGCGACAGCGTCTTCGAGTGCAAGAGTGTCGGCGCTAGGGTGACACCGAGCATCGCGCGGGCCGAAGCTTTCATGAAAGTTCGCCGACTTTCGCCCTTAACGACTCGTAAGCCACCTGCGTCGAGCGCCAAGTTGACCCCCTGTCCATGGGCAAGCCTGAACACCCGCAGTCCGCGCGACAGGCCTAACACGCGCCCGAGCCGCATGATCATCGCAGCCCCTGTATAGACGTCGACCTTCGTCCCACGCATTCTAATCAGGGCGGGCTCTGTCACGGCGTCCTGCTGCTTGCCGGCCGACCTCAACATATCTTGAGCGTCGCTCGACTGGAGGGGTATCGGATTGACAAGCCCGTTGCTTTCGGTTGAGATAGCTGCCGCTACCGCCGTGCAAGCGGAACACGATGCATCATACGTGATCGAATATTGTATCTTGTGTGCCATGTCTATAACCCTGCCTTTCTCCGTGCATTGCTACGTCGGGTCGCGGGACCCACCATAGATCGATGCGTTAAACTGGACTCAGCGCGTGGAACGATTGCATGAGGCGCGCGAATTTGTACGCGACGCAAGCACGATGACCTCCTTTCTCCTGCTGTATAGCCCAACAGAAACGAGAGCGCGCGATTAGACAAATGCTATCGTTGATCTCTTTCTCGTGATCAGCGACAGGCAAACAGGCAGATGTGGTAGCGAGCTTTCATCAAGGCCTCCTCTACCACCCCGTTGATCTGTTGTCGATGTGCTTGGTATGCCTACCCTGTCGCCGTGGCGCCTTCGGCTCCAGGGGCAGCCCTATCATCGGCTGCTTCTACAATAGCCCCTACGCGTGCCGCTGTCTTGTGCGAATTCGTACAATCCGCCGATTTTCGTGCTGTTTCGCGCCACACGGCGGGCGATAAGGAATAGACGCACCTAAGCAGCTGTAGCTTCGATCCATGGAGCGCGACTCGTGCGCAGGCCGGGATAGCCCGTGCGCGGGACGGGGACGCGTCGCGCGGATGCCTGCGCGACGCTAGCCCCACGCCTCGGGTGATCCGCGTGCGCAGACCGCGCGTACTACGGTAAAGGGGTATCTATGGGGAAGGGGGAGACACAATGATCGGCGAGGACTTGTGCGCGCTCGTCGCCGCGCTCGCGCGCGACCGACGCCGCTTTACGCTCGAGGACGCTGCGCACGAGCGCAACAGCGGCAACAACGGCAACAACGGCGCGGGCGATGATGTATGGGTCGCTTATCTGTACGACGCTTGCCCCGCCGTGACCTACCGCGTCGCCGACTACCACGCGTTCCAGGCCTACCACGAGCGCGACGCCGCCCTCCCCCCGGCGTGGGCCGCGCCCGCGCCGCGCCCCGACCGCAACGGCGGCCGCGACTACAGCGAGGAGGAGGCGTACATCACGCTCGCCGACCTCGCGCGCGTCCTGGCGTCCGACGCTACCGCCGGCGACGTGATCGCGCGGCTCCAGTCGCTGCATGTCCGCTACGCGGACGACGGCGACGACCGCTACCGCGTCGTCGTGCGCACCCCGGCTGGGGACGACCGCGCGCTGACCACGCTCGCCGCCTATCACGGCGCGATGCGCTGAGCCGCGGTCGGGGGGTTAGGGCTGCGGCGAGGCGTCGCGGGGCTCCCCCCGCTGGCGGGACGCCAGGTGCTGCGCATAGGCCGCGAGCGTGGCGCGCACGACGATGCCGTGGCAACCCTTCTTGGTCGCGATCAGCCCCAACACGACGAAGTGGCGCGCGTAATGGGTCACCACCTCCCGCGTCGCGCCGATGCGCCACGCCAGCTCCTCGTGCGTCGCCCCCACGTAGCCCGCGTCGCCACCGCTGTCCGCGCTTGACACTCCCGCCTCTGCCGCTAGCCGCAGCAGCAGCCGCGCCAGGCGCGTCTCCGCGTCGTAGAGGACCAACTCCGTCAGGGCATCATAGGCGCGCGTAAGGGCGCGTGCGAGTCCCGCGCCCAGGCGCGCCCGCGCCTCGGGGGATGTTGCCAGGCTCGCCAGCAGTCGGTCGCCGGGGAAGCGGTAGAGCACCGCGCGCCCGCCCACCGCCTCCGCCACGCTCGCCAGGCCCCCGTCGGCCGCGCGCGCGAGGAAGCGGAAGAACTCGCCCGAGGCCACCAGGTCCAGCGTCACCTGGCGCCCCGTCGGCGCCTCCCGGTAGAGGCGCAGGCACCCCTCCACGATCAGGTAGATGGAGCCCACTGCGGCGGCAGGCTCGTTGAGGTGCGTGCCGCGCGGGAGGGCCAGCGGCCGCGCCAGGCCGGCCACCCGCGCGAGCATGTCGTCGTCGAGATCGCGGAAGACGGCGACCTGGCGCAGGGTGCGCGTGATGTGCACTAGCCTCTCCTCGTCCGATGCGCCATCGGACATCGTCGCCGTCCCTTCGCCGCGCCACAGCTTGATACGCCCGTCACACCCATGATTAGCCCCGCCTGACGCCGCTTTCACGCGACGACGTGGCAAGACCGCTCGCCTCCTCTCAACGGTAGCACGCCGCTGAGGCTCGCGTCAATCGCGGCACGCCTGGAGCCAGGGTCTGTGAAAAGTCAGGCCGAGCGGGTCCTGGGGACAAGGAAGCGGAGGGCCTTGGTGGGGCGGGAGCGGAGATGCTGCCGGAAGGCGGCGATCTCCGTGGTGCCAGTACGGCGGATGAGGGTGAGGGCGAGATTGCGGCAGGCGGCCATGATCTGGGGGGCCGGGCCGCTACGCAGGCGGGAGCAATCCTCGCCAAAGGTCATGTCACGCAGCCAGTGGCGGCTCTCAATGCGCCAGTGGCCGCGAATGAGCGTGAGCAGGCGGTCAGGGTCGGCGTGGCGGGGGGAGAGGCTGGTGATGAGATAGACGGTTTCCGTCGTCGTCTTCTCGGTCGTGCGGGCGGTACGGACGAGGCGGGCAATCTGGGCGATACGGGGGAACGGAAAATAGGTGCGCAGGTAGCCGTTGAGGCGCGTACTCGCACAGAGGGTGCGCGTGTCAGTGTCAACGCCAGTGAGATTTGACCCAGTGATCGCCAAGTTAGCTTGACCCCCCGTGAGCCCGCCTGGCGACCGCGTCGCTCAGCATCCACCAGAGATGAGAGCACACGCCAGGTACGAACTGCTTGAAAAAGAAGGGTCATGTTATCTTGGCGCAGATGGGTCAATTCTACGTCGCCGTGTACACCTGACACGCCGCCTCCTAACACGTCCCTACCTGCGATACTGTGGGCGAGACCCCGCGCCGCCACGGGGGACGCGTGGGACGCGCGGCGCCGCTAACGGGACAGACGAGCCAGGGGAGGGGAGGGACACATGACCGACGCTCAGGCCCGCGCCCCTGTCTGGACGCTCTGCCTCGCCGCCCTCGTGCTCTGCGCCCTCACCGGCCCCGTCGCCGCCCTGCTCACTCCGCTGGCCCATGCCTCCGCGCCCGCCCTCCACGTCGTGGCCGCCGTCCTCGCCGCCGTCCTCGTCGGCGCCTATGTGGCCCTCGCCGTCCTGCTCGCCCGCGCCGTCCTGCGCGTCGTGTGGCCTCGTCTGGACGGCCGCCCCTAGCCCTCCTGGAAGCGCCACAGCGCCGCCCGGCGTGGTGCGACGAGCCCATCCAGGGGCCCCAGATCGTGGTGCTATTTTAGTACGACGGGGGCTCCAACGGGCCTCGGATCGTGGTACCATCGGGCCGCGAAACGTGGTACCATCCGTAGCTCTAGCTCCAAAGGCATGGAGCTACGCTGGAGCCATGTTTTGAGCGTGAAAACGGGGGGTTGGCGCGGCCATGGAGCTACTCTTTATCTTGGGCGCGGTACGACCCGTAGCGCTAGTACCATCGCCGCGCTAGTACCATCGCCGCGCGAGGCCGCCCGCGCGCACGGCTGGCAAGGCCGGCCCCGCGCGCAGCGACGGGGCGGAGGGTACGGGGCAGGGAGTACGCCGGCATAACGACAGGCGGGGGACCGGGCAGGAAGCTCACGGCCCCGCTGCCCCTCAGCCCACTGACACCGGCGCCGGCCTATGCCCGTTCCCCGCTCCACTGTAGAAACGCGCGAGGAGGCGCTGTGGTTACGCCGCTATCCGTGCGGCGGTGCGACACTGAGCCAGGACTGTCCGCACACCCGCCTCACAAGAGGGGACCGTATGAACGAGCCCGACGCCGCGGAACGCGGGGCGCTCTTGCGCACGCTGCGGGGGACCGACGGCATCGTGGCGAGCGAGGCCCTCAGCGAGATGTGCGGCATGGTCGAGCTGATGCGCGATCCGCACACACACCATAAAGACCGCCTGCGCCACGGCCGCCCCCTCGCCGAGGAGCTGCGGCGGCGCTATGACGCCCGCCACGGCACGCCGCCCGCGGATGCGGGGGGCCGCCACTTCTACGACGGCCCGCGTCTGGTCGCCCTTGTGGACGAGATGGAGCGCACCCCGCCCTCAGGATGGGCCAGGACCGGCCAACCTGGATGCGGCGACGCGCTAGGCCCGCCCCACCAGCGCCAGGCGCGGCAGCTCGCCGGACACGCGGACGCAATCCTTGCCCGCGTCCTTGGCGGCATAGGCGGCCTGGTCGGCGGCGGCGATCAGCTCGTCGCGCGTGCGCGCGTGCCGGGGCAGCACCGCGACGCCCAGGCTCGTCGTGGCGCGGATGGTGGCGTCCCCGGCCGGGAGTGCGATGCCGCCGACGGCCGCGCGGGCGCGCTCCGCGACGGCTAGGGCTTCGCTCAGGTCGGCCTCGGGCAGGATGGCGGCGAACTCGTCGCCGCCGAGGCGTCCGGCGCTGTCCCCCGCGCGCAGGCTGCCGCGCAGTGCCGCCGCGATGGCCACGAGGGCGCGGTCGCCGGCTTGGTGCCCGTGGGTGTTGTTGATGGTGCGGAAGTCATCCAGGTCCACCAGCAGCAGGGCCAGCGGGCGGCCGCCCCGCTCCGCGCGGGCGATCTCCTCGTCGAGGCGGGCGTGGAAGGCGCGGTGGTTGAGCAGCCCGGTGAGCGGGTCGGTGCTCGCCAGCGTTTCCAGGCGCGCGTTCGCCGCCGCGAGGGCCTGGTTGCGCTCCTCGATCTGCTGGTAGAGCCGCTGGTTGTCGCGCAGCGCCACGACCTGGCGCACCAGCACCAGCCCGATGAGCAGCGCGCCGCCGAGGTAGACGCCCAGCTCCAGCGCGGCGGCGACGTGTCCCCGCGCGGCCCGCGCGGTGCCCACGAGCGCGAGGACGGCCGGGACCAGCGCATAGGGCAGATAGGGCTTGGCAGAGCGCCACCGCCGCGCGCTCCGGCGCACCGGGCGCGCGGGGATGAGCGGGGCCGGCGCGCGTGCCGCCGCCGGCCAGGCGCGGGCCTGGCGCAGCGCCAGGGCGGCCAGGCCGACCAGCATATAGCCCAGCGGCCAACCGATGTCCAGCAGCCCGCTCGTGGCGTAGGTCCCCCGCAACGTCCCATAATCGAAGGCGCCGTCCGTGACGACGATGACGCCCAGGCCCAGCGCGAGCGGGCGCACCACCCGCTGCATGGCCCCGTCGTCGGCTCGCGCCCATAGCAGGAGCAGGCAGACGATGAGCACGAGGTCCCCGAGCGTCGAGGCGGCCCCCACGACCTTAACGCCGACGGACGTGTCCCCCTGCAGGACGGTCGGCCCCAGGATATAGTACCAACTGAAGGTGG
>JAABUR0100006678.1_pt1 | contig 13973 bp, 12 predicted proteins | sample 5560091 | NCBI WGS metagenome assembly JAABUR01 (sample SAMN10711879, study PRJNA513375) | rock metagenome | isolation source: Antarctica rocks | place: Antarctica: Victoria Land, University Valley sud
CATGGTCGCTGACGCGCGATCCGCCCGCTCCGTTCCCGGTCGCCCGTTGGAAGAGCTGCGCGAAGCTCACCGGCAGCAGGCTCGGTGGCGGCGGTCGGGGGTGTTGGCGACGGTCGGGATGTACGTCGGGGTCACGTTGATGGCGCTGATCGTCCTGTTCCCGATCTACTGGATGGTCTCGATGTCGTTCAAGACGCCGCGGGAGATCAACCGTGTCCCGGCGCTCTGGCCGCAGACCGTGACGATGGAGAACTACCGGGACCTGATCGTCGAGCGCGACTTCCTGACCGCGATCCGGAACAGCGCGATCGTCGCTACCAGCGTCACCGTGGTCGCCCTCGTGATCGCCTCGCTGGCGGCCTACAGCCAGGTCCGGTTCCGCTACCGGTTCCGGGGATTCCTCGGCAGGCTGATCCTGTTCGGCTATCTGATGCCCAGCTCGCTGCTCTTCATCCCGCTGGCGATCATCGTCGCGAAGCTCAGCCTCGGGAACTCGCTCCATGGGCTGGTCATCATCTACATGACCTTCGCCCTGCCGGTCGCGACCTGGATGTTGACCAACTTCTTCAAGAGCGTCCCGCGCGACCTCGAGGAGCAGGCGATGGTCGACGGCGACACCCGGATCGGCGCCTTCATCCACGTCGTCCTGCCGCTCTCGGTCCCCGGGCTCGTCGCCGTCAGCATCTTCACCTTCACCGGCGCCTGGAACGAGCTCCTCTTCGCCCTGATCTTCATCAGCAGCGAGGACCTGCGGACGGTCTCCCTGGCGCTCCAGTACCTGATCACGGGCGACGTCTACCGCTGGGGTCCGATCATGGCCGGCGCGACGCTGGCCTCGCTTCCGGTCGTCCTGCTCTACTTCGTCGCCCAGCGCTTCATCGTCCAGGGAGGTCTGGCCGGATCGGTCAAGGGGTAGATCGTCCCGCCACAATCCTTCTCGCGACCGGGGGAGATCGATGCCTGGCGAAGCGGTCCGGTCCGCTATGCTTTGTCGATGACGAAGACCCACGAGGACCAGACGGTTCGCCCCGTGAATCGCATCGCCAATGCCTGATCTTTCCGATGACACGCTTCAGCGCCAGATCGTCCTGGCGTCGAGTTCCCCGCGCCGGCGGCTCCTGCTTGGCAGGCTCGGCGTCCCGTTCACCGTCCGGATCAGCGATCTCGATGAGGCGATGACGGCCCCGGCGACAGCGGCGGCGTACGTCGAGTCGCTGGCGCGGCAGAAGGCGGAGATCGTCGCCTGGGAAGCGGCACCGGGAGCTGGTACTGTCGGTGACCCCGAGCATGGTGAGCATGCATCGAATCCACTCGTCATCGGCGCCGACACGGTCGTCAGCCTGGATGGCGATATCCTTGGCAAGCCGGCCGACGCCGACGGGGCAAAGACCATGCTGAAGCGGCTCCGGGGCCGGGACCACGAGGTCCTGACGGCCGTCGCGCTCGTCGATACCGCGACACGGACGACCGTGAGCGGCGTCGTCACGACGGTCGTCCACATGCATCCGTTCGATGATGAGACGCTCGCGGCCTACATCGCCACCGGTGAGCCGCTCGACAAGGCGGGCGGCTACGGGATCCAGCGGGGGACACGCCTGATCGTCGCCGGCTTCACCGGGTGCTACACCAACGTGGTCGGCCTCCCGCTCTGCGAGGTCGCCGCCCTGCTCGAAGATGCCGGTCTCGTGCTTCCCGTGTCGCCCCCGTACTGCCACCTGCCGAACGGCGAGCCGTGCCCCCATGAGATCGCCATGACCATGCGATGATCCCGCGTGGCCGCTGTTCGACACGGTCACGAGGCTTCGCACGACAGGCGAGCGACGATCTCCCGGCGACCCTGATCGGACACCGGATTCTGGACATAACGCAATCAGCAAGGACGTGAGACATGGCTGACGCGATCGCGATCCTGTTCGACTCCGACGAAGAGGCGATGCTCTGTCTCCGGAATCTGCGCGAGATCGAGCGGGCCGGGCAGATGTCGCTCAGCGACACGGCGGTGATCGCCCGGGACGCCGAGGGCAAGCTCCACGTCAAGAACGAGCTCGACAGCTCGACCGAGACCGGCATGACGATCGGCGCGGTCGTCGGTGCGCTGTTCGGCCCGCTCGGCCTGATCGCCGGCCTCGTCGGCGGGGCCGCGGTGGGCTCCAGCACCGGCAACGGCGTCGACGACAGCTTCGTCGACGAGGTCGAGAAGCAGCTCGAGCCGGATAAGTCGGCCCTGTTCCTCGCGATCAAGGAGGCCAATGCCGACGCGCTCGTCGCGGCGCTCAACCCGTTCCATGGCAAAGTGATCCGCTCGACGCTCACACCGGACGCCGAAGAGGTGCTCAACCTGGCGATGCGTTGACCAGCGCACGGCACTCAGACGTGGCGCCCAAGGATGCGCCGACCCGCACTCCCGGTCCGGAATGTCGTTTTCTCCGTGGTCGGGCCTATCTGTTCGTGAGATGGTCGAGGACGGTCGGTCGCCGGTGGTGCCATTCCGTGGCCGCCTCGTAGGCCGCGCCGATCCGGCAGGCCGTCAGCTCGTGTCCCGGCGCGGTCACGATCTGGAGGCCGATCGGTAGCCCTTGCTCATCGAAGCCGCAGGGCAGGCAGAGCACCGGCTGGCCAGTTGCGTTGAACGGCTGGTTGAGCCGCAGGTAAGCGTTGCCAACCGGCTCGACGACGCCGTCCGCGTAGCGCACGTTGAGATCATCGACCCGGGCGGCGGTCCCGGCGGTCGAGGGGGCTAACAGAGCCGTCAACCCCTCCCGGACGAACACGTCCGCCATGCTTGACCGGGCCATGTTTCGCGCCTGCAACGCTCGGATGTAGTCGCCGGAAGCGATCCGCTGCGAGGCGATCAATCGGTCCTTGAGTTCCATCCCGTAACCACCGGGGTTGGCGGCGACCCCGGCGGCGTGGATCGCGGCTGACTCGACCCGGTTGATCACCGTCGCGGCCGCACGGGCAATGTCGGCGTCGGCCCAGGCCACCTCAACGACCTCGGCGCCGAGAGACCGCAGGGTGTCCAGCGAGGCGTCGAAGGCCGCCCGGACATCGTCGGTCAGCCGCTCGAGGAAGAACGGCGCCGAATAGCCGATCCGGTGCCCGGTCAGCGGCCGATTGGCGTCAGCTCCAGCCAGCAGGGCGATCCAGCCGATTCGGTCGTCATCCCGCGCGACCAGCGCTGGGTCGCGCATCAGCAGGAACATCAGCGCCGCATCACGGACCGTCCGGGCGATCGGCCCGACGGTGTCCAGCGACCAGGACAGGGGGAAGACGCCCAGCCGTGAGACGCTGCCAAGCGTCGGCTTCAGCCCGACCACCCCGCAGATCGACGATGGGATCCGGATACTACCGCCGGTGTCGCTGCCGAATGCCAGCGACGCCGCGCCGACCGCGACCGCCGCCCCGGAACCGCCGCTACTGCCTCCTGGGATCCGGGCTGGGTCCCACGGGTTACGGGCCGGGTTGCTGACGACACCGGCGGCGAACTCCTGGGTAACCGTCTTGCTGATCAGCAGGGCGCCCGCCGTGCGGAGGCGCTCGACGGCGACGGCATCGTCCTGGGCCGGTTCGACGCCGTCCCGCGACGCCGAGTTGCAGATCGTCGGAATCCCGCGCACATCGAAGATATCCTTGACGGCGACGGTCAGCCCGACCAGCGGCAGGTCGTCGGCCCCGATCGAGAACGGTTCCACCTCCAACTGCCGGACGTGAGCGTGCAGCATCGGCTCGGTCTCGGCGATCCGGCGCCGGGTCGCCTCGTGGTACTCCGCCTTGCCCCAGCGCTCGGAGCGGAGTGCCGCCGCGATCTCGATCGCCGGGGCGAGCAGCGGGTCGGGGTAGGCCGAGAGGTCGTCGTTGAGGATGTCGATCGCGGTCTCGACGATCTCGGCGCCGTCGAGGTCGCCGCGCGGACCGGCCGGTGCGAACCAGGCGGCGCTCATCGACGAGCCGGGGTCGGCAGACGCGTCGGTCCGCTCACGGATCAGGGCGCTGAGTTCTTCGATGTCGGTGACGAGGACGCTGCTTGCCATCGTGTCGATTCCCTCATGTCTCTGCGTCTGGGCATCAGGCCGGAAACATGGATCACTCAGCCGGAATGCGCGGCGTCGTGGCGAAGGAGAGGATCAGCCGGATGATGCCGACCAGGTCTCGGATGTCGACCGTCTCGATCGGCGAGTGCGTGTAGCGAGTCGGGTAGGCCAGCAGGGCCGTCTCCACGCCGCGGCGGATCAGCTCGGCGCCGTCGCTGCTGAAGTTCTGGAAGATCGCGTGCTGGACCGGTGCTCCAACCGCGTCGCCGGCGGACGCGAGGTCCCGGATCAGCGACCGGGTGTAGTGGATCGAGCTGTCCGAGTGGACCAGGATCGGCCCGTGTCCGAGCCGCGACGGGAAGTCGCGAGGGTCCGGGCCAGGAATGTCGCCGGTCAGGCCGACGTCGAGGTTGATGGCGAGGTCGAACGGCTGGGCGTCGACGACGCTGCTGGCGCCGACGAGCCCGTTCTCCTCCTGGATCGTGGAGGCCAGCCAGACCTCGAACGCCAGATCATCCCGCCCGGCGAGAAGTTCGCCGACGACAGTCGCGATCGCCAGCGCCGCCCGATCGTCCATCGCTTTCCCGACGAGCAGGTGATCGCCGAGCCGCGCCATCCGTGGGTTCCAGACGATCCGGCAGCCGGCGTGGATGCCGAGCGCCCGGACCTCCGCGGCGCCGGTCGCTCCGATCTCGATGAAGAGGTCGTTCCACTCAAGCGGACCGGCGTTGCTGAGCTGGCCGCCGACGACGTGGCCGCTTGCGGTCGCGATGAATCCGGGGATCGTCCCGTGGTCGGTCAGGACGAGGCAGGGCTGGCTGGCCGGGTTGAACCAGCGCGGCGGCCGGCCGATCGTATCGCGGTAGAACGGCCAGACGTAGAGGTGGCCCGAGTCGCTGACGCTCTTGACCATCAGGCAGATCTCGTCGGCATGGCCCATGACGACAAGGCGCCGGCCCTGACCGCCGACCCGCGCCAGCACATTGTTGATAGGCGTCACTTCGACGTGCTCGCTGAACGTCCGCCAGTGGGCCGCTACCCACGACTGGACCGTCTCCTCCTGCCCGGTCGGACCGGGGAGCTCGCTCAGCGTCCGGACGAGCCCGACCAGATGGTCGCGGTCGACGGTCGGGAGATTCTCCAGGTCCTGGTGCCTCGTCACGCCTCGCCCCTCACGCGCCGGTTGCCCGGCGGTCGACCGGTCCACTCTGCTCACGGCAGCATGGTAGAGCACTGCACGCTGTCATGGGGCAGGGATGAAGTCGTCGGGGGCTCGATCAGTCGGTCTCGGGTCAATCAGCCGGGTAGGCAGCCAGGTTGAAGCGCCGGGCGATGGCACCGGTCGCCACCGCCAGATCGAGGTCGCAGACGAGCAGTTGCTCCTGCCCGTAGGGGACGTACGCGAGGAGGTCGCCCTCGGGACCGATCAGGCTGGTCGCCGACTCCTGGTAGCGCATCGCGTAATTGACGCTGGCGAAGTAGACCGTCGTCTCGACGCTCCGCATCAGCATCGCCTTCTCGTAGTACGGCGATGCCGGATCGCCCCAGCGTTCGAGGGTCGGACCGGTGAGATCGCTGCCGGTGAGTTGCGGGTGGAAGACGACCCGGGCACCGCGGGCGGCCGCCCAGCGGACGCTCTCCGGGTAGCGCCAGCCCTCGTGGCAGATCGTGACGCCGAACGGGACGCCGTCGACCTCGAACAGCTGGCGATCCGTGCCGGCGACATAATACGGGGCTTCCTCGACCGGGATCTGGTTCTTCGTCTGGTAGCCGTCGACGGTTCCGTCGCGCGAGACGACGAATGCGGCGTTGTGCAGCCCGGCGGCTGTCTGCCATTCCATTCCGACGACGACGGCGACATGGTACCGCTCAACCGCGGCGCGGATCTCTTCCAGCGCCGCTTCCTGGCGCCGCTGATCGGGCGGCGGGACCAGGCCGGGAATGTAGGTCTCCGGGAAGCAGACGATCGCGACACTCTGCGCCGCAGCATCGGCCGGCACGCGGTCAAGGGTGCGGAGCCGCTCCTCGATGGACGGTGCGTTCGGCACCGCCGCCAGGCCGATCCGCAAGCGATCCGGGTCGTTCGTCACGTGCATGGAATCCCCGCATGCTCCGTCGTTCGGATCTCAAGCCAGCATGTCGATGTCGGCCAAGCTGATTAGTGGAAGAACCGGGACACCGAGGCCGAGCCTTTCTCGCGCATGGGCATCCTTCACGCTCAGTCGAATTGGTCTTACGAGGTCGGACCGGATCCGTTGTTGTCGAGGAACGCCCGTAGCGCAGCCATGTCTCGGGTTGCGCCTTGGATGATCATGTTCCCATCGCTGTTGCAGACCAGGAAGCGCATGCCCATGTCGTGCCAGGGTTCGAGGGCAGCCGCCTCCTTCTCCACGTGACCGCAGGCAATGCCGTGCTTGTCCGTGACCCCGATGATCTGCCGCACCGTGTCGACGAACGTCGGGTGGGCGAACTGACCCGGAACACCCAGCGCGATCGATAGGTCGAGCGGGCCCAGGCAGACGACGTCGACGCCCGGCACGGACGCGATCCCGTCGAGGTTCTCCACGCCGAGCAGCGTCTCGATCTGCAACACCACCATCGTCTCGGCGTTCGCCTCGTCGACCGCGGTCTTCGCGTCCCGGCGCTCGTAGCCGTTCCGGGCGTCCCCTCCGGCGCCGCGCCGTCCGAGCGGGGGGTATTTGGCGAAGCTGACCGCCGCTTCGGCTTGGGCGCGGGTTTCCACGCGCGGGATGACAATGCCCTGGGCCCCGGCGTCAAGGGCACGCGCCACGAGCGGGTAGGCCAGATCGGTGACGCGCACCAGAGGGCAGATGTCGCAGACCAGCGCCATCTGCACCAGGTTCGCGATGGTCTCCGTCCCGAGCATCGCGTGTTCCGTGTCGAGCCAGAGGAAGTCGAACCCTGCCAGCGCCATGACTTTCACGGTGCTGACCGAACGCGCCTCGTTGATCATGGGGCCGGAAACCGCTCGGCCATCGCGGAGTGCGGCTTTCACCCGATTCGGTTGCACGTGCCCTCTTTCCTTCCTACGCAATATCCCGCGGCCGCCGTCATCATTGGTTCGTGAACGATCCGTCCCGCCGCCGGAAGTGCGGAGGCTCGGTGAACTCGAAGGGGTGCTGACGGGCCGCTTCCCGATCAAACTCGACCCCGATCCCCGGAAGGGCGGGCGGCAAGAAGCAGCCGCGCTCGAACGGCGGATGGGTCAAGAAGACATCCGGCAGCATCGTGCCGGGCAACCAGGGCAGCTCCTGGACCGCGAAGTTCGGGATGGCCATGCCGAGCTGCACGCCGACCGCGGTCGAGACCGGCCCGAGCGGATTGTGGGGCACGACCTCGATATAATGGGTCTCCGCCCAGCCGGCGATCTTCTTCGCCTCCGTGAGGCCCGCCGCGATACAGAGGTCGATTCGGGCGTAGTCGATCAACTCGCCCTCGATCAGCGGGCGAAACTCCCACTTGTTCGCGTACTGCTCACCCGCGGCGATCGGCACGCTCGTCTGCTGGCGCAGGCGGCGGTACGGCTCGGGGTTCTCGCTCCGGAACGGGTCCTCGACGAAGAACGGGCGATACGACTCGACCGCGCGGCAGAACCAGATCGCGTCGACCGGATCGAGGCGCGTATGCAGGTCGATCAGGATCTCGACATCCGGGCCCAGCGCTTCCCGCACGGCCGCGACGCTCCCCAGCAGGTCGCGCGCCGCGGACCCCGATTCGAAGACGTTGTCACGGCCGAGGGGCGCCAGTCGGATAAAGCGCCACCCGTCCGCGACGGCCTTTCGGCATTCCTCGATCAGCACATCGACCGGCATCCGGGAGTCGGCGGTCGGGGCGCGGACGCCCGCATTCGGCAGGTGCGGGTAGCACTCGATTCGATCTCGACAGCGACCGCCGAGCAGCTCGTACACGGGGACACCGAGCGCCTTGCCTTTGATGTCCCAGAGCGCGATGTCGATCGCGGCGAGCGCGCTGCCGATGATGCGGTCTGCGGGGTAGAACCCGCCTCGGAAGATCTTCTGCCAAAGATGCTCGATGCGGGATGCGTCCTCGCCGATCAGCACCCGCTTTAAGCTCTCGACCGCCCCCGCGACCGCGAGCGGGCGGCGCTGCAGCCCGGCCTCGCCGATCCCGTATACCCCTCCCTCGGTGTCGACGACGACGACGACCAGCGTGCGCCCCGGCGCCTGCATGGGAAAACACTGCACGTCCGTGATCGTCAGCCCTGTTGCGCTCATCTCACTCCCGCTCGTAGACCGACGGATTGACCAGGAACGTCGGACGCTGGCCCCGCAAGACGGCCACGGCGTTGCGGATGCTGCACTCGACGACATCGATGACCCCTTCGACCGTCCGGTTGCCGATGTGCGGCGTGGCGACCACGTTCGGCAGGGCCAAGACAGGATTGCTCGGATCGGGCTCGCCCGCGAAGACGTCCAGGCCGGCTCCTGCGATCCAGCCGTTCGCCAGCGCTTCGGTCAGGGCCACGGGGTCCACGACGTCCGCGCGGGACGTGTTGATGAGGTAGGCACTCGGCTTCATCATGCGGAGCTGCGCGCGCCCGATCAGGTGGTGGGTCTCGGCGTTGTAGCGACTGTGGAGCGAGACGAAGTCGCTTCGCCCCAGCAGCTCCTCCATCGGTACGCACTGCACGCCAAGCGCGTGCGCCAGTGGGGTGCCGGCATGGTGCTGCTGCGTAAGGACGGTCATGTTGAAGCCGCGGGCACGCACCGCGACCGCCCGCCCGATGTTCCCCAACCCGACGATGCCGATCGTCTTGTTCCAAACGGTAACCCCCATTGGGCGTGCCCAAACCCCTGTCTTGAGCCGTCGATCCGCCTGAGAAATGCCCCTGGCCACATCGAGGATCAGTCCAAAGGCAAGATCGGCCACCGACTCCGAGCCGAGCTGGGTCGGCGCGTTGGTGACGATGACTCCCCGTGCGGTCGCGGCGTCGATGTCGACCGACTCAAAGCCGCTTGCGGCCAGCGAGATCACCTTGAGGCGAGGGGCGTCCTCCAGGTCTGCCAGTGAGAAGGGGCCGGGACCGAAGACCACCTGCACCGTTGCCAGCACGCTCCGTCGCTCGGTGTCTGACAAGGCGAGATACGCCGGCTGGGTGATGACCTCGAGTCCGGCGTCATCCAACAAACGGCGCACCTGGGGCAGCACGTCAAGGAACGACGCATTCATCAGGAGCGCCGACACGCGGCGGCCCGGCGTCGGGTTCTCGTTCATCGATTGCAAAGCACCTCGGCTTGCCGGCGTCGCCGGCGTCGCTTGACGGATCACGGCCAGCCTTGCTTTTTCCGGAGGCGAGACGAGGCGAGGGTCTGTTGGGCCGGATCGAGGAGCACCACGATCGAGTTGGCCAGGATAGCGAGGGTCATCGTGGTCAGGAGGATCACCAACCCGGGAAACGAGACGAGCCACCACGCGCTGGAGATGTACTTCTGTCCCTCCGCGATGAGTCGCCCCCACGAGGTCTCCGGCACACCCAGCCCGAGGAAACTCAACCCGGCCTCGGCCAAGATGACCACCGACACCTCCAGGATGGCGAGGGTGAGGAGGGTCGGCACCAGATTCGGCACGATCTGCCGAATCAGGATCCGGCCGTCGCTGGCGCCCATCGCCCGGGCCGCTTCGACGTACTCGAACTGGCGCAACTTCAACACGTCGGCTCTGGCCACCCGCGCGTAGAGCATCCACCTCGTGCCGATCAGGACGACGGCCAGATTCACGGTGCCGGGGCCCACGGCGTAGACGATGACGATGACGAGCAACAACGACGGGAAACCCATGAACACGTCGACGATCCGCATGAGGAGATCGTCCCACAGCCCGCCGAAGTAGCCGGCCAGCGTCCCCACCACTGTTCCGATCACGGCGGAGATCACCACGACCGAGGCCGCGATGCCGAGCGAAACGCGCGCCGCTAGCACGATCCGGCCGAGGAGGTCGCGTCCTAAGGGGTCGGTGCCAAAGACGTGCGAGAACGAGCCACCGCCCAACGCCGGCGGCTGGTTGCGCAAGTCGAGGTTCATGGTGGTTGCGCTCGGGCCGACCAGAGAATGCCCGAGGAGCGCGGCGAGGACGACGAGGCCGAGGAAGAGCGCCGCCCCAGCCGTGAGGGGGTCGCGGCGGAGCAACGCCAGAAGGACGCCGCCTCGACGCCGTGACCCGGCATGTCGCTCGACCATCGGCGTCGGCTCCCGTGGGAGGACGTCGCTCGACGAACCAGCGGCGGACACCCTTCCTCCTAACCGCCCGGACTCAACGACGTCGATGGGAAGCTTGCGGGCAGGCGCCGGAGTCGTGTCGCCCTCCGTCATCGGTAACGGATCCGGGGGTCGATGGCGGCGTAGCAGAGGTCGACGATGAGGTTCAGCGCGAAGGTCATCAGCGCGACGACGAAGACCGTGGCCTGGACGATCGGGAAGTCCCGGCGGGTGATCGCGTCGACCGTCAGTTTGCCGATGCCGGGCCAGCCGAAGACCGTCTCCACGATCACCGCGCCGTTGATCAGCCCGGCAAGCTGGATCCCTGCCACCGTCAGAACCGGCAGGAGGGCGTTGCGCCAGACGTGACCGGAGAGAACCTGGCTCGACCGCAATCCCTTTGCCCGGGCGGTCGTCACGTACGCCGCCGTCAGTTGTTCGCCGACCGCCACCTTGGTGATCTGGCTGAGCCGGCCCATCAGCGGCAGCGACAACGTGGTGATGGGCAGCACGAGGTGGGTCCAGTCGCCCGTCCCGGAGGTCGGCAGCACCCGGAGCTTGACCGCGAAGACGATGATCAGCACGAGCGCCAGCCAGAAGTCGGCGATGGAGACGCCGACCAACGAGACGAACGACGTCAGGCGGTCGATCCAGGAACGAGGCCAGAGCGCACTCAGCGAGCCGAGGATCAGCGCGACGGAGAACGACAGGGCCATCGTCAGTGCGGACAGCAGCAGGGTCTGGGGAAGCCGGCCGAGGACGGTCTCCAGCGCCGGGGCGCTCAGCCAGAGCGATGTCCCGAAGTCGAGGCGCGCGACGTCGACCACGAAGTCGCCGTATTGGTCCAGGACCGGGCGGTCGAAGCCGTGTTCGCGGCTGAACGCCGCGCGCTGCTTGGTCGTCGCCGTCAACGGCAGGTAGAGGTCGGTCGGGTCACCGGTGACACGCGCCAGAAAAAAGATCAGGGTGATCAGACCCGCGAAGACGAGAGACGACTGCGCCAGGCGGCGGATGAGGTAATGCATCATGGCCGGTTTCCCTGGCGCATCGTCGCTCGACCCGGTCCTACCCGGTGATCTGCACGTCCTTCAGCAAGATCAGGTTGTCCACGCGCGGTTCCCAGGTGGTCCGGTCGGAGACCGCATAGATCGCCTGGAGGTGGACCATCGGGATGAACGGGAGGTGGGTGTCGTGGACGTACTGAAGCAGGTCCTGGTAGGCCTTGTTGCGCTCCTCGCCGTCGAGCACCTGGGCCGCCGCCTGCATCTCGTCGATCTTCGTGTCCCGGAGCGGCGACTGCGAACCGGTCGAGGTGAAGTAGCCGCCGACAGGGAGGCTGGCATCGCCCATCTCGACGCCGGCCGAGCTCTGGATCAGACCGCGGCGGTCCTCGGGGATCGGCTGCTGGAGGATGACGTCGGTCCAGGGCTTGACGTCCATCATGCTGACGGTCACGTTGAGCCCGACCGCCTGCAGCCAGGCCTGCACGATCTCCATCGCCTCGGTAGCATTCGCGTAGATGCCGTTCCGGCCGAAGATCGTCAGTTCGAGGTCGACCGGTACACCGTCGGCCTGCGCCGCGGCGATGAGGTCCTTGGCCTTCTGGGGGTCGTAGGGCGTGGGCGCCAGCGCGGGGTTGTAACCGACCACCGACGAGGTGACGATATCGCCCGCCGGCTCGGCATAGCCGCCGAAGACGGTCCGCACAAGCTCGGTCCGGTCGATCGCGCAGTCGATCGCCTGGCGGACGCGCAGGTCGCTGAGCGGCGGACTGGGCACGTCGAGGCGGAGGAAGGGCGTCTCGGGAATCGTCACGGCGAGCACGCGCGCCTGGCCCGCATCCTGGGGCGCGATGTCCCGGGCGATATCCGCCTCACCGGTCTCGGCCATGCTGAACCGGACGGACGACTCGGTGCGGTAGACGAACTCGGCCGATGTGATCGCCGGCGCGTCGCCCCAGTACTCGGGGTAGGCCTCGACGGTGATACGGTCGCCGCCCTTGTAGTCGACGAGCCGGTACGGGCCGGTGCCGACGGGTGCCCGCGACGCCGCGACCGGATCGACCCCGAAGCTCTTTGGCTCGGGCAGTCCCACGAGATAGAGCCGCCGCGGCAGGATCGGATCGGGGGTCGGGGTCGTCACCTCGAGCGTCAGCTCGTCGATGGCCGCCGCAGCGGTCCCGGCCACGAAGTTGCCGGTGGCCTGAGTTTGGTTGTTCATGACGTAGTTGATCGCGAAGGCCGCCGATTCGGCGTTGAAGGGGGCGCCGTTGTGGTAGGTCACACCCGACCGCAGGGTGAACCGCCACGTGGTCGGCGTGGTCGCCGTCCATTCGGTCGCCAGCCCGGGGAGCAGATCGGGGCGTTGACCGTCGCGATCGACGAGCGCGTCGTAGATGTTGCGCGTGACGGGGATGTGGCTGAGGGCGTAGTAGAAGGGATCGAGATCCGGCGGCTCCTCGGGCAGGACGACGACCACATGTTGTTGGTCTTGGGCCACTGCGGGGAGCATCCCGTGCGCGGCGAGCGATGCCGCCGTCGCGCTCGCACCGGCCAAGCGCAAGAGTGTGCGGCGGGTCATCTCGGGCAGGGACGTTGGTGTTCGGGCTTCCGGGTCCATGGTGCCTCCTTAGCGACGTACTGCCGACGGGTGGCCCATACCACCCGACCTGTCGACGGTGACCAATGCTGCCCGGTCGGTCGATGCCGCATCCCACAGCGGTCCACTGCCTAGGTTCTCCGAGATGCGGCGCGCCGCGTCGGTGACGCTCTCGATCAGGCGCATGGCTCGCTCCGACGAGGGAGCGCCGGCGGAGCTGAGGCTGACGCTGAGCGCCCCGACCGTTCGGCGCGCGACATCGACAACGGGCGCCGCGTAGCAGTAGCCACCAAGGTGGCCCTCCTCCGCGTCGATCGCATAGCCCCGCGTCCGCACCTCGTGGAGGATCTGGCGCAGGGCGTCCAGGTCAGTGACCGAGTGCATGGTCCGCGCAGCCAGTCCCCGCTCTGCCACCAACCGCTCGAGGGACGCCTCGGAGAGGCTGGCAAGGAGAACCTTGCCCGAGGCGGTGCAGTGGGCCGGCACCCGGAGGTGGGTCAGCGGCCGAGCCGGATAGGCGGCAAGCCGCAGCGCCTCGCCGTCGTCGAGGATGAAGAGGTTGGCCCTCACCACCATCGTCTCGTCCTGGCCGAGTTGTTCAAGGTAGGGCGTAGCCGCGCTCACCAGACGGTGGCTTTGCAGGAAAAGAGCCCCGAGGTCGAGGTTGCGGACGCCTAGGTGGAAGCGCCCAGTGTCGGGGTCCTGGTCGACAAAATGACGCGCCTCTAGGGCGGCAAGCAGCCGTGAGGCAATGCTGCGGCTGACGCCGAGCGCGACCGCCGCCTGCGAAACCGTTACCTCCGGTTGGGCGGGAGTGAAGAGATTCAGGATATGCAGGGCCCGATCGACGGTCTGCAACGGCCCGAGTGGAGCATCGGTCGACAAATGGGCCTCCGCGCGACGACGCCCTGCGGGAGCGTTCCACTGTTCCTATTATCGGAACACGATTGCTCTGGGTGAGAGCACGGGCATTGTAGTGATGGCAGAAAGCTGCTGTCAAGGGACAGAAAACCGCTCGCCGTTAGCCGAAGCGAGAGCTTCGAGACGTTGAGGAGGAGGGGCGGTGCTGATCGCGACCAATGAACACGGACCGGCCTAGTTCCCTCAT
>JAABUR0100006681.1_pt1 | contig 13962 bp, 10 predicted proteins | sample 5560091 | NCBI WGS metagenome assembly JAABUR01 (sample SAMN10711879, study PRJNA513375) | rock metagenome | isolation source: Antarctica rocks | place: Antarctica: Victoria Land, University Valley sud
TCGGCGACGAGAACGGCGACCTGCCGGGCGGCTTCATGGTGCTCGACGCCAAGGACTTCTCGGTGCTCGGCCGCTGGGAGAACGAGAAGAACGGCCAGGAGCTGATGTACGACTTCTGGTACCAGCCACGCCAGAACACGCTCGTCTCCTCCGAGTGGGCCGCGCCCAACACGTTCGGTCCGGGCTTCAACCCCGAGGAGGTGGCGCTTGGCAAGTACGGCCGGCGGCTCCACTTCTGGGACCTCGAGACCAAGTCGAAGACCCAGACGGTCGACCTCGGCGACGACGCAATGATCCCGCTCGAGATCCGCTGGCAGCACGACCCCGACTCGGCCCAGGGCTTCGTCGGCGCCACGCTTTCGAGCAACATCCTCCACTTCGAGAAGGGGGACGACCTGTGGGGCGCCCACAAGGTCATCGACGTCGCCAACGAGGAGCTCGAGGGGTGGCCACTGCCGGGTGGCGTGCCCGGGCTGATCACCGACCTCGTGCTCGGCATGGACGACAAGGACCTGTTCTTCTCGAACTGGCTGCACGGCGACCTGCGCCACTACGACGTCTCGGACCCCCACAACCCCGAGCTCAAGTCCCAGGTGTGGCTCGGCGGGCTGCTCGGCCGTGACGGCGGGCACCCCAAGGCGGAGGGGCTGCTGAACGGCGGCCCGCAGATGCTGCAGCACTCGCTCGACGGCGAGCGCGTGTACGTGACCAACTCGCTGTACTCGACCTGGGACAACCAGTTCTACCCGGACCTGCGCGGGTGGCTCACGAAGCTCGACCGCCAGGAGGACGGCACGTTCGCTGTCGACCCCGACTTCTACGTCGACTTCACCAAGCTCGACACCGGCGCGGCGCGGCCGCACGAGGTGCACCTGCCCGGCGGGGACTGCACGACCGAGATCTTCCAGTAGGGCGCCCTCGTGCGGCTTCCGGTCGTCGCGCTGCTCGCCGTCGGGGCCCTCGGCTGCGGCGGCGGCGAGCGCCACGATGCCGACCTCGATCCGACCGAGGTGGCCACGCGCTGGGTGGACGCACTGAACGAGCGCGACTACCGGCGGGCGTGCTCGCTCTCGGTGAGATCTCCTTCGAGCGAGCTGTCGTGCGAGGGACTGCTGGAGGACGCGCATGGCGATGTGATGCTCGAGCCGCCCGAGGCCGTGTTCGTGGACAGCTCGAGCGAACAGGCGGCCGGCCTCTTCTCGGCATCACGCAAGGGAGGCGGCCCACCGGTCAAGTTCAGGGTCGAGGAGCAGAACGGGCGATACCTCGTCCACTTCGAGGTCTCGGTCATCCGGTAGTCCCGCGGGCCCCTCCCGGCAGCCCTCAGACCGCTAGCGCCTCCGCGAGCCGTCCCCGCGAGCCCCGGCCGGAGAGCCCGAGCTTCGCGTAAGCGTGTGAAAGATGTGTCTCGACGGTCTTGAGGCTCACGTAGAGCTCCTGCGCCACCTCGAGATTGGAGCGCCCGGCGGCCACGAGCCGAGCCACGCGCAGCTCGCTCGCGGTCAGAGCGCCGGCCCCGGACCGCGCCGTTCGCCTGGGCCGCGCCCCGGCGGCACGCAGCTCTTCGTCGGCGCGGCCCACGAGCCGGTCCGCGCCGCAGCGATCGGCCAGCTCCATGCCGGCCGACAGCAGCTCGCGCGCCTCCGCGCGGTGTGAGCTGCGCCGCAGTGCGGCCCCGAGCTCGACCAGGGACCGGGCGTGCTCCAGACGGGCCGGCGACCCTTCGAGCGCTGAGACCGACTCACGCAGGAGCGCGATGCCCCTCTCGCCACCCTCGAGAAGGCCCGCAGTTCGCAGCGTGACCCCCTGCGGCCGCGCCAAGCCGCTCGCGAGTCCCAGCTTCAGCTCTTCCGCCACCAGGGCGTCGGCGCGATCCCGTTCGCCGGCCGGTAGAGCCAGCGCAAGGGCCGACCGCCACGGCGAGTAGGTGGGTCCAAGACCCAGCGCACTGCTTGTCTCGCCGCACGCTCGCAGGTTCTCGAGGGCCCGGCCGCGGTCCTGGCGGGCCAGTGCCACACGCCCGCGCGCCTCGAGGACCATCGCTCCCGCCGCAGTGGCCGCGAACACGGGATCGAGATCTGTCGTGTCCAACAACCCGACCACGTCGTCGAGCTGGGGCCGCTCGATGAGGGTGTCGCAGAACGAGTGGAAGACCGTGGCCAGCCAGAGCATCATCCCGCTCTTTTCTGCGATGTTCACCGTGGTCCGCAGCACGGCCTCGGCGGCCACCAGGTCACCCGTCCTGTCGAACACGTTGCCCGGGTATCCCGTCCCCGTGAGCACGCCGCGCAACGATCCCGTTCGCCGTCCCTCCGCGGCAACCTGATCGCTGACCTCAAGCGCCCGCTCGTACTCCGCGATGTAGGCGAGGGCGGCAATGAGCTGCGCGGATGCCCAGCCCCCCGCGCCTCGCTCACCGATCAAGCGGCCGCCGGCCAGCGCACGCTCCACCATCACCATGACCGCCGCCGAGCCCTCGCACCGGAAGGCTGCGACGCCGGCGAGGAGCGCCGCCAGCGCGTGAGCCGCCCAGCTCTCGCCCTTGGAGAGCTCTGCGAAGCGCTCGCGCTCGCGGTCGAACTCACTGACGAGACGCGGGTCGTAGGCCATCCCCATCGCGCGCAAGCTCTCGAGCTCGACCAGCAGCTCCGGGGCGACCCCGGTCAGGTCTCTCTTGGCCGTGTCTATGGCGGCGAGGGCAGGGTCCCACTGCCCGGCAGCGACGAGGAGGTCCGAGAGGGTGAGTCCGATGCGACCGCGCAGCTCGGGATCCTCGGCCAGCTCAAGCGCCTCCTGGAGGTGGGCGATCGCGGCCGGATCGCGCACGGCAACCTCAGCCCGTCCCAAGTCGAAGAGGAGAATCACCCGCAGGGGCTCGGTCGCCTCCTCCTCGAGTGCCCGGCGCAGCAATCGGACGGCGGCGTCCGGTGCCGCCCGCGAGAGGGCCTGCCGCGCGGACTCGGCCAAGGCTTCGGCCACGGCAACGGACCCGGCGGGCGCCAGCGCGCTCACGTGCGCGGCAATCGCATCGGACCCGGCACCCGAATCCCGAAGCAGCCCGGCGGCCCGAGAGTGCGCCACCTCCCGCTCGGTCGCCGACAGCCGGTCATACACCGAGCGGCGCAGCACGGGGTGAGCGAACGCGAACGGATCGTCGCTCGACAGCACCTCGATCAGGGTCAGCCGATGCGCGACGCGCGCGGCGGGCTCCTCGTCGATCCCCGCGAGCGAGGCGGCCACGCGTAGCGGAGCTCCATCGCCAAGGACCGCCATCGCCGTGGCGAGCGCCTCCGCCTCGGGCGCCACCCGAGCGATTCGCCGCAGGAGCCGCTCCGCGAGGGCGGGGACCGACGCACCCCTGATCGCGTCTGCGGCGCTCGGGTCGGCTGCGAGGCCGTCGCCGGCCGAGAGCAACAGCTCCCGCAGGTAGAGCGGGTTGCCGGCACTGGCCTCGTGGAATGCGTCGCACAGGTGATCGCCGGCTTCGGGGAGCTGCGCGCGCACGATCCTCGCCACGGACGCCCGGCCCAGCGGAGGCGGCACGACCCGCACCGCTCCGGGCAGCGTCCGGAGCTCGTCGAGCAACTCGACGGATGAGCCGGGCTCCGACTGCCGCAGCGTCGCGAGCAGGGCGATGGGGAGGTCCGAGATGCGCCGGGCCAGGTAGTTGAGTGAGCGGAGCGAGGAGTCGTCGACCCAATGAAGGTCGTCGACGGTGATGAGCAGCGGCGCCGGCGCCGCGACGTTCGCGGCGAGCCAGTAGACCGCGTGGAGCACCGCGAACCCCGCCTCGGCGCGGGTGCTTGTCGGTTCAACGTCCTGAGCCGGCTCGATCACCCACCGAGCCGGTGCCGCGGCCCCTGCAAGCAGCCGTTCTCGCTCCCCTGCCGGGCCCCGGGTGAGAACCGGCTCGAAGAGCTGGCGAACCACGCCGAAGGCGTGCTCGCGCTCGAGCTCCGAGCCGCTCGCGCGCAGTACGCGGAGCTCGCCGTCAGCCGCGCGCGAACTCGCGGCCGCCATGAGCGCGCTCTTGCCGGCCCCGGCGGGCCCCTCGATGAGGATCGTCTGCCCGGCTCCCGATCGCGCGCGTTCGATAGCCGCGCCCAGCGCATTCAGCTCCGCGTCGCGGTCGACCAACTGCGAGTGAGCTTCCCCTTGCAGGCCGGGGCCCTCCCCCCGCGCTTGGATGAGTTCAGGGCCGATCCCTGAGGCGAACCGGCGGGAGGCTAACGGAGATGCGGCGACACAGCCCGCCCGCTACTTACGTCTAGGTCGCCGGACCTTGGGTTTGGCGAAGATCAGACCGGCGAAATCGTCGGTGACACGCGAGCGGACCAGCACCGGCGCGAGCTGCCCCGCCTCGCCAGCCGCCTCGACATACCGCTTCACCGTCTTGTGATCACACCCAAGCAGCGCCCCGACCGCGCGATAGCTGCCCAACTCCTCATACAACGCGACCAGCTCCACCTGCGTCCTTCCGTTCTTCATAGGCGCCCTCCCGACAGTCGGTGCAAGAGCACCGCACCGTCAAGACCAAGCCGGACGGGTGGGGAATTACATGGCCACCAGTGGGGAGTTTCCCGTGGCCGCGGTCACACATTCCTGACCAGCGCGAGCCGAAGCTCGCTCGGGCTCGGAAGTCGGAACCCAGCGTTTGCACACGCGATAACGGCGGCGCTCCAGTTCCCGCTGCTCCGGTCCGCGCGGTCGAAACAGAGCGCGTTGCCCGTCTTTGTCATGCCGGTTGGACACGTAGGCGGAGTCCCGGTGGCGCCCTTGGGCCCAGTGTCGCCCTTGGGTCCCCGAGGCAGAGCACCCTGGTTGAAGTCTGCACCGACCAACGACCCGTTCTTGACCTTCGAAGAGCTCACCGCGTTCCTCTTGATCTGCTTGGGACCACCGCTGTTCCTCGGGAGGCTCGCGGCGTACGCACCGCCGCCCAGGGCCAGGGAGGTCCAGCGGTCTCCTTCGCCCGAGCTGGGTGGGACCCGGCACGGAAGGGCCATTGGATGACGCGCTACTGGCCGCGGCAGGCCGATGGGCTCCCTCCCGGCAACGCCTGATGAAGGAGATGGCCCGGTTCACCGATCTGCCCGACCTCCCTCCGCCCGACATGCCGGCCGAGCCCGGCTTGAGATCAAGAACGACGGCGAGCCCATCGCCGTGTGACTGGCGCAGAACTACAGGCGCTCAAGCCCCGCGACCATCGGGCCGACTTCCACTCCGTCACGACGTGGTCGGTGACCGGGCTGATCTCGACGGGCGTGCCGCTGCGCGAGGTCTTCGCTTCGGTCGGGATCACCGACGCGCTGGCGCCCTACCTCGTGACGCGAGCCGGCGATGACCGTCACGGCGCTCGAGCTCCTCGAGCCAGGCCTCGATCGCCTCGGTCCGGACGCGGCGATAGCGCCCAGGGCAACGGTTGGGATCCGCCCGCCCGCGCCTCCTCGTAGACCCAGGTCGTCGGAACGCCCAGCAGCTCGGCAACCTCGGCAGCTGTCAGCAGACGTGTGGGTATTCCACCCACACTGAACGGCGAACAGGCGAATCGTGACCGCCTCTGGCCTCACTCCGCCTCGTAATTTTAACCACTATCTGAACCACGGCACCTTTCGGAGTGCCGGGCCGACATGCAGAGGTTGGCCAGCAGCGTTGGTCGCGGGCAGGATCTCCTAGTCGTAGGGCAGCCTGTGCGGATGCCCTCGCGGAACGCCTGCTCTCGGTCATTTCGTGACAGCCGCTTCGCGATGCGCGAGCGGCTGTGCAGCCTCCGACCGTCAGCTGGGTGGTCGGCCTCAGGCTGCTACGGAGCCAGCGCCCCGACCTCGATCGCCGTGATCACGCGATTGCGCCCTTGGGCGCCGGCGCCCGGGTTGCAGCTCAACTTGATGTTGCCCCCGGTCGTCGCTCCGGTCAGCGTGATCGTCTGAGCGAACACGTTGGACGCGGGCAGGTTGGTCGAGCCGGCCCCGAACGGGCTGTCGTTCTGGACCAACGTGCAGTTGACCAGGTTGGCAGCGCCGCTGGTGTTGCCCAGCTCCGTCGCGGCGGTGACGATGTAGTTGCGGCCCGGCGGCAGGAACAACTGGACCACGACCGTGTCCGTTCCGGCGGGGGTGGGCGTCGCCGCCGCCTGGCGCGCGATGAAGCCCTTGGAGGGCCCGATCGGGCCCTGGGACCCCTGCGCGCCCTGGGGTCCCTGCAACCCTCGCGGCCCGGTCCGACCCTTCAACGCGGTCCTCGCCTTTTTGCTCACATCCCTGAGCTGGATCGTCCCGTTCTTGATCTTGGCGCTGGTGATCAGCCTGGCGGCCGTCGCCGTGCCGGCCGCGATCAGCGCCATCACCATCATCGCCAGTGCCAGCTTGGCACCGGAGCCGAAGTGGCGCCTCGTGAGGTGCTTCTTCATTGCTGATCCCCCTCGGGTCATCTGACGATTTTGAAGGCCGTGCGCTTGATCGAGGACTCGTTGTTAACGCCGTCTGTGGCTTGGCTGCTGAGCCGGTAGCGGCCGGGCTTGAGGGGCTTGCCCCAGACCCGTCCACGGAATCTGTACGTGTTCGTGCCCTCGGCACCGCTCACGGTGAACGAGCCCGGGGCGTCGGCCCAACGCGTGCATGCCTTCTTCGAGCGGTTCGACCGTCTCGCCTTCACGCACCGGCCGGCAACCCTGCGGCCCTTGGTCTTGCGCTGAAAGCTGAACTTGACTGAGGCAGGCTCCGACAAAGAGAAGGACACGTTCGTGCCCGTAGGGGCCGCGGCGATCGAAGTGCCGGACCTAGCCGCCTTGAACGTAGTTGGAGAGAGCCCGAGCGAGCCGATCGTGGGGCTGGTCTGGTCGCTGGTTTCGGCCGGTGTGCCGCCGGGCGGCGAGTCCGCCGGCACAGGAGGTTCCGGTGGGGGCGCCCCCCCGCCCGCGAAGGTGATGGACGCCTCTCCGGCGCGGTCGTTGTCTCCGTTCACCAGAGTTCCCCCCGCGGCCTTGCTCGAACCCCCAGCGCCGCCGAAGGCGGGGATGGTGCTGGTGTTGTTCCCCGACGCAATGATGTGTCCGCCAGAGCCGCCCCCACCGCCGTAGAGCCCTCCGCCCCCACCCCCGCCGTCCTGCTGCCCGCTCGTCGCCCCTTGACCTCCGGCACCGCCCTGGGCGATCCCTCCATTGCCACCATCCGCGAAGGTACGTCCATTGACCCCCCCGGCTCCCCCGGAGGTCTCGCCGCCGGGCTGCGCGGCACTCGTTCTGCTTGCGTTAGACGGGCACCCCGACTGCGGTCCTGCTTGTCCGCTGTCGCCGCCCCTGCAGCCCGCGTGTGGTGCCCCGGCACCCCCGCCACCTCCGGCGACGAGAAGCCGGTCCGCCGGGGTCGTTCCACGACGCACGTCCGTCGCCCCGCCGCCCCCGGCACCCTTGTCATGACCTGAGCCGCCGCCACCGAAGATGCCGACCTCGTTGCCGTAGTTGCCCTCTCCGCCCACGTAGATATTTGAGCACCTCACCCGGGACGACGGGCAGGGTCGTAGTCACCCGAGCGCCATCGCCCCCCGGCGCGCCGGACGTCGGATTGTCTCTGCCCGACGCGCCGGACAACTGGAACGTGGCGCTGGTCACGCCTTCGGGAACGACCCAGGTCTGGACGGCACCCGCGTAGGTGAACGACGCCTCGTCCCCCCGCGCGACAGCGGGCATGGCGAGCGTGGCCAGGAGGACGACAAAGATCTTGGCGATACTCACGGTGCGCCGTCCCCGTTCAGTCTCCGGGCGGCGTCAGCGCTGCGGTCAGCAAGAGAGTGCTCGCGGAGTAGGTGAGGCTGACCTCCGAGGTGATGTAATTCTCTCGCCTGTCCTCGTAGACGGACAGTTTGGAGTTGAACCGCCGGTAGCGGCCGCGTCGCGCAAGCTTCAGCTCGCGACCTTTGAGTGCCGCTGGACTCGTCGGACCACCGACGACCGCCCCGTTGAGCACTTGCCGCGGGTCTCCGCGCAGGTAGGAACCGTGGTGGGGGTTGGCCGCCTCTTTACGCGCCGGCCCAACAACAAAGCTCGCTCCCCAGGGGTTACGGCCAAGCGTGTAGTCGCGCGCTCCTGCCCCAATCGCAAGCCCCCCCTTCAGCAACCCTGCCCGCGCCGCAACAACCGCCATCGTCCCTGAACCCCCGATGTCCTGGATCGACCCGAAAGAGAAGCCAGCCGGCGTCCCGAACGCCGTGACGCGGTAGCGGTCGCGAGCGGCGGCGCCGGCGGTGCGAAGCCCCGCGCACGCAACCCGCTGGGCTTCCGGGTCGGGTGCCGCCGGCGCCCCGAGCGCGCCGCACAGATCGGCGGCGGCCAAGGGCCCGACCTCAAACGGGTCGAGCCCACCCTGAAAGTCCGCCTTGCGTAGAAACGCGACCGCGTCGTCCAGGTAGCTCGCCTCGCCAGTGGCCCGCCAAAGCGCGGCCGCGCCGAGCGCCATGTTGTCCGCCACCGTCTCATCCCTGTAGGCGTCACCGGGAGCGAAGGTCGGCTTCCCGCTCGCCTTACCGGCGGCATACCACTCCCGCGCACTGCCCAATATGGCATCGCGCACATCGCCCTCGAAGCGGCCTGACGAAAGCGCGAGGCCGGCGGCCGCGAGCCCCGCGCCAGTCCCCCCGGTCGAGGTGTAGGCCTTGCGAACCTGTTGGCCGGGAACGGTCCCGCTGTCGTCGGTGCTCGGGTCCCGGAAGCCACCCTCATGATCGGACAGATCGCCGATCTGAGCCACGAACAGATCCGGGCGCGGATGAGCCCTGATCAGCCAGCGAACGCCCACGTCGCTCCGAGGCAGCAGCGTGCCCGCCTGCGATGGCGCGAGGCGGGCGGCGTAGTGCAGATAGGCGACAGCGAAGCCGGTCGTCTGCACGAACTTCAGGTTGTCGCCCGCGTCGCGCCAGCCGCCCGTGAGGTCGAATTGCTGCCCGTCGTAGGGGCCGCCCTTGATGACGGCGTCGTTCAGGTGAGCCGGGCCAAATAGAGACGAGGGCTCCGCGCCGTCGGAGTTTGCGTCGTAGATGCGCATCAGGCGTGCCAGCATGGTTCCCGCCGCCGCGCTGTCCACCTGCCAGGGCTTCGACCGTAGCGTTCCCACCCGCACCCGGTAGCTTCCCGGCGCGGTGACGGCGCTCAGGTCGGCTATCGCAGCTCGCCGCCACGGCGCGGAAGAGCCCGGCGCACGGCGCAGCCGGCCCCGCAACACCACCCCGCCGGATGCGCCCGAGACCGTGAAGCCACGGCCGGCAAGGGAGCGGCGGGAAGCCACAATCGCGAGCTTCGGATCCGTGGGCGCGCTCGGCCCTCCGACGCGGATCGTGTCCGGCGGCGCCCCGCTTGCCGGGGTGTCACCCAGACCGAAGACCATGGTGAGAGTTACCGCAACGGAAACGATAACGCCATTCCTGGAAATCCTGCTGGTCATGGTGCTCCCTATTGGTCGTGGGCGACGATGGTGAAGGTGGTGCTGCTGGGCTGCGAGCTGTTGCCAGCGGCGTCTTTGGCCACTGCTGTCGTGCGGTAGCGGCCGGGGCGGAGCTTGCGCCGACCGATCCTGCCCGTGAAGTCGACACGGTTGGCGCCGGGGCCCGCGCTGCGGCGCAGAGTTCCGGCAGAGACAAAACGCCTGCAGCGCCGACGTCCCCGGTTGGCCCGAGTGGCCCGCTTGCACACGCCTCCGAGCCTGCGCCCGATCGTGCGCTTGGCGATCACGATGGTCACCGCTGCCGCCTCGGAGAGCGCGAATTTGAACTCGCTCCCCGCAGGCGTGCGGCGGGGCCTCTGAGCTGAGACGGGGGTCGAACCGGCGCCCACGCGAAACCGGGCTCGCGCCATGGCCAGGCCTTCGACAAAGCGCGGCGCCAGCCCGTCGGGGCCACCTCCCGGGGGTGCGGGCGGAGGAAACGGAGGCGATGGCGGCGAACCGGCGGGGTCGGACGCGCAAAGGGCGAGGACCTTGAAGTTCTGCGGGTTGCCGGACTGGTTGAAGATCGCGCCGTTCCAACTGCGTGCGACGTCGCCGTCGTCGGTGCTGGCGGTCTGGCTCGTCTCGTCCACCGGGCCGCTGGCGATCACCTGGTACGGGAAGGCACGGCCGGCGATCGCAATGGAGCCGAGCGTGTCGATCCCGCCGCCGAGGGCGCGTCTGCCCGCCGGGCAGGTCGCCAAGCCCGAGTCCGAGGACGAATTACCGACATCGAAGGACGCCACCTGGACGACCGCGTCAGAGCTCTGCGAGCAAACCGCGAACACCTTGAACACCGCTGGAGCTTTGGTGTTGTTCTGCACGAAGGCCTGCCACCAGCGCGCGACGTCTCCGGTTTCCGTGTTCCGGATCGTGCCCGTCTCATCCAGGGGGCCGCTCAGCTCGATAGTCGAATCGGCCGCCGCCGTTCCGGCGCCTCCTCCCACGACCCGTGTCCCGGTCGGGCACTGGGCGGTCGCGAAGCCCGTCGCCTCGCCATTCACTGTGAAGGACGTGGACTCGATGGTCGCGTCCGAGCTCTGCGAACAGATCACGAAGGTCTTGTAATCGAGCGCGCTGAAAGCAAACAGGGTCGAAAGCCAGCGCACCGGCACAACACCGTCCTGAGTGTCGGAGAACGCGCTGCCGGTCGGGTTGCTGAGCGAGACGAAGTCGGGAACCGCTCCTGGGGTGAGCCCGCGCGTCAGGCCCACACCTCCCCCGGTCGCGCGCGAGCCCGGTGGACAGGTCTCGGGCCCACCGGTCCGGCCGCTTGCCATTCTGGACGTGGCGATGATCGACGCGTCCGACCCCGGCGCCGCGTGACCGACGCCGGCACCGAACGCCCCTCCGCAGAGCAGTCCGGCCGCCGTCGCGGCCACAACCCGCTTGGGCCACGCGCTCATCCGGGTGCTCATGGCGAGAGCCACCCGTCGTTCATGTGCGGAAGGAGGAGCGTCCGGAGGTCGTGGTCGGTGCCCGTGGTAGCCGTGTCCGGGTCGGAGTGACCGCCGGGACGCTCGATCCGCTCGAGCGGGAAGCCGGCCGCCTTCATCGCATCCGTCTCCTGTTTCACACCTTCGATCGGATACACCTTGTCCTCGGTGTGGGCGAGATGCACGACGTTGAACTTGTGGCTCGCCGCGGCGAGCGACTGCGATTGGGAGGAGCCCGTGTCCCGGAAGGGCGAAGTGTTCTCAGCAAGCACTCCCGCGAACATCGTCGAGTTGTAAAACGCCGTGCGATAGGAGAGGTCTCCGCCTGAGGAGTACCCCCCGAGGATCACCCGCCGGCGGTTGACGTTGAAGTGCGACTTCAAGTCAGCGATGGCGGCGAGCAGCTTCGGCGGGTCGGCGTCGGGAACCCAGCATTCTCCTTCCCGTCCCCCCACGGCGATGGCGATGTAGCTCTGATCCCCACCCGGGGACACCGTGTAGATGTCGCCCGAGCTCTGACCGCCGCAGCCGTGCGACCAGACCAGAAGTGAGATGGGCGTGTCGTGCGTTGCGTCATAGGAACTGGGAACGTAGACCCAGTAGTTGCTCTGCGGACTGTCGAGCGTGAAGACCGTGTCCTTCGAGAACGCAATGGGATTTGTGGGTCGAGTGCTATCGACGGGTTGCGTGCCCTCGCCGGGTTGCGGCTTCTCGCCGGGTTGCGGCTTCTCGCGGGGTCTGACCTTGCGCGTGAGCGTGATCCGCCCTCCCCTTCCGTCGCAGACCGACGGCGGGAACAGCACTCCCCTGGCCCTCTCCTTCGAGACGAACCGGCCCCGGATCCTCCAAACGAGCTGAGACCCGACCTTCTTCGTTCCGGTGAAGCGCCCGCTCGACGCGATCTTGAAACGGCTCGTGAGGCCTCCCTGCGTGGTCGAGCAATTCAATCGCGCGCGGGCGCTCCTGCCGTTGGGGCTGACGCGGAACACCACGCGCTTGGCGCTGCGCTTTGGCGTCTGGGAGAGGGTGCCGGTGTAGGTGGCTCCCTTCCGCGGTTTCGCCGCGAGTCCGTTCGCCGGGAAGCAGACAGCCATCGCAACGGCCAACGACGCGGCCGCCAAGACCCGGATCCAGCAGCGAGCCTCGCTCTGCCCTGCCTGCGTTCCCATCGCCCGCGTCATTGCGCTCCTCCTCGTGTCATTGCGTTTGCGCTTGATTGCGCTTCATCGACGATCATCGGACTGCAGCGAGGGCGGGGCGTCATCCTCAAGGGTGAACCGAGTCGCCCGCACTCACTCACGCGGATGACGGCCTGGGCGGCTGCTGCCCCCGCCACCGAGCGCCCCGCGAAGTCGCCGGCGGCGGCGCCGTCGAGGCGCACGTTGGGCTCGGTCAGCAAGATCCGCCGGCCCCGCCGGGTGCGCCGCGAAAGCCACGCCCGGAAAGCACAACACCGACACCCCCAGCGCCACCCACACCACCCGCCGCGCGCAGACCCAAGCGCGCCCACCCGCGCCCCTTCTCCGGCTCCTCAAGCTGCGCCGGCTCTCCAAGCCACGCCATCCCAGGCTCTGCCAGCGGTTGCGTTTCTCCTGGGTTGTCACGGGTCGCACCGGGCCACACTCGCACCCCTTGCCATAGGGCGCCTCAGGGAAGTACCCTGATCTTTTCTCGGCGCGCTCGGGGCAGGGGCGCTGAAGAAGGCACCGTTTTCAGCGCTTCTGGGACGAGACACCGAACTGGACGCCGTAGGTGCAGCGCTTGCCGACGCGCGCCTGGGGCGCGGGCGGCCGATCCTCCTCGAGGGCACGGCGGGGGCCGGAAAGAGGGGGCTCCTGACGTTGCCGTGGGTTGTGTGAGTTGACTGGTTTCATCGGGGAAGCGGTGGGCAGAGGCCGGCGAGCGAGAGCATCGCGAGCGCGATCAGGGCGCCGGCGCTGTGGAAGCCGAAGGCGCGGCGTGTGATCATTCGGACGCCGACGACTTCATGGCAAAGCCCGTCGCCCATCTCGAGCTGCGCGCCCGCATCCGGGCCGTCCTCGCCCGGGCCAGCGGCCAACGTAAGAGCCCCGTCGTCCGGATCGGCGCGCTGGAGGTCGACACCGACCACCTGGTCGCCAACTACGGCGGCCGCCCCCTCGCGCTCACACAGCTGGAGTTCGAGCTGCTCGCCCACCTCGCCCAGACGCCGAGCCGGATCTGGGCCAAGGCCGAGCTGCTGCGAGCGGTGTGGGGCTTTGAGAACCCAACCGAGACGCGTACGCGCACCGTCGACGCGCACGCATGCCGGCTGCGCAGAAAGCTCGACGCCGCCGGCGCGCGGCACCTGGTCGTCAACCGCCGCGGCGTCGGCTACGCGCTCACCACCCCCAACCACAACGGCAACGACAACGACAACGGCAACGGAGACGGCGGCCGGGCGGCCTAGGCCACGCCGAGCTCGAAGGCGACCAGGAACCCCGCGGCGGTCGCGAGCGCAACGTAGGGGCCTCCGTCGGTGAATGCCTTCGGGAACACGGTGTCGACAAGCGATGCCAGCACGGCGCCTCCGGCGAAGGCGAGCACGAAGCCAAGCGCGGCCCCCTCCAGTCCACCGAGCAGCGACGCACCGGCGATGGTGGTAGCCGCCAGCAGGGCGGCGACGGCCGTCCACGTGCCTACCGCCAGCCTGGTCGACCACCCGTTCTGGCGCATGGTCCGGGCGCCGACCAGGGCTTCCGGGAAATTGGACACGAAGATGGCGGCGAGCAGCGCCACCGAGCCCTTGCCCGCCGCGAGCGTGGTGCCCAGCGCGAGGTTCTCCGGCACGCCGTCGAGCGTGACCCCCGCCAGCAGAGCCAGCCCGGCGCCGTCGCTGTTGTCGTCCTCCTCCCGCTCCCGGCGTTCGATGAGCAGGTCGGCCGCCACGAAGGTGACCGCACCGGCCGCGAGGCCGATCCCCGACGCCAGGTGGCCCCCCGCCTCGAACGCGGGCTCGAAGAGCTCGAAGGCGAGCGCGGCGGTGAGTGCTCCACCCGCGAAGGCGAGCAGCGCGGCCAAGAAGGCCCTCGGGG
>JAABUR0100006686.1_pt1 | contig 13955 bp, 13 predicted proteins | sample 5560091 | NCBI WGS metagenome assembly JAABUR01 (sample SAMN10711879, study PRJNA513375) | rock metagenome | isolation source: Antarctica rocks | place: Antarctica: Victoria Land, University Valley sud
TCGGGCGCGCCGTCCACCTCGGGGCACGACGCATCTACGTGCTGCACGTCGGACGCATCGAGCACCCCCTCCGGGCCCCGAAGCGGCCCTGGGAGGTCGGGCTCGTGGCGTTCGAGATTGCCCGACGACACCGCTTCGTCGAGGAGCTCGCCGCCGTGCCGGCCGACGTCGAGCTGCACGTGCTGCCGAGCGGGGTCCGGGACGCGCCAAGCCTGACGATGGACCTGCGCGGTGCGCGGCGGGTGACCGAGCGGATCGACAGCGCCTTCGAGGCGACCAGCGAGTACCTGGCCCGGCCCCACGGCCGCAGGAGCACCCCGTGAGCTTCTGGGTGCCACCCCCAGCACTGCGTCGGGCGGTCAACCCGCTGTGGCTGCCCGGCGCCGTCGCGACGTCCGTCGTGCTCCTGCCGCTGCTCGTCGTCGCCGCCGTCCTGGCCCTTGGCGGCGGACCGCGGCGGCTCCTGCGCCTGACGCTCTTCGCCCTCGTCTACGTCTGGGTCGACGTGGCCATGATGGTGGCCTGCTGGGGCCTGTGGCTGCAGTCACCGTTGCCGGGCCGGGAGCTCGCGCCCTGGCGCGAACGCCATGCGGCGGTGCTTCGGTGGGGCCTGGACCGACTGATGGCCGCCGCCGCCGCACTGCTGGGCTTCCGCGTCCAGCTCGAGGAGCAGCCCGGGCTGCACGGCAGCGGTGACCCGCTGATCGTCCTCGCCCGACATGCCGGCCCGGGCGACTCCTTCGCCCTCATGCAGGTCCTGCTCACGGCATACCGACGTCGGCCCAAGGTCGTCCTCAAGGCTGCCCTGCAGTGGGACCCCGGGCTCGACATCCTCCTCAACCGGCTGGACTGCTACTTCCTGCCGTCGAGCTCGGGGGCCGGTGAGGACCGCACCGAGTCCGTGAAGGAGCTGGCCCGGTCGCTGAGCGGGCCGGAGGCGCTCCTGCTGTTTCCCGAGGGCGGGAACTGGACCCCTCACCGGCACCGGCGCGCGGTCCGGTGGCTGTTGCGGACCGACCAGCGCCGACGCGGTCTCGAGGCCGCAGAGCTGACGCACGTCCTGCCGCCGAGGCCGGGTGGGGTGGTGGCCGCTCTCACGGCGCGCGCCGACACCCGGGTCGTCGTCGTCGTCCACCGCGGCCTCGACACGCTCGTCAACCCGGCACAGATGTGGCGGGCCCTCCCCGTCGACCGGCGGCCGATGAGGATCCAGACGTGGGTCTTCGCCGCCGCCGACGTGCCGCGCGACGAGCCCGGGGCCAGGCGCTGGGTCGACGCGCAGTGGGCCCGCGTCGACGCGTGGGTCGAGGCTCCGACGGGGGCGCCGCCGTCGCAGCGCACCGGAGCGGGGCGGCGGAGCGCACGGCAGAGCGCACGGCATACCGGCGCATTTGAGCTTCCCTGCCGACTCGACGAGTCTGAGGACCCGCGCCCCACGACCGGAGAGGCCGGACCACGGAGAAGGGGACCACTGTGAGGGTGCTGGTCGCAGGAGCATCCGGCTTCGTCGGGAGACGGCTGTGCCGGGCTCTCGTCGACGCGGGTCATGAGGTGCGGGCCATGACCCGCCACCCCGACTCCTACCGGGGCAGCGGTTCCGCCGCCTACGGGGACGTCCACGACCCGGCGACGCTGGAGCACGCCCTTGCCGGGTGTGATGCCGCGTACTACCTCGTCCACTCGCTGGACCGAGCGGACTTCGAGCGCAGGGACGCGGACGCGGCGCGGGCCTTCGGCGCGGCCGCTGCCGCGGCCGGCACCCGACGCATCATCTACCTCGGCGGTCTGGGCGACGACTCCGACGAGCTGTCCGCGCACCTGCGCAGCCGGCGCGAGGTGGAGCACCTGCTTGCCGGCGCCGGGGTGCCGGTGACGACCCTCCGGGCCGGGATCATCGTCGGGCACGGTGGCATCTCCTGGGAGCTGACCCGCCAGCTCGTCGAGCACCTTCCGGCCATGGTCACTCCCCGCTGGGTCAACACGCGTACCCAGCCCATCGCCGTCGACGACGTGGTCCGGTACCTCGTGGGGGTGCTCGACCTGGCGGAGGCCACCGGCCGCGCCTTCGACATCGGCGGTCCCGAGGTGCTGAGGTACGTGACGATGATGCGCCGGGTCGCGCTCATCCAGGGGCGCGGGTTCAGGGTGCTGCCGGTGCCGCTGCTGACCCCGCGCCTGTCCTCGCTCTGGCTCACCCTCGTCACCGACGTGGACACCCAGACGGCCAGGTCGCTCGTGGACTCGATGAGCAACGAGGTGGTCGTGAGGGACGACTCGATCCGCTCGCTCGTGCCCTTCGACCCGATGGACTATGACGCGGCGGTCCTCGCGGCGCTGGGTGAGCGGGCGCGGGAGGTGCGACGGCGGTGACCTGCCCCCGGGAGGACGGCGAAGGCCGTGGCTGGGGCGCCAGAGCACAGGGGCTGGTCCCCAGGTCGCTGCGCCACCAGTCCCCGCCGGCCCACCACGAGACGGGCGAGGCGCTTGCCCGCCGGCGCCGGATCGTCACCGGAGCCGGTCTTGCCGGCGCCGCGCTCCTCGGCCTGTCACTGTCCAGCAGACCCGGGTCGCGGCGCTTCGTCGTGCTCACCATGGCCGTCGCGGCGACGTGGGCGGCCGGCGCCGTGGGTTCCGGGCCGCTGCACCTCGGTGGGATCCAGATGCGTGACGCGAGTGTGCGACGCCCGGTCGTCACGCCGGTGCTGACCGGTGTCGGGGCGTTCGGGCTCTTCTACGTCGCGGCGGTGCTCTCCCGCCGGGTGCCCGTGCTCGACCGTTCCCTCGCACGGGTGCTGCGGTTCGCGGACCAGGGGTCGACCCCGCTCGTGGTCCTCACCACGTGTGCCAACGGGGTCGCAGAGGAGCTGTTCTTCCGCGGCGCCCTCTACGCCGCTGTCGGGGAGCGTCACCCGGTCGCCACATCCACCGCCGCGTATGCCGTGGCCACGGCCGCGACGGGCAACCCCGCACTCGTCCTCGCCAGCGTCGTCATGGGCGTCCTCTTCGCGCTGCAACGGCGCGCGTCCGGCGGCGTGGAGGCGTCCGCGCTCACGCACCTCACCTGGTCGGTGCTGATGCTGCGCTACCTGCCGCCGTTGTTCCGCAGGCCGCTCCCCCTTCACCGGGCCGGGTGAAGGCGCGCCACCCGCTCGCGTCAAAGCACCGCCGCGCCGCCCCGGGTGGCCTACAGTTGGTGACGACCGCCGAGGGGTGTGCGGTCACGGTCCCGTCAGGCCGAGGAGGGGTCCCGGGACCGTCCGTACTACGGGAACCTGGAGCAACCAACCATGAGCGACAGCACGCAGAGACCGGTCCCCGAGGATCGCGGAGCCGTGGACCAGCCCACTTCCCAGCCGGGTTGGGGACAGAGCGGTCCCGGGCCGGACCTCTCCCCCAGCCCCGACCTCGCGCCGCCACCCGCGGCCATGCCGCCACCCGCGCCGATGCCGGCGCCCGGTGTGCCGACGTCCGGGGTCGGTCAGCCCGCAGACCTGCTGATGCGTTTCCTCGCGCGCCTCATCGACAACGTCGTGCTCTTCCTCGTCAACCTCATCGTCGTCACCGTGGTCGTCGTCGGCGCGATCTTCGGCGCCAGCGCGAGCCCCTTCGGGGGCAGCAGTGGCGGGTTCCTCGTCGGGGCCTTGGGCGCCGTCCTGTCCGCGGCGATCACCCTCGGCTACTTCACGGTCATGGAGAACAAGACCGGCCAGACCGTCGGGAAGATGGCCCTCGGCCTGAGGACTCAGGGCCCGAACGGCGCCAACCCGACGGTCGAGGAGGCGCTGAAGCGCAACGCGTGGACGGGTCTGGGGGTGCTCGCGATCATCCCCGTCGTCGGCGGTCTCATCGGGTCGCTGGCCCAGCTCGCCGCCGCCATCTACATCGCCATCACCATCAACAACAACACGGTGACCCGCCAGGGCTGGCATGACGAGTTCGCGGGGGGCACCAGGGTCATCCGGGTCCGCTGACGACGACCCGCGCGGCCGGGCTCGGGGGCCCCGGGCACCGGCCCGTACCGGCGCGTACCGGCTCGTACCGGCCGCGCCGGGTCGGCGCGGCGTCCCCGCCGCGGTGCGGTGCGGCGTCCCGGTCAGCGGAGCTCCGCGACCGAGGTGACCGTGACGACGGCCGCGCCGGCCTCGTCGCTGGCCGCGAGGTCCACGGAGGCGCTGATGACCCAATCGTGGTAGCCGGCCGGGTCGTCGAGCGTCTGGCGCACCAGCCAGCGTCGGGCCTGGAGGACGACCGAGAAGTATGCCGGGCCCCGCGCGTCGGGGCCGGTCCCGAGCTGGTCGTGCTGCTCGAAGTAGGCCCGCACCGCCTCCTCCCACCGGTCCTGGCCGAACTCGGGGTCGAGCTCGCCGAGCTCGACCCACCGACGTCTCGCCATCAGCTCGACACGCCTGAACATCGCGTTGCGGACGAGCACCCGGAAGGCGCGCTCATTGGCGGTGACCGGGGGCGGCTCGTCGCCTCCCCGGACCGGCGTCGAAGGCTCCGCGGTCGGCGTGCGCAGCGCCTCCCACTCCTCGAGCAGGCTCGAGTCCACCTGTCGCACCAGCTCGCCCAGCCACGCGATGAGGTCCTCGACCTCCTCGGTCCGCGCCTGCTCGGGCACGGTGCGCCGCAGCGCCTTGTAGGCGTCGGCGAGATAGCGCAGGACCAGCCCCTCTGCCCGGGCCAGGGAGTAGAAGCCGACGTACTCGACGAAGGTCATCGCGCGCTCGGAGAGGTCGCGTGCGACGGACTTGGGCGAGAGCTGCTCGTCCGCCACCCACGGGTGTCCGCCACGGTAGACCTCGAAGGCGCCGGACAGCTGCTCGGCCAGCGGCTGCGGATAGCTGATCTCCTCGAGCAGCTCCATCCGCTCGTCGAAGTCCATGCCCTGCTGCTTCATCTCGGCCACCGCCTCACCGCGGGCCTTGTTGCGCTGGGCGGACAGCACCTGGCGCGGGTCCTCCAACGTGGCCTCGACGACGGACAGCGCGTCGAGGGCGTACGTCGGCGAGTCCCGGTCGAGCAGACCCAGTGCGGCCACGGCGAAGGGCGACAGCGGCTGGTCGAGGGCGAAGTCGGCCTGCAGGTCGATGGTCAGGCGCACCGTGCGCCCCTCGCCGTCAGGTTCCTCGAGCCGCTGCACGACACCAGCCGTGAGCAGTGCCCGGTAGATGCTGATGGCCCTGCGGACCAGGGCCCGTCGGCGCTCCGGAGGCTCGTCGTTCTCGAGGAGCAGGTGCCGGGCGTGGGCGAAGACGTCCCCGGGCCGCTGCACCAGGTTCAGCAGCATCGCGTGGCTGACCCGGAAGGAGCTGGTGAGCACCTCCGGCTGGGCAGCGACGAGCCGGTCGAAGGTCGGCCTGCCCCAGGAGACGAAGCCGTCCGGCGCACGCTTGCGCTCGACCCGTCTCAGCTTCTTCGGGTCGTCGCCGGCCCTGGCGACACGGCGGGCGTTCTCGACCTCGTGCTCCGGCGCCTGCACGACCACCGTCCCTGCGGTGTCGTACCCGGCACGTCCGGCACGCCCGGCGATCTGGTGGAACTCGCGCGCCTTGAGGTGCCGGGTCCGGACGCCGTCGTACTTGGCCAGGCCGGTGAACAGCACCGTCCGGATGGGCACGTTGATGCCGACACCGAGCGTGTCGGTGCCGCAGACCACCTTGAGCAGCCCGGCCTGGGCCAGCAGCTCCACCAGGCGGCGGTACTTCGGCAGCATCCCGGCGTGGTGCACCCCGATCCCGTGGCGTACCAACCGGGTCAGCGTCCGGCCGAAGCCGGCGGTGAAGCGGAAGTCGCCGATCAGCTCCGCGATGGCGTCCTTCTCCTCCCGCGTGCAGACGTTGACGCTCATCAGCGCCTGCGCCTGCTCGATGGCGGCCGCCTGGGTGAAGTGCACGACGTAGACGGGGGCCTGGTGGGTGCCGAGCAGCTCCTGAAGCGTCTCGTGCAGAGGCGTCGTCACATAGGAGAAGTGCAGCGGGACCGGCCGTTCGGTGCTGGAGACGACGGCGGTCTCGCGGCCGGTGCGGCGGCCCAGCGCGTCCCCCAGGCCACTGACGTCTCCGAGCGTGGCGGACATGATGAGGAACTGCGCGTCGACCAGCTCCAGCAGCGGCACCTGCCAGGCCCAGCCCCGGTCGGGATCGGCGTAGAAGTGGAACTCGTCCATGACGACCAGTCCGACGTCGGCATCGCGCCCCTCCCGAAGGGCGAGGTTGGCGAGGATCTCCGCGGTGCAGCAGATCACTGGCGCGGCGCCGTTCACCGTCGCGTCGCCGGTCATCATCCCCACCCGGTCCGCGCCGAAGGTGGCGCACAGGTCGAAGAACTTCTCGCTGACGAGCGCCTTGACCGGCGCGGTATAGAAGCTGCGCCGGCCGTCCGCGAGTGCCGCGAACTGCGCGCCGGCGGCTACCAGGGACTTCCCGGAGCCGGTCGGGGTGGACAGCACGACGTTCGCGCCGGTGACCACCTCGAGCAGCGCCTCGGCCTGTGCCGGGTACAGCTGCAGCCCCCGTTGTCCCGCCCAGGCGACGAACGCCTCGTAGACCGAGTCGGGGTCGGGCGGGTCGGGCACGAGGTCCGAGAGGTTCATGTCAGCACGATCCTGCCCTGCCGTGGCCGGAGGGCGCGGCACCGGCATACCGTTGCGGGGTGCAGGACGAGGCGGTGGAGCGGTTCGGGGCTGCGCGGGTGGCGCGGCTTGCCACAGTGACCCCGAGCGGGCACCCGCACCTCGTGCCGGTCGTGTTCGCTCTGCGTGGGCGCACGGTCTGGACCGCCGTGGACGCGAAGCCCAAGTCGACCCGCTCGCTGAGGCGGCTGGCGAACATCGAGGCGAACCCGGCGGTGAGCCTGCTCGTCGACCACTACGCGGCCGACTGGTCCACGCTCTGGTGGGTGCGCGCCGACGGGGAGGCGCGGGTCGTGCCGGCCGCCTCTACGGAGGGGACCGAGGCGTTGGCGGCACTGGCCGCGAAGTATCCCCAGTACCGGACGGACCCCCCGCCCGGGCCGGTGCTCGTCATCGCGGTCGACCGGTGGTCCTCGTGGTCCTCGTGGTCCTCGTGATCCGGAGGATGAGCCGGTCCGGCGTGGACCGCGACGACGGGGGTCCGGTCAGCAACAGTCCTCACCGCGCCAGGCTCCTGCTCCTTCATGGACGGCCACCGCAGCCAGCATGAGCCCGATGGCCGGGTCGACCCACCACCAGCCCAGGGCGGCCGTGACACCGATGCCGAGAAGGACGGCGCCGCCCTGGGCAGCGCAGAGCAGGTTCTGCACGCCCTCGCCCGCAGTGGCGCCGGAGCCCAGCCGGGCGCCAAGGCGCCGCTTGGCGATCCCGAGGACCGGCATGAGGACCACGCTGGCGGCGGTCACGAGGACTCCGAGCAGGCTGGTGCCACTGAGGTGCCCGGAGAGCAGGTCGCGCACCGACTGGACCGCGAGGTACGGCGCGAGGAGGAAGAAGGAGACCGCGACGGCCCTCTGCGCGCTCGCCTCCGACGTCGCTGACCGGGTCCGGCGCCCGGTGAAACGCCAGATGACGATGACCGAGGCCAGTCCCTCGATGACCGAGCCGAGCGCCCACCCGACCAGCGAGATGGACCCGGTCGCGGCTCCGGCGACCAGCCCGAGGGCGCCCTCTCCGGTCATCCACAGCAGGGACACCCAGGACAGGACCCGGGCGGTCCGGGCGGCCCGCTGCCAGCCCGGGTCGCCAGGTGAGCGGAGGTGGCAGGTGTCGCCCGCTGTCCCGGTGGCCCTGGGGGAGCTCATGTGTGCGCGGCGTTCTCGTGGTCGGCGTGGGCGGCCCGCTCGAACTGGAACGTCGAGTGCTCGACGTCGAAGTGGCCGACCAGGCACCGCTGCAGGCGGTCCAGCAGTGCTGGTGCGTGCCCGTCGTGGAAGCAGCCGTCGTCGATGACGATGTGGGCGGACAGGGCCGGCAGGTCGGAGGTCACCGTCCACACGTGCAGGTCGTGCACGTCGAGCACGTGCCGGTCGGAGAGCAGGTGGGCCCGGACCTGGTCCAGGTCGACGCCTTCCGGAGCGGCCTCGAGCAGGATCCTTCCGGAGTCGCGCAGCAGGCCCCACGCGGCGCGCAGCATCAGCGCGACGACCACCAGCGAGGCGACCGCGTCCGCCCGGGTGTACCCGGTCAGCAGGATGACCGCGCCGGCAGCGACGGTGGCGATGAACCCGTACAGGTCGCTCAGGATGTGCTGGAACGCGCCCTCCACGTTGAGGCTGGACCGGTTGGCCCTCGCCAGGACCCAGGCAGCGGCGACGTTCACCAGCACTCCGAGCAGCGCCACCACCAGCACCGGGCCACCCTGCACCGGCGGGGGGTCCAGCAGCCGCCGGACCGCCTCGTAGCCGATCACGGCGCTGACCACCAGCAGGGTGGTCCCGTTGCCGGCCGCCGAGAGGATCTCGGCACGCTTCCACCCGAACGTCCAGGACCCCCTCGGCGGGCGGGCGGCCAGACGGATCGCCCACAGCGCGATGCCGATCGCCCCGGCGTCGGTGAGCATGTGGCCGGCATCGGCCAGCAGCGCCAACGAGCCGGACAGCACCGCCGCCACGACCTCGACGAGCATGAACCCGACGATCAGGGCGAGGGCGACGGCCAGGTACCGGGTGTCAGCGCCCGCCGACACCCCGTGCGTGTGCTCGCTCCGCCTCTCCCCCCCGGTCATCGCGTCATGCCCGTCATGGTGGTGGCCCTCGTGCAAGCCCCCGTGGCCCCTCTCCGGGGACGTCCGGTCGTCTGAGCACCTCATCAGGGCTCGAGTCTAACGGCACCGTTGGGGTTGACGGGAACATACCCCCGGGGCGTAAGGTTGGCACTGACCCAAGGCGATACCCCAGCTGGGTACGGGTTCCTCAGGAGGCCACGATGGACACCAGCTCACCAGGGTATGCCGGTAACAAGGCAGCCCACCTCAAGCGGCTCCGGCGCATCGAGGGGCAGGTGCGCGGACTGCAGCGGATGATCGAGGAGGACCAGTACTGCATCGACGTGCTGACGCAGATCTCTGCTGCAACCAAAGCCCTCGAGGCGGTTGCCCTGGGTCTGCTGCAGGAGCACCTCGGTCACTGTGTCAGCCAGGCGATCCGTACCGGCGGTGCGCAGGCCGACGAGAAGATCAACGAGGCCGCGGCTGCCATCGCCCGCCTCGTGCGCTCCTGACGCCCATCATCCACCGGACCGAAAGAAGGAGTGTCATGACCACCAGCACCTACTCCGTCACGGGTATGACCTGTGACCACTGCGTCAGTGCCGTAACCAGCGAGCTGAAGGCCGTCTCCGGGGTCTCCGACGTGAGGGTCGAGCTCGTCGCCGGAGGCACCTCGACGGTGACCGTCAGCAGTACGGCGCCGCTGACCGACGGGCAGGTCGCCGCTGCTCTCGACGAGGCCGGCGCCTACCGGCTGGCCACCCCGTGAGCGACAGCGTCGAGCTCGTCATCGGCGGCATGACCTGCGCCTCGTGCGCGGCGCGGATCGAGAAGAAGCTCAACAAGCTCGACGGGGTCACGGCGACGGTCAACTACGCCACGGAGAAGGCCAAGGTGACGTATGCCGTGCCAGTGGTCCCGGCGGACCTCGTCGCCACCGTGGAGGCGACCGGGTACACGGCCACTCTGCCCCCACCGAGGACTTCCCCGCCCGGTCCCGGGGCTGGTGGGGACCCCGGCGCGCAAGGACCGGATGAGGCCAGCTCACTGCGTCAGCGGCTGCTGGTGTGCGTGGCCCTGAGCGGGCCCGTCGTGCTGCTGTCCATGGTCCCGCCGCTGCAGTTCGACAACTGGCAGTGGCTGGCGCTGACGCTGGCCTCCCCCGTCGTGGTCTGGGGTGCGCTGCCGTTCCATCGGGCCGCGTGGGCGAACCTGCGCCACGGCGCCGCCACGATGGACACCCTCATCTCGGTCGGCGTCGGCGCGGCATACCTGTGGTCTCTCTGGGCCCTGTTCGTCGGCCATGCCGGGATGACGGGCATGCGGATGGGATTCTCCCTTCTTGCCGAAGCCGGCTCTGGTGCCGACCACATCTACCTCGAGGTCGCGGCGGCGGTGACCGTGTTCATCCTGGCCGGCCGCTATTTCGAGGCCCGTGCCAAGAAGCGCTCAGGCGCTGCGCTGCGTGCGTTGCTGGACCTCGGCGCCAAGGACGTCGGTGTCCTCCGGGACGGTCCGGACGGGCCGGTGGAGGTGCGGGTCCCGCTCGGGCAGCTCTCTGTCGGCGACGTGTTCGTGGTCCGTCCCGGCGAGAAGGTCGCCACTGACGGCACCGTCACCGAGGGGGCTTCTGCGGTGGACGCCTCGATGCTGACCGGGGAGTCCGTGCCGGTCGAGGTGGGTCCGGGAGATGCGGTCGTCGGGGCGACCGTCAACGCCGGCGGGCGCCTCGTCGTCCGCGCCACCCGGGTGGGAGGGGACACCCAGCTCGCCCAGATGGCCCGTCTGGTCGAGGACGCCCAGAACGGCAAGGCCGAGGTGCAGCGGCTGGCCGACCGGGTCTCAGCGGTGTTCGTCCCCGTCGTCATCGTCCTCGCCGTGCTGACGCTGGCCGCGTGGCTGGCAACGGGACACGGGGCCACGGCGGCCTTCACGGCCGCGGTCGCCGTGCTCATCATCGCCTGCCCGTGTGCGCTCGGTCTGGCCACGCCCACCGCACTCCTGGTGGGGACCGGTCGGGGCGCCCAGCTCGGCATCCTCATCAAGGGCCCCCAGGTGCTCGAGTCCACCAGGCGGGTGGACACCATCGTCCTCGACAAGACTGGGACGGTCACGACCGGCCGGATGGGTGTCGCCTCGGTGCACCCGGCCGGCGGTGAGGACCCGGTGCGGGTCCGCTCCGTCGCGGGCGCCCTCGAGGACGCCTCAGAGCACCCGATCGCCCGTGCGATCGCCACCGAGGCGCGCGCGTCCGTCGGCGTCCTCCCGGTAGCCGAGGGCTTCAGCAACCATGAGGGACGCGGCGTCAGCGGCGTCGTCGACGGCCATGCGGCTGTCGTGGGCCGGCGGACCTGGCTGGAGACCGAGTGGTCCCTGCACGCTCCCGCCGAGCTCGTCGCGGCTGCCGAGGCTGCCGAAGCGGAGGGAAGGACACCGGTGTGGGTGGCGTGGGACGGCGCCGTGCGGGGCGTGGTCGTCGTCGCCGACACGGTCAAGGACACGTCCCGGGAGGCCGTCGAGCAGTTCCGCTCGCTCGGCCTGCGTCCGGTGCTGCTCACCGGGGACAACGAGCGGGCGGCACGAGCCGTCGCGGCGCAGGTCGGGATCGACCCGGGCGACGTGATCGCTGAGGTGCTGCCCTCCGACAAGGTGAAGGCGGTCAAGGCACTCCAGGACCAGGGACGGGTGGTGGCCATGGTGGGTGACGGCGTCAACGACGCGGCCGCGCTGGCCCAGGCCGACCTCGGGCTCGCGATGGGCGGCGGCAGCGACGTGGCCATCGAGGCATCGGACCTCACCCTGGTCCGCGACGACCTCCGCTCGGCCGCGGACGCGATCCGGCTCTCCAGGGCGACGCTGCGGACCATCAAGGGCAACCTGTTCTGGGCCTTCGCGTACAACATCGCCGCGCTGCCGCTGGCTGCCCTCGGTCTGCTCAACCCCCTCATCGCCGGGGCGGCGATGGCCTTCAGCTCCGTCTTCGTCGTCACCAACAGCCTGCGGCTGCGCCGGTTCGCGACCGGCTAGGCCGTGGCCAGCGCCCTCCCCGACTCCGTGTCGGGCCAGGAAGGAAGCCAGGAATGAGCGAGTTCGTCAAGCTTCTGCTCATGCTGGCACTCGGCGCCGGGTGTGTGGGCGGGTTGCTCGCGGTGCACCGGGTCACCGCCGCGGCTGGTCCGCTGCGGGCAGCAGCCTTCCTGTCCGGCAACGAGCCCGCCGAGCACGCGGCGTCCCGCTTCCACGCCCGCTGGTATGCCCTCTCGCTGGTCTTCCTCGCCTTCGACGTGGAGATGCTGTTCATGTACCCGTGGGCGCTGGTGGTGGCCCAGGTGGGGACGTCCGCCGTCGTCGAGATGTTCGTCTTCCTCGCCGTGCTGATGGCTGGGGTGGTCTACGCCTGGCGCGAGGGGGCCTTGCGGTGGGCGTGACGGCAGTAGTACGCCGGCAGCTGGGCAGATGGGCCGTCCGGCGCCCGCACGCCCTCGTCGTCGGCGCTCCTGGGGGCACCGCGGCACGGCTGGCCGTGGAGAGGGAGCTGGTCGCGGCGGGAGGCGTCGTGTCGTGGAACCCCGCCGACGCGGACCTGCTCATCACCGCCGGCCCGCTCGGCGAGGAGCTGCGGGCAGCCGCCGACCGGGTCTGGGCCCAGGTCCCCGGACCTGCGGTGCGCGTCGAGGTGACCGACCCGGCGGCTGCGGGAGAGCGGCTTGCCGCAGCCGTCGTCGAGCTCGCCGGCCTCACTGTCGCCCGTCCGGCCGCCGAGCACGATGCGGGTCAGCCGGCCCAAGGCGGCGGCATGGACCCCGGCATGGAGCACGGCATGGAGCACGGCACGCAGCACGGCATGGAGCACGGCACGCAGCACGGCATGGAGCACGGCACGCAGCACGGCATGGACCCCGGCATGGACATGCCCGGTGGCCTGAGGGTGGCCGACCGTGCGGCGGACCGGGACGGCCTGCGGCTCGATGTCCTCCACGTGCCGCTCGGGCCGGTGCTCCCAGCCTGGCCTGCCGGGCTGCTTGTCGACGTCGAGATGCAGGGGGACCTCATCCAGTCGGCACGGGGGCGGCTGCTCGCTGCCGGCACACCCTCCCCGCCCTACTGGTCCGCGCCCGCTGCGGATGCTCGTCGGTCCGGCGCCCGCCGTGCCGCGGCGCACCTGGACTCCCTCGGCCGCCTCCTGACGGTGGCGGGCTGGGACGACGCCGCGGGCCAGGCGCAGACCGTGCGCGACGAGCTGCTCAGCCGGGGTGACGGCGGGGCGACGTCCGATGCCGTGGCGCGGCTGCGAAGACGGCTCTCCGGCTCCCGCGCGCTGCGCCTGGCCACTGACGGGCTGGGCGTGCTCTCCGCGGCCGACGCGGCCCGCTGGGACGTGACCGGCCCGGCGGCGCGTGCCGTCCCCCGGGGGGGCGACGCGACCGCGCGCTGGCAGACCTGGCTGGACGAGGCCGCCCTGGCCCTGGCGGACCCGGGCTCCATCGCCGCGGAGGGTCCGCGGGGGGTTGGCCCTGGTTGTTCCGTGGCCTTGCTGCGGGCCGCGACGGCGTTGATGGCGGGGCTGGACGTCGCTGCCGCGCGCATCGTCATGGCGAGCCTGGACCCGGACCCGGACGAGCTCGCGCAGGTCGCACAGCACGAGCAGCAGCTGCCGGCGAGGGGGGCCACCCCGTGACCGTGTCCGCGGCCCCCGCGTGGACGGTGGTCCTCGTCGCGGTGCTGGTGGCGGCAGGTGCCACCGCCGCAGCCGTGCTCGACGCCCTGCTCGACCCGGCTGGCCGAGCCGCGCCAGTGGGCCTGCGCGCCGGCCGCCCCGTGTGGGAGGCCGCCCGGCTGATGCGGCAACGACGGCGCACCACCTCGTTGCCCGATGCCCTGCTGTGGCGGGCGGGCACGGCGCTTCCCCTGCTCGTGGCGCTCCTGATGGCCGTCGTCGTGCCGGTGGGCTCTGCGGTGGCGGCTGACGTGTCGGTGGGGTTGGTGTGGTTCAACGCCATGGACGTCTTGCTCTGGGCCGCGTTCTGGTTGGCCGGGTGGGGTCCCAACAGCGTCTACGGGCTGGTCGGCGGTTACCGCTTCCTCGCCCAGGCCCTCGCCTACGAGCTGCCGCTGATGTTCGCCCTGACCGCTCCGGCCGTTGCTGCGTCGAGCCTGCGGGTCGGGGACGTCGTGGCTGCCCAGCAGCATGGCTGGTTCGTGCTGCAGATGCCGGTTGCCGCGGTGGTGTTCCTCGGGTCGGTCGCCGGGTTCAGCGTGTGGGGCCCGTTC
>JAABUR0100006696.1_pt1 | contig 13944 bp, 17 predicted proteins | sample 5560091 | NCBI WGS metagenome assembly JAABUR01 (sample SAMN10711879, study PRJNA513375) | rock metagenome | isolation source: Antarctica rocks | place: Antarctica: Victoria Land, University Valley sud
TTGTTGACAGCGAGAACGAGCTTTTCATGACTGGTGTAGAGCTCCCCTACCGGCGGCGGCGTGAGATCCATTGGTAGGAGGGAGGTAGATAGTTAGGAGGAAGGTAGATAGGTAGATTAAATATCTGGTAATATGTAAGATGTTGTAACGCGATAAATTTGACGGAGGATGACGTCGTTGCCTGCAGGTACTTAATTCTTGGTGGGGCACTCACACAAATAAATGTATTTCTAATCGAGGTATCAGTAACTAATCCTAATTTGGATGGGTGTTTATGTAGTGAGATTGGGTGTGCATGTATGGAAACTGGGTGTGCAAATATCGGTTCCCAAAGTAAATGCTACCCGTTCAGTTCTGGATACAAAAGCCTCATTCAAACCTTTACAAACCACAGATACTTTCTACTCTTCCAGCAACCTGGGCTGCTCAATCTATCTATGATTGTCTAGCCTAGGAGAGTGACTCTACTCTCGAACACCAATTGGATGCTCGTATCGATTGAGAGACCTCTTCGACGGAAGCTGTTATCTAGGTAATAAACCGGTGAGTGTTGACTGAGAAGTATTGATGGAATCGCCCACCGTTGTTTTTTCGCTTGCTGACCGTGTCCACATAGACCATCCTCACATTTAACCTGACCGCCATCATTACCAAGTCTTCCTTGTGCAACCTGTGTCTGCAAACAAGATGACTCGACTTTTCAAGAAGGAATCCGAGACCGACACCAATGGCCGTTCCTTGAACGAAGGATCTGTCAAGCCGCGAAACTTGAAGAGCGATCACCAAGGTAGACTCCATTTTACACACCCGAAAACACTCAATGTTTACTGATATCCGATTTACCAGAAGGATCATCCAGTGGGGTAGCTGAACGAAGTGCAGCACTTCTGGTCCCAGAGGTCTTTCTACCCGGCCTCTCGCGCTCTGCTGTCCAATCGAAAGACGAGAAAGTTTCGTACGAGCAGAAGTCGAAGATCTCGAGCATGATTAACACCCTGTCGGAGTCAAAGATGGTTATGGCGCTGAAAATTATCCGGGACAATATGCCGGAATTGAAGGTGCAGGTGCCATCATACTTTGAGCTATTGCGATTACGATTGCAAATCCCATCTACCGTAGACATGTGAGCTTGATACTGACATCGGGGAACGATTACAGGGCGTGCAAGCTGATGAGGTCGAACTTGACATCGATGAGCTGTCAAACGATGTACTTCGCAAGCTCTCGGTATTCTTGCAAGCTCAAGCGCCTCAGCCTGATGATGCTCCCGAAAAGAAGATGAGCAAGCCCGCTTGCTCAGTAGATAACTACGTCTACGAATATCTGTTTGGGAACAAGGATGTGGCCGCAATGGCAGCCCAAGGTTTTCTGGATGGAGAGCACTTGAGACTGGCAGAGAAGAAAACGAGTGAAGCGGTAGAAGAGCATAAGAAGGCGAAGAAAAATCTTGAAGCCGCGCGCGAGAAAATGGATCACGCTAACGTGACCCTCAATCTTGCATGGTGGAAACAGAACCGCGCAGAATTAGTTCTGGAAAAGGCAAGATCAGAGTACGCAGCCGAGTTGAAACCGACCTAGAGAGGTTTCCAGACTTTCACGACGACCGCAATGGGACCGGATTTTTCGTAGGAGGCAGGAGCTGAAATTGGCGTGGATGAGCGTTTAGACATTATTCAGGACTTTGTCTAGCCATCCACAAGCAAGAAACTTACCTTGACTCTGAATGGTTTGTTTGAAAGTTCTCAGGTGATGACCAACTCTGCGGTAGCAACAGCTTTCTTCCAGCCAATGTAGTAAGATCTCCAAAGCTCTTGAAGCCCTTCCAGAAAGTCCAAGTCCTAACTCTCCGTTAAGGACTTAGTAGTAGAACATGAAAACTATCTTCAAGACAGTCAATTGGCCCTAGAGTCCTTATATCCTGGTTTGGCATTGTATTGCAATCTGGCGCTAGCATTTTCTGTGAATGAACGATCAGTGTGAAACGCGAGGAACAAATCACCTTGTAAATGCTCGTCTCAGCTAACTTCGCAACGTCCATCTTTTTGGCTCGACATTAACAATAGCTAGGGTCTCAGCATCGAATGCTCTTCTATCGAGACTTGGCCCATCCGCGCTGTGGCTTTCGTACTAGACTCTAAAGTTCTTTACGACATTTAAAGGCTCACTGGGTCTTTAAGATCACGCGTTTTGTTGGCAGGGAATTTCGCTGCTCTACAGTCGTAAGCATCCTTTTGAAGAACATGAGTTTGACTATGTCAGTAACTGCCCTGACTGATACCGTATGAAGTGGTTTTTGGACGATCACACTGCTTAGAAGATGGCCCTAGCTACAACGCCTCAACAACACGCGAGTCATGATGGTAAGCTATGTTCCAGGTTCTGGCTTTAGACGGCTTACAACAACCTAGATCCGCTCCAGGCCAAGTCTAGCGAAAAGTGGGATATTGTGGACTTGACAAAGTCAATTTCACCGGCCTACAGCCACAGCGGCAGCACTGTCACCTCTGGTATGGAAGATCTAGCAGTGAAGATGGCTTCCGCGCCGAAGACACCCACCAAAGCTAGAAGAACAGGTCTCGTACCCGAGAATGCCGCTAAGCTGCTCAAGGCTAGAAAGTCGAAAGTGGCGGCGAACAAGGAGTTCACACCTAAGAAGAAGAAAGACGTACTCAAGGAGCCTAGACTCCTCGCTAACAACAATGCCGCTGGAAGATTCTCTTCTGCAATCGCCAAAGCTAAAATTGAGCGTGCAAGCGTAGGCAGCAGAGCTTTAACGACTGCCCTCAAGAGCAAGAAACCCGAGCTGAAGGCCGCCTTAACACCCAAGGCACCGAAGACGACCAAAAAGAGATCTGAGGCCGAGAGAGCTCTGGAAGACGTCTATGAGTACCTCAGTGAAAGATCCTCCGCTTACGAAACAAACAAAGCCGCGACCAAACCCGCCACCGGGCAGCTCATCCCAGACAAAATAAAATTCGCAGAGATAAAGCTAAAGATGGCAGAAAAGCGAGCACTCAGAGTAAGGACCAGGATGGAATCAGCGATTCGAGAGACAGATATGGCAAAGTATGATGTCGCGGTGGCGTCTGAGCGACTGCGGGTAGCGAAGATGTATGAAGGACCTACACATCAAAGTGCCGAAGATGTTGTGATGGGAGACGGATTCCTGAACTTCAAGGAGCACGTATTGGCTATGAAACTGCCTGAGTTTTCCTGAGCCGAAGACGATAAAGTTTAGAGAGCAAATAATGCTCTTCGACTCAAGTCAGAGGAGCGGGTAAGGAACTCGTCCTGGTCTTTCGTAAGCTTTCTAGCAATATCGTCTGGTCTTCAAGCCCTGCAACCCATTAGGAAACCTTTTCCTCGTCTCCCGTGAACGAGAAAGTGTGTCTTGTAGCTGGTTAGGTTGTCACCTTCTTTCATAATTGATGTTTTCCAGCCGTATATCGCCAGTGGAGCACGGTTCAGCTCTGAAGTATCTCTCTGTGAATCCTCAATCCCAGTATTTCAATATTCACGCCGGTTCACAGCATGGTGTGAATGCACCACCCTGGCGGGGATTTCCATCGAGAACAATACTTCTTCTCTATTCATTTTCATCTTTTCACAACGACCTATGGGCCTAACCTTTTGATGCATGCATTGGAAAGAAATACTCCTCTTACTATAAGACCTTTCCAAAGGCTTTGCTATCAGTTCTTCGTCCATCCAAGAGAAGCCACTTCGTATCCCCTAGCTTATCAGTTTTGAGAGATTTCGGCAGTGAAGCATTTCTTATCCTTTAAATTCCATCTCAAATCCCTGATTAAGGGGATCTAATTTCTCCTGCTTATGTCTTGCCAAGTTTGAGTCCAGGCGAGCAAGCATTTAGGGTCTAACAATCACCACAAAATCAGCCAACTATCTTCATGCTAGCATCTCCTATGAGATCTATGTCTTCTTCCAAGGTAGGCATCTAAGCAAATCTAGAAGACGCCAAGATTTGATGGTTCATAGATCGAATCGGTAATGATCCCATCAAAGCGCCAATCTACAGACCAGGAGTCCACGGTTCCTAAGCGGTCGCAACCCGGAGCGAACGGTCGGAGTAAGTTCCAAATTTTAAATTGACACGTATGCTTGCTGATGTCTGGCATATTGAAAGTCGATCAAGGCCCGTCCAAAGGAGGAACAATGTTTGCCGAATCAGCCATGTCTGATAATGATGATGATGACGGGCTGGATGAACATCATTTAGATACGCCGAATGTTGTCCCAGATGTACTGCGTCAAGCTCAGAGGAAATTCTCCAAGGAACATGAGCTCGAAGCTCGGAAGGGTGAGCTGTACCATAGTGTCCTATTGCAACACCTACTTATCAAGCCTAGATACGCTCTTGGTAGGCAATGATGCCGAAGTTGGTAACGCAGAACAGGGACAGCTGGCAAAATCCACTGGTATCTTTGTTGTGCCAAAGACAGTCACACCAAAGGACACGCTCCTGGACCGAAGTTATATCGCCAAAAAGTCAAAGGCTGAAAAAAGCCTCAAAGAGGTATACGAATACCTTACTGAGGAGAAATGTAAAGTGGTAGCGGCGAGAATGATTTTGAAAGAGCAGGAGAGGGGGAGGGCGTCGAAGAAGAGACTTGGAGCGGCGAAGAAGAGAGCAATGGGAGCCAGAAAGAAGATGGATATAGCAACCAGGGACTCAGATATCGCAAATCTCGACCTAGCAATGGTGATTGACGAGGTTAAAAAAGAGGGAGAACAAATCCAAAGCTCCAAGAAGCACCAACTATGCCAAGCAACGGAGGACGGATTCAGGAAGTTCCAAGTGAAAGTGCTGGAGATGGAGCTCTCTTCGGATGCTTCAGACTAAGAAGCGAAATGGAAACTGCAACTACTGAGCTGAGATCATTTGATTCGTAACCATTAGACATGGTATTCGAGGATTATTCGAATAGACTTTGGCAAATGGTGGTAATATTACTTACAGCTCCATGACGGTATCCTATTTCCTGGCATTGTCTTCGTTCCTCGTGCACATGTCTCACCAAAGGTCCAAACCCAGAAGCAGAGGTCGATAAAGCCTCGTTCCCTAGCTCTCGAAACCTGTATTCCCTACTGTTCCTCGTTAGGCGCCTGCCGCACCTCCACTAGCCCCCAGAACCCCAATTAGCCTCCCAATCATGCTCAGAAAACCCCGAGGTGGTTCTGGCTCCGCTTCCTCTTTCCACTTCCCATAGTGTTTTGGAGGTGTTGTGAAATGCTTTTCAGGCGAACTGGCGCGTTTCGTCTTTTTGGATTCCTTTGGGGTTGAAGGGTGTGACATGACTGAGAGCCTGCTGAAATATCTTTCCGGAATCGAAAGGAGATGAGATTGCGAGACTTCCTAGGAGCCGAGTCTTGAAGTTGATATAGGCAAACTGGAATAGAAATTCGACAAGGTCTGTGAATCGGTCGACGACGCAAGTAATGAATATTTTGTGACACCCGATTTCTGTCCTTGATATCCAATTGTAAAAGTGAGTGCTGAGTAGAACGAATACAGTAACGGGAGAGGTAATAACAACTAGAGTTGTTGTATATGTATAATGTATAATGCGTCTATTCGGGCGTCACAGGATACTGTTTCAGATGCACCGCCCTGGAAGCCGCGACACAGCAGATCTGTAGATCAGCATGGCTCTTTGCGACAGATCTGGTGCGCTAACCATGGCAAGACGTAGGCTGAGACAAAGTATCCCTTTATTTGATTCCTATTAGCACTCCAATTAGGAAGTTGACCTAAGGTACTTACTGAAAGAGAATCTGCCAGCCTGCCAGGGCTGAGCCCTGAGGCTTAGTAAATGCCCGGGGCACCAGTGGCTTGGCAGAGATTACGTAAGTGTTTCTAGATATGACCCTAGAATTACCTACCTAAGGTAAGGTACCTAACCTTCCACTGTACTATCGACTACGTAGTACAAGTATTGTCGAGCGTCTCAGGAGCACGGAATCCAAAACGCAGGACAGGTTTCTTTCGAAGTCTGGGTAAAAGTGTCCCAACGCCATTGTTTCAAGTGATGTGTAGTTCTAATCGCGCTACAGTACCGATGTGAAGGAGAGTTGACGTTTAGAGCTTGGTTCCCTTTTTGAAAGCTTTGCTGTATGTATTTTCCGGCTTTGATCATTCCCATCATCTTGCAATCTCTTTCACAGTTACGCGAATAACATCATGAGCGCAGCAGCTCGCCACGACCTTGCTTGTGCGGAAGAGCGCCACTAGAAAGGCCAACAAATCGCATTCACCATCCTTCTCTACATCAATCCCAGTCCTACCGACTCCGAGCGCATCCTCGAGTTTCGCAACCACAGACATGAACACGCAGCTCAGTATCTCTCTAAGTTGACTCCAGACGACTGCCGTGTGTTTTGCTGGAAGGGCTGCGCCATTTACGGCAACATCGGCCTGACAGGCCAGGATCAATTCGCTCTCTTGGACCAGGTGTACGAGGAATGGTTTCCGCAATTTATGCGGTTTGTGCCTGCGGTACCTGAAATCGAAGATATTTTGTGCTTTCATCGAACGCTTTGTGAGCGAATACGCAGCGTGGAAAACGTGATTCTGGATCGTGAACATTTTCCTCCGTATGCCCTGAAGCCGGAGGAGGTCCGACGAGAGGGAGCGTTCCAGCTAAGAACAACTTTCTCATCTGTATTCCTTAATCTTAATGCAGGATGGGAAGAACACGGTGTGCTAGTTGTTTGTGGCTCTGAAAAGTGCGTGAGAGACCTCAATATTGAAGAAAGCCAAGGAGAAATTGCCAGGTACGAAGTAGATGACGGAAGTGATTTGGACGAAGCATAGGTATTTCGCTGCCTTCTCAAATGTGCAATGAAACTCGTCGTTTCGCAAAATGCGGAAAGAGCGAGGAAACGAAGGGAGTATAGCGAGCTGTTTGACGAGACTTATGGGAGTGAAGACGAGACGTAATTCAAGTTGCGGCAGGTTTTCGTTTCCTCTTAACATTACTCTACTGAAGCCTGTCTTTCCAATGGATGGATTTTTTCCATTCTAGCGAGCTACAAAATACCGATGAAGCATATATGGTCTCAGAATTCCCTCTTCGGTTGGAAAAACATACTGACTTCTGTGCAGCCAGGCCTGAACTTCGCTTTACTCTTCATACTATATCATTCGTAATATCACGCTGGAATCAAGGCAACTTTACAACCGTACTTGCTGTGGGGTCCAATCCTCCACGCCTCGGTCCATGGGTGCTCATCTCTGCTTTCTATGCTGGAGAATTCCTGTGCCAGTCTTGCGATGACGTAGGCTGCTTCCATGCCAACAAGTTGCTGCGCCGGGCATGTCCTCGGCCCCCCACCGAACGGAATAAAAGTCCACAGCGGCTTAAGCCCTTCCCAACGCTCCGGACGGAACTCGTCGGCATCCGCACCCCAGATATCTTTGTCTTGATGTAGACAGTAGATGTTGAAAGAGATGTATTCGCCTTTGCGCACCAAGATGGGGGATTTGCCGTCCCGGCCGCCGCCAGTTGGGAGGACGGAGTCGTTCAGTGCGACGCGGGGGTTGTTGTCTGAAATCGAGTACATGCGATGGGCTTTATGTGGTCCGTGATATCAGTTTTGGGGATATAAAATTGTGAGCTTGGTACGTACTTTCGTTGATGATCCACTGCAAGTATTTCATCGATTTGAGCACTTCAAAAGCCAAGGGTTGCGATGCGAAAGACAGAACCTCTTTCCGAAGCTTTGCCCAGCTTTCGGGTCTCCGAGCTAGGACATGGAACACGTTGCTCACTAGGAACGCAGTAGTATCACGGCTGGGCATGAATACAGCAAGAATTTGAGAGCGTAGGTCAAGTTTATCTTGCGTTTGTTTGACCATTTCGTTGAGAAGGATGTAGCGGCGGTTTTCAATCTCATTGGATTGCCCGCTGACCTTGCGATTATGCTCCGCTTCCAGTGCCTTGTCTATGTGTTTTTCAACAAATGCGTGGACAATCCGAATGGATTCAAACCAAACTGGATCCCGGTACAGGAATTTAAGTTTTCCCAACCTTACTCGATTTCCTAATCCTTCCATGACGTAGTCAAAAGATTTGATGAAAAGCTCACCCTCTTGAGCTGGCATCAGTAGAAGGGTATCTGTCGATTCTCCGAAAAGGAACTCAGTGGAGGTATCAAGGAACTGGATCAGTAGTCAGTGTCGCAGTGACTTACCTCAATAAGGTAAAAGATCAATGCGTCATCCAGCAGGTCAAGCTGCTAGGAAGGAGAAGGTAAAGAGATTGCCAACCCAAAGTCTAATCAGCTTGACAGCCTGGTGAACAGAAGCGCAAGTTCGCCCTGCCATTCTAATTTCATCGTTTTTGTAAATCGAAAAAACGTACCAGACGGGACAGCAATGGCTGCAAGTCAACTTCAGAGCGGTCTCGAGGTAGGAGATCGAGAAAGCGGCAGAAATGGAACTCAAGAGAGCCAAGATCGCAGATCTCGGCTCTGGAGAAGGTCGGCTTGATCAGAGAGCGACTATGCTGCCAGTATTCGCCATCCGTCGTATTGATTCCACGGTCGAAAAGCGGCATGGCCAGGCCCTCTCGGAGAGGCTGCAGCCCAAAGCCTTTGGCATTCAAGCCCAACACCGCTTGTATGTTCTTGGAGTCCATCGTGCGTATCATCCTCGCGTTCAGGAACCTGATCTCATGCGTCTTCCCATAGACGGCGTATTGGCGCTTGATCTCGGCAAGATAGACGCTTTCGGTATGTTCTTTGGTGTCTTTGATTAGCAAGTCAAGACCGAAGACAGGGTCCTTATGGGGGTATTTCGTAGCCTCTTGACAGCCGAGTAGGCGTTTGTTCCTGGAGTAAGTCAATCGATCCAAGATCTTGGCTCCGACGTAGTAGACAACGAGTAAGGACGAAGCGAGCAGAAGGAAACGTGATATTCGGCCCATCGCGGCTGTGATTGAAGACTGAATTAGATGATCGTAACGTGGGAGAGACAGTTCCAGCACAGCAACTGCCACACAGCGCACTTGTGATGCGTGATAAAGAGATAAATCTAGCTCTATATCGATCAAATAGAGCGACTACAAGGGAACCGGCATATGCAAAGGAACATTTAGCTCAGCGATGATATGAGGGATCGGTAATTATACCCCTCTACATGATAAGGTAGTCAAGTCGGCTACAGTTCGTCACGTACTGTAAGCATGCCTATCAACTGGCATTGAGGCTGGCAGGCCGTGTGCGAAGCAGTGCGGATCAAGACCGGGGGACCATACTCTATCTAGCCAGAGATTGCGCAGACATCCTGTCAGCAGACTTGCAGAGTAGCGTTTGATCTGGCTCGAGGGGCTATGTACCTATTCTTCCCAGTAACATTCTGCGACACTGCAATACATAGGTACCTACTTTACGGCGCGTGCTTTAGCGTCCACCCCCCAAATGGCTTTTGGGAAGATCACCTCTGCTCCTGATCGTGCATGTCACTTTCCCTCTTTATAATCCTCATTTTCTCTTCAGATCTTCCTATTAGTTTGCGACTTCCCTACCTAAATCTATGTTCATGCATCGCTTCTGCTGCGCTGCTTGTTGAACGCTTCATTACATTTGTCTATTAGATACTACTGTGGAGACAGTGTACTCTATTCAGCATGTCTTCACCAATCAATGTATCCTACGTGACGCCTGGAGCGATCATCGCGGTGGGAGCCATTTTTCCAGTCTTGAGCATCCTCCACGTTGGTCTCCGGTTCTATGTTCGACGTGTACAGAAAGCGAAACTCCTAGCCGACGACTGGCTTCTGATTCCAGCACTGGTTTGCTCCCCGTCTACTAGACCCTTGGACGATCCAAGGCGAAAATTCTGGCTGATACAGTATAGGTTCTTATCATTGGGATGGGAGTCGCCTTGATCGTTGGTAAGGGAGCTGCGTCCATTTCCCACCTTTCCCAATGCTTAATCACCCAAAAGGTGCGAAGGGAAAGGGCTTAGGCTATACCAAGGGACTGCCCCCAGGCGCTCCGCCTGAAGCTGAGTTCACATATATGAGCCCCCAGATCATCTTGACCGAGAAGGTTCGCTGCCATAGAACCCAGTCGTTTCTTATCGAGACCGGAACTGATGCCTTGGCCAGGTCGAGTGGAGTTTCCAGCTCATGCAGATTGTTTCACTTGGTTTTATCAAGCTCAGCTTCATCATGTTTTACCGTCGCATATTTTGCACGGGAAAGCGAACATGGTTCTCCATTAGCACTGTAGTCATGGGGAGTTTAATTATAGCATGGACTGCTACCTTCTTCTTCGTTTTCCTCTTCTACTGCGGTAGCCATCCTTCGAAGGAATGGGGTACTGTGGTTGACATCATAACCTATTGTCCCAACGCTTTGAGCGATCAGCTGGCACTTGGGATATCTGACTCGATAATGGACGTCTTCATCATCACCATGCCGATACCTGTGGTATGTCTTTCCGGTTCTTGGTACTACGTTTCGCCGGCTATGTTATTGACTTTGGCTTTAGATATTTAGCCTTCATTTAGGCACTGCTAAGAAGGTTATGGTTATGGGTATATTCTTGCTGGGAGGGTTGTAAGCTATATTTGCAGACTAGCCAGGTTTGGCTCTCACAAGCCTCCGTACTGACAAACTGTTCAGTGCAGTTGCGGCGTCGATTGTGAGGATGGGAATCTTCATCAAAGTAGTACTGGGTAAGCGGCTGATCTCCGGCCTCCCAGCCTTGCGCTAATACGCAACAGTTGGATTCAGCCCGAATCTAGATGGAGACAGTAGGTGTCTCGATTCGCCACGGTGCCCATTACTGACCATTATTAGAGGATGTCAGTCTTATTCTCTTCTGGTCTATGATTGAGTCTGGAGCTGCCATCATCGCCGCCTGTCTACCTACACTGAGATATCTCTTCGGCCAGTCGATGGTCGACAAATTACTGAGGAGTATCAGAAGCACGTTCTCCTTGCACTCCCAAGCTTCCCGCTCTTGGCCCTCTAGACCCACCAAGTTCGAGAACCGAACCAGCCAGGGGTCATCTGTGGAACACATTGCGGGAATAGAGACTGTTTCGTCAGTGGAAAGTTATGCTATGAGAGATTTGGGGTGCTCTGAGGTCATGAGACCACCAAATGGAGCAATCGACATCCAGCACACTTTTCGTCAACAGGAGAGCTATGTCTGAATTGCTTCATTCCAGCAGGAGCTGAAAGTTGTCCTGGTGTAGGAAATCAATCGATTGAGTAGCGGGATAAAATGTCGGGCACAACATGATCTCACCGCATAATGAAATCTGTATCTACAATATTCGAAACCAGCATCACTCCCTCAAATATGCAATGGCATTGGTAGCCTGATGCAACAACACCCAATTGGGACACTCCAACTCTTGGCGTTTGAAAGTCATGAGCGTCGTACTTCGATGGGCGATCGTAGCTCTCACTGTGGGCACCTCGCTAAGTTGGGTCTCTATCAACCACTCGGCCCTCTTCACCACAACAGCTGCGAATGTGACGTCCGAGCAACGCAAAGCAGAGGCGCACCACCGAGGATTCAAACGATCACTACACCGCACTTCTCATACGAGCGAGTATCGGCGGTGAAAGCATGCCAGCTACTGGGCAACTAGGGATGAGACCGTGGATGCATTGCAGATGGTGTAGCACTATAGTACAATAAAGTATAACGTATAAAGTATACCGTCGACAGAGTATCTAGTGCAGGTAGAGAAGGTGAGAAGATCAGAAGATAAAAGAAGGTTTGGTAGCCGACGGATGATAGGCTGAGCTTAAAAGTCCCGCCCGTCCCGACGGGAACGTCGCCTTAAATCTCCAACTCACTTCCATCTACCGAACGTACAGCAAACGCATTCGTAGCGCAGCAGGGAGGGCTCATGCACGTACAACATTGGGAGTCTCGTCTGGTCTCACTGCAACGCCGCAGACGTGCTTCGAAGGATTCAAGTGCAGACCCACAATATAGTGCTACCCGATGGCAGCAGTGAACGGGCATTGATGGAGACAACCGTGAATGGCGAGTGCATCAAATGCTGCAAGGTTTGTAGTACATGCATGTATGGCCCTAAAAATCACCACCAGGTTTTCTCGTTTTCGAACGGAAATCCTGCAGGACGCCAGCAGCACGGCATGCTAAAGGCAGCGTGAGATGCTCGCTGTTGATCGAAGGCGCGATGACCCGAGGACTACCAACCACATGCGTTTCTCCGCCTGGGGGCGCGGTGTTCAATGCCCTTTGGGAAAGACGGGGCGATAGATAAGCTGAGCGAGCGTCTCGGGCCTCCCCTCGAAATCTCTGAACACAATCAGGGTACATCAGATCCCCCTCCGAATCAAAAAGACCTCCCATACGAAACTTCTCATCTCGACACCCGACAAAAATGCAATTCTCCGCCGTCATCGTTCTCCTCGCCTGCGCCGCTACCATCGGCGTCGCCGCGCCCGTCAAGGGTCCTCGTACGTTTGCCCTCACCACTCCCCCCTTTCTCCTCACACAAGTTCCCTGTCTCCAACCTGCGACCCTGTTTCCGCCCACGACTAACGCCAAGTAGAAGTGCGCGCGGTCAACTTCGCGCCGATGGAGGGCGTGGAGGTCCCCGACCTCGGAGAGATCTTCGTGGGCCACAAGACGGGCGCTGAGCACGCGGCGATGGGGCCTACCGCTTAGGGGAAGGCTAGGCGGTTTAATCCAGCTGAGATGGTGGTGGAGGGGGAGAGGGATTTTGAAGCGGAGGAGCCTCTGGATTGGATAGGGCGCGAGCTTGCAAAGGGAAACCGTTAGAGTCTTTGGTGTTTGTATAAATTCAGGATTCGCACTGAGATACGATGGGTGATGAAAGCCGTGTGTGATGTATCGAGCGTTGCATGACTACTTTGTGTGCCTGCGCAACGTGAAGGTACATATGTTGCTTTTCATGCTGTACAAGTCTTCACCAAAATCAAAATCGCTATGGAGGCCTAATACTTTCTCTGATAAAACATGCAAACACCACTCCACGAGGCAGAAAGTCTCCAAGTCTCGGAATTCCACCCACACAAGCCAAAAAATCAAAAATCAAAATCAGCACGCTGTTACAAATCCTCATACGCCGGCACCGCCCCAAACACCTTCTCCACCTCCGCCGCATACGGCGACCCCTGCGGACAGTACAAAAACCGCTGCACCTCGGGCAGGCTCTCCAGCGTCTGATTGACGTACCGGAAACACGCGTTGTAGCGGCGGGCCCACCGCTCGAGCTCGGCCCAGCTGCGGCACCGCCGCACCTGGCCGACGCCCGACTCCGGGGCCGCGCTTGCGGTCGAGTAGCGCGGAGTGTCGTCGGCGTTGCAGAGGATGTCTTGGCGCAGCACGTCGGCGCAATGCATCACGTGGCCCCAGGCCCGCGTCTGGGGCACGCCTTGCCGGAACTCGGTCAGTGAGATGTGGAGTGCTCTCTGGTGGGTTGGGGTTTAGCACTGCTTTGGATGCTAGGATTTGAAAAGGGGAAGGGGGGGAGGGGGCAAGGGTGGGGGAAATTGGGCCGCTTACTATGCAGTGGAGGTTGTGGTGGCCGTTTAGGAGGTAGATGCCTTTTGAGCGGTCCCAAGGGAAGCGCTGTGCGATTGGCAGGCCGTGGGCTGCTACGAATTCTTCTGGGAGTGCCACCATCCCGACGTCGATGTTGATGTCGTCCCAGAGCTTGTTGGCCAGAGTTTCGTTGGGATTGGTATACGGGGTACCTTTTGCAAAGGGGACGGGGACGTTGCGTTCCAAATTGGCTTGTGGAGAAATATTCAGCGAGTGGAACGGAGTGTCAGCACGGATGGGAAACATACCATAAGGCGTCCGAGGGTCGATTTTGCTTGGAGAGGAACCGTACAATACTTGTCTGGAGAGAAACCAAGTGCATAGGTTAGATAGGATCAACAACACTGAGACGATGGTAGC
>JAABUR0100006697.1_pt1 | contig 13944 bp, 10 predicted proteins | sample 5560091 | NCBI WGS metagenome assembly JAABUR01 (sample SAMN10711879, study PRJNA513375) | rock metagenome | isolation source: Antarctica rocks | place: Antarctica: Victoria Land, University Valley sud
AACGGGAAGAACCCGCAGCGTGTGTGGGTGCTCGACGCGGACCTGACGGCGGCGTTCGACCACATCGACCATGACCGGCTGATGGCCGCGCTCGGCACCTTCCCCGCCCGGGGACTGGTCCGGCAAGGCGATTTGGCTGGTCACCGATCATGTGCAGCATTGGCCCTGGCAAACCGCATGGAAAGCACTGTTCACCGCCACCTGCGGCCCACCACGCACCGCCACCCCCTGACCACCCAGCCCCAGCGGCGCAACCAAGGACCGAAGCGGAAAGCCGGGCAAACGACGGGCGCTCGCGGCCGAGACGTGCGCACGCACACCCATGAGGTGCACGCCTGCCTTTTGTATTATACTTTAGCAGCGAATTGCCCGTTATCTAACGATCTCATTAGGCGTCATTGGACGCACGCACCGAGAAACACCAAAACGGCTCTCCCTCTGAGAATGCTAGAGTGGAAACGTCGAAACCTGCACGCTCAAGCATCCCAGCAATCTGTGGCCGCGTGAACCGCTGTTCCAAGGGTGTACCGAATCGATCTAATGCGTCATTCCTCATGACATACAAGCTCTTGTCAGCGTACTGGCTTAGCGGGAACTGAACCACCGGTACTCCAACTTTGGACAGCAGTCGCGCAGTTCGAGCAAGCGGCCAGTAAACCATCAACGCCGCTGCTTCGGTTGCGCGGCTCTTGCGGGCGGGCGGGAGTTGGCTTACTCTCGCGCGCACGATATCCGAGGCTCTCCAGATCACGCGGAACCAGCGAGGGCGATTTTCCAGTGCGTAGTAGAGATAGCCCAGGAATATCCCTCCTGGCTTCAGCGTTTTGCGGACATCGCGAAGGGCGCGAAGCGCGTCAGGCACGTGGTGGATGACACCGAGCGAATAGGCGACATCGAGCTGGCCTGTTGGGATTGAAGGTCCGCCGATGGGCTCGGAAACGTACGTTACATTCTCGAAGAGCGCCAGGTTCTGTCGTGCGACGGACATAGCTGCGGGACTCGGTTCCAGGACATACAGGTGGGCTACCAAAGGGGCGACTCGCACGGCCCACCGTCCACTGCCAGCTCCGAAGTCGCCAACTACCGCCTTCGGATGAAGAGCACCCTTTGGCAGCGGCGCAAAGTACTGCGCAAACACCTTATCCAAGCCTTCGGCACCCCAACCCCTAGCTTGGGTGAAACTGGTCCACTCCTCACCGAAGTGGTTGACAGTCGCGTGATCCACGTTCACAGTCGGGTCGTTGGTTGATTCCGTCACAGAGGGAGTGTAGTGCCCCAGGTGTGGTATGCGGCTAACCGTGGTAACCGACCGCGTCGTGGTGTCGATGCAGGGTGCGCTATCACCGGCGGTGCGCGTTCATCAGCGCCAGGCTCGCTTAGAGGGGCAGTGTCGACGAGGGCCGAGTGGGGCTATTGCCTTTGGGGGCCTGCTGGCAGGTCCTCGCGGGCCCAACGCAGAGCTGGTTGAAGGCAGAGTATTGGGTGCGGCGCGCCGATCAATCATACCAGTTTGGCCATCTTTTTGCGAATCTCGCCGCGGTAAGCCGTCAATTGTGGTGGAGGTATCCGTTCGCGCTCAGCGTCGTAACAGCGTTATGATACGAGGTTGAAAGTCGCGCATGTCCAAATTCGCTGCACGGTACAACCACAGAAGGTAGCTCCCCGCTAACAGCACGTAGGCGATCGACGAGGCAATCCCGGTGCCAACAAGGCCCCACGACGGAATTAGCGCTAGGTTGAGCGCCACGTTGACAGTGAGTGCCATAAGTGCCAGAAGGCTGTTAACCAGGGGACGGTTACGCCGCAGGAGATAGCCGCCCGCACTCCGGGCCATAGCGAGGGCCACTACTCCGGGCGCAAGCGCGAACAGCGCGGGCAGGGTGCCACGAAAATCCTCACCAAAGACGAGCGGCACCAGAGTTGGTGACGTGGCGAGGAGTCCGGTTGCAGCCAGCACTGCGAGCACGCCGCTGAGGCCCACGACCTGTGCTGTGAACCGGCCGGATTCCTCAAGCGGCAGGTTAGTCTGGCGTTGGAGAACGGCTGTGGAAACCGCATCGGTCACCAGGTTGGTTAGTTCGATGAGGGTCACCGCAAGCGCGTAAAGGCCGACAACTCGGTCGTCCTTTATTGCCCCTAGCATCAAGACGTCTATTCGAAGGAGCAGAAAAAAACCGACCAGGGCTAGGTGGTAGCGGAGGCCAAAGCCGAGCGACTCTCGCGCCAGCCGCAGGTTTATGTCAACCCGGCGTGGACGTAAAGCGGGTAGCGTGAGGAGCAAGGGTGCGCCGATGGTAAGTGCCCAGGCCAACAGCGCGGTCGTCACGGTAAGGCGGTCAGTGATCGCCAGCCCAGTGTACATTGCCACCTGCACCGCCCCTCCGACCATCACGGCGCGGTTCATTACGCGTGTGCGGCCCTCGAGAATCAGCAGCCCGTTCGTCCAGAGCACTACGATGGTCAGAGGTATAGCAAGGAGAGCGAACAGTAGGGCGAGCTGGTTCAATGCGCGGTCGTAGCGATACGAGTAACCCACGGCTACGAGGGCGGTCGCGCAGGCAACGACACTGCCCAGGAGCAAGCCCAGGATCACGGCGTTCGCCGTGAGCGCCCTTATGTCAACGCCTCGGCCAGCGAGGTATACCTGCGCCTGTTCGATGCTGCAGTGCCCTACGGCCACGGCCGTACCCACCATCGCGACAATGACTGCGTACTGACCACGACCTTCCGGCCCGAGGATCCGGGTCATGAGCACGCTGGCGAATAACCCGCTCACAAGCAGGAGGACCCTTGTCCCGATAAGGGCCAGCGTTGTGCGGACGAACGCCCGAGGAACGTTCGGCTCAAATGGAGCGCTCGTCTCTCCTGGACCGCAAGTCACTTGCGGCGCGGCTGCAGCAATGAGCGGTAAAGCTCCACATGGGTCCGGGCGTTGTTTGTCCAATCCAACTCGGCAGCCCGTTCACGGCCGCGACGCCCGGCTTCCACACGGAAGTCGCCGTCTTGGATCACGCGCGTCAGCGCCCCAGCGAGCGCTTCCGGGTCGCGCGGTGGTACCAGCAGTCCCGTGACACCATGCTGAACGAGTTCACGGCTACCCCCAACGTCCGTCGCGACGACTGGTAGTCCGGCTGCCATGGCCTCCATGACAGCGTTAGGCAGCCCTTCCTCATGGCTTACTAGAAGCGCGTACTGGGCATCAAGGTACAATGGCACGGCGGCGCGGGTGCCTTCGAGAATCAACCGGTGCCGGAGACCCGCGTGATCCCGCGCCGCTGTAATTTCGGCACGCATCGGCCCCTCGCCGATGCACCTGACGCGCACCTTTTCTCGGATCGAGGGGTTCATTAGCTGAACGGCCGCCACCAGGTCAAGATGGCCCTTGTAGCGGATAAGGTTCGCGACAAGCAGACCGGTCGGTGGTTCGACAGCGCACTGGGCGTGCACCGGCGGCAGGGCGACGGCGTTGCGGATTACGTAGAGCTTTGAGCGCGGCACCGCTTCGTGGAGATGGGCGTCATCGGCGACTGCATTCGCATTAGCGAGTACTGCCGTAGCGGTGACCGTGGAGAGTCGCGTCAGCGGACGTAGCAGTGCATTCTCCTCCAGGCTGACCTGCAACCCCCGACGAGCGGCGATCCGGACAGGGACCCGGACTAGCCACGCCCAAGGGATTAGCAGAGCGTAAGCAAAGAACAGGTACGCGTGCAATATGTCGTAGTGCCCTCGCCAGACGTGGCGATACAGCGCGAGCAGCCGACACACTACACCGATGGCAGGGCGAACGTACCCCCGCAGACCACCTCCGGTAGCGATGCTGCGGAAACCCCTAATACCAGCGCACCAGGTAGGGATACCCAACTCGTCGAGCCCGTCCTGGAGGGGCCCTCGCCCGTTGAGGAGTAACACCTCTACATGGTGCCCCATCACGTGCAATTCTCGTGCGAGGCCGACGAGCTGGGTTTCGGCGCCCCCCCGGTTCAGTGTCCCGATCGCCAACGCGATACGCAGCTGCCGACCGTTACGCAACCGAGGCCTTTGTAAAAAGGAACTCATTGCACCCCAGCCCGCCGGCGCACGTCGTGAGAACTTCGAGGACAAAGCCGCGCTGCCGGCAGAAGTCGAAGATTTCTTCGGGCTTGGCGACCTCGAACGGGTAGCCCCCCACCCAGTCGACCAGGTCGTGCTTGCGGTCCATGCCGCGAGCACGTGCCTCGCGTGAGGGCAGCACCCGACTCATGTCTCTGCGCGCCAGCGCGATCGCAGCATTGATGGCGTATTGGACACACCTACGACCGTTGAAGTAGGCGCCGACACCAGCAACCAGTACCTTCTGCACAGTCGGTCCGCTTCCAACGTAACGCTTCTTGGTTCGCGTCCACATCCGGCTGGCTAGGCCCTGATCATTATAGATGGCGATTGCCAGCCTGCCATCAGGCGCGACCGCCCGGGTAGCGAGGTCACAAGCCATCCACAAGTCCCCCGTGTGATGCAATACACCCCACGAGTAAACGACGTCGAACGAGCCCAGCGACGACATAAAGTCGCGGTCGAGTGCGGAGCCCTGTAGCACCTCGTACGCATCCGGGCAGGCGAAGCGGTCACGCACAGCCCGCGCGGTGCGAACAGAGTCCACATCATAGTCGAACGCGCGCACCCTCGCGCCCATCTCATGCGCCGCCAACGACATGAGGCCGGAGCCGCAGCCGATATCGAGGAAAGTCTTACCGCTAAGGTCGGACGTCTGAAGCAAGCGCTCGACACCCGCGCGGGCCCCTGCGATGCGCTCCTGGTCCAGCTGCTCGCTGAAGCTTTCCCAATTGCGGCCGAACGCAAAGCGCTCGTCCTCATCAGGGGTTTGTCGGGTGGTGCCAGCAGTCATCCTGTAACTCCGCTCTGGTGTCACGCGCCGTGGGCCGTAGGCCTATTGTTACAGACTGCAGCGCTGACAGGCGGCGCAGTCGGGAGGGCACGTGTGCGGGATCGCCGGCTGCTGGGATGTGCGCGGTTCGCAGGAGGCCGACCAGTTGCGGTACACCGGTGAACGCATGGCCGATGCTCTGCGCCACCGCGGCCCTGACGACGCCGGCACATTCGCGGACCCACGTGCCGGGCTGGTGCTTGCCTTTCGCAGGCTCGCGATTATCGACCTATCCGACGCCGGGCATCAGCCGATGACTTCGGCCTGTGGCCGCTACGTCATCGTCTACAACGGCGAGATCTACAACCACAGAGCGCTCCGCACTGAGCTCAAGCCGCACCTTGCCTTCCGCGGCCACTCTGACACCGAGGTGATCCTTGGAGGCTTCACGCGCTGGGGCATCCGGGCTACGGTCGAACGGCTCAACGGCATGTTCGGATTCGCGGTCTGGGACCGCGCGACCCAAACCCTGACGCTTGGTCGAGACCGATTCGGCGAGAAGCCGCTTTACTACGGGCGTGTAGGTGGTCGGTTGCTCTTCGGCTCCGAGCTCAAGGCGCTCCGAGCGGTCGAAGGCTTCCACCCGCCTCTTGACCGTGGCGCCCTGGCACTTTTCATGCGGCACGGCTGCATCCCGGCTCCGCACACTGTATACGAGGGCGTGCACAAACTTCCTCCCGGCTGCCTTCTCGAAGTCCGGAATGGCATTCCCGCCGGCCCAATTCGCTACTGGTCGGCCGTTGAGCTGGCAGAGACGGGCGTCCGCAGCACGTTCACGGGCAATGAGCGTGAGCTCGAGGAGGAGCTCCACGCGCTGCTCTACGAAGCAGTCGGGATGCGCATGGAGGCGGACGTACCGCTCGGCGCGTTCCTGTCTGGCGGAATTGACTCCTCGCTGGTCGTGGCGCTGATGCAGGCCCAGTCGACCAGCCCCGTGAAGACCTTCAGCATCGGGTTCACTGAGGCGGACTACAACGAGGCGAACTTCGCGAAGCAGGTGGCCTCGCACCTGGGTACGGAACATACCGAGCTCTACGTCACGCCCGCTGATGCCCTGGCCGTCGTGCCGCTACTGCCGACGATTTACGACGAACCGTTCGCGGACTCATCACAGGTTCCAACCTACCTGGTGTCGCAACTGGCGAGGCGCGACGTGACGGTGAGCCTGTCCGGCGACGGTGGTGACGAGCTGTTCGGCGGCTACGCCCGCTACGCGCTGCTGACCGACATGTGGCACCAGTTGCGAAGGGTCCCGCTGCCCGTTCGTAGAGCAGGTGCGAGCGTGCTTAGCGGCATTGCTACCAGACGATGGGACGCGATATTTCGGGCGGCTAACCCAGTACTGCCCGCCCGTGCCAGAGTCTCCAGACCGGGCGAGAAGCTCCACAAGCTCGCCTCTGCACTTCATTTCGACGCACCAGAGGACGTCTACCTACAGCTCGTATCCCTTTGGCGCGACCCCTCTCAGGTCGTTCTCGACGGCCGAGAGCCGCTGACCTCACTCACAAGCGGCGTGCGGTCGCCGCTCACTGAACCAGGGCTCAGGGCGATGCAGCTCGACGCGATCACCTACCTCCCAGACGACATTCTCGTGAAGGTAGACCGTGCGGCGATGGCGGTGAGCCTCGAGACACGTGTGCCCCTGCTCGATCACCGCATCTATGAACTCGCATGGCGCCTGCCCAATGATCTGCGCAACCGGCCCGGGCATGGCAAGTACCTGCTACGCAAGGTGCTCGATCGATACGTCCCCCGTCCCATGTTCGAACGCCCCAAGATGGGCTTTGGGGTTCCCATCGGCTCGTGGCTCCGCGGACCGCTGCGCGAGTGGGGCGAGGACATGCTGTCGCCCGGCATGCTGCACTCCCAGGGCCTACTGGACGCTGACGTCGTCCGCCGCACCTGGGTCGACCACCTGTCAGGACGATCAGACCACACCTACGAACTGTGGAGCGTCCTCATGCTGCAGGCCTGGCTGGCCGAAAAACCCCACTCTCCGCTCGCATATTGAACGCGCGATCAGAATTAGAGCCGACTCGCAGACGTCGCTGACGCTGCGAAGTTACGGCCCGCGTGTGCGGTCCGGTTGATTGTCTCAAACTCGATCGGGGTGCGAGGAAGAGTCAAGACCTGCGGATCGGCGTGTCACGCGACTTGCTGTTCACTCCCGATTCGTTGGGACGTTCGACGAGTTCCCCCCTTTCGAAGCGGGCTCCGGCGCGGACCAGGGCGACGAGATGGGCGCGTTGCCGGCGCGCCAGCGGGTTTGTGCCGACTCGATGAGCTTGAACACCATCGCGACGCCGGCTGCCCGTGAGCCTGGTACCCTTGGTGACCCGCTGACGCAGGCGGACGGTGGCGAAGGTCGACCCAGATCGGGTTGGTCGTGCGCAGGTGGACACCCAATGTTCGGTGGGGAAGTCATAGAAGGCGAGGAGCACGTCGAGGTGCTCGGTGATCTTGGCGACCGCCTTGGGCCACTTGGCGCCGTAGTCGGCCTCGAATGCCTTGACCGCCTTCCGTGCGTGGTCGCGGTCCTCGGCGTTGTAAATCTCGGCCAGCACTGCCTTTGCTCCCGGGTGCGCGGACTTGGGCAGCGCGGCGAGGATGTTGCCCGAGACGTGGAACCAGCACCGCTGCTCTCCGGTGGTGGGGAACACCTCGCGCAATGCCTTCCAGAACCCGAGTGCGCCGTCGCCGACCGCGAGCACCGGAGCCCGCATTCCGCGGCGCTTGCTGTCGCGGAGCAGGTCGGCCCACGACTGCGAGGACTCACGGAACGCGTCCGCGAGCGCGATCAGCTCCTTGGTGGCGTCGGCACGGACCTCGATGATCACTAGTAGGCACACCTTGACATCGCCCGCGCCTGCCGACGACTCGCAGCCAACCCCCACGGCGCACTCAACCTCGTGCTACAAGCATGAATTCCCAGGTCACAAACCCGCCAGTCAACAACGACGGCAACCTGCCTGACGCCCCGAACGAGACAATTAGCAGGACGACGCTGTCAGTCACTCGCCGCCTTACCGTTTGCAATCTACGGCGCGCAGACTCGTCGGAGTCCTTCACGTGCCGAGAGTGGCATATGCTCCAGACTAAGGACCGTCTTTATACCTTCGTTTGAGACGATGAAACTACCCGTCAGTTTCTCCAAACGCTCGGAGTTGAGCGGAAGGCGCACTTTATCGCCTAGCCGTGCTAGCATTGTTAACAACACGGGGCTTATCTTCAAGACCCGCGCTGGGCGACCGTGTTCCGCCGCGATGAGTCGCACGATCGCGACCGTCGAGAGAGGCTCGTCATCCGCTACGTTGTACACACCCGACGGTGCATTTTGTTCGAGCAACGCGCGAATGACATACACAAGATTATCCACGCTGAGCAGCGAGCGCTGATTGTCGAACGCCCCCAGGGGGTACGGAAAGCCGGAGTCAACGAAACGCTCAAGCAACCTGATGTTCCCCTTAACACCAGCACCGTGAATTACGCTGGGACGAAGCACGTATACTTTTTGCGTGGCCCGTCCGGGATGACTACGAATATATTCTTCAGCCTTGAGCTTTGACCGTCCGTAAACCGTTGTGGGACGCGGGATCGTCTTTTCAGTAATCGGCTCAATCGCGTCGTCTGCGACCGCTTTGACTGAGCTAGTAAATATGAAAGTTGATGCATCAGATTGCCGGAATGCGTCATAAATCCCCTGGGTCAGTTGGAAATTTGCGGCGTCATACTCACCTATGTCGGCGGAGCCCTTCAAGTCATGAGCCTTTCCCGCTAAATGGATAATCGCGGACCCGCGGACCAACGCAGTGGACAGCAACTCATCGTAAGAAGTAAGGCCAGATGATCGTCCAACGCGCACGACCTCGGTATTATCTGCTTGTAGGAGCGCGCCTACTACATGCCGGCCCACGAAGCCGGTGGCCCCAGTTACATAGGTAGGAGGTGTCAATGGGTTACCTCTTTCGCGCGGTCATGACGTTCAATTATTCGTCCGCTTACGCCAAGGTCAACGATCGCGCGTGCGACGTCTTTGGGCTGAAAGTCCTTCACAACGCGGTTTCGGGCCTCGCGCCCCATACTCGCGTGCGAGGCTTTGTCCTGAATTAGTCGAAGCACCGCGGCAGCAAGTGCGCGTTCATCTCCAACAGGCACGATCAGCCCTGTGACATCGTGAACGACAGAGTCAACCGCACCCGTCGCATCCGTGGTAACTGACGGAATCCCCATGGCGGCCGCCTCTAATACGACGTTGGGCATCCCCTCACGCCGGGTTGGAAGCACGACAACGTCTGAAGCCGCCAGGTACGGCCGCACGTCCCGAATGTGCTGCAAGATGATGGCCGGCGTTGGCTCTCGTTCGATCTCGCTTAAGTAATGGGCCGAGTCCGCCTCATCCTGGGCGCCCAGTAGGAGCAGTTGTACCAATGTTTCTTCAGACCGAATGCACCGCAGAGCTGCTAGTAACACGTCAAGTCCCTTGTCCTTCGTCAGCCGTCCGATAAAAGTCACGACCGGGAGACCACCGTCCAAGCCGAGTTCATTAATCAACCCGGGCGTCTTCTGACGAGGAGTGAAAAATTCCGTATCCACACCATGACTGCTGCCATGGTGCGGAACTACAAGTGGACGGCCAGCGGCGAGTCCCAAGTCTCGAAAACGGTCCGCCAGGGACGGCGACACGGCGATCACGACGTGGCTGCACCGACTGGTTAACCATTCCATCTTGGCGAGCATTATTCTTTGGCGGCCCTGACTGCCCTCAAGTCGCATACCTTGCAAGAAGTAGGCGCGACGCGGCACGCGGGTGATCCAAGAAGCGGTCATCCCTAGGAGCCCTGCCTTTGGTGTACCTGCCAGAACGAACTCAGGACGAACTCTGAGTAATACCCGTAGCCAGCCGAGCAGCGCTTGGATGTCCGCCCAGATACTAATTCGACGCTGCATCGCTATGATGTGCACATGGTCAGCACGTCTCGCAAGTCGAAGAATCTCAGGCCCGTCCGACGTGACGACGTGCACTTCGAAGCCGTCGCTCCGCAGGGCGTCGATGATCTGCCCGTAGAAACCATCGACCGTTCGTGAGATCGTGGTGGCTACGATCGCACGCCGCGGACTTTCGGGACTACCTTCCGTAGTCTGACCGGTGCTGTCGCCAAGCCAAAGGCAAACAGATCTCCTCAACCACCGTCCTCGGGACTTTACCATGACGTTTCTCCCGGCCTATACTAGTTATCGGTAGGAATCATCAGTCCGCCAGTTTTCGTCCATGCTAGCCAACCTAACAAGCACACGAGTCCCCGAGGGGCAGTCGTAACGCTGATCACCTTATCGTCTTGTTCGCAGCTGGCAGTCGGTGGCGTATCACCTGCGCCATTGGGACCGATAACAAATACCCAGCGATAAGAACGATTGAGATACCTCCCGCGACAGGTAGAGCCAAAAAAGCTACGGTTGCTGTAATACACATACTCGTAACGCCAACGGTCACTGCGACGGCGAGGTGCGATAGCCCGGCTTCTCTAACTAGACGTTGATAGATGTGCTCTCTGTGCGCCTCGACCAACGAGTCACCTCGCAAGGCGCGTTTGGTAAGGGCGGTTCCGGTATCGGCCAAATACAGTGCCAAGGGCGCTATCAGTACTACCGTGTGGACGCCGCCAATCCATCCTAGAAGGAGACCGACCGCAACCAGGCCGCCGAAGAGATAACTGCCCACATCTCCGAGAAAGAGCTTGGCGACCGGAGCATTCCACGGTAGGAAGCCCAGAGCGGAACCAGCTGAAACGGCACCCACTACGGAGAGAAGCTCCAACCCATGTGCACGGCCCACGAGCAGTGCCGTGATTCCCCAACAGATGATAATAAGGCTCGTGATGCCATTAATACCATCCATAAAGTTTACGACGTTGACTGCGGCTGGGACCACGAGCGCCGCCGTTAGGGCAAAGTAAAAGCCGCCGATAGCTGCGCCAGCGATTAATCCGCTAGCAAGTTGCGCCGCGAGCCGCGGGGTAGCGGCCAGACCCCGGCGATCGTCTGCGAAACCAACGACTGCGAGCAGGACTACCGCAAGTACTGCAACCCAGAGAACCTGGCGCCCCTGCATTTGTGCCACCGCTAACCCGACAAGCACACCACTCAAACAAGCCAGCCCCCCTCCACGCGCAATGGGCGCAACATGAGATGAGCGGTGGTTGGGAATGTCCATGATGCCAACCATTTGCATCACGCGGCGTACGAAGGGTGCCGTCGCGGCTGTGACAACCAAACCGACCAACAGCGGGATCATGTCGATGCGCCCAGCGTGAGAGGCGCCTGGCTTCCCCGCACCGGAGCGTTTGACCAGTTAGCCGAGCTAGTAGCATTCTGCATCAGGTGACCGGCTCTACGCTGCGGTATGCGCGCTCCCGCATCCAGGAGGCAGCACCGGAATGGCTGGCGGGGACCATATGGCGCACTGTCTCGGTATCGATCAGCGGCACCAAGACACTGGACACCAGAGGGTGAGCCGTCTGCTCGCGGGTCTCCCCTCGAGAGAACAGCTCCTCGGCGAGCTTCTCACCAGGACGTAGTCCGGTGAACGAGATCTCGATGCCGGTGCGCCCTGACATGCGGATCAGCGTCTGCGCGACCTCTACGATCTTCAACTGCTCGCCCATGTCGAGCACCATGACTTCTCCGTCCGAGCCGATCGCGGCGGTCTGCAGAACCAGCTGGCAGGCCTCCGGGATGAGCATGAAGAAGCGCTTCACTTCCGGGTGGGTCACCGTCACCGTGCCGCCCTGGGCAATCTGCGCGGTGAACGCCGGCACCACCGACCCGCGGGAGCCCAGCACATTGCCGAATCGCACGCTGACAAACCGCCCCATGCTGCGCCGAGCGAAATCTGCGGTGAGCTGCTCGGCGACCCGCTTGCTGTAACCAAGCACGCACGTGGGGTTGGCGGCCTTGTCGGTCGAGATGTTGACGAACATACCGACTCCCGCGTCCTCCGCCGCCTGCAGAACGTTAAGGGAACCAACGACGTTGGTCTTCCATCCCTCCAGCGCGTACCGCTGTCGCAGCGGCAGGTGCTTGAGGGCGGCAGTGTGAAAGACCACCTCGGGCCGGTGCAGCTGGAATACGGACCGCAGCGCCTCAGGGTCGCGGATGTCGACCAGCAATGGGTCGTCCCCGTCGAGCAGGCCGTGGCCGGCCAGAGTGAGCTGCGTGGCGTGCAGCGCCGACTCGTCCCGGTCGAGCAACAACAACTTGGCCGGGCCGAACTTGGCAATCTGGCGGCACAATTCCGAGCCGATTGATCCGCCTGCACCGGTGACCAGCACAACACATCCACTGATCTGCTCGGCGATCGCCGCCTGGTCCAGCTGAATGGGATGGCGCCCCAAGAGGTCCTCAAGGTTGACATCACGTAGATCGTTGGCCGTCGGGCGCCCGTCCATGATCTGGCACAGCGGTGGCAGCACCAAAGTCTTCAGCCCGAGCGCCTCGGCGCGCTCGGTGATGTCGCGGATCAGTGCTGCGTCGGCGTTGGGCAGGGCGATCACCAGGTCGGTGGCCCCATATTTGGCCGCTACCGCGGCGAGGTTCTCCCGGGTGCCGCGCACCCTGACACCTTCGACGCGAAGACGGCCTTTGTGCTTGTCATCATCGAGCATGGCCACAGGAATGAACTGCTCGTCACCCTCCCTGAGCATGTTGCGGACCAGTCGACGCCCCGCTTCGCCGGCGGCGAATAGGACCACGCGGCGCTCACCCTTACGCGTGGCGAAGCGATGCGTGTTGATGGCGCGGACCATGTAGCGAAGGGCGCACATCGATAAGAGCGCGAGGGCACCTGCCGAAACGGGGATGCTGCGCGCAACCAGTACGGGGTTCATGAGGAGAGCCCAGATGAACAGTCCAAGGCCCACGATCGCGACCGTCTTCGCGACATCGACGATTTCCTCGAACGAGCCACGTTCGTGCCCCACGACGTAGGGGCCGATCAGGCCGCCAATGACGACTTGCCCCCCCATGGCGGCAAGCGCGAACCACAGGGCCTCGACAACTGGGACGGCGGCGGCTTCGAAGTCGTAACGCAGCCAGCAGGCCAGAAAGATTGCAACACCCCAAATATGGGCGTCGAACAGCGCCCAGGTCCATCGGATGACGCCATCGTGCCGTTTCGTCGGTCCAGTCACCTCAGGAGCCTACCGTCGCCTCTGGAGCATCACGGCGACCTGAACGGTCGTGCAGCCAACGTTCGATCGAGCGGCGCGACTGGCCATGACGGTGGCATGAGCCTCTCCCTCTACTAGCCTGAGTGCGTTCAACCGAAGCCCGATCGGCGAAGTCAGTATTACACGGAGACCACATGGCAAAAAGAGGCGGAGGCCGCTTGGCGTCACTTCGATCAACTGGCCTGCTCCCGAGGTCCCTTTGGAGACCGGTACCCGCTTCCGAGGGCATAGGGGCTGGTCCCAGTACCCAGCAAGGAGACGCCAGGGCAGAATGCGTGACATGCCGAAGAAGCCGCTCCGTCCCCCCAGTGGCCGCACGCGCGATCGGGGAACTATCGCCTTCTGGGTTTTCATCGTCCTGGCGGTCGTCGCTGGCGCCGTGATGTACCGGACAGCAACCACCCGCGGCCCTGCGGATACGGGCTACCGCTCGTCCTACACTCCCGCGCAGGTCACACCCACACCTGCCGCACTCGCCCCCACACCCGCCGCATCCGCCCCCACCACCTCTCAAGGTGGTTCGAGCGCTCCTGCGGCAGTCGCTATTCTTGGCGACCCTTACTCCGGAGGCCTCGACGTCGGCGGCACCAATGACGCGAACTGGACGAAGCTCATTGCCGCGTCGTTGGCGGCAGCCGGGAAGCCGATCAGCCTTTCGGTGTTCACGGACAGCAGCGCTGGGTATGTCAAGCCGATCGGAGGGGCCGGGACGGCGCTGGCCCAACAGGTGAGCCAGATCGTCAAGCCCGACGACCGCGTGGTCGTCGTGTTCCCCAGTTCCTCGGATTCCGAGCAGTC
>JAABUR0100006699.1_pt1 | contig 13941 bp, 9 predicted proteins | sample 5560091 | NCBI WGS metagenome assembly JAABUR01 (sample SAMN10711879, study PRJNA513375) | rock metagenome | isolation source: Antarctica rocks | place: Antarctica: Victoria Land, University Valley sud
CCGAGTACTCGATGCTCGACGGTGCCGCGAAGGTGTCGCCGCTGTTCGACGAGGCAGAGCGCCTGGGCATGTCCGCGGTGGCGATGACCGATCACGGCAACATGTACGGCGCCAGCGAGTTCTACAATCAGGCCCGCTCGCACGACATCAAGCCGATCATCGGGATCGAGGCCTACCTGGCGCCGGAATCGCGGTTGCACACCAAGCGGGTGCTGTGGGGCGATCGCAGTCAGAAGTCCGATGACGTCTCGGGCAGCGGCGCCTACACCCACATGACCATGGTGGCGGAGAACGCGACCGGCTTGCGCAACTTGTTCACGCTTTCCAGCTTGGCCTCGTTGGAGGGTCAGCTCGGCAAGTGGCCGCGGATGGACGCCGAGATCATCGCCGAGCACGCCGAGGGCATCATCGCCACCACGGGGTGTCCCTCCGGCGAGGTGCAGACCCGGCTGCGTCTTGGTCACGAGAAGGAGGCGCTGGAGGCCGCGGCCAAGTGGCGGGACATCTACGGAGCGGACAACTTCTTTCTCGAGCTGATGGACCACGGACTGTCCATCGAGACCCGGGTCCGCGAGGGGCTGCTGGAGATCGGACGCAAGCTGGACCTCATGCCGCTGGCCACCAACGACTGCCACTACGTCACCAAGACCGACGCCACCAACCACGAGGCGTTGCTGTGCATCCAGACCGGCAAGACGCTCAGCGATCCCACCCGGTTCAAATTCGATGGCGACGGTTACTACCTCAAGTCCGCGCAGGAGATGCGCGAGCTCTGGGACCGCCAGGTCCCCGGGGCGTGTGACAACACCTTGCTCATCGCCGAGCGGGTGCAGCCCTACGACGACGTGTGGGCCCATCACGACCGGATGCCGATCTTCCCGGTGCCCGAGGGGGAGACCCAGGACAGCTGGCTGCGCAGCGAGGTATTCACCGGGTTGGCCCAGCGCTTTCCCGGTGGCGCGCCGGACGGTTACCCCGAGCGGGCCGACTTCGAGCTCGATGTCATCACCCAGAAGGGGTTCCCCGCGTACTTCCTGGTCGTCGGTGACCTGGTGCGCCACGCCAAGGAGGTCGGTATCCGGGTCGGTCCCGGACGTGGTTCCGCGGCGGGTTCGTTGGTGGCCTACGCCTTGGGCATCACCAACATCGACCCGCTCCCACACGGGTTGCTGTTCGAACGCTTCCTCAACCCGGAACGTCCCTCGTCGCCGGACATCGACATCGACTTCGACGACCGGCGCCGCGGCGACATGGTGCGCTACGCCACCGAGCGCTGGGGATCTGACCGCGTTGCGCAGGTGATCACCTTCGGCACGATCAAGACCAAGGCGGCCATCAAGGACTCCGCCCGCGTGCAGTTCGGCCAGCCGGGCTTTTCCCTCGCCGACCGCATCTCCAAGGCGCTGCCCCCGCCGGTGATGGCCAAGGACATCTCCGTCGCCGGTATCACCGACCCCACCCACGAGCGCTACGGCGAGGCGGCCGAGGTCCGAGCGCTGATCGACAGCGATCCGGACGTCCGCAAGATCTACGACACCGCGCTCGGGTTGGAGGGCCTCGTCCGCAACGCCGGGGTACACGCCTGCGCGGTGATCATGTCTTCCGAGCCGTTGATGCAGGCCATCCCGATGTGGAAGCGCCCGCAGGACGGCGCCATCATCACCGGCTGGGACTACGGCTCGTGTGAGGCCATCGGCCTGCTCAAGATGGACTTCCTGGGCCTGCGCAACCTCACCGTCATCGGTGATGCCATCGAGAACATCAAGGCCAACCGCGACATCGACGTCGACCTCGACACTCTTGCGCTGGAGGACGACGCGACGTACGAGCTGCTCGGCCGGGGTGACACGCTCGGGGTGTTCCAGCTCGACGGCGGCCCGATGCGCGACCTGTTGCGCCGCATGCAGCCCACCGGCTTCGCCGACATCATCGCGGTCATTGCCCTGTACCGCCCCGGACCGATGGGGATGAACGCGCACAACGACTACGCCGACCGCAAGAACAACCGTCAGGAGATCACCCCGATCCACCCGGAGCTCGAGGAGCCGCTCAAGGAGATCTTGCAGGAGACCTACGGCCTGATCGTGTACCAGGAGCAGATCATGCGCGTCGCGCAGAAGGTCGCCGGGTACACGATGGGCCGCGCCGACGTGCTGCGCAAGGCCATGGGTAAGAAAAAGAAGGAAGTGCTGGAACAGGAGTACGCCGGCTTCCAGGAAGGTATGCGCGCCAACGGCTTCTCCGACGCGGCGGTCAAAGCCTTGTGGGAGACGATCTTGCCGTTCGCCGGATACGCCTTCAACAAGTCCCACGCCGCCGGGTATGGCCTCGTGTCCTTTTGGACGGCCTACTTGAAGGCGAACTTCCCCGCCGAGTACATGGCCGGCCTGCTGACCAGTGTCGGCGACGACAAGGACAAAGCCGCCATCTATCTGGCTGACTGCCGCCGGATGGGCATCACCGTGCTGCCCCCGGACGTCAACACCTCGGTGGTGAACTTTGCCTCCGTGGCCGAGGACATCCGCTTCGGGCTTGGTGGTGTGCGCAACGTCGGGTCCACAGTGGTCGCGTCGATCATCAACGCCCGAAAGGACAAAGGTGAGTTTGCCGACTTCTCCGATTATCTGTCCAAAGTGGACGCGGTCGCCTGCAACAAGAAGGCGATCGAATCCCTGATCAAGGCCGGGGGTTTCGACTCGCTCGGACACCCCCGCAAGGGTCTGCTGCTGGTGCACGCCGATGCCGTCGACGCAGTGATGAGCACCAAGAAGGCCGAGGCGATCGGGCAGTTCGACCTGTTCGGTGGCGAGGATTCCACTGTCTCGTCGGTGTTTGACGTGCGGGTGCCCGACGACGAGTGGGAGACTAAGCACCGGCTCGCGCTGGAGCGGGAGATGTTAGGGCTCTACGTCTCCGGGCATCCGCTGAACGGGGTGGAGCACGTGCTGGCCGCGCAGGCCGACACGACGATTCCGGCGATCTTGGAAGGTCTGGTCAAGGACGGTGCCCAGGTGACCCTGGGTGGCATTCTGGCCAGCGTCAACCGCCGGGTGAACAAGAACGGCGAACCGTGGGCCTCGGCGCAGCTGGAAGACCTCGTCGGGGGCATCGAGGTGCTGTTCTTCCCCAAGAGCTACTCGGTGCTGGGCATGGACGTCGCGGAGGACGCTGTGGTCCTGATCAAGGGCCGTGTCGCGGTGCGGGACGACAAGATCTCCCTCATCGCGAACGACCTTGCGGTGCCGGATCTGGCTGCGGCGGGGGTCGCGCAGCCCGTGCAGGTCAGCCTGCCCGCCCGCCTGTGCACGGCCGACCGGGTGGGCGCTCTCAAGGAGGTCCTGGCGGCGCACCCCGGGACGTCGGACGTGCACCTGCGGCTGGTGACGGGCAGCACCTCCCGGGTGTTGCGGCTGGATGATGGTCTGCGGGTGACTCCTACCTCGGCATTGATGGGCGATCTCAAGGCGCTGCTGGGCCCTGGCTGCCTGAGCAAGTAGTCCGGACGCCGCGCCGGAGCGAGCTAGAAGCCGATGGGCATACCGGCGTAATTTTCCGCCAGCCCGGTGGCTCCTGCGGTACTGTTCGCCACCCAGCGCAGCTGCGAGAGCTGCAGCTCGGCGTCAAAGGGAGCGCCGCTCGTATGCAACATCGTGGTCATCCACCAGGAGAAATGCGTGCAGCGCCACACCCGCCGCAACGCGGTGTCGGAGTAGGCGTCGGCGAGCCGGGTGTCCCTGCTGCGCAACATCGCCGTCAAAGCGGGGCCGAGCAGCGCCACGTCGGCCACCGCCAGGTTCAGCCCTTTGGCGCCGGTCGGTGGCACGATGTGGGCGGCGTCGCCGGCGAGGAACAGCCGGCCGTGCCGCATCGGTGCCTGGACGAAGCTGTGCATGGGCAGCACGCTCTTGTCGGTGATCGGCCCGGGCGTGAGCTGCCACCCGTGCTGACCGTGCCCGAGCCGGGCGGCAAGCGCCTCCCAGATGCGGTCGTCGGGCCATTGGGCGATATCCGTACCCGGTTCTACCTGTAGGTACAAGCGGCTGATGGTCGGCGAGCGCATGGAGTGCAGCGCGAAGCCGTCCGGGTGCCAGGCGTAGATCAGCTCGTCCGTGGACGGCGCGACGTCGGCGAGGATCCCCAGCCACGAGTAGGGGTAGGTGCGTTCCCACGTACTTTTCTCGGCGTCGGGTACCGCAGCGCGGCTCGGGCCGAAGGAACCGTCGCATCCCACGATCACCTCGGCGTCGAGTCGCACCTCGCGGTCGTCGGCGTCTCGGAAGGTGACGAAGGGGTGCTCGGTTGTCAGGTCGTGCAGCGCGGTGTCGCTGATCTCGTAGCTGAACGCCTGCCCGGCGGCTTCCCGTGCGCGACCCAGGTCCTTGGTGACCTCGGTCTGGCCGTACACCCAGACGCTGCGTCCGGCCAGGTCGACGAAGTCGAGGTGGTGGCGCTCCTGGGGCCACTGCAGGTAGATGCCGCGGTGCTCGGCGGCCTCGCGGTGCAGCCGTTCGCCGAGCCCGACGGCATCGAGCAACTCGACGGTCGAGGTCTCCAGGATTCCGGCGCGGGTGCGGGCTTCGACGTACTCACGCGAGCGGGTCTCGAGGACCACCGACTCGATGCCGTCCTGGGCGAGCAGGTGGGACAGTAGCAAGCCGGCCGGCCCGGCACCGATAATCGCGACCTCTGTGCGCATGGCCTCAGTCAACGCTGCGACGGGCTCGGGAACTATGCCCGGCTTTCACTGAGCAGAAGGAGTCAGTCGGTAATGCTGCGTCCGATGCCGCGCGCGGCGACCTGCAGCGCGGCGACGAGTCGCGCACGATCTCGCTTGAGGCTGGGGACCACGATGCCGAGCGCGGCCACCACTGTCGCGTCCGGTGTGCGGATCGGGACCGCCACCGAGCACGCGCCCAGGCTCATGTCCTCGCTGGTCTGCGCGAAGCCTTCCCGGTGGACGCGGCGGAGCTGCTCGCGCAGGCGTCCGGCGTGGGTGACGGTGTAGGGGGTGACGCGGGTCAGGTTCGCCAGGATGTGGGCTTGCACGTCGTCGGGGGCGTGCGCGAGCAGCACCTTGCCCACTCCCGTGGCGTGCAGCGGCAGCCGAGACCCGATCTCGCTGACGACGGGCACCGAGGCGTGGCCGGACAGCCGGTCGAGGTACAGCACTTGGTCCCCGTCGCGCACGGCCAGGTGGACGGTGGCCAGCGTGGCCCCGTAGATGTCGTGCAGGAACGGAGAGGCCAGCTGACGCAGACCGGATTGGGCGGGCGCAAGCAGGCCGAGGTCCCAGATGCGTCGGCCGACGACGTACTCCCCTGAGGGACCGCGGACCAGCGCACCCCACGTGACCAGTTCGGCGATGAGCCGATAGGCCGTGGCCAGGGGGAGCCCGGCGCGCCGGGCGAGCTCGCTGAGCGTCAGGCTCCGGTGCTCGGAGTCGAAGGCGCCCAGCAGCGCCAGCAGTCGGGCGGCGACGCTGACGCCCGGAACTGTGCTGTTGCCCGCCATCCCGAACCTTCCGCTCAGTGGAAGTTCATCCTCGCATCGACGCCGCGACTATGCCTAACTCACCGGGTCGGCGATTCACCCAACCGAGGGAGAAGTGATGAGCACACCACCGACCGATGAAGCCACACCCGAACTCACCGCACGCTCGATCACCGCGCGGCTCGATCGGATCGACGTCTGGGCGCTGTCGTACCTGTTCATCGGGATCATCGGGACAGGATTCGTCTTCACCTTCTTCGACATCTTCGACATCAACGTCTCCTTCGTGCAGACGTGCATCCAGATCAAGCCGGGCTGTACCCCGCAGAACGCCTTCGACGCGTTGACCATCCCGGTGGTGCTCAACCTGGCGGGGTATGTCGTCGGCACGCTCGTGCTCAGCCCGATCGCCGACCGAATCGGGCGGCGCAACATGCTGCTGATCACCATGATCATCACCGGAGTCGGGTCGCTGTACAACGCCTTCGCCACCAACATGGTCAACTTCGACATCGCGCGCATCATCACCGGGATTGGGATCGGTGCCGACCTCGCGATCGTCAACACCTACATCGGTGAGGTAGCCCCCCGACGCGGACGGGGCAGGTTCACCGCAATCATCTTCACCCTGTCAGCGGTCGGCGCCTTTTTCGGCATCTGGCTCGGTCTGCTGCTCACCACTCCCGCGACGCCATGGCCGCTGGGCTTACCCTTCGCGGTCGCTGGGCCTTCCTTCGAGAGCGGCTGGCGCTGGATGTACGGCGTCGGCGCGCTGCTCGCCGTCGTAGCGATCCTGCTGCGCGTCGAGCTCCCGGAGTCTCCCCGGTGGCTGGTGTCGCGGGGGCGTCTCACGGAGGCGGACGACATAGTCCGAAGCATGGAACGCCGCAGCATGGAACGCCAGGGTGCCTTACCCGAGCCGATCATCGAGCCGGAACCGGCCACCGAGCCCCCGCGGCGCGCCTCCTATCGCGAAGTCTTCGGCAACCCCCTCTATCTGCGCCGAACATTCATCCTGTTGACCGTCTGGCTCGTCGCCTACATCACGGTGTACGGCTTCTCCAGCGGCTTCACCTCCGTGCTCACCGGCCTGAAGTACCCGACGCCCGAGGCAGGCATCATCGTCGCGGTCGGCACCTTCGGATTCATCATCCAAGGTCTCGTCTCGACCTGGTTGGTGGAGAAGCTGCAGCGCCGTTACTGGCTGCCCATCGGCGCCCTCGTCACGCTGGTGGGTGCCGTCCTGGTTGCTGAAGCAGGCCAGCACATCTATGTCGCCTTCCTGGGTGCAGCGATCGTGTTCTTCGGTTTCAACGTCTGGGTTGCGCCGACCTACGCACTCTCCGCCGAGAGCTTCCCGACTCGTGCCCGCACCACCGGTTTCGCCCTGGTCGACGGAGTCGGCCACCTCGGTGGCGGTATCGGCGTGCTGGTCATTGCCAAGTACGTGACGCACCTCGACGCTCTGCCCGCCCTACTCCTGATCGCCGGCTTCCTGGTCCTCGCGGCCATCGTCATCCAGTTCACGCCGCACACTCGCGGCCGGCATCTCGACGAGATCTCGCCGTAGGACAGACCTTTCGCTCAGCGAAAGTTCCCCCTGGCCTCGGAGCTGCGACATGCCTAGCGTTCTGCCTATGGACACGCAGGCCCAGATCAGTGCCGAGATCGACGACGTCTCCGCGGCGTACGAGCGGTCGAGAAAAGAATCCGGCGCGACAGTCCAGCCGCGCCTGGACTATCCGCCCTACCGCAGCAGCGTGCTGCGCCACCCGAACCAGGCTCTGCACCCCGCGGATCCAGAGGCCGCCGAGCTTTACGCGCCGGTCTTCGGCGCGCAGGACGTTGATGTGCTCGAGTCCGACCTGACGATTCAGCACCGGGGCGAGCCCATCGGCGAGCGCATCGTCGTCACCGGCCGGATCATTGACGGCGACGGGCGCCCGGTGGTGAACCAGCTGGTCGAGATCTGGCAGGCCAACGCGGCCGGGCGTTACATTCACCAGCGTGACCAGCACCCGGCGCCGCTCGACCCCAACTTCACCGGCGCCGGTCGCTGCCTCACCGGGGCGGACGGGTCCTACCGCTTTACCTCGATCAAGCCCGGGCCCTACCCGTGGAAGAACCACCACAACGCGTGGCGACCGGCGCACATCCACTTCTCACTGTTCGGCACCGACTTCACGCAGCGGATGATCACCCAGATGTACTTCCCCGGCGACCCGTTGTTCGACCTCGACCCGATCTACCAGTCGATCACCGACCAGCATGCGCGGGAGCGCCTGGTCGCCACCTACGACCATGCGCTCACCGAACCCGAGCGCAGCACGGGTTACCGTTGGGACATCGTGCTCGCCAGCGGCCAGCGGACCCGCACTGAAACGATGGACGCCCGATGACGGCGCGACCCCCGACGCCAGGCCAGACCATCGGCCCCTTCTTCGGCTACGCCCTGCCGTTCGACGGCGGCGCGGAGCTCGTGGCGCACACGCATCCAGCGGCACTGCGGCTGCACGGCACCGTGCTCGACGGTGACGGTGCCCCCGTGCCTGACGCGTTGCTGGAGATCTGGCAGGCCGACAGCGAAGGCCAGATACCCCAGCAGGCTGGCTCGCTGCACCGGGACGGCTACACCTTTACCGGTTGGGGTCGCGCCGCGACAGACAACGCCGGGCGCTACTCCTTCACCACCATGGCGCCGGGCGCCGCGGAATCGGGCCGCGCGCCGTTCCTCGCGATGACGGTGTTCGCGCGGGGGCTGCTCAACCGCTTGTTCACCCGCATCTACCTGCCCGGTGACTCTGGCCTCGACACCGATCCGCTGCTGGCCTCCGTCCCCGCCGAGCGGCGGGGCACATTGATTGCCACCCCTGACGCCGACGGCCTGCGCTTTGACGTGGTGCTGCAGGGCCCAGACGAGACCGTGTTCCTCACCTATCCCGGGCACCGCGGATGAGCGACCTGTTCTGGCCGGGTGACGAGCGCGCCGGCGAGCTGATGAGCGAGGCGGCCCTGCTGCACGCGATGGTTCGCGTGGAGGCCGCGTGGCTGCACGCGCTGGTCGTGGTCGGGATCGCTGGAGCCGACGCCGGGGTAAGCCTGGACCACCTGATCACCGACGAGGACGTGCGCGTGGTTGCCGAGCGTTCCGAGTCGGCCGGCAACCCGGTGCCCGCACTGCTGGCGCTGCTGCGCGAACGTCTCCAGCCGCACAGCCCGTCGGCCGCGACGTGGTTGCACCGCGGACTCACCAGCCAGGATGTCCTCGACACGGCCCTGATGCTGTGCACGGCTGACGTCCTCGCCCGGCTGCGCACAGAACTCGAGAGCCAGATTCGCGCCTTGGTGGGCCTGGCCGAGCGCCACCGCGCAACTCCGATGGCCGGTCGCACGCTCACCCAGTATGCCGTGCCGATCACCTTCGGCCTCAAGGCTGCGGTGTGGTTGCAGGGGGTCCTGGACGCCGCCGACGACCTCGCCCGCGTCGGCCTACCGAGCCAGTTCGGCGCCGCCGCCGGCAGCCTCGCCGCGCCGACCGAGCTTGGCGCACTGGCCGGCCTCGACAACCCACCGCAGCGGGCCCTGGACCTGGTGCTGCACGCATCGGCGGTGTTGGGCCTGCGCGCACAGCCGCCGTGGCACACCTCCCGCGCACCGATCACCCGGCTCGGGGACGCCCTGGTTCGGTGCACCGACGCCTGGGGTCGGATCGCCAACGACGTGCTGATCCGGTCCCGGCCGGAGATCGCCGAGCTCGCCGAACCCACCGCCGACGGCCGGGGGACCTCCTCGACAATGCCGCAGAAGTCGAACCCGGTGCTGTCGGTGCTCATCCGCCGGGCCGCGCTGAGCGCGCCGATGCTCGGCGCCCAGCTGCACCTGGCGGCGGCGGAGTCGCTGGACGAGCGGCCCGACGGCGCCTGGCACATCGAGTGGGGCGCCGCGCGGTCGCTGGCTCGACGTGCTGTGGTCGCCGCAAGCCAGACCACGGAGCTGCTGACCGGCCTCCACGTCCACGCCGATCGAATGCGGTCCACTGTGGACTCGGTGTCCGATGATCTCCTCGCCGAGCGGCGCTCACTGTCGGCGCAGTTCAACGGCGCGAGGACCGCCGCCGTCGATGATCCCGCGACCTATCTCGGCGCCAACGACCTGATCATCGATGCGGCCCTGCAGCGCGCGCACCCGCACCTCGGGGGGATCAGGTGAGCACCGTCCCCGCCGTCTCGGCCGTGCAGCTCGGTGCATCGGATGTCACGGCTCGTCCGCTGCTGGTGCTGGGCCCGTCCCTCGGCACCTCGGCGCAAAGCCTCTGGGGGACCAGCGGGCAGGCCCTCACCACGGACTTTCACGTGCTCGCCTGGGACCTTCCCGGCCACGGCGCCAGCGCAGCGGCCGACGACGGATTCTCGATCGCCGAGCTCGCCACCGGGGTGCTTGCGGTGGTCGAGCGCGTACTCGTCGAGCGCGGCGAACCCGGCGGGTCCTTCGCCTACGCGGGCGACTCCGTCGGTGGGGCGGTCGGGCTCCAGCTGCTCCTCGACCATCCCGGGCGCATCACCGCCGCCACCCTGCTCTGCACCGGCGCGCACATCGGCACCCCGCAGGGCTGGGCGGAGCGGGCAGAACTCGTCCGCACCAGCGGCACCGCGGCCGTGGTCGAGGGATCGGTGCAGCGCTGGTTCGCACCCGGGTTTCCCGACCGGCGTCCCGAGGTCGCGCAGGCCCTTCTCGACGCCCTGCGAGACACCGACCGGTTCAGCTACGCCTGGGTCTGCGATGCACTGGCCGGCTTCGACGTCCGGGCCCGGCTCGGTGAGATCAGCACGCCGGTACTCGCCGTGGCCGGCGCGGTCGACGAGCCGGCGCCGGTCGGTTTGTTGCGGGAAGTTGCCGACGGCGTCGCTCACGGGCGGCTGGTCGTGCTGGATGACGTGGCCCACCTGGCGCCCGCGGAGACCCCCGCCGAGGTCGCCCGGCTGATCACCCACCACTGGCTGCGGGGGCGCACTGTCGAGGAGGTCCGGGAGGCCGGGCTGGCCGTGCGCCGCGCGGTGCTCGGTGACGCACACGTCGACCGCGCCACCGCGAACGCCACCGACTTCACCCGGGAGTTCCAGGACTTAATCACCACCTACGCGTGGGGCTCGATCTGGACGCGTCCGGGACTCGACCGGCGCAGTCGTTCGCTGATCACGCTGACCGCCCTCGTTGCCCGCGGCCACCACGAGGAACTCGCCATGCACATCCGCGCGGCGCGCACCAACGGACTCACCAATGACGAGATCAAGGAGCTGCTCCTGCAGACCGCCATCTACTGCGGCGTGCCCGACGCGAACACGGCATTCCGGATCGCCCAGGGCGTGCTCGCCGAGATGGACTCCGCCGCGTCAGCCGACCCCGGCTGAGCGGCTCACGCTGCGGTGTCCAGGACGGCGAACGACTCTGCCGCTACTGCGATGCTGCTCGTGCCCGGATGGACTCCGCTCGAAGCGAGGAGCACGCGGCCGGTAATGGGCAGCGTTACGGGTTGGCCGCTCAGGTTGCACACCACCCGCAGCGCGCCGCGGTGCAGCACGATCCACCGCGCGTCCTCGTCGTAGTCGATTTGCAGCTCGTCTAGCCACGGGTCGGTAAGTTCGGTGCGGTTGCGGCGTAGGGCAAGCAGGCCGCGGTAGCACTGCAACAGCTCACCGTGCACTGCACTGTCTACTTCGGACCAGTCCAGTTTGGAGCGCTGGAAGGTCTGCGGATCCTGCGGGTCGGGGACGTCGGCGGCGTCCCAGCCGTGCTCGGCGAACTCGGCCTTGCGGCCCTCCGCCGTGGCCTTGCCCAGCTCCGGCTCCGGGTGGGAGGTGAAGAACTGAAACGGCGTCGACGCCGCCCACTCCTCACCCATGAACAGCATCGGCGTGTACGGCGCGCACAGCACCAGCGCGGCGCTCACGGCGAGCAGGCCGGGGGAGAGGTAGGCCGAGGGGCGGTCGCCGACCGCGCGGTTGCCGACCTGGTCGTGGTCACTGCTGTAAGCCAAGAACTGATGCGCCGGCGTGGTCCGGGTGTCGATGGGCCGGCCGTGCACGCGGCCGCGGAAGCTCGACCAGGTGCCGGCGTGGAAGTAGGCGCGGCGCAGCGTGGCGGCCAGGCACGCCATGGTGCCGAAGTCGGCGTAGTAGCCCTGCCGCTCGCCGCTGACCGCGCAGTGGATGGCGTGGTGCAGGTCGTCGTCCCACTGGGCGTTCAGCCCGTAGCCACCGGCGGCCCGCGGCTCGATCAGCTTGGGGTCGTTCAGGTCGCTCTCCGCGATCAGGGTCAGTGGTCGCTGCAGGTGGGTGGCCAGGGTTTCCGTCTCCACGGCCAGCTGCTCCAGCAGGTGCACGGCCGATTCGTCGACCAGTGCGTGCACGGCGTCCAGCCGCAGCCCGTCGATGTGGAAATCCCGCAACCAGCGTAGGGCGTTGTCCAGGATGTAGCGGCGCACCGGACCGGACTGCGGCCCGGAGAGGTTGATGCTCTGGCCCCAGGTGTTCGCCCCGGCCGCGGACAGGTACGGCCCGTAGCGGCCGAGGTAGTTACCGGACGGGCCGAGGTGGTTGTACACCACGTCCAGCAGCACCCCGAGCCCCTTGTCGTGGCAGGCATTGACGAAGCGCTGCAAGCCATCCGGGCCGCCGTAGCCCTCGTGCACCGCGTACCAGAGCACCCCGTCGTAGCCCCAGTTGTGGGTGCCGTTGAAGGCGTTGACCGGCATCACCTCGACCAGATCGATGCCGAGTTGCACGAGATGGTCGAGCTTGTCGATGGCGGCGTCGAAGGTGCCCTCGGGGGTGAACGTGCCGATGTGCAGCTCGTAGATGCTGGTCCCGGCGAGCTGTCGTCCGGTCCAGGCGTGGTCGGTCCACGTCGCCGGGTCAAGGGTGTGGCGCTGGGACAGCTCGTGCACACCTTCGGGCTGGCGTGGAGAACGCGGGTCGGAGATGGGCGTGGGGTCGTCGTCCAGGAGAAAACCGTAGCGGCTGTCCGGGCGGGCGTCGGCGATCTCTGCCCGCCACCAACCGTCGTCGGCGCGGTTCATCGGGTACGCCACACCGTCGACCTGTACGCGCACGGTTTGCGGCGTCGGTGCCCACACGGTGAAGGATTGTCCGGCAGCAGTTGAGTCGGTCACGCCGCTTATTCTCCCGGCACAGGGCTGCCGGCGCCGAGTCAGGGTCTTCCGCTCCGGCTGGTAAACCTCCACCAACGTGGGAACGGCGGCACAACGAACAAGGCATCGTCGAACGGTTCGTCGACCGTCAGGATCCGCAGGTCGTGATCAAGATGGCCACCGGTATCGCCCAGATACTCGGCGTAGACGCAAACGCCGGTCTGTAGGTCCAGACGTACCTTCGAGGCACCGGCCGGGATCCAATCCAGGTCCCACTCACCGGCCAGCAGTGGGCAGCACACGCAGCGTGGTGCGTAGAGCGGGGTCGGCTTGGCGAATGCCTGCCAGGCGGGTCGCCCGTGGTGCTGCACGGCCGAGATGTCGTCGAGCGTTACGGGTGAGCCGGTTTCGTCAGCGTCGGGGTCGGCGAACTCGGCGGGGTCGAGCATCGCCACCCAGTGGTAGTCGCTGTACATCGGGAGGTCGTAGTCGACGTCAGACCTGGCTGGGTTGAGGTCAGACCTTGGTGGGCGCGCTTGCACGAATCCGTCGGTGTCGTAGGTCGGTGCCACTTCGCGGGTCCACACCCCGGGGGCAGGTCCCCACTTTCCGTTCGGCAGCTTGCGTCGCTCCGATGCGAACGGTCGGGTTTCCACCAATACTCTGTCCAGGGTTCCGTCGGCGGATTCCACGCGGACCTGGTTCGGCCGTCGGACCCAGGCGTGCCGCGGGTTGCTGGTGAAGCTGTCGGTCCAGCCGAACTCGAGTGTTGACCAGCGCCACGGTGACGATCGGGCTAGCGCACGGAACCGCTCCTCGGTCGGTGGCGGATAGGCAGCGATCACCTCGACAGTCTCCACCAATCCCTGCTGCGGCAGGTCAGACGATCTCTGCTTCGTCGAAACCCATCTGCAGGCAGGCGATGGTGGTGGACAGCATCGCCCGCTTAGGCAGGCCCAAGGCGGCCAGCTCCTCCGCCCAGGGATGATCACCCAGCTCGAGGCGAGCACCACCCGGACGGGTTCGGGTACCCGACGCCGTCATCTTCCAGGGCACGCGGCGCAGCACACCGTCCATGTGCGTGTACGCGTCCAGCGAGGTCGAGGCACCCGGCACCGGCAGACCTGGCGTTACAGCGAGATCGGCGACGAGCCTGCCGTCGATCCGTAATGCCGCTCGGTGACCGGTGTCGGCCAGGTCGATCTCGGACATGACCTTCGGGAACCCCCAGATCGACCTGCCCGCTTCCAGCGTGAAGGCCTGGTCGACAGGCAGACGATGGATGAAGACCCCGGCCCTGCCTC
>JAABUR0100006700.1_pt1 | contig 13938 bp, 12 predicted proteins | sample 5560091 | NCBI WGS metagenome assembly JAABUR01 (sample SAMN10711879, study PRJNA513375) | rock metagenome | isolation source: Antarctica rocks | place: Antarctica: Victoria Land, University Valley sud
ACGAATGAGCTCTGCGACGAATATAGGCAAGCTATGAACGAGAACAAGCTCAAATTTCATATCACTAAATTGAAGAACTGCGAAATCATTGACAGCGTTCTCTTTAGAAAAGGCTTACTGTGAGTCTCTGAGAACATGCACACGAAATTACTACAAGAAGTGCATGATTAACCTTCAATCTCTCATCTCGACAATAAACGAATCATCGACCTAGTTCAGCGTTTCTACTATTGACCAGGTCATCGAGCTACTATTCGACGATACATTCGAAACTGTCATGCTTGTCAGCGAAGCAAAGCCTCTAGAGATAGCATCAATGAACTTCATCATTCTCTTCCGATTTCACAGAAACGCTGAAAAGATATAGCTATGAACTTCATCACTGAACTATCTCTGTCAGAAGGCTATAACGTCATTTGCACAATCATATGTCATCTCATCAAAGAACGTCACTATGTTTCCTGTCATTGAGAAGACGATGACACCTCAGTCGAAGAAACGATTTGAATCATGCTATGAAACGTTTATCGACTGCATGATCTATTCAGTTCTATTGTTTCGAACAGAGACTCTCAATTCATATCGACTATGTGAAAGAGTCTTTGCAAGCGACTGAGAATCACAGCTAGTCTATTCACAGCCTATCATTCGAAGATCGACGATCAGACGAAACGAGTCAATCAAGACGTTGAACGCGAACTTAGAATCTACTGCAATTACATGCAGAACGACTGAGTCAAATGAATATCTATGATGAAATTCAGCGACAATTTCAATATCTTCTCGATCATCTCAATGATCTCTTTCTACTTCAATAAAGGTTTTCACCCTCGAATGAGTTTCGATTCAGATACGACTGACTGCGAAATCACTCGTGAACGACTGAAAGCTAGAAAAGCAGACGATATTGTCATTCGAATGAAAGAGCTACTGAGCTTCGGCCGTCAACAATTGGAAAAGACGAAGCTGATCATCGAAGCACAGGTCAATAAACATAGACGAGACGTCATCTATGAGATAGATGACTGAGTTTGACTATTCTTCAGAAACGTCAAAATCATGAGATCATGCAAAGATTTGAAAGACAAACAACTAGAATCGTATCAGATCACTGTCAAAGCGAAGATCTTCTATCATCTTCGTCTATCAGTCAGCATGAAGCATCTGCATTCGATGTTCAGCTCGAAGCTACTGAGATCGTATTCAGAAGATTTTCTACCAGAACAGCATGCAGAACCTCTCAGACTCATCATTATTGATGATGACGACGATGAACACTGAAAGATAGATGACATTCTGAACTTCAGACGCTATCGAGGTCGAATACAGTACAAGGTCAAATGAAAAGGCCTAGATAGAGACGATGAATGATACTATGTCGATAAAGGTGAATTCGATGGCTTCGAGAAAGTTTTGAACGAATTTCATACGCTATATTCAAGAAAGCCACGCTAGTATCGAAATAACTCAATAAGAAAGCAAGCAAACGAGCGACATTCATGCGAACATGAATTTTCGAAGGGGGGAATAATGTTACGAGCGTACCAGGGCTGAATAGGGCTAGTCAGTGCCTCTAGCCCAGATCTGGCTCAGATCTGGCTCAGCCCCTATTTTCTTTTCTCAACATCTCTTTGTTCAACATCATCTTTCTTTCTACATCATATTTTACTCGTGTCACAAACACATTTTCTTCAAGCTTAGCGCAGTCTCTGAATATTACTTAAATAGAAGCTCTTGTACTCATCTTCTTCTGTATTCTTAATATTCAGTTATAGCTACCTCTAAAGATCAAGCACTATTCAACCCTGACTTTCGCTGATTGACTCATCTAGGCACGATTCTGACACTTTTTGCATGATTAGCATGTAAGATTAAATGAAGCAGCATCTTGCTTAAATTTATTGAACTTGAGTGTTGCATCATTTTTAGACTGCATGCTTGAAGCAAAGAACTTTGAATTCTTTGTTGCAGTGATAAACTTCATCTTTTCATGCAAGAATTAAAAACTTTTCTGAGATGTTGCACTTTCACTTTGCTGCAAATGTAGCTTCAACAATGCATCAATGTTTTGCAAATGCAAGTCAATGTTTATAAAATGCTTTAGCAGATCAACATAATTGATAGAGATGTATAAGATGCAAAGAAACTCATTCATGATGATTTTGTTAATCTTCATTTGCAAGTACATCATGCAAGTCTTGTTGAATATATGATAGTTCAGATCTATGTACAGTCTGATAAAATATTGCTCAAAATTCGCAATGCTTTGATTGACTCGCTGCTTTGCAATCTCAAGTCAATATTCTGTTTGAAAGTTATGAATTTCAGAATTACTAAGTTTAGCATGCAAGTATTTAATGTAGTACTTTCAGTTGAGTATTTCATCATGATTGCATATGCTCATCACATGATCTCGTCACTGATTGCAAGACTTCTCTGACAAGTATGATGCAGATCATCACAACTTCTCTTCTTTCATGATGAAATCAAATAATATCATAATTATGAAGTCTTTGCAATCTTGCAGTCAAAACATCAAGAAGTCATAGTTTGTAATGCTTTGCTCTTTAAACTCGCAAGATCAATTAGCATGCTTGCGTGCATCACTTTAATAGTGATCATCATTATGTTGATATCAATGATCAAAGATTGATTAAGTCTTTCACTTAAGTTTCAATATGCAAAGTTGCAAGACAAGCAGTATGTTTTGCATCTTCAGATTTTTTAACTGCTTGTATACTTCACTTGTTGATCATTGAAAGATATAATCTGTTTGTTTATTAAATTCTTGCAATTCAAACTTCTCATCTGCATGTTTGAATGTGTGATTCTCAGATTTGTTCTGATGAAATGATGAATTCTCAGTGTGAAAGTGTTAGAATATGACTTGAGTTGAGATAGAAACTACGTTGAGATGAGATGTAGAACACAGCATGATGAACTCTAAGCTAGTAAGATCATAATCACATGCTAATAATTCAGTATATGAAATTATTGAGATTATAAAGTAATTCTTATAATTCAGAATCTGAGTTGACGAGATCACTCAGTAATTCAGATGATTGCACGAATCTTTTATGTTTATATAATGATGATCATTCTCTTAAATAGAAGCTTCGTGCTCAATTCATGTAAGCAGTTAATACATATTATTGTTTCAGTTATCTTCAGATCTCAAGTCTAGTAATAGTAATTACTGTTTGATCTCTGTATATATCTTGTGTTATTAAAGAAACAATCATTATACTTTGAGCATCACTCTTTCACAAGATATCAGAAATGTTCATTTTCTTCAGTCATGTTTAGTCAGTCAGAATGAGTCATGCTCAATCAGAAAGTAAACATCTTCAGCGCAAATAAAATCAAGATTTCAACATTGAACTTGTATCATGATGATCAAGATAAACTCAAAGCATATTTAGTACAGATAGAGTTATACATCAAATGATATTCATTTCAGTTTAAGTTCATCAAGAACAAAGTACTTTTTACATTCATTTATTTAAGAAATAATGCATTTACATAATTACATCACTATCTAACGAATTATCTGCAGAAGAAATCAGAGAAACGAGAAGATAAAATCAACATAATATTTCGTGACTCTCAGATATTCAAGAAACATTTAAGAAGAGTATTTGAAAACATTGATAAGAAATGTACAGCAGAATGACAGTTGTACAATCTGTGACAGAAAATCTTCGCAGCGACTTATTTAATCAGCTTTCAGCATATTGCAATGAATATGAAATAAAATGATGCAGCTTTCATCAGTCAGTTCTATCAAAGACTGCAAAAGAAAGTCAAGAATGAAATTGCTAGAATTGATAAACTCATTGACTTGCAGAAAATAATATTCAGAATGATGATCATTAATAACAGACAATATAAGAAACATTTGAAAAAAGATAAAGAATTGACTATATCAATAGTATTGAGTTGAAAGTTCAAGAAGAAATGATGATAGTCATACTATAATTCTCAATCTATGAAGTTAAATGCAATTCAAAAGATATCAATGAACGCTTGTGATAAAACAGTTCAATAGAGTAAGACATGTTACACATGCAAAAAGCTAGATCATTACTTTAAGAATTGTACTCAGAACAAGTATAAGAACAAGTCAAAGTTTTATGATAAACAAGATAAATCTTTTGCAGCAACAAAAGAAGTTAAGAAAAACACTTATGATAAAATGTTTTGAACAGAATGTTATGATGATCAGTGTTGCATACATCTGAGCAATAAGAAAGATTCAAAATGATACTCAAAATCATCACGCAAAAATCATTTCTATATAGCAACTCATCATCAATTGAAAGTGCATGATGAAAATAGTGATGAAAGCTCATTTGTTATGATCGTGAAATCAAAGATTTTTGACAGTGAAGCATATGACTTGAATAAATTAAACAACATTGAAGAAGTTATTTGTCAAGCAGTTGAAGAAGAAAGTCAACTTAGCAAAACTTTACAAGCATTCATTATTGCAGCAGAAGATGCTTTTAAGTCAGAAGAGAATTATCTTGAAGTAAAGAAAGATTTCAGAAAGTTTATAAGTTAAGCAAGCTTTATAAGCATATACAACGAATTGTACACTTTCTTTAAACAGAAAGAGAAAGATTTTTCACAGCGAATGCAACAGATCAAGAATGATATACATCAAGCTATTTATGACACTATGCAAGATGAGTCAATTGCATTGCATAAAGACATTCATTATCATGACATAGTTATGAAGAAGTCACTCACAGAAGTTAAGTTCATCAAGCAAGAAGAATATATACTTTTCAATGAAGAATATATATTCAGAAAACTTAAACAAATGATAAAAGTCATAAGAAAGAAATTTGATCTGTATGATTCAAAGAAATATTCACTTAAGAAGATCAACTTGAATTGATTTCAGTACATAAAACAAGTACTAGAAAAGTGAGCTTTCAGTTTAAAAAACTAGAAAACTCTTTAATTGACAAATTATTAAAAAAGTTTAATCAAAGATTGAAAATTGAAAGCATATTTATCTTCATTAACAACTTAACACAGTTACGAGTCTGAGTCAAAGTTAATGATCACGCAGCATGATTATTCATAAACAGTGACTGCACAGAGAATTACATATTTTCAGAATTTGCTAAAGAAGTGTAAATATTTATGCAGAAGAAGAAAGAATCTTACAATCTGCAAAACTTTAATGAAACACTCATGAAGTATAACAATGAACTTGTTAAAATATAGTCTTCAATCTTCAGAATGTGTAAGTGAGTTGCTTTTGAATGAGTTGTATGTAGCTAGTTTTATTAAGATGAGTTTAGCTCAGAAGACTCTGTGCTTTTATATAATCACGACATTCTAGTAAATAAAACAATATACTTTACATTATCATCATTGCTGTTATTGATGTCTGTCGAGACTTACTCTTTCTTAACAAATTATGAACTTAAGTTAATGTGAATGATGCACATTTATCATTTCATTCGCGTATTTATGTAGTAAATGTTCATAGATTTAATTGTGTCTTCATTAACTTCTGATTGCAATCAGTGTGAGAAAGTCAAGAATTTCTGACGAAAATCAGATAAAATATGTACTTACTGATACAGAGATCAGTATAATTCAGTCTCAAGTCACGCTGAAAAGACAGTCTGATGAACTGCATTTTCAGATTAGTATAAACAGATCTGAAATTAAGTTCTCATTGCAGCAGATTAAGAGCACGACAGCTGAATTGTATGAAACTAGTATCATGATACTCTGCGCTGAGGCAGAAAGACTGACAAGATGATCAGTATTCAACTTCATCATCTTGTTAATGATTTCTCAGTTTTGCATGATTGAACTTTTTATCACAGCAATTATGTTACAACTCAATGCTGTTTAAGCAATTTAACTGTCTTAAGATCTTTCTTTAACTACATTATATCAGTTTAGCAGTCACATCTTGTCATTACACAGTAATGATCTTACAAAGACTATCATATAACATTGATAATATCATGTCAGCTTTGCAAGTTTACTGCAGTCAACTTTGCTACAACACATTCAGCAAACATGCATTTAACACTTGCAGAAAGCTATCACTTGACTTTGACAATTATCATACAAGCATGTTCAATTGAAATTATAACTTTCATACAACAGCAATTTGAATTCACTGTATCAAAAATCAACAATTGTCAATTCAACTTTCATTTGATTCATCAATATCAATCTAGTCATACATCTTCTTTTGACTATCAAATTGATTTTTCTTTCTATTTTAATGTCTTTGATCAGTTTTATTTGAGATCTTGTCACATACTTGAAAAAGCTGTTACGAGTGTGTTGAGATTGAATAGAGTTTTCTAGTCAACAAGCTCTAGAGATTTTGACTCATGTTGAATCTCTAGTCTCAACACTCTATTCTAGCGCTTTCAATACTCGAGCAAATCTGCTTCGCTCTCTTTGTTTTGCATTACTATAGATACAGCTCGAAACTCTCTTTGATTTCTTCTGTATTCTTAATATTCTAGTTATAGCTATCTCTATTGATCAAACATTCTATTCAGCTACGCACTATCTCGCTGCAGTGTGGTTAGATTCTAGACACGATCTCAACAAAAGCAACAAAGTCTTTTAACTACTTACTAAAGAAAGCTGAAAAACTTTTAAAAACATGATTAAAAGATGCATTATTTGAGAATGTTTTTGATTCTTTTGTCAAACTACAGATAACATTGTTTATTTAAATGCAATGCTTTAAGTTATTCATTCATTCTATGATTTGATTTTGATTGTTTCAATTATCATTTCATGTTTACATCTTATTTTCATTGATTAGTTGCAATCTTGTTTTTTATTCATACAAAAACTTGCAATTGCATCATTTCATTTGCAATCAACATCTATAATATCATCTTTGCTTACTTCATAATGATTGTAAAAGAAAGAGAAAGAAAGAGAATCTAAAGTGATTTGAGTGAGTTTAAAGCTGAACTCAATAAAGTAAAGACAAGAGAAGAAGTTTGAATCTGTCTTTGATGAACAGTAAAGATAACAGCAGAGATACTGAAGATCATCTGAATGAAATCATTGATATAAAAGACTTTGTCTTGAGAGAGTGATTAACATCATCAAGACAAGCATGCTATGAGAACAATACAACAACATGATAGAATCTTTGCATTCTGTCACAATGTGAAAGTTTAGTCTAGATTTAGCTCAGAGATTTATCTCATAATGTGATATTGTCTCTTAACGCGCTTGTGACAGAACAACTTCAGAATCAATCTATGATTCAAGATGAACATGTTTATCTAAATGATTCATTCTTTGTCTGCAACATCAGCATTTTGCTGTGTTTGAAAATTTCATTTCTTAATTAAAGTGCTAGTTGTTAATCAGTTTCATGATTGCAACTGTCTACTACTACTGATTGCTGTTTGCTAGCGATTATATCATCAATAACATGTTTTGACTTACAGCAAAGACATTTATGAAGAAGTCAGAGTGACTCATTTGTGAAAGAATTAAGAAAACTCATCTGTGAAAGAGTCAAGAAGATTCATCTGTGAAAAAGTCAAAGAAATTCACTTGTGAAAGAATCAAGAAGATTCATCTATAAGCAGATCAGATGTTCTGATTATACATTTAAAGAATTATCAGCAGAAAGAGTGTTAAAATGTAGTCTTTGATCTTCAAAGTATGTAAGCGAGTTATCTCTGAGTGAGCTGTATGTAACTAGCTTTATCAAGATAAGTTTAGCTCAGAAGACTCTGCACTTTTATATAGTTATAATATTCTAGTAAATAAAACAATACACTTTACATTATCATCATTGCTGTCACTGATATCTGTCGAAACTCACTCTCTCTTAACAGAACTCATAAATCAAGAGACTTGACTCATTCACTTGAGACTTGAACATTATTGAAAAAAGTTACGTTTAGATGTTATAAAGCAGTCAGACAGCAATATAGTTTTAAACATATCATGACTTCATATGATCAATTCAATGATTGATTGAATTAACAAGATAATTGCATTTCTAAATACAAAAATAACGCGATTGCACTCAATATTAAAGTTATCACAAAATATGAAGATATTCATTATGATGAGCGAAAAAATGCGCGAAGAGTTCAAAGAAATTAATGATACACAGATGTTATGAAGCAGAGAGATTCAGAGCGATTATTTTAAGAATTTTATTATCGCTATTATTTTTAAAAAATATCAGAAATATAAAATTCTGTTTAAGAAAGAAAGTAATCAAAAGATACTATTCAAACATCAATCATGAAATCACAAGATTAAGCTCATTGATGACAAGAAACTCACGAAACAGTTTATTTACTCATTGTCAGCAGAAAAGCTCAATGCTTTGCAACAATATCTGAAAGAGAACATGTAAAAAGAATTCATCAAAGAATTGCAATCATCAGCAGAATACTCAATTCTGTTTATTTTGAAATCAAATGAAAGTTTAAAACTATGTGTTGATTACAAAGCATTGAATAACATCATGATTAAAAACAGTTATTCATTATTGCTCATAGCAAAACTGCAGAACAGACTGCAAAGTGCACAGTGATTTATGAAATTCAATATACTCAAAGCATTCAATTGAATATGAATTAAAGAAGAAAATGAGTGAAAGACAGTCTTTTACACTTGATTAAAACATTATAAATATTTGATCATGTCTTTCAATTTAATCAATGCTTTAATCACATTTCAGATCTTTGTGAATAATGTGCTACAACATTATCTGAATCAATTCATCATAGTATATTTGAACAATATATTAGTATACTTAAAGATAAAGAAAGAATATGTGCAACATGTTAAGAAAGTTTTACAGACTTTGAAGAAAGTTGATTTGCACATCAAGTCAGAGAAAAGTGAATTTCATGTACAAAGTGTACAGTTTTTGAAATTTATAATCATGTCTTAAAGTTTAAGAATGAACTTAAAGAAAATAAAAGCTGTTACGACTTGATCAACATCAAAGTTGAAGATTGAAGTTCAATTCTTTCTAGAATTCGCGAACTTCTATAAACACTTTATAAAGAAATATTTCAGAATCATCTCATCATTTACAAATCTTACAAGAAAGAATATATCATTCATGTGAACTGAGAAAGCAGAAGAAGCTTTCAAGAAGCTGAAGAAATTGTTCATCTTTCAGTCAGTACTAATCATGTTTGAATCAGAAAAACTCATTACGCTTGAGATAAATGCATCAGATAAAGCTATTAAAGCATGTATCAATCAATCAAATGATAAGAAACATTTGCATTTCATTACATTTCACAATAAAAAGCTTACAGACGCTGAATTGAATTACAAGATATACAACAAGAAACTGTTAGTTATTGTTGATTCTTTCAAATAATGAAGAGTGTATTTGAAAAAATCTAGACATCAGATTCAAGTATATACAGATCATAAAAATCTGTTATACTTTATGATCACAAAAGTTCTAAATTGAAGACAGATTAAATGATCAAAAGAGTTATCATCATACAACTTTTAAATTCAATATTGAAAAAGATCTGAAAACTTGAAGATCAACATCTTGAGCAGAAAAGCAAATCACATGACAGATAAATTACAGATAAATCAAATTATCTTGCAAGAGAATTCAGATGATTTAATTGTTTACAATAAACAAAACACAGCTACTTTATGAATTAACAACAGAGATCTTGAAAAACGAGTAAAGCTAAAACTAGCGAAGAACTCAGTCGCGTAAGATATTATAGAAAATATTGAGAATAATGCAAACTTTGAGATTATCAATGAAATACTGACATTTCAAAATCTCATTTATGTTTCAACAAAATGTAAACAAGAGATAATAAATGATTATCACAAGTCAATGATATATGAACATCAAGAATTGAATAAAATCATTGAAAGAATATTTAGAATCTACTATTTCTCAAAGATGAGAAAACAGATAGAAAATATTATCAGAAAGTGCAATGTGTATATTCATATGAAACATAATTGACATAAACTTTATGAACTTTTGAAAAGTCTCAGCACATTGAATTGTGCATGAAAGAGCATAGCTTTGAACTTCATAATCAAGTTATTTAAGTTGAAGAAAAGAATTATCAAGATAATATATGATTTTATATTGATTATAACAGATAAATTAATTAAGTACAAATACTTCTTGTCATACAAGAAAACAACATTTGCAAAAGATTTAACTTACACATTTTTGAGAATGATTGTAGCAAATCATGAATTATCAGATGAGATAATTTCAGATAGAGATAAGTTTTTCACATTGAAATTCTGAAAATTCTTGATAAATCAACTAGAAATTCATCATAAGCTGTCAACAGCTTATCATTCACAGATGAATGAATAAATAAAAAGAATGAATCAGACATTGAAACAGTATCTCAGATGTTATATTAACTATAAACAGAATGATTAAATACAGCTACTATCAATAACACAGTTGACTTTCAATAGCACAACAACAGAAGTAATCAGTATGTCATCATTCTTTGCAAACTATGAGTTTGAGTCAGAAACTTTTAAAAAATTATGTAAATTTGCACAATTAGCTCAAAAAGTTACACTACAGATAAAACAATTGCAGTTGCTGCAAAAAGAATTACAGAAGAACATACAATTTCTCAGCAAGTGCATGATTCTGTATGCAAATAAGAAAAGAGATAGAAGATTTACTTTTAAAAAGAGAAACAAAGTATATTTACTAAGATGAAACATCAAAACGAAAAGATCAAGTAACAAACTGAATTATATGAAGCTAGAATTTTATAAGATTCTAGAGATCAAAGAATCAATTAACTACAAGTTAAATTTATTAACATTTATGAAAATACATTTAATATTTCATATTTGTCTTTTGAAGTTTGTAAACTTGAATACATTAATTCAGACAAAGTTTTCAGAAATAGATTCAAAGAGTCAGAATGTCAAATACAAAGTAAAAAATATACTAAATCAGCAAGATATTAAAAGTCAATCTCATTAATTAATCAAGTGAAAAAATTATGAACATATTGAAAACATTTAAGAATCAACGAGAAATCTCAAGAATTGTTAAAAGCTTCTGTGATAGTTTCAGCAAAGAAATTCAACAATCAGTTGAAATCAGAAGAGATTTTGAGCTGTTTGAAATCAATGTTAAGAAGAAGATCATTGATAAATGATTTAATCATTTGATGACATTTATTCTTCTTAAGTTCTTCGATATTCTTGAACTTTCATTGCATTATATTCTTTCAATAAAACTTAATTAATTCTTGTTGCTTTTGCAGATGAGCTGCTTTAGTCAAAGTCTCACTTAGTTCAGCACAAAGATGAGTTCATTTCTTATGAATTCACTCTCATTCAGTCTTTGAGATGATCAGATTGCATTTGCGATCTAAATGCATACACTCGACATAATGATTAAAGTCAGTTTCAACACGACACTTCATGAAATGATGAAAACAGTGATTGCAAGAACGCATAACTAAACTATCGTTGTCACGAAGTTTCTTCAAGAGACAATGACGCTTTGCAATGAAACTTGATGATTTGAATACTTGATTCAAATATATAGAAATGATGTTTTCTGAGAACAGAAATCTTGAAAAGAATCTAGTGTTAAAACACAACTTGAGTTGAGATAGAAACTACGTCAAGATGAGATGTAAAACACAGCATGATGAACTTTAAGCTAGTAAGATCATGATCATGTGCTAATAATTCAATATATGAAATCTTTAAAATCATGAAGTGACTTTCATGATTCAGAATCTGAGTCAACGAAATCACTTAATAACTCAGATGATTGCATGAATCTTTTATGTTTATATAACAATGATCATTTTCTTAGATAAAAGCTTTATGCTCAACTTATGTAAACAGTCAATACATATTATTGTCTCAGCTATCTTTAGATCTTAAGTTTAGTAATAGTGATTACTGTTTAATCTCTGTATATATCTTGTGTTATTAAAGAAACAATCATTACAGAAAGAAGTTATCACTTCTTTTGATCATGCAACTTCTGATGAGTCGCTGCATGTTTAACATCTTTTACTGAGCAGCTTTGTGCAAATGAAGCAATTAAAACTGTGAGATAACAAGATCTCTTTACATGAAATTGCGTAGTAAAAGATAATAAGATAGCACTTTATTGATGATAGAACTAATTGCTAAGAAATGAAAGTGAGAAATCACAGAGTTTTCATCTTTTGTCAAGTCATTATCTTTATTCACTCATTAATCTTTTTAATCTAATCTCGTAAGCTAGTCTTGCAGATATACATCGTTTATAGTTGATGAGATGCATTCTCACAGATTGTCATTCATTGAGCAGAGAAATATGTGATGAAAGAGAGATGCATATAATGAGAAGATAAAGTGTGATTATATTAAATAATTCTATTCTGCTCTTGATTTGACTTATGTCATGTAAACGTTGAATAGATTGTTAGTATAAGCATGCAATTGCAATCGTTCGATGCATGATTCTGATCAACAGTAAAGAATGCATTCTGATTATTCTCATGAACTCTTAATTTTTCATGTAGATAGATATATGATCTGATGTCAAGTAAAGAAGATGAGTTCAAGTTCTCTCAGTATATCAGCATGATCAACAAGTCACTACTTCTTCAAGCACTGTAGTCACAATTCTTAAATTCATCATTTGAAATGACTATTTTATCTGATATCTTTTTATCAATTACTTGATGACATTGTTGATGTGATGAAGACGTTTCGATATCGACGTAGTCAACGAGTCGCAAATTCTTTGATCATTTGTAATCATAACTCGTAGATTCTTTATCTGAGTTGTCTTTTTCACTAGTAGTATCTTTTCATCTCTTACTGACATCGACATGTCATTAATCTTCTTCGTAGATTGATTGTGACTGTTAGAAGAAAGTGTTGTCGCATGACAACTTTTCTGATCACGCAACATTCTAACATCATTTGAACTGCATTGAATTGAGATCTCTTGACTCTTCTGACTTCTATTCGAACACAGAATAGAATCAAAAGGTTCGTAGTTGACATCATGTACAGATGAATCTTGTTGTCAATCTCAAATCAATAAGTCAAACAAGTCTTGCTGATTGCAAAGAAACAAAAAAAAAATCTTATTTTAATATTGAGCGTCTTAGCAAGAATCTCTTGATTGATCAATCAAGCGAATGAGATGAGATGAGTCAACAGATGGGAACAGCAGGGGTAGGGAGAAAACTACAAACGATTCGCGAATCGCGATAAGCCACTTTGACGCCTATGAACCTCACCATCACCACGTCAAACATCACAAGCGAACTACAGTATCTCACCACCCTACTTATGTACCACTCACACAACATGAAAAGCTTTACATCTACAGACCAAAAAATTCAAAATAAGGAAAATAGATAACAACTATACCCCATCAATAGTCGACCAAAAAACTCTGCCATTGAATCTTCAGCTTTTGAGACATTCAAATCGTCCACACTCAAATCGACACTCAAAAAGCGAACAAAGTATGAAGAAACAAAAACAACCAGTGGGTGATGACGAATTAAAGCAAAATCTCGATCTCGTCATATATTGGCTGAGAATAAATGAGGAGTTCTTGGCTGGAAAAGATGTATTTTTTTCCAGACGCGTATCTAAAGGCAAGCATCTTCTCAGCATGAACACAAGATTCTCTGAACCCCTCTTTTACATCTTCACATCTCTTACATTCTATTACATTCTACAACATCTCTCAACCCTCTCAAATCTCTCAAATCTCTCAACCTCTTCAACTATGTATTCCGACCCAAACGCTACAAAATCCAAAAAAAGAGCACTGTACGTAGCAGCGAGACAAAACGAAGTCAGCAATCTCAATCTCACCATATGATACTGTAGAACACAACAACATTCAAATCGAGTACCCATATCCTTTACTTAATGCCCAAACCC